>Ga0182014_10008669_pt1 | contig 10332 bp, 5 predicted proteins | sample 612S2DmetaG_FD_120489 | JGI IMG/M metagenome (GOLD analysis project Ga0182014, IMG submission 120489) | Permafrost microbial communities from Stordalen Mire, Sweden - 612S2D metaG | ecosystem: Environmental > Terrestrial > Soil > Wetlands > Permafrost | place: Sweden: Stordalen | collected...
GCATTTCACCTTCAGCTCAGCGCAGATCGCCTTACCCAGGTCAATATCGAACCCCACGAACTCACCGCTGGGGGAAAGACTCTCAAACGGCGGATACGTCGCATCAACGCCGAACTTGATCTCAGTAAAGCTTTTGGCCTGCGCAGGAACATACGCGGTGAAGCCAAGAGCCGTAGCAACTAAAGCCGCCGTGACGTAAATTCTTTTCATGAACATCTCCTAAGGTTACAATTAACTTTTTAAGTTTCTTCTAGCATTAGATAAGTCTGATTATCGAATAACAAGCAATGCCTTGTATAATACCCTGAGGGCAACACTCAAAGACACGATTTCAGGGATTAGCGCAGCTTCGCGTGCAAGGTCGATTGCCGCGTTGACCGCGGTTGAGCGATTGGCGAGCAAGCTTTCAGAATCTGAATCTTCCGACAACGCGATGTTAGCAAGCGTCGCCTGTAAATGGGTCAAGTCATCGCCAATCGCGGCCATGGCACGCGCTTCCCAAACACCATTTGCCTTGATCGTGCTCGCAGCCGCACGCAACTGATCTATGGCACTCCAAACCCCCGCTTGAAACCAGGCAACCTGTGCCGTGGCCACCGGTATCGCATGCGCCTTGGCAATCTGGACGATCAAGGGACCCGCAATCAGATCAGGGACCGCAACGGCAAAAGCCGCGAGCGTTTCAGGAACGCGTTGCCTGACCAGATCCTGTACGGGGGATGTCGCCATAACCCGCGCACACGCGGCGTGAGTGAGAACCGAAAGTTCGTCACGTAATGCCGTGACCCCGTCACCTATAGGCGGTAAAGGCAGAGTATCCCCAAGCAGAACACGGGCAGCAGCCTCCTGCAGCCGGCTCGCCGCTAGCAACACCGTGTACCGCGCCGCAGCCGGAACGCCGTGCAAAGCTTCCACGCCAGTGTAAATATCCGGCAGGCCGAACGCGTAGTCGGCGATTAATGCCGCGTGGGCAACATCTACCATATCCGCGCCGCCCTCGGCCGCAAGCCTTCCGAATGCCGCCACGCCCATCCGGTTGACGAGCTCATTTGTCACGGTGGTGCCGATCAGCTCGCGCCTCAGGCGATGCCTACTAATCTCCGTTTCAAAACGTGCCCGCAGTGGAAGCGGGAAATACAATGCAACAAGCCCCGCAAGAGCAGGATCATCCACCAATGGCGAGGCATCGAGCACCGCCGCAAGGTGCAATTTCGTATACGCCATCAATGTGCAGAGTTCCGGCCTGGTTAGCGCCTGGCCGGCAGCGGCACGGGTTGTCATCGCCATCGGATCGGGGAGGCCAGCGACCGCCCTGTCAAGTACACCGGCCGATTCCAGCAATGTCATTAACGCGTTCTGTGCCGGAAGATCGCTCGCCCCACCAAATTGATCAAGCGAAATTGCAAGTGACTGCTGGTGATTATCCCGCAGCACCAAATCGGCAACTTCATCAGTCATTGCTTCAAGCAGTTCCACCCGCTGACGAGCCGTAAGTTTTCCCGTCTCCATTGGGTCAGCAAGGAGAATCTTGATATTTACCTCGTGGTCAGAGGTCGAAACCCCGGCCGAATTATCCAATGCATCCGTATTAATCCGGATACCCGCAAGTGCAGCTTCAACCCGGCCCGCCTGGGTAACCGCCAGGTTAGCCCCTTCACCAATCACACTCGCTCTCAAATCCCTCGCATTTACACGAACAGCATCATTCGCGCGATCATCCGCTGCCGCATCGCTTTCCGCGCTGGACTTTACGTACGTGCCTATTCCACCAAAATAGAGCAGGTCAATTTTCATCGTTAGAATCGCTCTAATAACAGCTTCCGGCTCCTGCTGGCTTTCCGTAAAGCCTAGCATTGCCATCGCTACATCCGAAAGCAAAATCGATTTCATCTGCCGGGAATAGACACCGCCGCCAGGGCTTAATTGTACGGCATCGTAATCAGCCCAGGATGAACGAGGCAAGGCAAATAGCCGCTTGCGTTCGGCATAACTCGCCTCAGGGTCGGGTTCCGGGTCCAGGAAAATGTGCCGGTGGTCAAAGGCGGCACGCAACAAGGTCTTCCGGCTGACGAGCAGACCGTTGCCGAACACGTCGCCAGACATATCGCCAACCCCGGCGCAGGTGAAGGTAGTGGACTGAATATCGATCTGAAATTCATGAAAATGATGGGCAATATTTACCCAGGCTCCGCGTGCCGTGATCCCCATCGCCTTATGATCATAGCCGATGGATCCGCCGGACGCGAACGCATCGCCGAGCCAAAAGCCACGCTCAATGGCGATGGCATTTGCAATATCGCTGAATGTTGCAGTACCTTTATCTGCTGCGACCACGAGATAAGAATCATCCCCGTCGCGCCGCACTACATGCAATGGTGGAACGATCTGCCCCGCACGAAGATTGTCGGTAACATCCAACATCGCATTGATCAATAATTTGTAACAGGCAATCGCTTCCGCCAGCAGCGCCTCGCGATCAGCCGCAGCAATACCAGTTGTCGCCGGTAGACGCTTGAGCACAAAGCCACCTTTCGCCCCCACCGGCACGATCACCACATTTTTGACCATCTGTGCCTTCAACAGGCCGAGTATCTCGGTGCGGAAGTCATCTCTGCGATCGGACCAACGAATGCCACCACGCGCGACCTTGCCACCACGCAAATGGCATCCTTCCATACGAGCGCCATGCACCCAAATTTCTACCATTGGCCGCGGCAAGGGCATTTGGCCGGCACGCCCACTATCAATTTTCAGCGCGATTACCGGACTCGTGACATCATAGAAATTCGTTCTCAACGCGGCATCAATCAGCAGATACAGCCTACGTAAAATGCGATCTTCGTCGGGGCTGCCGACTAGATCGAGCTGAGCAAAAAACTGCTTGGAAAGTTCCGCCTCATTCACTGCGTCACGTGAGCGTTCCGGATCGAATCGTGCATGAAACAGTGAAATAAGAGCGTTTGCGGCTTGGGGATGTGCCGCCAGTGCTCCCTCAACCGCATTCTGGCTGAACGGCACACGCACCTGCCGGCACCATTTGAACATGGCCCTCAACAACCAGGTTTCACGCCAAGTCAAACCAGTCAAAATCAGACGATTAAAGCCATCTGCCTCGCAGCGGCCATCCCATGCAGCCGCAATTGCATCCTGGATAGGCACACCGCGCGCGGCTAGGTCTAGAGGCCGGCCGTCCGCGGTTTCCAGCGTCAGTTCATGCAACACAACGCAACTTCCCAGCGGCGCCAGCGGGTATGGTACCTCCTCAATCACCCTGAACCCCAAACTTTCGATCAATGGCACGATGTCGGATAATGCGATCGGCTCGCCTGCATGAAAGAGCTTGAGCACAACCACCCGGTCCGGCAACCCGAAAGGCCGGCTCAGCGTGCTTTGGAATCCACCCGCTTGGAGAGCCAAGTCCGCTGCAACAATGTCCTGAACTGCAGTCATCGCCTGGGTTTTGGCCGTATAAATATCAGGGAATGCGTTACCCCATTTGCTGATCAGCAAAGTGGCCGGGGTCTCCCCGCGCGCGATTACAAGTGCTTCATGAAGACGCTCGCGGAAGGTGCGGGCTGTTTCCTTCATGGCCACTTCGAGTGTATTGGCATCTAGCCCACGCACCTGGGCCGGATCAGCGGCGATCGTATAATTTACGCGCGCCAGGGGACCCTCGCCGAGTGCCAGCGCATAACCGGCAATGCTACCCGCTGTGACCCTTTTAAGCATATTTGCCAGCTTATTGCGCAGGACGCTATCAAGCCGGTCACGGGGCGCGAAAATGATCGCCGAAAGGTGCCGGCCAAATAGGTCTGGCCGCAGAAACAAAGCTAGTTCGGGGCGCACCTGCAACTGCACAACACGTTGCGCCGCCGCCAGAATATCCTGAATATTGCCCTGAAACAAATCATCGCGCGGCCAGGTATCAAGAATATGACGGAGCATTCGGCCATCATGGCCAACCGGATCAACTCCCGCAGCGCGCAAGATGGTCTCCACCTTTTCACTCAAAAGCGGAATACTCCGCGGATTGCGGTTATAAGCATCCGCGACAAACAAGCCTGCGAAGAAAGAAAGTCCGACGACCGAACCTTCCTCATCACGCTGCTTGACGACAATCACATCATAAAGTTGTGGCCGATGCACGCGTGAACGAATGTCGGCTTTCGCGATCGCAACGTTTTCAAACCGCGCCAATGCGTCTTTTGATATGATCCGCCAAAGGGTTGGATCATACAGCGCATCAAACAAGTGACAGTCCGGACTACGCAATACGCCCAATGAGACCCGTTCCGTCGATTCGGCGATATCGAGCGCCTTGTCCAACGCCACCATGGTTGTGCCGAGCAGAACGAAATTTTGGTCCCCGAGCCAATCGAGAAAATCCCGCTCGGCACCGGGGGGCAGACCCAAGGCAGTATGTGCCAGCATCTGCCGCATCGGCTCAAAGTCCGCGACCGCGGCCCGTGCGTCATGCAACGCGTCGGTAATCGAAGTTTCGATGCCGCGCAGAACATCACTACTCACTTCTGGACCAAACGTAATCTGAATCACTGACTCAGCAGGTCCCACTCCAATTTTCTCTAACGTTCCATCCTGGCTGCGCGCAATGCAAAGTACCGGATGAACGAGCGTATGGACCGGCTGCTCAAAAGATTGCAGTACGCCAAGGACGGAGTCCACGAGAAAGCTCATATCGTCATGGACAATTTCGACAATTGCGTAGCTCGTTCCCCAGCCCTGTTCACTACCACTTGGGTTGAAAACCCGAATATTTGCCGCACCTGCTGGCCGATGCTGAATGAACGACCAAATGGACATTACGGCACCAGCAAGCTCCTCGGCCGCACGTTCAGCCAAGTTGAGTGTCGAAATTCCGGCCGTATACTCATTAAGAAAATCGATCGCTCGCTCGGCTTCGCCTCCCTGCAGGTACCGCCGCACAGCATCCGCCACTTGTCGTAGCAATTCGGCACGAGCTGGTTCTGCAATAGTTATATTTGTCATTCCACTCTACCTGAACTTATTTTTCTAACGTCGAAAGGACGAAACGATTAAGACTGCACGGTACATTTCTGTTTGGACGAAGCAAAACGATTTATGATCAATCGCCACCCTAAAACAAACAGTAAAAAGCGATGTTAGAGTTAGGCATTTTTAATGCTTCAGCGTACTCGACAAAAACTGCCTGAACCGGTCAGATTTCGGGACACTGAACATCTCCTCGGGCTTGCCCTCTTCCGCGGTTAACCCCTTGTGCAAAAACATCACCCTGCTCGCCACTTCGCGGGCAAAGCCCATCTCATGCGTCACGACAAGCATCGTCCGGCCTTCCTTGGCGAGATCGCGCATCACTTTCAGGACTTCGCCAACCATTTCAGGGTCCAGCGCCGAGGTCGGTTCGTCGAACAATAACACATCGGGCTCCATCGCCAAAGCGCGGGCAATAGCAACGCGTTGCTGCTGACCACCGGAAAGCTGCGCCGGGTACGCGGTCAGCTTGGCCGATAGACCGACTTTTTCCAGCATCGCCTCGGCCCGCAGGATAGCGGTCTTTTTATCCAACCCCAGAACATGAATCGGCGCTTCGGTGACATTTTGCAGCACATTCATATGCCCCCACAAATTAAACTGCTGGAACACCATCGCCAGGCGTGAACGCAGCCGCTCGACCTGCTTGGGGTTCGCCGCATCGCGTGACCGCTTGCCCTCCTTCATTTCGATCAGCTCACCCTTAATCCGCACGCGCCCCTTATCGGGCATTTCCAACAGATTGATGCACCGCAAAAACGTGCTTTTCCCCGAACCGGAGGCGCCAAGAATGGCGATCACATCTTCATTATGCGCCGTGACGGACACGCCCTTCAGCGCCTCGACCGTGCCGAAGTTCTTGTGGATATCTTCGACGACCAGGGCAGAAGAGGCAGGCTGCGCATCTAATAACATACGTCATTTCCTTTGCGGCGATGTCGACGTTTTGCTGTAATCTCATGCTGCGCGCAGAACCATGCCAAACAGATCGCGCGGATCGTCCGGATCGGCCAGCATGTCCAACTCCTCGAAGAAGGGCGTTTGCCGGACTTGGTCACGCACATAGCGCAGGGCGGAAAAATCCTCGATGGCGAAACCGACGGAATCGAACAAAGTAATCTGCCCGGCGGATTTTCGGCCCTGGGCCTGACCGGCGATCACCTGCCACAACTCCTGCACTTCATGGTCTTGCGGAAGCTGTTGAATCTCACCCTCGATTCTCGTTTGCGGCGGATATTCCACAAAAATGTCAGAGCGCAGCAATATGTCGCGGTGCAGCTCTGTTTTGCCGGGGCAGTCCCCACCTATGGCATTGATGTGCATTCCCGCACCCACCAGATTATCACTCAGAATCGTCGCGCATTGCTTGTCCGCCGTGGCGGTGGTGACAATCTGCACGCCTTGCATGACTTCCGCAACCGAGTTGCATTGGGTAATATTAAAGCCAAATTTTTCTAAATTAGCTGTGCATTTTTTCGTCGCCGCAGGGTCAATGTCATATAGCCGCAGGGTCGTTATTCCCAGCATTGCCTTGAATGCCATCGCCTGGAATTCAGACTGCGCACCGTTGCCTATAATGGCCATGGTGTGCGCATTTTTCGGCGCCAGGTATTTGGCTGCAACGGCGGAGGTGGCTGCGGTGCGCAATGCGGTCAGAATCGTCATCTCCGATAGCAGAGTGGGATAACCATTGCTGACGTCGGCGAGCAGCCCAAAGGCCGTTACCGTCTGGCGGCCTTCACGCGTGTTTTTCGGATGCCCATTGACATATTTGAAGGCGTAGAGCGAATGGTCGCTGGCGGGCATCAGTTCAATCACACCGTCAATCGAATGCGCCGCCACCCGTGCGGTTTTATCGAAACTCTCCCAGCGCAGAAAATCATCCTCGACATAACCGGCAAGGTCAGTAAGGAATTTCTCGATCCCGATTTTCAGGATCAGCTTCATCATGTTGTCGACACTAACGAAGGGAACGATGTTCAGGTTCGGTATCGGCTGCATCAGAAGCTCCAGGTTGGGCGGTCCATCACGCGGCGGCCAAGCAAGCTTGCCACGAGATCGACCAGAAGAGTAGCTGTCCGTCCACGTTCATCCAAAAACGGGTTCAGTTCAACAATATCGAGGCTGGAAACCAGGCCGCTGTCGTGCAGCATTTCCATTACCAAATGTGCCTCGCGGAAGGTGGCGCCCCCCTGCACCGTAGTGCCCACGGCCGGGGCAATGGCGGGGTCGAGGAAATCGACGTCGAAACTGACATGCAACAGCCCGTTTTCAGCGGTCACCCGGTCCAGGAAGCGCGACAGCAACGGCGCGATGCCATGCTCATCAATAGCGCGCATATCAAAGACCGAAATGCCGCAATGCCCCAACGCCTGCCGCTCTGCCTGATCAACGCTGCGAATGCCAAACATGGCGACGCGCTTCGGGTCCACCGTGGCCTGTAGCGGGGGCAGCCCGCCACCAAAACCAGCCTGCCCGGTGAGATAGGCAAGCGGCGTCCCGTGAATATTACCACTGACCGTTGATTCAAGACTATGGAAATCCGGATGCGCATCGAGCCAGAGCAAAAATAACGGCTGGCCTTTCTCAGCCGCCCGCCGGGCGATGCCAGCCACCGTTCCGGCGGCAATGCTATGGTCACCACCCATGAAAATCGGCATACCTTCGGCACTGGCATCGTAGGCCGCCTGGCTTAAAAGCTCGACCCACGCAGACACCTCCGGCAGTTTTTTCAGTGCCGGATTGGGGTGGTACATCTGGTTGGCGGGCGGGGCGCTCAGGTTGCCCAGGTCGGACAACCGATGCCCAAGCGCTACAATCGCCGCACCAAGCCCGGCCGTCCGCAGCGAACTGGGACCCATTTCGCAACCCAACCGTCCCGCACCATCCTGAACCGGCACGCCGATCAATTTGCAATGTTTGGCTGTCATTCCATCCCTACTTTGGGCCTTTTTGCGGCCCGACGCCTAAGAATAATCGGTATTTACTGGCAAAGTGAACAAACATAATTGGCATATTTCATGTTTCTGTTTATCATAATGGCAGAAATAACGATCAAAATGGCGGAACATGGACGATCTGGACAATAAGCTCACGACCCTCCTGCGTCATAACGGCAGGCACAGTATCTCGGACCTCGCCACGCAACTCGGCGTCTCGCGGGCTACCGTACGCGCCCGGATGGAGCGGCTGGAGAAATCCGGGACGATCCTGGGTTATACCGTAATCCTAAAATCCGATGCGATCGACCTGCCGGTACGCGGGATTACGATGATCGAGATCGAAGGCCACACAACCGACCGGGTCATCCGCAGCCTTTCCGGGTTTCCCGAGGTCTCCGCCATCCATACCACCAATGGCCGGTGGGATCTGGTCGTGGAACTCGGCACAGCAACCTTGCCTGATTTCGACGCCGTATTGCGCCGCATCCGCCTAATCCAGGGCGTCCTCAACAGTGAAACCAGCCTGCTGCTGGCAACGCCGCGCACCACCAGGGCTCGTTTGTAAAGCGGGGCTACACCAAAAGGTGCAACCCATCAAAAACAAAGGTTGTACCTTTCCGCGGTTTTGTATAACCGTCTCCGAAAAATCAGCGCAACCCTTTGGAGAGCGTTATGGCAACCACCACAATCGGCGTGAAACTGGATGAGCATATCCGCCTGCGGTTAAAGACCGCGGCTGAAGCGCAGGCGCGCACCCCCCATTGGGTGGTCAAGCAAATGATCCTGGCGGGCTTGGAACGGCTGGAGCGCGGCGACAGCCTGCACGACGCCTCCGAAGATGCCGAAACAGAGGGCACGCCGCCGGAAGAAGAGGCCAGCACCTTCACGCCGTTTCTGGAATTTGCCCAGGACGTGCAGCCGCAGACCGTGCTCCGCGCCGCCATCACCGCCGCCTATCGTCGGCCGGAGGAAGATTGTGTCCCGGCCCTCATCGCCCACGCCACCCTGCCGCCCAAGCTGGCAGCGGCAGTGCAGGACACCGCGAAAAATCTGGTAGTGAAGCTGCGCGCCAAGCGCACGCGCGGCATCGTGGAAACCTTGTTGCAGGAATACGCGCTCTCCAGCCAGGAAGGCGTAGCCCTGATGTGCCTGGCCGAGGCTCTGCTACGCATCCCCGACAGCGCCACCCGTGACGCACTCATCCGCGACAAGATCGGCGCGGGGAACTGGCAGAGTCATTTGGGCGGCAGCCAGTCGCTGTTTGTGAATGCCGCCACCTGGGGGCTGCTACTCACCGGCAAGCTCGCCACCACGAACAGCGAGGCCAGCCTCTCCTCCGCCCTCACCAAACTGGTCGCCCGCAGCGGCGAGCCGGTGGTGCGGGGCGGTGTACATATCGCGATGCGGCTGATGGGCGAACAGTTCGTCGTAGGCCAGAGCATTGCCGAAGCCTTGGCCAACAGCCGCAAATGGGAGGCGAAAGGCTTCCGCTATTCCTACGACATGCTCGGCGAAGCGGCACTTACCGCAGAGGATGCAGCGCGGTATCTGCGCGACTACGAGCAGGCAATCCACGCCATCGGCAAAGCGGCGCGGCGCAAGGGGATTTATGAAGGCCCGGGCATTTCCATCAAACTTTCCGCCCTGCACCCACGCTATGCGCGCGCCCAGCGCGAGCGGGTGATGACCGAGCTGCTGCCTCGCTTGACCGATCTGGCAAAACTCGCGCGCTCGTATGACATCGGCCTGAATATCGATGCCGAGGAAGCCGACCGGCTGGAGCTTTCGCTGGACCTGCTGGAAAGCCTGTGCTTTGACCCCGCCCTGGAGGGCTGGAACGGTATCGGCTTTGTCGTGCAGGCCTACCAGAAGCGTGCACCTTTCGTCCTGGATTATCTCATCGACCTCGCGCATCGCTCGAAACACCGGCTCATGGTGCGGCTGGTGAAGGGCGCGTACTGGGATTCAGAAATCAAGCGCGCGCAGCTTGATGGTTTGGAAGGCTTCCCGGTGTTTACGCGCAAGGTGCATACCGATGTTTCGTACCTCGCCTGTGCGCGCAAACTGCTGGCCGCGCCCGATGCGATTTTCCCACAATTTGCCACGCATAATGCACAAACGGTGGCCTGCATCCACACCATGGCGGGAGAAAATTTCTACCAGGGCCAATATGAGTTTCAATGCCTGCACGGCATGGGCGAGCCGCTGTATGAGGACGTCGTCGGCCCGCAATATCTGAACCGCCCGTGCCGGATTTATGCGCCGGTCGGCACGCATGAAACGCTGCTGGCCTATCTGGTGCGCCGCCTGCTGGAAAACGGCGCCAACACCTCCTTTGTCAACAAAATCGCCGACCCCA
>Ga0182014_10008673_pt1 | contig 10331 bp, 9 predicted proteins | sample 612S2DmetaG_FD_120489 | JGI IMG/M metagenome (GOLD analysis project Ga0182014, IMG submission 120489) | Permafrost microbial communities from Stordalen Mire, Sweden - 612S2D metaG | ecosystem: Environmental > Terrestrial > Soil > Wetlands > Permafrost | place: Sweden: Stordalen | collected...
AGGCAGGCGATGATGCGTTTGGTAATCATTCAGTCCCTTTCGTTTGCCACGAGAGAAAATTGGTTAATATTTTCAGGCCTGTGGCTCCAGACTTCTCCGGATGAAACTGCACGCCCATCACGTTGCCGCGCTCGACGGCCGAAGCGAAGGGCTCGATGTAGTGCGTGACGGCCGCGGTGTCGGTTGTAACCGGAGCCTTGTAGGAGTGTGTGAAATAGACGTATTCGCCCGGCTCAACGCCGGCCAGCAGCCGCGAGCCGGAGCGGACTTCAAGCGAGTTCCAGCCCACGTGCGGAACTTTCTCGCTACCTTCAGAGAAGCGCGCGCACGATTCGGCGAAGTGTCCAAGCCCCGGTTGCGAAGGCGCTTCGCTCGATCCCGCATAGAGCCACTGCATTCCGACGCAGATGCCGAGAAATGGAACGCCGCAGGCGATCGCCGAGCGGATCGCGGCGGTGAGGCCCGTTGCGTCGAGCCGCTCGGTGGCCGCGAAGTGGCCCACGCCGGGCAGCACAATGCGCTCTGCGGCTTCAACAAGCGCTAGGTCGCCGTCGGTAACCTGCGGCTCAGCGCCCAGGTGGCGTAGCGCCTTGAGTACCGAGGTCAGGTTGCCGGCTTTGTAGTCGATCACGGTTACGCGCATTTACTCATCTCCTGTTTCGCACATAGAGAACCCCCGAACTTAGTGCATGTTTTGAAAGGGCACGACTTCAGTCGTGCCGAAAGCGTCAAATAATCAGCGGGGCTTTAGCCCCTGAGGGGAGATTTGCCACACGAATGGACTTGTTCAGAGCTTTCATAAATTCGATCTCGCAATCTCTCGGGGGCTAAAGCCCAATCCTTCCTTTGGCTATCTAGTGGTACGGCTAAAGCCGTGCCCTTTCAAAACTCCGACGAATTCACCAAATCGTTGACGGAATCAGCGCTTCATTACAACAATCCTTTCGTAGAGGGCAGCATTTCACCGAGTTGCTTGTCGCGGGAGCAGGCCACGCGCAGCGCCCGCGCAAAGGCCTTGAAGATGGCTTCGATCTTGTGATGGCTGGAGCGTCCGTACATGGTCTTCACGTGCACGTTGGCGCGGGCTCCGCGTGCGAAGCCCTCAAAGAAGTCAGTCACGAGTTCGGATTGCAGGTCGCCCACCAACCTCGTGCGCACCTTGGTATCGACAGCGAAGGCAGCGCGTCCGCTCAGATCGACGGCTGCTATGGCGAGAGTCTCGTCCATCGGCATCAGGAAGTATCCGGCGCGCAGAATGCCGCGCTTGTCGCCGAGCGCGCGATCGAAGGCCTCGCCCAGCGCGATGCCCACGTCCTCGACGGTGTGATGCTGATCCACATCCAGATCGCCATCGCATTTGAGTTCCAGGTCGAATGCGCCGTGGCGCGTGAAGAGCTCCAGCATGTGATCGAAAAAGCGAATGCCGGTGGAGATCTTGTATTGGCCGCGGCCTTCGATGGTGAGATGGATTGCTATGCGCGTCTCGGCGGTATTGCGCTCGATTATGGATGTACGCGTGGCTACAGTGCTTTCCCAGGTCCCAGATTCGGGACCTGGGGCTCCCAGATCGGCGCTGGAAACACGCAGGTTTGATTTGGTGGCGGATTCAGCTTTCTTTGCGGTCTTCATTGCTCATGTCCTTTGATCTTCAGAGCGGTCAGCGTTTCGATCAGGGCCACCGCGGCTTTTTGCATCTGCTCGCGCGTTCCGATGGTGATGCGCACACGTCCATCGCAGCCGGGATCGCTGGAGCGGTCGCGCACCAGCACGCCCGCTGTGCGCATGAGCCCCGCAAACTCCGCATGGCAACGCCCGATCTCGACCAGAACGAAATTGGCGCGGCTAGGCCAGCGGCGCATACCGGCTTGATCGAGCGCGGCCTCAAACTCCGCGCGCGCAGCGAGCACTTCGCTCACATACCAGTCGAGATACGCTGTGTCTTCAAGTGCGGGTGGCAAGCAGGCCAGCGCCAGCGAGTTCACGCTGTATGGCGAAAGCACGCGGCGCACCCAGCGCATCAAATCGACCGGCCCTGCCAGCAAACCAAGACGCAATCCGGCAAGGCCGTATGCCTTCGAGAAAGTGCGCGCTACCATTAGATTCGGCAAGACGCCGATCAGGTCCATCAGGGTCTCGCCGTGAAAATGGAAGTAGGCTTCATCGACGAGCAGAACAGCTTGCGGCGCGCGGCGAGCAATCTCGATAAGTTGAGCGCGCGTTGCCGAAGAGCCTGAAGGGCTGTTGGGGTTGGCGATGGCGATGACTTTGGTGCGCTGAGTGATGGCGCCCAGCAGCCTCTCGAAGGGAAACTGCAAGTCGTCCGCGGCCTGCACGGCAACCGCGCGCGCCTCTGTCGCTGAGGCATAGATCTCGTACATCGTATAGGTCGGAACGGGAAGTAATAACTCATCGCCGGTATCGAGGAAGGCTTCGAAGAGCACGTGAATGGCCTCGTCGACGCCGTTGGTAAGCGCCACCTGCGCCTCGGCGAGGCCGAGATGCGCGGCAACGATCGCTTCCACCGGTTCACGCTCGGGATAGCGCGTGAGTGAGCCGGCGCTGATGCGGCCGAGCACCTCGCGCACCTTGGGCGTGCAGGCCACGGTGTTCTCATTGAAGTCCAATCGGAGAGCATCGCGACTGCCGAGCGGAGGATGATACTCCTTCATCGCCTGCACGCGGGCGCGCGGAGTTGGGATGGTTGCTGCGGCGGCCTCAGTCATCGGGCGCCTCCTTCTGCAGGCGAGTGCGAATGGACTCGGCGTGGCCTGCAAGCCCCTCAGCCTCGGCCAGCAGCGCGGCTTGCGGACCCAGCGCGCGCATCCCCTCCGCGGAGTACTCCTGCACGGTAATGAGCTTGATAAAATCGTTGACGCTCAGGCCGCCGCGCACGCGCGCTGAGCCGCCCGTGGGCAGCGTGTGATTGGGCCCGGAAATGTAATCGCCCATGGGCTGCGCGGACCATCGGCCCACAAACGCCGACCCCGCATTCACGACCCATTCGAGGTCGCTGTGCGCATCCACAGTGAGGTGCTCTGGCGCGAGGCTATTCGTGATTGCGCGTGCCTCTTCGAGATTGGCGGCGACGATTGCCAGGCCGTTGCGGTCGAGAGACTCGCGCGCGACAGCATTTTTGGCGCTTCGCGCCTTAACTTCTTGGACTACATCTTTCGCGAAATCGGTTCCCGTGGTGATGAAGATGGCCAAAGCCTCGGGATCGTGCTCCGCCTGCGCAACAAGGTCGGATGCGATATCCGCGGCACTGCCGTTTTCGCTGGTGACGATAATCTCCGTGGGGCCTGCGAGCATGTCGATAGCGCAGTCGAAGGCAACGAGGCGCTTGGCCGCGGTGACATAGAGGTTGCCGGGGCCGGCGATCTTGTCGACGCGCTGGATCGTCGCTGTTCCGTAGGCCAGCGCTGCCACTGCGTGCGCGCCGCCCAGGCGATAGAACTCCGCGATGCCGAGAAGATGCGCGGCGGCAAGCGTCTCAGGCGCGGGCTTGGGAGAAACCACAACGATGCGCTTGACGCCCGCGACCTGCGCGGGAATGGCCGTCATCAGCAGCGTTGAAGGCAACGGATGGCGGCCGCTGGGCACGTAGCAGCCTACAGAGCCGAGCGGCCGCACAAGCTGACCGGTGGTGAGGCCGCGGACTGGAGAGAAACTCCAGGAAACCGGCATCTGGCGCTGGGCAAAACCGCGAATCTGCTCCGCCGCCGTCGATAACGCCTCGCGCATCGCGGGTGCAAGCTTCTCCCACGCGGCGGCCATCTCTTCCTGCGTGACGCGCATTTCTTCCACGCCCGCAAGGCCGTCGAATTTAGCAGCATATCGCAGCAGCGCGCGGTCGCCCCGTTTGCGCACATCGGCAACAATGCGCCTGACGGCGGGCAGCACGGCATCGAGCGCCGCGCCGCCGCGCCGCTCAAGCGCGGCGATCATCTCTGCTGCTTGCCGAGCGCCGCGTCCCTTTGTTCGAATCAGCTTCATCGTTCCCGTCTCCAGCTCAGGCCGCAAAGGAGAAGCTTCCCTCAGGGGCTAAAGCCTACATTCATTTTGCGGCACTTGCGGCACGGCTAAAGTCGTGCCCTGATACAAAGCAATCCCATCCTCAACTTATAGATCCGTACCCTTCAAATCACCCAGCGCCGTGTCTAGTTGATTTTGTGCTTTCCCTGGTCCCCAAATGCGAGGGACCTGGGGCACCCAGGATTTCTGCTTCAATTACAAAATCTCATGGACACAACACTGGCCCGCTCAGAGCACAACCTTGTTCAGCGGGTACTCGACGATCCCTGTTGCCTTGGCCGCCTTCAGCCGCGGAATCACGTCGCGGGCCACGCGCTCTTCGACGATGGTGTTGACCGCGACCCACTCCGATTCGCTCAACTGCGATATGGTGGGCGAGTTCAACGCCGGCAGCACGCAGAGAACGGCTTCGAGGTCGCTGCGCTTGACGTTGAGCATCAAGCCCACCTGCGACTGCGCATCGATGGCGCCGCGCAGCATCAGAGCGATCTGATCGATCTTCTTGTGCTTCCACTCGTCTGCGAGCGCGGTTTTGCCGGCAATCAAATGAGTCTCGCTCTCCATCACCGTGTCGATGATCTTGAGATGGTTGGCCTTGAGCGAACTGCCGGTCTCAGTGACTTCCACGATGGCGTCGGCGAGCATGGGCGGCTTGACTTCCGTCGCGCCCCAACTGAATTCGACCTTGACGTTGACGTCCTTCTTGGCGAAGTAGCGTTTGGTCACCTCGACGAGTTCGGTTGCAATCGTCTTGCCTGCGAGGTCTTCAGCCTTCTCGAAGCCGCTACCCTCGGGCACGGCCAGCACCCAGCGCACCTTGCGCCGGCTCTGCTTGGCATAGGTAAGCGTGGTGACGCTGGTTAGGTCGAGGCCGCTCTCGACCACCCAGTCGATGCCTGTGAGTCCGGCGTCGAGCACGCCGTGATCCACATAGCGCGCCATCTCCTGCGCGCGAATCAACATGCATTCAATCTCGGGGTCGTCAACCGATGGGAAGTAGGAACGGCCGTCGGCGTAGATGTTCCAGCCGGCGCGCTTGAAGAGAGCGATGGTGGCATCCTGAAGGCTGCCCTTAGGGATTCCGAGTCTCAACTTGTTATCCACGGTTTTCCTCTTTCTTCTCGCCGGCTTCCGGGGTGGCTGCGCCTGCGGGCAGCGGTTTGGTAAAGCAACTGACCGTACCTTCGTGGCAGACCAGCCCATCGCCCTCCACGTCAACGCGGAAGAGCAGCGTGTCGTTGTCGCAGTCTGTGGCGGCGGAGATTACGCGCAGGCGGTTGCCGCTGGTCTCGCCTTTCATCCACAGCTTCTGGCGGGTGCGGCTCCAAAAGGTTACATAGCCGCTCTCCAGCGTAGTGGCATAGCTGACGGCGTTGAGAAAGCCAAGCATCAGCACCTCGCCGGTGCGTGCATCCTGGACGATGCCGGGGACGAGGCCGTCCATCTTGTCGAAGTCGATTGTTGTCATCTTGTTGCCCATTTTTCCTTTTCCGTGTGTATTTCAGGTTTCGATCGAGATTCGCGCCCGAGCGTGAAAAAGCCCGCCAGCGAAGGTCGCCGGCGGGCTTTGGAATCTTTCGATCTCTCTGGCCGTTTACTTCAGGCCATGGCAGTCCGCCGGCATGGATGCTCCATGATGATGGTGATGATGTCCATGATGGCGGTAGCTCTGCATCTGATTGAAACCTTAAGGCATAATACCTGTGACTGTCAAATCTCCGCCGGAGCTGAAGCCGGTACAGGCCAGGCCGCTCCTTGAAAAGCCGCGCCGGTCGCGGGCAAAACAATACCCGAGCGAGAACCCTTCTCTTCGCGCACGATCTGGCCGTCGCGCATGAACAGGATTCGGCTGGCGATAGCAGCGGCCTCGGGATTATGGGTAATCATCAACGTGGTCTGGCCCAGCTCCCGGTTCGACCTGAGCAGCATCTGCAGCACGGCTTCAGAGTTTTTTGTATCCAAGTTGCCGGTAGGTTCATCGGCCAGAACAATAGCCGGTTTGGAGATAAGCGCGCGCGCAATGGCCACCCGCTGCTGCTCGCCGCCGCTCAGTTCCGAGGGCCGATGCGGAAGCCGCCCCTGAATGGACAAGAGATCGCAGAGATGATCGAGATACTTGAGATCCAGCGGCTCTTTGAGCCCGCTGACCGCATGGGCGATCTCGATATTGCCCATCGCCGAGAGCGTGGGCAGCAGGTTGAACTTCTGGAAGACGAAGCCGATTCGGTGCTTGCGCAGGCGCGTGCGCTCGGCATCGTTGAGCGTGGCAAAATCCACGCCGTCGATCACCACGCGGCCCTCGGTGGCCTGGGTCAACCCGCCGAGCAGGTAGAAAAGCGTTGACTTGCCCGAACCGGAGGGGCCGACGATGGCCACAAACTCTCCGCGCTGAACGGCAAGCGAGACGCCGCGTACAGCGGCCACCTGGATTCGGCCAGCCGAGTAAACCTTGCTCAGGTTCTCGGCGAGAATGATCGGCGAAGACTGTTCGGGCTGCACAGTTGCAATTGTAAATTAAATAGGTAATCCCCCGGCTCTGCCTAGGTGACTCCCAAAGTTTGACAGTTCCGGGTGCACGCCATGGTTTTGCATTTCGGCGCTTTTGCTGTTGCGGTTGCTTTTGCTTTTAACGATTGCGAAAAGGCCCATTTGAAGAGCCAGCAACCGTAAAGCTTCCCGCTTTGCCGGAGGATGCCCTTTCAAAGCAGCGAAAGACAACCGCGGGTCCTTCGACTCCCTTCGCTCTCCTACTGCCTCTCAGCATGAACCGGGCGGCAGAGATGGACGGGTTGGGCGACAGAGGCGGCAAGCTGACCCCTGCTTCGCGGGGTTGGCAGTTTCTCAAGAATGGGTGGTTGGGATTCTGCCTGGGCGACCACGGAGCTGAACAAGCGGACGAACGATGCATTTACGGGCCTCGTTGCCGACGAGTCGTTGCTCGGCAAGTAGATAGCGGCCAGGCCAAGATCGCGGCCAGGGCACGTTGAATTCGGTCGATTTTCTATTTGAGACAGGTGGTTTAGGTCCATTACCTTTGCGTACAACTTGACCGATGTGAGCAGAATAGTACACAAAATGTGTGCTATTCTGCTCATATCAGTCTTGAGAAAAGCGACTCGTGATGATCTCTAAGCTAGATTCCGAGGAAATCGGCAATTGAATGGAACTCATTTCAATCTAATAACTTAGATATCGGCAACGTGCACGCGCGCGCTCGGACGGATTGACCGAGGCGCGTCCATGAAGTCTCTCCTCTCCTCCCCCCTGAATCTCTCAATCTTCACCACCTCTCGGAATCTCTTCCGGACGGTTCCCTGCCTCCTGCTCCCTTTGCTTTTCGCAGGCTGTGGGGCCAAAAATTCCGTGTCCGCGCCACCAACAGCCCTTAGCACTCCCGGTGCAGCCTCCACGCCCATATTCACGCCTGCTCCCGGGACATACCCGACTGCGCAGACGGTGACATTGTCTGCCGGCACAACGGGCGCGACAATCTACTATACCGCCGACGGTACCGCGCCCACGACATCCTCGACTCAATACACTGGCGCAATTCCGGTAAGAGGATCCATGGTGATTGAAGCGGTTGCTGTCGCTTCTGGCTATACTGACAGCGGCCTGGCAAAAGCGGGCTACGTTATTGCACCTCCCGCGGTGTCGGGACCTGTGGTTCCCACAAACGCCATTGCTGCTAGCGACCTGCAGACGCTTGACACATGGATTTTCGACCACGACCCGGGCACTCCCGGCACGGCGGTTGGGACAACGAGCTTGGGGAGCACGCCATCGCTAAGCGGCAACACACGCCAATTTGTCTCCAGCTACACAGATACAGGCGGCGAAATATACAGCGTGCCATACGCGAACGACACAGCCTCGATGAATTTTGTCTATGACGGCTGGGTGTGGATTGAGGCCGGAAGCACTATCGCTAACCTTGAATTGGATTCAAACCAGGTTACAGGCAACGGTCAAACCGTTATCTACGGCTTCCAGTGCAGCGGGTACACCCAAACGTGGGAATACAGCGGCGCAGGGGGCAAATGGGTAAGCTCATCGCAAAGTTGCAACGTATCGAACTGGCAGACGAACGCCTGGCATCACGTTCAGATCAGCTATTCGCGCGACGACTCCGGCAATGTGACCTATCACTCCGTATGGCTGGATGGCAACGAGCAAGCGATCGACGCCACGGTGCCGTCTTCGTTCGCGCTGGGTTGGCAGGTCGGAGTAGTGCAAACCCAGTTTCAGCTGGATGGACTGGGAGCTTCGGGCGAATCTACGGTGTACCTGGATAAACTGACCATCTATCGCTGGTGAGCCGGGCAAGGAGCACCACACTCCCCTTTTTACAATTTCAGCGAGCGCTTGATTCAGCACATTCGGTAGGTATCGCATCCTTGCGAATATCTTGAGATGAATATCAACCTGGCTCCGGCACCAGATCCAGTGCGAAGATTGTGGCGTCGTCTTGTAACAGGGCACGACTTCAGTCGCGCCGAAGACAAGCAGGATTAAGGGCGGCCTTTAGCCCCTGCCATCCTTGTTTTCTGTAACATATTCTGACACATGGGCTAAAGCTCGATCGAATAAAAAAGGGTTTTTGCGGCACGGCTAAAGCCATGCCCTTTTACAAAGACGCGACCTTTGTTATTTTGCCGCGATGCCGGAGCTAGATCGATATTCATAAAACCTGAATCACAACCATACCGCGGATGAACCAGAAGGCGATCGGCTGACGGAAGCTGGCCGTCTCGTAAACTGAGAGCGACAAGGCACGGCGCGAGTTTGCTTCAATAACTCCTGTAGCCGCCTGTATAGAAAATCGCTTCGAGGTCATATTCCTGGATCAGTCTCCGAACGTCGGCTTTGGTTGGGAATGCGTTCAGGCTGAATGTCTCTGGTTGGTCCGTTCCTCTTCGGTCGGCTGGCCGGATGGCTTCTGAATTAGGGTAGATGCGTCATTCACAAGGCGACCTGGCAGCGAGGAATGTGGACCCAATGCTCACTTGGCGTAACCGTGTCGTGAATTTAGTCTCTCAATGTTCCCAGGAGTATTCTGAAAAAAGCACATTTACACTGCTGGGTCTTTGACCGCATGAAGTTGTACCAATGTGGGTGCCCCATCCATTCAGCAGCTTCACCGCGGAATGGGTGGGAAAGCACAAAATCATACGGTCAAGGACCTAGGTTGCATTTGGAGTTTGGAATGGGCGAATTTGTTCTCAACGTCAACGGAGCGCGCGTCCGCGTGAGCGCTTCTTCCGAAGAGACCCTGCTTTCTGTGTTACGCAATCGGCTGAATCTTACCGGGACCAAGTACGGCTGCGGGGAAGGCCAGTGCGGAGCCTGCACAGTGTTGCTCGACGGGCGCGCAACACGTTCCTGCATGGTTTCGGTTGAGTCGGCGGCCAAGGCAAAGATCGTCACCATCGAGGGTCTGGAGCAAAACGGGAAGCTCAGCGTGGTTCAGCAAGCCTTCCTCGACGAGGGCGCATTTCAATGCGGCTACTGCACCTCGGGCATGATTATGGGTGCAACATCTCTGCTGCATGAGCGGCACAATGCCACGGAAGAACAAATCGCTGAGGCGATGGAGGGGCACATCTGCCGATGCGGTACTTATCCCCGCATCGTCGAAGCAGTCAAGCGAGCTTCGCGCATACTGACCCAGGGGGCAAGCCGATGAACCATTGCGATGAGCCCGCAACTGAATCCGGTCAGAGCAGTTTGTCTGCCCGGCCATCCATCTCCGGGCTGGACCGTCGTGACTTCTTGAAAGTCCTGGGAGGTGGGTTGCTCGTCTGTCTCACCCACACGCCCTCCTGGGCGCAGGAGTCGGGCCGTTCGTTCGGTGGTCATGAGCTTCCGAAGGACGTGAGCGCCTGGCTGCACATTGCGGCCGATGGCCAGGTGAAGGTCTTTACCGGCAAGGTTGAGGTGGGGCAAAACATCCGTACCTCGTTGGCCCAACTTGTCGCCGAGGAGTTGAAGGTATCTTTCGAAGCTATCACGATAGTGATGGGCGATACCGATCTCACTCCCTGGGATATGGGCACCTTTGGCAGCCGCACCACTCCGACCATGGGGCCGCAGTTGCGTACCATGGCCGCGGCCGCTCGCCAGATGCTGTTGGAGATTGCCGCCGAGCACTGGCATGTGGATGCGGCCGCATTGACGGCCGCCGACGGCAAAGTCACCGATCCTCAGAATGCGCTGTCGTTAGCTTATGGCGAGCTCACACGCGGCGAAAAATTGGTGAAGACCGTCTCCAGCGAGGAGCGCCTGACGCCTGCTCCGGA
>Ga0182014_10008674_pt1 | contig 10331 bp, 12 predicted proteins | sample 612S2DmetaG_FD_120489 | JGI IMG/M metagenome (GOLD analysis project Ga0182014, IMG submission 120489) | Permafrost microbial communities from Stordalen Mire, Sweden - 612S2D metaG | ecosystem: Environmental > Terrestrial > Soil > Wetlands > Permafrost | place: Sweden: Stordalen | collected...
CGAGACGCTCACGGTCCTCATCCGACATGCCTGAAATTCAAGCAACATTGAAGCGCCTTCGCGAATCGCGAGGTCAGGGCAGTTTTTCAGGCCGAAGGGGTCAGGGCACCTGAATGGTTACATTCCTTCACAGCCTCTCCCGCCATGCAGGGGTCGGGTTCCCACATCCATCGCCTCGTCCGAGGAGCCAGCACGAGAGTGCCCCCGATCGGGTGCGGGACGGCTATCTCGTGATCCAGCCCGGCACCCGGCACGCCGTTGCACCCGAGTGTCCCCATCAGACCCAGGCCGGTTCAGATTCCCGAAGCAATGGGCCCCGGTGCTGCCCTGATCGTGAGTTGTGTGAGGGATTGTGTTGGTTCGAGTGCAATTCGAGGACAGTCCATGGGGTCGACAGGACGATCTTCGTGCGATGCTGGCGCAATGGCTACCGCTCCCGACTACGGCGACTTCGCCCTGAGACGCTTCCTGGGATTGGACATCGAGCAATTTGCCTCGGGTCGCGCCCGTGCGCAGATCACCATCGCAGACGAGCACCGGAATCCCAATGGAGTTGTCCACGGTGCCGTCTACTTCGCCATGGTCGACACCGCCATGGGCGCGGCAGCGATGTCGTTGCTCTCCGACGGACGGTTCTGCACGTCAGTCGAAGTCCAGCTGCGATTTATCCGGCCGGCCGCCAATGGAGTCCTGATCGCCGATGTCTCCGTCCTCAAGATGGGGCGAAGTGTCGTGCACCTTCAGGCGCGAGTCAACGACGGCGACGAGCGACTCATCGCTACAGGTGGCGGGACCTTCGCCATTCTCGAGTCATGATCACGGAAATGGGTTCGCTAGTGCGGTGACACCTAAAAGATAGGGCTTCCAGCCGTCGTGGACGGCGACCCCCGACATCTCACCGATCACCGCGAGGTCGTCCATGGCCAGACGTCCACGTTCGGGATGAGAGTCGAGCAGGGGGAGCAGACCGGTCGAGGCCGAGTGCACCCAGTGGAGCCGCCCAACCGCCCGGCCGCCGGTCTCGTCGAAGTGCACGGCCGGCGCATCGTGGAGCATCCGGCGGATGGCGTCGAGGAACGGCTTCGTGGCATCAGCTGCCTCGGTGACCATCTGGGCCAGTGCCCCGACCGAGACCGGAGCTGCGAGCACGTCGCTGAACAGCTGGGCCATCCGGTCCATGGGCAGGTGTTGATGGACTGCCAGGTCGGCGGCAAGAGTTCGGGCAGAAAGTCAGTAACAGGCAGGGGCGGTGGCAGTCCTCGGGAACTCCGCCTTGGTGGTGCACCCACACCGGCACCGCCGGCGCTCGGCGATGTGCTCGGTGACCACCAGGCGGATCTCGGGGAGCTCGAACACCTCGGCATCCTCCAGGCCGGAGCCCCACGCCGAGCACGAGGGTGGTGCGTGGTGGATCACCTGGTCGGGATCGCTCACCTGGGCCAAGTGCCTTGCCCGGGGCACCGGGCTGCTTGCCCTGCTTGCGGGCAGCAGCCCGACGTTCGGTACGTGATGGCGACGGTGGCTTCGAGAATCCCTCGGCCGACGGCGGCATCGAGGAGTTCCGAGGGTTCCGGCCGAGACGCTCTTCCGGTTCGGCAAGGCGTGCACGCAGCTCGATCAACTCCGTTGTTTCCGAGCCACCACCGCCTGCAGTTCGGCGTTCTCCACCTGGAGCTGCCCGCAGGAGGGAGCGTCGGGCGGAAGATCGTGGGGTGGAAATCCCGACGGTACGCGCGGCGTTCTCCCTGGTGGTGGTGGATCAGACGGTCAGGGGAACCTGAATGGTTACCACCCGCCTACCTTCGAGACCGGCTACTTCGGCACGAACTTCTCGATCATCACCCATCTGCACGGGAGGCTTGCCTTCGTCTTGCGGGCCATCGTCCTGCCACTCGTACTGGCGATCTTCACCGTGCTGCTCCTGTGATTCCTCATCCGGCGACTGGGAACTCGCCTGATCCCGGCCCGCATCCCCCGAGCAACATGACCAACAAGCCTCTTGGCGATCGCTCGTAGCCTCGGCCACTGGTGGTGGGGCACCTGCCCGACCGCTCATCTGAACACTCGGTTCGCTGCCCTCTGCTTCCGAGAGCGAGTTCCGTGAACTCGATCGGCGTGTCGTCGCTCCGGTTCCGATGTGATCGACGCAGTAGCTGCACGAGCCTCGTCCTTCACCCTCCTCGGAGGCAGCCCGCTCGCTGGCCTCGCACGACTCGGCCGTTCACTACGCCTGCTCGGACACTGCGCGGTTCTTCCGGAAGTGAACGAGACAGAACCCGAGTCCCACCAAGAAGAGCCCGATACCCAGAACCTTCAGGACCCCGGAGAAACCGGTGAAGGGCAGGATTCCGGCGCCGCTGGACGGTTGGACTGGCGAAGCGGCCACCGTCCCTGGGGTGGTGGGCCCGGGCGGGGGCGTCGTGGCCGCCGCCACCGTGCCCGGGGTGGAGGGCTTGGACGTGGTCGTCGTGGCCTGCGGCTTCGTCGTCGTCGTCGTCGTGGTCGTGGGCGGCTTGGTCGTGGTCGTCGTGACCGGCGGCGTCGTCGTCGTGGTCGTGGGCGGCTTGGTCGTGGTCGTCGTGACCGGCGGCGTTGTCGTGGTCGTCGTGGTCGGCGGCGTCGTCGTCGTCGTGGTGGTCGGCGGCGTTGTCGTCGTCGTAGTGGTCGGCGGCGTCGTCGTCGTCGTGGTCGTGGGCGGCGGCTTCGTCGTCGTCGTCGTCGTGGTGGTTCCGCATTTCGGTGTCACCGACGACGCTTGGCCTTGGGGAGAGACACAGGCGGCCGAGACCGAAGGCGTCGCCAGGACTCCCACGCAGAAGATCAATGCGCCTCCGAACACCAACGCCAGGCCAATGCGAAACGCGTTCTCTCTGATTGCTCGAGTCGTGTTGCTGGTCATCATGGGAAGCTCTCCTCTGGACGGTCTTCTCGAATGCTCGACATCCTGGCGACGAAGCAACACGGCCTGATCGGAGCATGATGTCTTTCCCGGTCGATCGGCGCGAAGCCACGCCATCTGGAGCCCTTTCGGCGCATAAGCGGCTCACCACGAGGAAAAGTGACTTATTCCCCTAAAGGGGACCCCATTCCCGTGGCCGAGCGGTGGCCTCTGGCCCAGATGGGGCTAGCCATAGAGCGGGACCGTTGTATCGGCGCGTGACGGGCCCGACGAGCTGGACGAGAATGCGACGGCGACGGTCGGTGCTGCTATACGGGTTGCGGATACTCCCCAATTAGCTCGAATGGATCAAATACGAGAAGTCATGAAGCAGGCGTAGTCCTGACCGTAACGGTAACCATTCACCTTTCTGGTGCACCGTTTGGCGCCATCGCGATCGGAGACCCCCGAATGACGAGGTCCACCGGATAGGGCTCCTCACTTCGCGATTCGCGAAACGTCCTGGTGATTGCTTGTCGTTTTGGCATGGCATCCGGTTCGGAACACAACAAAGGCGAGGTCGCCGCCGAGAATGATCGACTCCGTGCCGAAAACAGTCGGCTCACGGACGAGGTTGACCGGCTGGCCGGCGAGAACCTGGAGCTGCGCGCTGAAATCGACTCGATCGCCCGGAAGATCGCAGCCCCCAAGAAGCGATTGGGCAAGAACTCGGAGAACTCGTCGCTCCCTCCGTTCCCGGACCTGTTCGGGCGCAAGAAGGACAGACCGGAGAACGCGAACCGTGCCGCACCACGGGCCTTGGGCCGCAAGCCGGGCAATCAGCCCAGCACCGACGGCAAGCACCTCGCACACGTCGTTCACCCGACGAGCTGCTCCTCCACACGCTTCAGGCTTGCGATGGCTGCAGGACAGACCTGGCCGACGTTCCCGTTGAGCGGACGGAGGTTCGCCGGGTGGCCGACGTCCCCCTACCCGTGCCGACCACGACCGAGCAGCGGGCCGAGTCGAAGCGGTGTGAGTGTGGAACGGTGACCAAGACCGCCTTCCCCGCCGAGGCCCGGGGACACGCCAGCTATGGACCGAGGATCCGGGCTACGGCGCTCTGCCTGCTGTGCCGCCAGCACCTGCCGTTCGAACGGACGAACGAGGCGGTGGCCGACCTGCTGGGAGTCCGGGTCTCGACCGGGTTCCTCGACTCGGTGCACTCGGAAGGATCCGAAGGAATCGCCGGCGCTCGTAGCCGGCTGGATCAAGGAGGGTGAGGCCGAGCGTCTGGCGGCTGAGGCGGTGCTCTCTGGAACGGTCCCCCACCGGCACGACCGGGGCGCCCCTGATCGTTTCGCCCGAACAGGAACTGTCGTGCCGGTAGCGCTCGCACCGATTTCGACGGCAACCGTGCCGGCGGCTCGGGCTGTACCCATCGAAATGCCAGCGGTCAAAGCCAACGCGTTCTTCGGTGCCTGCAGATTCTCCGCTCGGTCAGCTGTTGCGGACGCCAGTGACCGCGAAGCGCTCCACCGCTTGTATGTGCCCCCCGGTCTGCACGACGATCGCGAGCACCGGTTCGGTGTCGCCACGGTAGGAGACCGCTGTCGACCATGGTGCATTGATTCCACCGGCCGGTACGCCGGCCGATACACCCAGCGGCACCGACGATGCTGACTGACGCACCGTCACCACGACCTGCTCGTCGACGCCGGTGATCGTGCCACGCGCGGTCACCGGAGAGGTGGCAGTGGAGCCGTAGGCGGGCGTGGTCAGGGTCAGCGTGGTGTCGTCAGTCCCGACGACCTCCCACGGGGCGCTGGGACTCGTCCCCCACCGCACCATGTGGATCACAGCGGCCTTCGACGTCGATGTGCCAGTGGTGACGAAGCCGATCGCCACATGCGCTCCGCCGGAGTTGATGGTCGTGTGGATGACTGTGTCGATCTCCTTGAAGCCGAGATAGCCGGTCACGAATGCCTGCGCCGTGAGCCCGGCATCAAGATGCCACGGCTGATGACCACCCGAGCTGTAGCTCTGCTCCCACGCCTGCACAGCCTCGGAGGTGGCGAAGGGCCACAGCGGCAGGTACGGACCGAGGCCGATGTTCGCCTGGCTCGTGGTGCTCGTGACGGGAAGCGGGCCCGACGTGGTCGTTGTCGTGGGCGCGGCTGTCGTCTGTGTGGTCGACGAACTGGTGGACTTGCTGCCGCACCCGCTCATGACGGCACCAATCACCAGGCAGCCCGAGACCACGAGCGCCCCACCGCCAAGAAACCCACGGGCCCGACGCATGATCGCCCTCCTCTCGCCGGTCGCCTCACTACAGCTTGGGCGCAAGCGCTGTCCGTCGAAAGAGCCCAAAGTCCCAGGTCGTGACAGGTGCGTCACCCCGGTGCTCTCCCCGCTCAGGAATCCCATCGGAACATCGGACGGGTCGGGCGTGCGCTGCCGTTGTAGATCCGTCGCCATTTGCTGAGCCGGTGTGGCACTGGGCGAGGCTCTCGACCGTCGAAGCCTTGCCCGCACAGGGGTTCGTCCAGATTCGGATGCGCTGGCGGCGCACCGAGTGGTTCGCCGGCGGTGCCGCTGGAGGACATTCGGCCCTGGCACTTGCCGCGTGCCGGATGCACGATGTCTCATGGCTATCGGTTGGAACATGAGATGAGACGCATCGTCACCTTGGCGCTATGCGGCGCGGTCCTGATCGTTGGCGCAGTTCTGTCTTCGTCCGGTGGAGTGAGGTCCGATCTGGGGCGTGGGCCGGGTTCGGCCCACGGGGGAACAGCGCGTGTCGCCCATGCCCAGTTGATGGCCGTCGGGTGTTCAGCGGTGTCCCGCGGTCTCAATGGACCTTTACAGACCAGTCTGAACGCCTCGGACATCGCACATCAGTGCGGTCCTGAGTGGGTCAATCAGGGGAACTACCTCTCCAGTGTGTCCTGCGTCAGTGCAACCGACTGTGTGGCGGTTGGCAACGTCGACCGATTGTCGGGTGAGCCGCAAACCCTTGTCGAGTCGTGGACTGGCGGCGCATGGTCGGTCGCGCCCAGCCCGAGTCCGGGAATCGCCAGCTTCCTGACCGGTGTGTCCTGCACGAACGCGGACGCCTGTGTTGCCGTGGGCAGCTACTACACGAGCAGTTCGGAACTGACGTTGGTCGAGTCGTGGAATGGAAGTTCGTGGACCGTCGTGTCGAGCCCGAACGAGCAGGCTGCGAGTGGGCTCTCGAGCGTCTCCTGCACCACCTCGACCAGCTGTGGGGCGGTCGGATTTTACTCGTACAACGCCTACAACTATGACCAGCCCCAGACCCTGGCCGAGTCGTGGAACGGGATGACCTGGTCGGTCGTCCCGAGCCCCAGCCCCGGCAATGCCAACTACCTCCAAGGCGTGTCCTGCTCGAAGGCGACCGATTGTGTGGCCGTCGGCTACGTGGTGAATACCTCGGGTATCGGTTCCAGTCTGGTCGAGTCCTGGAACGGGAGCACCTGGTCGGTGGTCCCCAGTCCGAACGTGGGCACCTACCAGAACGCGCTCTACGGCGTCTCGTGCGCCAGTCCTACCCGATGCATCGCCGTCGGTACCACCGGAGACCCGTCGAGCCCGTCCCGCTCGCTCGTCGAGTCCTGGAACGGGAGCACCTGGACCGTCATGACCGGTCCGACCACGACCGGTGGTGGCGGCCTCATGGGCGTGTCCTGCACCAGCCCGACCACCTGTGAGGCAGTGGGAATTGCGGTCTCTGTGTCGGATCTGAACCAGACCTTGGTGGTGTCGTGGAGCGGCGGAGCGTGGTCGGTCCTTCCCAGCCCCACACCAGGGGCACTGGGTGGATCCCTCAACGGGATCTCCTGCACTGCGACCAACCACTGCGTCGCCGTTGGTTCGTCCCCGAACGCGTCCAACAAGGATCTGACCCTCATCGAGTCCTGGGATGGAACTTCCTGGACGGTCGTCCCAAGCCCCAACGTGAGCATCCTGATCCCACCGGTGGTGGGCATGGCCGCCACGCCCAGCGGCGACGGCTACTGGCTGGTGGACTCGTCAGGGAATGTCACTCCCCATGGCACCGCCGTCAACTACGGCTCGATGGGGGGCACCATGCTCAACGCTCCCGTCACCCACATCGTCGCCACTCATGACGGCAAGGGCTACTGGCTGGTGGCCGCTGATGGCGGGACGTTCGCCTTCGGGGACGCACCCTTCCTCGGCTCGATGGGAGGCATGCCGTTGAACGCCCCGGTCGTGGACATCGCGCCGACCCCCGATGGCAAGGGCTACTGGCTGGTGGCCGCCGACGGTGGGGTGTTCAGCTTCGGGGACGCCGCCTTCGCTGGGTCGATGGGAGGCCGGCACCTGAACCGCCCGGTCGTCGGGATCGCCGCCGACGGCGCAACCGGCGGCTACTGGCTGGTGGCTTCCGACGGTGGAATCTTCAGCTTCGCGGCGCCGTTCTTCGGATCGACCGGAGCCATCGTCCTCAACCAGCCGGTCGTGTCGATGGCATCGACCTCCGACGGTCAGGGCTACTTGTTGTCGGCGAGCGACGGAGGTGTGTTCGCCTACGGGGATGCTGCCTTCTGGGGCTCCATGGGCGGAAAGCCGCTCAACGCGCCAGTGGTGGGCATGGCGGCCGACTATGCCACTAGCGGCTACTGGCTGGTGGCTTCCGACGGTGGGGTGTTCAGCTTCGGGGCTCCGTTCCTCGGCGCAAGTTGAGCACCCGCACCACCACGCTTCGCGCCAGCTCGTTGTTGCCACACATCATCGACGTCAAGGCAGGGCCGATGGAACGCGAGTTTGCGTTCTCCGGGGGTGCCCCCGACCGTTCGGGGGCAGAGTGGGCCACACATCGAACCCCTGACTATCGAGACGGCGTCCGAGAAGGTCCGCCGGTGGCGAGCAGTGGGTGGCCGGCGATTCATGACGGCGGATGAACCGATGGGGTCGACTCCCACGAACCGATCGGATCCGACGTTCCTGCTCAAAAAGTTGTCCGGCACGGGTAGGGACTCAACTCAACGCTCCAAGAGAAGAGGAGCACATCCCTTCGCTTCTGGCACCCGATTGGGCTTCCATCGGAAAGGTGGGCGGCCCGGTTGTCCTCGTGAGGACTTCAATAGCCCTGAAATGGATTGACCGGAAGTCCGAAGAACGCGCTGATCTGGGCGGCGAGGGCGACGACGGTCGATTGAGGAGCACCCCGACCCGCGATGGCCGCAGAAAGGTCTTGCTCGACTTGAGAGAGCTCACCCACACATGCGGTCACCGCGCTCGCAATGGCGCCGCTTGCGCTGCCATCAAGGAGTAGGTACTGGGCGGACTGCCAATAGTCAGCATCAATAGCCGAAAACAGTGCGGAGAATGTATCCGGTGTCACGACGATGTTGAACTCCCGGCGGGCCAGGTCGTAGCCGGTCCGACCGGCGACGTCAGGCTCGACAGCCGGGGCTGCGCCGATCAGGGAGTAGCTCGCATCTCCACTGCCGGGAAACAGGGCGATGACCGGGTTGATCGGTGCGACACCCACGGATGTCCCGAACCCCGGGACGACCTGGGGGTCGAAGTGGGCCGATCCGTAGGCGAAGACGCCACCGTCCTCTGCGCCGATCCAGTAGCCCCGACCGTCCGAAGAGGCACTGACCCCAGAGACCGGCGCCGCCAGGTGAAGCGAAGTGAGACTCCCGAGGAACGGTGCCCCGCCGAACGAGAACACACCGCCGTCGGCGGCGACCAGCCAGTAGCCCTGGCCGTGGTCCGAGGCGATGCCCACGACTTGGGCGTTGAGCGGATGACCTCCCATCGATCCCGCAAATGCGGCGTTGCCGTACGCGAAGACGCCACCGTCTGCAGCGACCAGCCAGTAGCCATCGCCGACACCGTCCGCCACCATGCCGACGGTCGGCATGGTGAGACGCAACGAAGCGGCCCCACCCAGGTAGCGGGCATCGCCGAAGGCGAAGACGCCACCGTCTGCAGCGACCAGCCAGTAGCCACGTCCGTCCGGGGTGACGGTCATCCCCACGACGGGTCGGGCGAGGCCAAGGTGCAGACCGGGCACCGAACCGTAGTAGCCGGCAGTGCCGCAGGAGAACACGCCGCCATCCGCGGACACCTGCCATCCCCCCGAGCCGTTCGGCACACCGACCCCACCGACCACCGGCGAATTGATGGTGAAACCGTTGCACTGACCAGGATTCGTCACGGGTGACGGCTGCATCAAGGTGTAGCCCGGGATCAGAGGGGGAAGGTCGCGGGCCGTATCGGACGGGTGAGGACCGTCGGACGGGCTCGTCGCCTGGGCGGTGGCGCCGACGACGATCGACAGTCCGGCCACCGCAAGGCAGACGACTGCCACGCCAACGCTGCCACGTCGAACCGAACGTCCCACGTTGCCTCCCATTTCCCCCAATGGCCTGCAACGTCCCATCTTAGGGTCCCCGGTCTTCAAGCACCCGGGCATCATGCCCGAGGGGCGATTGAAATGCGCGTCACGCCCCACCTATCAGGCTGGATGTGACACTCTCCCAGCACTGTCAGGGGCACGTTGCTACAAGCCGCGATCTACGATTTGGCGTGGCGGACGACACCAACGGCGCGGCTCAGTCCACGCTCCCGATGATGGACAAGATCCGACCCCCTCGACGACTCACCAGTGCTGATGTTCCCCGGTTGGCTGACCGGATCAAGGACGTGTGGCAGACCGATGGTCAGCATCGTTCCTTCGGAGAGTGGGTCGTCCACGTCTCAGGCCTGGTTGTCATCGGCATTGCTGGAATGTTCATCTGGGCATCAAGTGCGTCAGCTGCTCAGAAGGTGATCGAATCACTAGCCGTGCTGCTGTTGGCCCTCCTCGTTGCAACTCCCATCCTGCTGAAACTGCGCTTTCACCCCTAGCGTCATCGAGGCGCAAGTGCAGCACCGGCGCGGCGGTCGAGGGCACCCAAAGTTTGGACTTTGAACTCGGATGCAATCCGACGCCTCCACTATCAAAGATTGCTAGCTTCGTCGCCGAGTGGTCGCAGCAGTTCAACTGATGGTCCCTTACCAGCGCACCTATTCCGATTGCACATGGGGGTGAGAAGTATTCTCTGGCGAACGGCGTCGAGAGTTCTGATTGCCGGACTTCTGGTGCTGGCGATCCTGAACTCGACTGAGGCATCGATGGCTGCGGCCGGCACTGTCAAGGAGGAAGCGGCCGACCGCTTTGCGCTGACTGGAGGGTAGCGTGGGCTTCCTCGTCGGGCAGCTTGCTCTGACGAACTCTTGATGTGTCTGGAGTCCTTCACATGAACGTTCTCATGGTCCTAACCTCCCACGGTCAACTGGGTGACACCGGCGAGAAAACCGGTTTCTGGCTTGAGGAGTTCGCCGCCCCGTACTACGAACTGGCTGATGCCGGCGCCACGATCACCCTGGCGTCACCCGCAGGCGGCCAGCCGCC
>Ga0182014_10008677_pt1 | contig 10329 bp, 2 predicted proteins | sample 612S2DmetaG_FD_120489 | JGI IMG/M metagenome (GOLD analysis project Ga0182014, IMG submission 120489) | Permafrost microbial communities from Stordalen Mire, Sweden - 612S2D metaG | ecosystem: Environmental > Terrestrial > Soil > Wetlands > Permafrost | place: Sweden: Stordalen | collected...
AAAGATCCAGAGCCTCAAATCCGCCGCCCGAGGCTTTCGCAACTTCCGCAATTACCGGATTCGTATCCTGTTCTTTTGCGGGAAGCTCAATCTCTACCCACTATGATCCGTGAAGAATCCACCCAGAGATTCGTTTCGCCCTGGTGAAAGTAGATGCTATCCCCATACTTGGCGTGGTTCTCAATGCCAGTGCCAGTGCAGCACCAGAAGCTGTCCTCGGGGGTGCAGTACTCCTTTGCGCCGCGGCTCAATGGAAGGAAGCAACACATCATGCCGTCCACGGGATTTTGCGAAGCGAGGATATGGTTATACAGCGCCCGCTCATAGTAATCGGCGTACTCTGCTCGCGGCTCCCAGCAAAACAAATGCCGCGTCAGCTTAAGCATGTTATAGGTGTTGCAGGTCTCACAGGTGTTCGGGCCGATCGCTTGCGAGAGCTTTTCCTTGGCGGAAAACATCTCGCCGCTGCTGTGGCCGCCGATGACGTAAGACCGCTCGTTGACCACGGTGTCCCAGAAGAACGAGGACGCCGTCTTGAGCGAATCATCTCCGGTCAGCTCATATTCGCGGGCGGTGCCGATGAATTTGGGAATCTGCGTGTTGGCATGCTTGCCGGTGAGGTCGTCCACCCGCTTCGCCGCCGGACCAATTATCTCCTGGTGGTTGAACCGCAAGGCGAGCCGCAGATACTTCTGCTCCCCCGTGAACGCATACAGGTTGGCGAAGGCTTCGTTGATGCCGCCATGTTCGACCGCGAGCATCTTCTGCATCTGCTCATCGCTGAGCTTGTCGGCACCTAGCTTGGCCCAATCGCCGAGCTTGCGGGCGATTCCGAGGGCTTGCGCGTTGTCGCAATAAACATACATGTCGCACAAGCCGGCCAGGAACTTGTGGGTGCCATGCCATAATCCCAGCGGCGCTTCGCCGCGGGGGGTGAAATTGTCCCGCTGGGTATGCAGGTAGCCGGTTCCCAATTTCTCCTGACATTGTGCAAAACCCGCGACCACCCTGGCGGCATTTGCCTTGAGGCGCTCGTCGCCCGTGCCGGCGTACGTCAGGGCGCAGGCTGACAGATAGTGCCCCACAAACTGACCGCAGCCCGCGTAGTTCTCCACTGCCATCCAGCCGCCATCGGGCTTGGCGGTCGATGCCAGGCCGGCGTTCCGGCGGAAGTCGTGCAGCAATCGCTCCGGGTCGAGTGACAGGAGGTAAGCCCGGTCGAGCTCCAATGCGTGCAGAAAGGGACCTTCCAGCAGGCGCACGTCGTTAAGGGGGAACGGCTCCGCCTTGAACCTCACGACCGGCGCCACCCTTTCCTTGTCCGCCACCACATCCGCAGAGGCCGCGCGAACCGCTAGCGCCAAGGCCAACCAAAGTAAGCCGCCCACGCCACCCGCCGATCCAGAGAAGCGAGTCCTAAGAGAACAGCCCATGCGCGGCATCGCACGCCCTCCAACGTCAGCGTCAACCGCACACCTCCACCCGAGTCAGACCGGTTTTCAATCTCCGCAGGGGCTGTGGCAGCCGCAGGAGCATCATTTTACAGTCTTCCTTATAGCCTTTCCCCTTGGTGGTGCGAGTGGATTCGTCCCGCGAGGCGTGAAGGCTGGCGGTGGATTGAGGTCAATAGTGAGAACCATCTTCTATTCTTGCTCTTGTAAGTTTGCTTTATCATTAGGGGTCAGGTTGCGGAATTCCTCCCCGCCTGACCACCCCCTGTTATCTTTCATGCTCGGGTTTGAACTCCAAGAACTACTCAAGCTGACGAAGGCCAAAAGTCCTTTGGCTGGTGTGCCCATATTCTCTTGCGGTCTAAGAGTTAACGCAGGCCAGTTTATTGCACTTGCAAGCGATAGAAATGCGCCGCCTGAGGGGAAGCATTGGTCACCAGGCAAGTGTTAACGGGCGGGGTGGCGAGGATGTTGGTGGCCAGCGGGTTGAATGCTGCCATCGACGCGGTGATGCTGGTGGATTCCAGCACGGTGTACAGGCGGTTGGTGGCACTGAGCCATTGCAGTTGAAGAACGCCAGGGGCGACTTGAGTGACGGCAGAGAGCTTGAAGACCGAGTTGGGGTCCGTGGGATCAGTTCCGGCCAGGTATTCCTGCAGGTTATTCATGCCGTCATGATCGGGGTCCGCATCCGGTCTGGCGTCCGGGGAATTGATGGAACCGAAGTAGTGGATTTGCCAGGCGTCCGGCAGGCCGTCGCCATTGGTGTCCAGCGGATTGGAGGTATTGGGTTGGGCTGGTGTGGGTGCGGCAACAAACCAATTCGCCGGGTCATTACCGTAGTTGGCAGCCACAAGACGTTGGAGCGAAGAGCCGGTGCCGCTGGCATTGGTGGGCCAGGGGGAAGCGGCCGAATAGCTGATTTGGTCCACCAGGACGTAGGGGACGTAACCAGCGTCGGGATGGGGCGGCAACTGTGGAGAGTCGGGCTTGTAAAGGGCAATCGTTTCGCCGGAATTGGCGAGGTGACCGGAGTAGGGGCCAAATAGCGACGCGGCGTTGGTCAACTGATAGCGACCAAGGAATTCGGCCAGGGCGGGTTGATCGATGACCGGATCGAAGTTGACCAGCAGCAGGCTACTGCCAGCAGGCAGGTTAACATTCTGCGGGAAGGTGTAGGCGATGCCGCCGGAGATAGCCCAGGTATTGGTCGGGGCCGCGGGATCAAAGAGCGGGACGTTATTCGCTGAGAAGTTGAGCAACTCGACATATTCGTCCTGGATATTGTCCGTGATCCCATCCTGGCTGGGGGGATCGAACATGAGTTCATTGATAATGATCGGCCCGACGAAGGGGTAGGCATTGGGCGCGCCGGCGCCGGCGCGGAAATCCTCGACCGTTGAGGGATTATCCACGCCGAAGGTGCGCACACTCATGGCAACAAAATCAACCTCGCCAATGCTGTTGGTATAGCGGCCGAAGGAAACGCCGTTCGCCGCCGCACCAAAGGTCGCAAACGCGCGATAGCCGGTGAGGTTGCCGCTGGCGTCGGCTTGCGAGAGCCACGCCTCGCCGCCGTGCGCGGAGTTGAAGGTGAACGGAATCGCGGAGCCATTGGTGGGATTGAACTGGTACTCGTAGAGCGCTGTGAAGCCGTGCGCGGGGAGGACCGTCCCATCCGCCATGCGGTATTTCTTCAAGTCATTCTGGGAGTTGCTGACAAACCAGCCGGAGAGGTCCACAGCGGCGGCTGTGGGATTGTAGAACTCGATGGCGTCTTCGAGCGGGGGGCCGGTGTGGGTGAGGACCTCGTTGACGACGACATTCGAGAGGGGCAGAAAGTTGCTCTGGCCGGGCGAGACGGTGGTGGTGAAGCTGACGAGGTTGGTCGAGCCGTCAGGGAAATGGCCTTGGGAGACGCCGGTCCGCTGCGCGCCAAACGTGACGGCGGTGATTAGTGACCCGTCGGGAGAAAAGAGGCCGACGGAATCGCCAGATTTGCCGAGCTTGAAGTTGACGTGGTCCGGGCCAGCGCCGGGTTGGCTGTCGGCGAAGAACTGCACGAAGCCATTACCACCGGTGCCGATGAAAGAGAGCGGCGGGATGGGCGAGAGGGTCTTCCTGGTGAGGTCACTGGTAAAGAACAGGCCGCCGAGGGAGACGGGTTGGGTTCCGCTGTTGAAAAGCTCAAACCAATCGCTCCCGGCCATGGGATCGGCCATCCATTCGTTGACTGTGAGGCTGGAGGCATCGCCGAGGCCGGCAGCCGTGTTCGGCGCAGCCGGGCTGGGGACAGTGAGGGACCAGACGCCGGAGCCGTTGGGAATGCGGCCGATGGAGACATCGGGGGTCTGAAGACCGTAGGTCAGCGAGTCGATCAGCCCGCCGCCATTGGTCGGGCTGTTGAATAAAAAGAGCGAACCGCCGGTGGCATTGAGAGAGAATCCGGTATTGGTGGGCGAGCCGGGCAGGTTGTTGTTGCAATAGAGCAGGAAGAAACCGCCGGAGGGCAGCATGGTGCCGGGAGCGAAGACGAATTTACGCGGGGTATTGAGATCATCACTGAGGCTGAGATCTGCCAGATCGACACTGTTAGTGGCAGAGTTGAATAGCTCGATCCAGTCGGAGGTAATGCCGGCGAAGTTGGTCACTGAGCGATTACTGGCAAGGACTTCATTGAGGACGACCGGCACCCCGACGCTCATGGCGATAATGTTAGTGGAGGATTGGACAGCGCTGAGCAACATGCCGAAGACATCGTCTGAACTCGTGGTCCCGGTCTGGTGCACTTCAACCGCCATGACATTGTCGCCTGTAACAAGGCTGTCTGTGGCGAAGGAAAGCACTTCGGCGACGCCTTCGTTCGGCTGGTTGCCGGCGAGGGTGTTGTAAGAGACAGGAGCGGTCATGCGCAAGGAGCCGACTTGGGTGCCATTGAGGTAATAGACGGCCCCATCGTCAACATAGTTGGTTGAGAAAAGGGTGACATTGGTGAGCCCGGCGTTCCACTGGAAGTGAGTGCGGTAATAGACGGTGATCTTGCCGCCGTTGGTGTCCGGGGGAGGAACGTACGTATTAAATGGGTAAGGGTATTCGGAGGGCGTCGTTTCGTAACCGAAAAGGCCGGTGCCGCTGCTCCAAGCTGAGTCGTTATAGCCGATTTGGAGCCACGTGGCGCCGAAGTTTGTGCCGCCGGAGTTGTCGTATTTCCAAGAGTTGGTGATCATCAGCAGAGGAACGGTCAGGGTGGTGACATTGGTCACCGTAATGGTGCCGTTGGAGGTGGGGTTGGGGCTGCCCGGGGTCGGTTGCGAGAAGCTGACGAGTGTGTCGCTGCCGCTGGGAGACCGGCCCTGGGCAACATCCGTCTGTTGGGGCCCGTAATTGACGGCGTCAATCGTGGTAAGGGCCGGATCGGAAAGGATGATAATGCCCACTTCGGCATCGAGTTTGAAGTTGAGGTGATCGGCACCTTGGGCGGTGTTGCCATCCTCTGTAAATGAAACGTAACCATTGGCGGCGATGAAACTCAAGGCCGGGATCTGGTCCAGTCCTGGAGCGCCCTCGGCATTCGAGAGGTAGAGACCACCCAGTGCGATCGGCCGCGTCGCCGGGTTGTAGAGTTCGATAAAGTCGTTCTTGGCGAGGAATAGCTCGCTAGCCAGCCATTCGTTGATTTTCAGATTGTCCGGGTCGGCCAGCGGGACGGCGACGTTATTGGCGCCGAAGGTGGGGCTGCAGAGCACCCACGTGCCGTCGGCCCCGCGTCCAAGCGAGAGGTCGGGGATTTGGACGCCGAAGTCGATGGAGTCAAGGAGCGCGGCCCCACTGGCGGATTTGTCGTGGAGATAGACGGCCTCGCCGCTGGCGTTGAGGTTGAAGCCGAGGTGAGTGCCCGGCGCGCTGGTCGCGTTATCGGCATACAGGACAAGGAACTGGCCGGGACCCAGCAGCGGCGTCCCGACGGGGAAGGTGTATTTGTACGGCGACGTAGCATTGTCAGTAAGACCCATCCCGGAGAGATCAACCGGGACGGAGCCGCAGTTGTAGAGCTCGATAAGGTCGGGAGTGGTGCCGGCATTGGTGAGGGTAGTAGAATTGAGGGCGAGAATCTCGTTGAGGCGGATAGTTGGCAGCGCCGGAGGCACATAACTGGTATTGACCGTCCAGGTGCGGGACGTCGTAACCAAGGCATCGGGGCCGAACACGGGGTCGTCCTGATACCAGCCGGAGTCGCGCAGGCCGGTGACTTCGACGTGATGCGGTCCGTTGGTGAGACCGCTGAGGGTGATGGGCGTGGTGGTTGGGGTTGGGGCGCTCCAGTTGCCAGAGTCGAAACGCCACTTGTAGTCGATGTATCCCGAGCCGCTGGGCCAGCCGGATACCGGTATGCCGTTGCCCGTGCGCACAATGCCGACCGTGAGAGTGGCGGTGGTCTGGTTGTTGGTGGCGGGCGGTTCACCGGCAACCGAGGCACCGATGGGAATGACGCCGCCCTGGTCGCGTCCATTCGGCCCGGTGCCCCGCGCGGGCGAGCCGGACTGGAGGCTGAACCAATCCCAAAGGACCTGGGCCGAAGCCCAGTTCGTGAAATATGTCTCGGAAACTTGCGGCACGCGCTTGAGCAGGGGATCACTGATGGAGTTGTTGCCTCCTGGCCCGGTCCAGGGGGCGCCCTGCACTTGGCAGAGAATGTTATTGGTGTAAGTGACGAGTGCTGCGGTTACGTTACGCGTCAGATTCTCGGCATCATACACGATGTTGCCTTCCAGATATGTTCCGGCGCCCTCGGCCGTTCCGGTATCGGCCAGGATCACCACCGCTCCCGTGGGATCAATGCCCCCGATATGGGTCTGGTGAACGATGGTGTTGTTAAACAGGGTAAAGAAGTTGCCTTGCTTGGCGTCGATCGCCTGGTCGCAGTCGTAGATCAGGTTGCCAATGATGGTAATCTCCGAAGTCTCGGTTCCAGTGCCGCCAGGGTCGCCGGCGCTGTAACTGTAATTGCCGCCGCTGACCGCACTGGAAGAGTCGGGTGTGCCGTTGTTGCGGTGGAGATGAAGGAAGATATTCCCCTCAACCCAGGCGTCGGTGCCGTCGATATCGAAGCCATCATCATCGCCGCCCATCACGACGTTGCCGATGAAGTGCACAATGGGATGAGGCCGATTTCCGCCGGTGAAATCCACCACGTCGTTGTAACCGGTGAGTTTGCCAAAGAAGTTGCGCAAAAACAACCCGTGCCCGTCGCTGCGCACACCGCGAGTTCCGTGGCAGGGCTCAAACTGGGCTGTTGGGGTCGGGAAATAGCAGTCGCTGATGGTAAAGGAGGCGCCATCCACGTGAATATAGGGTGCCCCCGTCTGGCCGAAAGTAAGGTGGTCCAAATAGGCCGTGCCTGTGTCCACTTCGATGCAAGGCGTGCCGGTGTCATTGGCATTGAAATCAAAGATTGCATAGGTAATGCGGCTTTCGGGTGAACCCAGGGCGCCATTGATGGTGAGGTTGCCCCAGAAGAAGCCCGAGCCGGGCGCGACAGTGAAACGAATGGGGGCTGCCGCGGTGCCTTCGGCCAGCAATTGGCCGCCGTTGGCCACCACAAGATTCAGGCTGGTGCCGAGATAGACGCAGGTGCCGGGCTGAATGGTGAGGGTCGCGCCGTTGGCGACGGTGAGGCTGGAGGTGACGCTATAAGGGCCTCCGGCGGCAGTCCAAGTGGTGTTGGCGGTGATCGTGCCGCCCGCGGTTGTGACGCTGCCTTTATCATACCACACATCCACATTGGTTTGGGCGAACACGACGCCGTTGGTGTCGAGGGATTGGACGAGCAGGCGATTGATGCCCGGGGTCAGGGGGGCGTTGGCTGCCGTCCAGGTCCCTTGCCAGGCTACCCAGATGGCCGGCGAGCCGTTGACCAGGACGGAGCGCGTGTCTATGACGTTGGCGGTGCCGGTGAGGGTGACGAACGAAGTGGTGGTGCGCGGGTAACCGCTTTGGACGGTGAGGCTGTTGCTGACAGCGAGGGCGAGAGGGATTTGAGATAGGACATAGCTGACCTGAGCGGCGTTGAATGCCTTCATAGTGTCAATGGTCCCCTGAGGCACAAAGCTGTTGAGGAGCTGGTCAAGGAGTGGGTTCATCTGCGCCGGGGAGAAGGCAGTGTCGGCATAGGTCTTGAGCCAGCGATAGTAGCTGGGCGCAAAGGCCGGGGTCTGCATGAACCGCGACATGGCTGCGAGGGCGTTCATGCGGAAGAGACTGTGGCGAGGCGGGACGGGGGTCAGGCCGCGGCCCATTACGGTATCCATGTCATAGGAGAGGGCCAGGAAGCGAGTGTCGAGAGTGCCACGGTAGAGCGCGTAATCATCGCCGGTGCCGTTGGCGAGGCAGGTCTCGTCGTTATCGAGGAGGGTGTTGATGGCCATGTACTGCATCCATTCATCCACATTGATGCGGCGCTGCACATCGGCGACGTAATTAGCAGCCTGGTAGCCGTTGGCCGAGTTCAGGATTGCGATGAGGTCAATGAGGTCGGACCAATCGTTGGTGAGGAAATTGTTCTGTTTGAAATAGGCGTTGGTGTAAGCGGCGACAACGTAGTTGGCGCCTTGCCAAGTGAGGTCAGCAACACCGTTGAGGGAAGTGTCGCAGAGGACGGAGTCGCGGATTCCGCGGTAGGAATTGCCGAGAGGATCATGCGCGAAGGCGCGCTGGACGAAGTCGTTGTTGTATTGCTCATTGGCCGCGTAGCAGCCGAAGGAGTTGTTGTCCGGCAAACCGGGCAGACTCATGAGGTTGGTGCTGTTGATCCGCACCTGCACGACGCGGGATTCAGCCATGGGGACTTCCAGGCGGCGGAACACGGCGCTGCCCAGTACCTGGCTATAGGCGTACTGGGAATTGAGGTTGATGCCGGTGAGGTTTTTCCAGGCCCGGTCGCCGGGGATATTGACATGGTAATTGTTCGGGTTGGCCTGGCGGCTGCCATGGCCGCGATTGCGGATACCGGCATTGTAACGGACTTGAGTGGTGGTGCCGCCGGTGACGACGCCGTCGGTGGTGATCCAGGTGGCGTTCATCTGAGCGTCGCTGTCGGAGTCGGGGCATTGCCGGCCGATGGCGTAGATTTCCGCCCGCTCCATTTCGGTCATGATGATGCGATAGAGGGGCTGGCTGCCGGTGTAAGCGCCGGTATCCACCTGATAGAGGAGGTTTGCGGTGCGCAGGGAGTTGGTGGGCGGCAGGAAGTTGGGATATGTGCGGAGGTGGCCCTCGAGGTCGCTCACCTGGAGATAGAACTCGATGACGGTCCCGGCAGATTGGGCCGGTAGAATGGCAGCGTAAATCCCATCGGACGCCAGAGCATCATTATGCGCGCCATCGTCGAACATCGGGGCGGCTGTGAAAGCAGGCGGGCTGGCGGTGGTCGCGTTACGGTAATAGAGGGTTGCGACGACACCGTTCGTATGCTCATCGGTGATGCGGGCGCTGACGGTGACGACATCGGTGGGGTGCGGGACCACGGGGGAATGGGCAACGCTCGTAACGAAGGGCGCGACGTTGCTTTGGGCGATAGAATTGGCCCGGCCAGGGGTGCCTCCAGTCACCGAACTTGGGCCCCAGTTTAGGGCGTAGGAGTTGGGCAGGCTCGAATTGATTAATTCGAGGGACGCTCCCACGCCATCGTACGGGGCGGACCATTCCCAACTCTGATGAGCGTACATTGGAGCGCTCAAATAGCGGACCGCCCAGTCGCCGTCGTTAGAGTAGTGGACCTCGCTGGCGACATTGCCGGCACCGTCGGCGAGAACCACGTGAGCGCCCATCGGCGGGACCCAGCCGGCGAGGAAGTTGGTCACGCCGGGATACTTGGCGGTGAATGCCGAGGCATCAGCGGCCACGACCAGGTAGGCCCCGGGAGCCAGCAGGGTGTTGGTGGGAAACGAAAACTGGAGGCCATTGGCGAAGGCCCAACCGGAGAGGTCGGCGGTGGCGGTGTCCGCGTTATATAGTTCGATGTAGCTCTCATGCAGATTCCCCGAGGCGGGAAAGTACATGATTTCGTTGATAACGACATTGGTGGCGAAGGCGGCGGGGGTGGCAACCATCGAGAGCAGAGCGGTGAGCAGAAATCGAAGGGCAATTCTCATAATCCAGCAAGAACGATCACAAGCACTTTATCACGCTGTTAGGTTAGGCCCGCGAAGGCAAGCTCTTTCCACGTGCCGGCGTAAGGCACTAACGGAGCCAACGCCGTGGCGGTGGGGCGCAGCGGCAGCGTGATCGTGACGGGGGACTCGACTGCCAATACAAGCCAAGGCAGGCAGAGACGTATAGCCGAATCGTCCGCGTTTTGGCTAGTGCGGTAGCCGCGGCGAGGATTCTCGGCGTGCGGATGCTCTCGCCGGGGTGCAGCGCGCAATGCAAAAGCTGCTGGCTCGCCCGGGCTGCGAGTGCCCCGGGAGCCGACCGCTGCAACGGCGCCTCCCCTTGCCCGGACCAGCCGATGGCAATCGCCACGCCGCCGCCTTGCCAAGCCAGGTTAAAGAACGGCATCTGGCCGTCGGACAAACGGCCGCCAATGGGCGCGAAGACCTGTTCCCTGGAGCTTCCCGGCGCCAGGACATCCTCCACCGGCGCGAAGCTCTCGCCCGAGTTCTTCTAGCCCACCGAGTGATGAGCTACCACGTTCGCCTGCGCCTCGGTCTTGAACGCCATATGTGAGAGCCTTTTATGACTGCTGACTTCTATTTTTAGGGTTCTTCTGGAATTATCCGGTGGATTTTCATTGGCTGGTGTGAGGGGACCGGAAAGCAGATGAAGGAGCTTTTAGAATGGAATCCAGGATGGGCCAGGCCTGGGCCAGGTGGAGCGTCCT
>Ga0182014_10008679_pt1 | contig 10328 bp, 10 predicted proteins | sample 612S2DmetaG_FD_120489 | JGI IMG/M metagenome (GOLD analysis project Ga0182014, IMG submission 120489) | Permafrost microbial communities from Stordalen Mire, Sweden - 612S2D metaG | ecosystem: Environmental > Terrestrial > Soil > Wetlands > Permafrost | place: Sweden: Stordalen | collected...
GCCAGCCGGAGATGCCGTGGGTGGAGATCACAACCAGGTCAATGTGCTCGTGATCGATCACTTGCATAATGCTGCCGGCTACGTCATTTCCAACTTCGACACTGGAAGTTGACTTCACATCCCTGGCGGCAAGAGCCGCATGGCACTTCGCCAAATGGCCCTCTGCAAAGGTCCTGGCCTCCTGAATGAACTCGTTCTCGGGAATCACGTCAGGGAGCGTAGTGGTGGGAAACATGGGGATCACATTGAGGAGATGGAGTTCGGCGTGAAAGTGTTTGGCAAGATCGGCCGCCATTTCTAAAGCCGCCTGGGATGATGGGCTGAAGTCGATTGGCAACAGGATCCTGGTGGGAATGGAGGGAAAAACATGAAGTTCGGACATGGCGGTCTCCTGGCAGGGTAAATGCGGCGCCGGTATTCAATTCTCCTCTTGTTACAAGTAGAAAGGATGTGCACTTTTGAACATGTTTGGGGCGGCCGGAAATTGCCTGTTTGCCGGGCTTGGCCAGCGTCGCGCGGTAGGCGCGAGTGACAGGAAACAAACTTCCGGCTCCCATGGTCGAGGGGGAGACACATTAGGCCCAGGGTCATTCCTACGGTTAGAATTTAATCGGGGAGATTGATCTTGCCGCTCTGGAAATCCTTTCTGATCGCCTTCAGCGTGCTTCTTCCGCTGATCAATCCGCTTGGGTCGGCCCTGGTCTTCCTCGGGCTGGCCGGCGAGGCTCCGGCCTCGGTGTATCGATCGCTGGCGCGCAGAATCGCCATCAACAACATCATTTTTCTTGCCATCATCGAGCTGCTCGGCGCGGCCATCCTGCAGTTCTTCGGCATTTCTCTGCCCATCGTTCAGTTTTCGGGCGGCATCGTCATCGCAACCATGGGGTGGTCTGTATTAAACGAGGGAGACGCACGCGCCAATACCAGGAACAAGCAGGAAGAAACCGATGTGCGTGACGAGACCAGGATGGAAGATCTTGAACACAAGGCGTTCTATCCATTTACTTTTCCGATTACGTCGGGGCCCGGCACCCTGGTCGGACTGCTGACCCTCACCGCGCACATCTCCGACAAAGTCATCTCGAGAGATATTCTGGCCCACCTTGGGGTATTTCTCGCAGTGGTCGTGATCAGCGCGCTGGTTTATTTCTGCTACGCCTATGCCCCCAAGATCACCAAGGCTATTTCGCCTGCCACTGCGCACGGCATCCTGCGCGTGATTGCGTTTATTCTGCTCTGCATTGGCGTCCAGATCGCATGGAACGGCCTCTCCGTGCTGCTGACCACGATCATCAAGCCGTAGTATCGAACGCTGCGAACCTGGTTTCAGACTGAAAATATGTTGCGCCCGACTGCCGGCGCCGGAGTTGCCGGGATCGCTTTCGAAGGGTCCGGCCTCGGCGGCGCAGAACGAATTGACGGGCGCGTATCTAGAAGAGGCGCCGCCTTCGCCGTGAGTATCCCCACATTGCCATGACGGTGAGCAACACTCCGATCAGCAGCCGAATAAAGTCACGGCTGCTGAAGTTTTGCAGAAACCGGAGATCGTGGCCGCGCATCAGCGCCAGCGCATTGCGATTGGCATCTCAGTTCTTCGCGCACCAGTTTCATTTCACAGTTCACGCGCCTGGCCCGGCAATCCCGGGTCCGGCGTCAATCGCAGGAACCGGGCTCAGGCGTCGGGCGTGACCTGGCGCAGACGGCTTTATCTGAAAGCCCCCAGCAGCCAGCAAATCAGCAGGATCACCAGCACTGTTCCGAGCCCAATGCCTGCTCCCCCTCCGGTTCCCCACCGACCGTAGCCGTAGTATCCTCCGCCTCCTCCAAATACGAGGATCAGAACAATAATGAGAATGATGATCATCTTCGCGTCTCCTTTTATCCGGGTTGCAGCTTCCTGCAGGCCGCCCTTGGGCGAACTGAGATCAACTTGACGTAGTCTGCACAACAAGGACTGCTCAATAGTGCACACTGGCTTCAATTCCCGTTCAAATTTAAGCCTGTGCTGAATTGACCAGCTTACTTTCTCTTTCAACTTCAGACTCTCTTCAGGCTCGCTGCTGGCGCTGCAAGACCTCTTTGGCCGTTGCGGACATCCAGCGAAAAGGAGAACGCAATGTTCCATCTCGCGAATACCGTGTTCCTCGTCTGCGCCGTTGCCCTCATTTTCGGAGTCGGCCTTGTTGTCAGAGCGTTGCTTGGAAATCGGAGAAGGGATTTGGAGCGTTTCCGCTATTATTCCGGCCCCGAATACGATCGGGACCTCCTCCAGCAAAGCGCATTCGGCGAGACCGAAGACTGGCTGGCCGACCGTCACGCCAGCTTTGAACCGTTTCGTCTCCTCGATCCGGGGGTCAACGAGCTGAGGGCAAGAAGCATCCGCGCGTCGCGGCGAAATCACCAGTCCAATTGATCCAGGGGCTTTCTGACGCCCCTGCGCAGCACCTTCCTGTCAGGCCCTTCCGTTGGGTCTTCTTCCTTTTCACACGGTGAGCAATTCGGGGCATCATCCGCGCCTCTGATTGCTCATGATGGGTTATGTTGACTCCCGATCAACCGGGAGCCTTCCCCCAACGACCTTTTACCGTTGCGGACAATTCCGCGAAGAAGGAAGCAATGACTTACCAATTCATGGGTTACTCCCTTACGCAGACGCAGCTCATCGTTGCCGCCGTCATCGTCGCCGTTCTGATTCTTGTCGCCGTTGGCGCAATATTGGAACGCCGCAGAACCCGCACCGTGGCTTTCCGCAATCGATTCGGATCGGAATACGACCGCGCCGTTCACACCCACGGTTCCGTGAACGAGGCTGAATCCAAGCTGGCCGCTCGGGAAACCCGCGTTGAAGCTCTCAAAATTCGCGAACTCGGCATTACCGAACGGGAGCGCTTCGTTACCGAGTGGAGCACGGTTCAATTCCGCTTTGTCGATCATCCCAAGGCGGCGGTGATTGAGGCCGACGACCTGATCAATGCGCTCCTTGAGGCTCGCGGCTATCCGCGGTCCACCTTTGAACAGCGCGCAGCCGACGTTTCGGTCCACTATCCCCGGGTCATGGAAAACTACCGCGCCGCACACTTGATCGCTGTCCGTCCCGGCCAGGTCGAAGCCACCACCGAAGAACTGCGCACCGCAATCATCAAGTATCGCGACATCTTCGACGATCTCCTCCGGGTACAAAAGCCCATCGAAACAAAGACTGCCGCATAGGATCGAAAGCAGCGGCGCGAAGGAGAACGGCCAGTGGCTCGGTCCCCTGAAAGGCCCCTGGCACGTTTCCCTGGAGGGTCGAAGAATGACGCCACTCACAGGCACAGATCGATGCACTCGCAAGCCGGTCTCTTCCATCTTGATGCTGGCGGGCACGGTTGCCCTGGCGGCCGCTTTGGGATTCGCCCCCAGGCTGCATTCCGAGACGATTCAGGCAACCTACTCTCAAGGCGGCAACACAAACAGCATCACGCTGACCGTCTACAACTACTCCACACCTTCCGACCTGCAGATTCTTTCACTGGCTTTTCAGGAGGGCCACGATCGGGAGTTGGCCGCCACGCTATCGAAGACCAAAGCGGTGGGGCAATGCAAAATTGCCGGGGCTCTCAGCTACGACGTCGCCTTCATTCAGATGGTTTTGACGCCAACCGGGCGAACAATCACCTTTATCGCCAGCCGCCCGCACCCGCTCGATAAGGCTGACCCGCCGGGGTCGACCGAGTCCTTCGACCTGGCAGTGGGACAATTCGACCTGAACCTTACCGACCCAGCCAAGAGCACGGGGTTCCTTTATCCGGCGAGCAAGCTCGTGGTCGATGACCAGGGAGAGTCTCACTACGATCTGGCCGGCAACCCCTGGGCGCTGGCCGACGTTTTGGTTTTGAAAGAAACCGTGCCGCTTGCTGCTTCATTGGGCGCTGTTGCAAGCGCCATTGATATCGGCAAGGAACAACCAACGGCCGCCAGTCATTGAGCAAAACTGCACAGCATGCTTTCGCCGCATGCGCAATTCTCATACAGGTGCCCACCCCAAATGCGGCGGCAGCGATGCCGGATTGTGCGGTTAATTCCCCCGGAGGCAGCACCCCTTCCACGCTGTCGCCGCCCCTCTCATGCTCATCAGGGGCCGATTCCGCTCAGTCATTTCTCACAGTTCAATAATGCACATCCTTTCCAGATTGGCTGGAGTAAAGTCGGAGGATGATGAACAGTTCTATGCGCCGCATTTTTGATCTTGGACGAACTTTGGGGATCCTGATGGCGTCCGCTGCCGGGTGCTTCGCCTTTATGCCCGGCTTCCGGCTGCTCTCAATCGGCGAACAGGTATCCAGCACAAAGTCATCGATATGCGTCCAGGACATGTCCCTGAGGCCATTGGCCGGTATCAGCGGGGCGCTCTTTCTTTTGGCGTTCGTCGCGAGCGAAGCTCTGGCTACGCTTGCAGCGTTTCGCCACTGATCTCGATTTCCCAATCTGGCCCTGTATTCATAGCCGTAAGCATATTTCTTTTCAGGAGCCCGCAATGTCCGCATCCAGCATCTCCGCAAATTCGCACTCGAATCCCTTGATGCGGCGCGAAGCGCTGCTTCCCGTATTTGGAAGGATGTCGGCCCCTTCCCGGCGACCGGCGTCCAGCCAAACACTCCCGGTCCGCATAGCGGTTGTCGGGAACCATCTTCCGCGGCAGTGTGGAATTGCAACCTTCACAACCGATCTGTGCGATGCGATAGCCGGTGAATACGGGGCGGCAAAATTGCAGGTAGTAGCCATCAACGACCCGCAATCGTCCTATGCCTATCCTGCGCGGGTGCGATTTCAAATTGCCGAAGACGACGTGGCGTCGTATCGCAAAACCGCCGGTCTTCTCAACTCCGGCAAAGTCGACCTGGTCTGTTTGCAGCACGAATATGGGATCTTCGGAGGAGATGCCGGCGCGCATGTCCTCGAGTTGCTGCGACAGCTCACCATGCCGGTCGTCACTACGCTCCATACTGTTCTTCGTCAGCCGGACCGGGATCAGCGGAATGTCATGCAGCAGATCGCCGCGCGCTCCGATCGCCTCGTTGTGATGAGCGAATACTCCTCTCGCGTTCTGCAGAATGTATTTGGAGTTTCAGCCGATAAAATCGACCTGATTCCTCACGGCATTCCCGACATGCCGTTTGTGGAGCCTGATGTTTACAAGGACTCACCTTTGACTGCGGGAAAGTTTGTGCTGCTCACGTTCGGCCTGCTCTCGCCCAACAAGGGATTCGAAAACGTGATTCAAGCCCTGCCGCGTATCCTCGCCCGGCACAAGGACGTTGTTTACGTCATCGCCGGCGCAACCCATCCCCATGTCAGGGCTCGCGAGGGCGATCGATACCGGGAGCAGTTGCAGGCCCTGGCCAGGAAACTCGGGGTTGAACGAGAGGTAATCTTCCACAACCGGTTCTTCAGTCCCAAGGAAATGGCCTCGTTGGTCGGTTCGGCCGACATTTACATAACGCCGTATTGCCACGAGGCCCAGGCTGTGTCGGGAACGCTGGCCTATGCGCTGGGCGCCGGAAAAGCGATCATTTCAACTCCCTACTGGCACGCCGCCGAACTTCTGGACGGAGGGCGCGGAGCACTGGTTCCCTTTGAGGACCCGGACGCCATTGCAACCAAGACCATTGAACTCATTGACAACGGTGCGGTGCGCCAAACCATGCGCAAATGCGCCTACCTCTATGCACGCAAGATGGTCTGGAACCGGGTAGCGCAGTCTTATATGCGCTCCTTCGTGCGAGCCGGCGTCAATTCCGTGCAACCTATCAGCCTCGGGTACCCAATTCAGCCTGCAGAGAAGAACGCCGCAAGACGGCTCTTAACCGCGTGAATGCGCACAAGCCCGGTCTCGCATCCGGGGCATTCGATTACGGTCTTTGAGCGGAAAAGTTCACAAAATGAAGCGGACAAGCGCCCGCAGCGTTGGCTCTGAAGTGGTCCAAACTGCTCAGACGATGATCACTTAGGCCGATAGGCTGAGGAGTGTCGAAGCCGGCAATCAATGCCACGGCTTTCTCAAGTTGAATCCACGGAGGGGCACGTATGGACAAAGAGCGGATCATGGGCTTCATCGACGAAGTGGCGGGGACCGCCAAGCGCAAGGCCGGCGAGTTGACAGGAAATACGCAACTTCAGGTGGACGGCATCGTCCAGCAGGCAAAAGGCAAAGTTGAGAATGCCCTGGGCAAGGCGAAAGACGCCGTTCGCGAGGCTAACGCGGAAACCGAAGTGCGGCACGACCCACGTGTGTAGGCCAAACACAGCGAGCGCACATGGTTGCGTGTGACGGTGACAGAACCCGGCCGGGCGCGACCGTGAGCCGATGACTCCCACACTTTTTTTTGAGTACGCGCTTTGATCCGCAGGGAAACTACATCTAACTCTTCAGTGCCGGTATCCGCTCCATCTCGATGGATTCGAGAGCTCTTGCGGTCGCTCGGGCCGGGTATCATCACCGGAGCGGCCGACGATGACCCATCCGGTATCGCCACATACTCCGTTGCCGGCGCCCAGTTCGGAACCAAACTTCTGTGGACCGCCCTGCTGACGTGGCCGCTGATGGCCGCGGTTCAAATGATGTGCGCCCGTATCGGCAAGGTGACGGGACAAGGCCTGGCCGGAAATTTCAGGCAGCGATTTCCCAGGTGGCTGCTGCTCACCGTCGTTATAGCCCTGCTGGCCGCAAACACAATCAACATCGCCGCGGACCTGGCCGGCATGGCGGATGCGGCGGCGATGCTTTCCGGGATCAATTCCCACTGGTTTGTGGTGGCATTCGCGCTCCTCATTTCCTGGGCAACGGTCCGGCTTCAATATCATCAAATCGCGAAGGTGCTCAAGTGGCTGTGCCTTGCGCTTTTCGCGTATCCCATTACAGCGTTTGTTGTGGGAGCAAACTGGGGCTCAGTGCTGCACGATACCCTGGTGCCATCCATGCCCCATAGCAGGGATGAGTGGGGCATGCTGGTCGCGATTCTCGGCACCACGATCAGCCCGTATCTCTTCTTCTGGCAGGCGAGTGAAGAGGTCGAGGAGGAGAAGTCGGCAGGACAGACCACGCTCGCCAAGCGCAGAGGAGCCACACAAGAAGAGCTCGGCCTGAGAAACATCGATGTTGGCGTTGGCGCTTTTTTCTCCAACATGGTCATGTTCTTTATCATCCTCACCACTGCAATTACGCTCAACAAACACCACATTACGAACATCGAGACCACTCGCCAGGCGGCTGAGGCGCTCAGGCCTCTTGCGGGCACCTTCGCGGCGACCCTGTTCACCCTGGGTATCGTGGGGGTCGGGTTTCTTGCCATCCCAACGCTGGCGGGATCCATCGCCTACGCCTTCGCTGAGACATTAGGCTGGCGCCAGGGCCTGAACAGGAAGCTGAGAGAGGCGCGCTGGTTTTACGCGTTGATTCTTGTATCTACCGCGGCGGGCGTGGTGCTGGACTTCATCGGTATCAACCCGGTGAGAGCTCTCTACTGGACAGCGGTCATCAACGGATTGCTGGCGCCCTTCCTTCTGGTCGCAATCCTGATTGTGGCTGCTGACAGGAAGCTGATGCAGGGCCAGCCGAGCTCCCGCCTGGGATGGATTGTGGTGGCTTTCACCACCATTGCCATGTTCGTGGCAGGGGTTGCGATGTTTATCGTGTAGGATGCGGATCTCGCTCAAACCACTACGCATTTCACGGGCCGTCGATCGACTGCCCACTCGCCTGAAATGAGCAGTTGTGCACAGATTCGGTCCCGCATCCGTGGAAGTCTGGACACTGGCGCTTCACGCGCAGCCTCTCAATCCTCGCAGCCTCAGCAGGTACCGCGAACACGGGCAATCGAAGGATGGCTGGCAAGAGGATCTCTCATGCGTATCATCAAGCTTTTTCTCTCGATTTTGATTTTGGCCGTTCCGGCCGCCACATTCGGGCAGATTGGCGTAAGAATCGCGATCGGGCCGCCTGCGCTTCCCTACTACGACCAGCCAGTTTGCCCCGGTGACGGCTATCTCTGGACTCCGGGCTACTGGGCCTATGACGACAGCGTATCAGATTACTACTGGGTGCCTGGAACCTGGGTATTGGCGCCGGAAGAAGGTCTCCTTTGGACGCCGGGATATTGGGGCTGGGGCGACGGCGGTTTCTTCTTCAATGACGGCTATTGGGGTGAAAGCGTCGGGTTCTATGGCGGAATCAATTACGGCTACGGCTACTGGGGCGGGGGATACGGAGGCGGCCGCTGGGACCACGGACACTTCTTCTATAACTCCTCGGTGAACAATCTGAACGGCGGCAATTTTCACAACGTCTACAACGAGAGAATCGAAGCCGGCAACGAGAACCACGTCAGCTACAACGGCGGACAGGGCGGCATCGAAGCGCGTCCAACCTCGGGACAAGAGGCTGCGGCGCGGCAGAGCCATATTCCGGCTGGAGCAGCACAAAACGATCATGCGCAGGCCGCGCGCGCCAATCCGGCGCAGCGCGCAGGCGTCAACCACGGCAAACCGGCAATCGCAGCCACATCGAAGCCTGGAGATTTCAGCGGCAGCGGAGCGGCGCGCGCACGGGATGCTGAGGAGCCCGCAAGAGGCGCAACCGGGGGTGAGGCAGCCAGTACGCGCGCGGCCGTGCATCCCAACGATCTTCCCCCGATTTCCCGCCCCGCGGCGGTCAATTCGGGAGACGCCAGGGCCGACAAAAAATACGAAGCGCAGCAGGACAAGCTGATCGCCAAACAAACCGCGGAACGCCAGCAGCTCCAGCAGAAGCAGGACTCGGAACACCAGAAGAGCAGCTTCAAGGCAAACTCGCAGAAGGTGGAACAGAAGCACCAGACACAGACGCAGGCGCTGAGGCAAAGGCACGCAACACAACAGCAGTCCCTGCAGTCGCGTCAGCCGCAGGCTCGTTCCGCGGGGCCGGGTTCACGGAGGTAACAGACCATCTCTCCGGATCGCATTGATCGACGATTGCAACCATCTCCGGCCGGGGCTATATTCCCCGGCCGAAGCTTTGTAGCCCCGCCTGCCATCAACAGCTTTGAATACCAGAATTCCGCAGAGGCTATTCGCCGATTCGAGTTACTTCATTCTGCAGCGCAAACTCCGGCTACGCAGCCGGAGCGGCTCGCGTATCCGGACTACCACAAGTGAGCGAGCGGCGATTCAGCCGACGCTCTTCTATGAGTGTTCGCTTTTGATCTAAGTTAAAGAACTTGTTCACTTTTGATCTAAGTTAAAGAACTTGTTAACTTTTGATCTAAGTTAAGAAACTTCCGTTGAGCATTTCTGTGCTGATATGTGCAATCCGGTACAGTTTTGACAATTCCTTGTTGCTACCTTTGCCTAGCCGCCAAGTTCCGGCATTCCACCACCAGCTGGAGAATTGGTGAGCATTGGACACGCGCCCCCCACGGCTGGGCAAGAGGTTTCAAATGCGCAAAATCAGGATTGGTTTCATGTGCTTTCTGGCGACCTTGCTGGCCGCCTTCGCGGCCGGTTGCGGTCAGGAAATGGTGACCCTCCCAGGCGTGGTGTCAGTAACCCCTGCTCAAGGCGCTACCAGTGTCCCTATCACCACGAACGTCACCGCGACGTTCAGCATGGCGATGAGCCCGGGTTCGATTACGTCCTCGACATTCACGTTGGCGGGGCCAGGCGGAAACGTAGCGGGAGCCGTCACGTATACCGGCGTCGTTGCGACGTTTACGCCGAATGCCGCTCTCGCATACGGAACCACCTATACTGCCACGATCACCAATGGAGCTGCGGCGCCAGGCGGCTCTGAGCTGATTGCCAACTACGTGTGGAGCTTTACCACGATTGCCCCAAGCGTCCCAGGCGTGGTGTCGGTAACTCCCCTTCCATTCGCTCAAAATGTTCCCATAACAGGCGCAGGCGCGATAATCAGCGCGACCTTCAACGAGGCGATGACTTCCTCGGTTGACGCAGCCTTCACGGTCGCAGCCCCCGGCAACGTTGCCGTGTCTGGAACCGTCACGCTGAATGCCGGTGGGACGGTCGCCACGTTTACGCCCGCGGCCCCTCTGGCATACAGCACCACCTACACGGCTACGATCACCAACGCGGCTAAGGCCACGGATGGCGTTGCGATGGCTGGCGCCTACGTGTGGTCCTTTACGATGATTGCGCTTGCTTCTCTAGTTGTGACGACGGTACCGGTAAATGGAGCCCTCGATGTGCCCATCGGCCAAGTGCTCAGCGCGAGCTTCAGCCAGACGATGAATCCAACCACGCTGAACGCGACAACCTTCACGCTTTCCGTGACGGGTGGAGCTGCCGTACTTGGA
>Ga0182014_10008681_pt1 | contig 10327 bp, 15 predicted proteins | sample 612S2DmetaG_FD_120489 | JGI IMG/M metagenome (GOLD analysis project Ga0182014, IMG submission 120489) | Permafrost microbial communities from Stordalen Mire, Sweden - 612S2D metaG | ecosystem: Environmental > Terrestrial > Soil > Wetlands > Permafrost | place: Sweden: Stordalen | collected...
CCGATGCCAAAGCAACCGAGCCAAAGCCCGATGCCAAAGCAACCGAGCCAAAGCCCGATGCCAAAGCAACCGAGCCAAAGCCCGATGCCAAGGCCAAGACGGCGTCAGATTTGACGCCACAGCTTGTCAAGCGAGTCCATGAACTCTACGAGCAGTTAGGGCGCGAGGAAGTTAGGGCAGTCGAGGACTTGGAGAAGACGGAGCGCGAGATTCAAGAACATGCAGCCCATAAATAAGCAGAGGCGAACAACGCGGCGCCCACGAACAAAAGGATGAAAAGGAAAATCAATTCAAAGGATTTTCGGGTGCGGCCCGGGGAAAAGGTCAAACTCAGAGAGTGGCCGACGACGCTGCAACCCTTTTGCAAGTCCAAGAAAGCATATCGAATACTTCTGGAAGAACACGTGGAGGAATTGAGTTCGCTTCAACAACTGCATTACGCCTCAGGCCGCTATGCGTTATTGCTGATTTTTCAGGGGATGGACGCTGGAGGCAAGGACGGCGCCATCCGGCATGTCATGTCCGGGGTGAATCCGCAAGGCTGCGAGGTTTTCAGTTTCAAGCAGCCGAGTTCAGAGGAACTGAAGCACGATTTTCTTTGGCGCACGACCCGCCGTCTGCCGGAACGCGGGCGGATCGGCATCTTCAATCGCTCCTATTACGAGGAGGTGCTCGTCGTCCGCGTGCATCCGGAGATTCTCCGAAGCCAGGGGCTTCCGGATGAGTTGCTCGACGAGAAGACCATTTGGAAGGAACGGTATCGCTCCATCGTGGACTCGGAGGAGCACCTTCACCGTAACGGCACTCGCATCGTTAAATTCTTTCTCCACCTGTCGAAAGATGAACAGCGAAAGCGGTTTCTTGAACGCATTGACGAGCCGGACAAGAACTGGAAATTCAGCCTCGCAGACATTCACGAGAGGAAGTACTGGCCGCATTACATGAAGGCTTATGAGGCGTGCCTGAAGGCGACCAGCACCCATCACACGCCCTGGCACGTCGTTCCCGCCGATGATAAGGAGAATGCCCGGTTGATAGTTTCCCAAATTGTCCTGGATGCGCTCCGGGATCTTAAGATGGCCTATCCCAAAACCACCGCAAAACGCCGGCGGGAATTGAAATCCATCCGCAAACGGCTCTGAAGTGACGCCACCTCCGAGCGCTGGATGCAATGATTTTATACTAACCCTGTATCAACGGAAGTGAGTATGGATAAAAACCTGGCCGATAAGCGATCACAATCCGGCGCAAATCGGCGCATGCTCAACCCGCAGGTGACGCCGGACTTTTTGGATTCCACTCTGGAATGGCGGCGCATGTTCGCAGAAATCTGGGGTACTTTCTTACTGGTGCTCGTGGCCACGGGCGGCGGTGTCGTGCGGGAGCTAAGTGGGGGAAGTTTAAGTCTGGCCATGATTGTCGTTGCGCCTGGGCTCATGGTCATGGCGATCATTTACTTTATGGGGACGGTGAGTGGCGCGCACCTGAACCCCGCGGTCACCGTTGCCTTTGCTCTTCGAGGGAATTTCCCTTGGCGTCGTGTTCCGGGATATTGTTTCGCGCAATTTATCGGCGGGATTGCCGCCGCAATGTTTCTCCGCGCAATGTTCGGGAAGGTCGGCGCGCTCGGCGCCACAGTGCCTGGCATTGGAATCGGAGGCGCTAATTCTAATTCGCTTTCAAGATGAGACGAACGGTGGTAGAGTCTCGGCATGGCAAGACCACGTCAGATTGATCCACTGGTCGTCAAGCGGGCGCAACAGATCGCCGCAACATCAACCTCCGTCGAGTCTCTTCGACAATGTCAGGCGGTTCTTCTGCCCGCCTTATTCGGGGCCACCCTCGAACAAACGGCCGCCGTCTTGGGGGTGGGTCGGGCGACCGTGGCGCGACTTCAAACCACCTTCCGCAGGAAAAGACCGGCGGGGCCGCACCCCTCACGCAACTGGGGTGGACGCCGCCAGTTCCTTCTCACCCACGCGGAAGAACGCGCGTTCCTAAAACCTTGGCTGGAAAGCGCCACCGCCGGCCACTTGGTGGTGGTTTCCCCGATTCGGGCGGCCCTGGCGCAACAGCTTGGCCAACCGGTCAAACCATCGGTGGTGTACCGACTCCTGGCCCGACAGGGTTGGCGAAAGGTGGCCCCGGACACACGCCATCCCAAGAGCGACCCGGCAGTGCAGGAGGAGTGGAAAAAAAACTCCCGGAAGTGCTGGAAGCCCTGCTCTCCACTGCTGTAGTCAAAGGGCGTCAGGTCCGGTTGATGTTTCAAGACGAGGCTCGCTTTGGCCGCATGGTGCGAATTCGGCGCTGCTGGTCGCCCGCGCCACAACGGCCGGTGATGGACAACGGCTATGAAAGACAGTTTCAATATGTCTATGGCGCGGTCAGCCCTTTGGAAGGGGAACTGGATTGGAGGATCTGCCCGGTCATGAATACCGAGCAGATGGGCCACTTCCTGGCTCAGGTTAGCACGGCCCACCCCCAAGATTTCATTGTCATGGTCGTGGATGGAGCCAGTTCCCATGTGGCCAAGGCGTTGGCGGTGCCCGAGAATATCCGGCTGCATCGCTTGCCAGGCTATGCGCCGGAACTCAATCCCCAGGAACATATCTGGGATGAGATTCGCGAGAAGGAATTTCCCAACCGGGTCTTTTCAGACATGTCGGGAGTGGTCAGAACTTTGGAAACGGGCCTGCCGCGGCTGGCTTCGGATCGAAATCGTGTGCGAAGCATTTGCGCATGGCCCTGGATAGTTAGTCTCAACTTGAAAGCGAATTAGAATAAGGCGATGACAATGGAAGTGGTGCTGACAGCAGGTCTTGTGAATACGATCCTTGGCACGGCATCCGGTGCGCGCAACATCGGCACGAACGGTGCCCTTGCGGTGGGCGCGTACATTGCTCTGGCCGGACTTTGGGCATCTCCCATCAGCGGGGCCTCGATGAACCCGGTGCGATCGCTGGCGCCCGACTTGGTGCGTGGCGATTTCAACACCTCGTGGATCTACATCGTCGGGCCGATTCTGGGTGCCCTGATGGCCGTATGCTTTGAATGGATACTAAGGGGAAAGCCCACTGCCACCGGCACGAATGCGGCGGAAGGAACGCTGGGCGAAGGCAAAAAATGATCATCTGCCAGCACATCCTCGGTACGTTGACACAGCTCAGGATGAGTCATTCTGAAACGGCTAACGCGCGTCGCAAGGAATTGAAGGCCATCCGTAAACCGCTCTCAAGACAAATATGAAAGGGCAAACCATCAATCAACTCAAACGAACGATTTTGGCGCAGTCTGCGGACGAGATTTTGGTTTGTGTAGAACAAGCAATTTGCCATATTGGCGCGTAGCGCCGTTTGAGCGATGATCGTCAACTTTATCTTCTTGTGAATTATTGATGAGTCGAAGAGTTTGGTTCCCCAGCGCTTTTTCCTAAGTTGGGCCAATGCGTAGGCTGCAAAAGTGCGCACTAAAGTTCTCAAACTCCAGGTGAGAGCCGACCCGCACTCACCGGCCAATCTGCGGGTTAATGGCCCGCTCTCCAACATAGAAGAGTTCATCTAGACCTTTTCGATCTCCGAGGGATCGAAGATGCGCCGTGGCCAGCCGGATCGAGTCACGATTGAGCCGGCGAAACTCAGGCAAGAATATCTTCGACGCCCTCGATATACAGCGGTGCGGCGAACCTGATCCCGGCGATTTTGCATTCAAGCGGCGATTGGCAACTCAATCAACCCGTGGCAGCGACCTTGAAACAGTAATTTTCCAGGCCGGCGGCACGAGACATTGAGGCACTCGCTTTCTCTCCGATCGTGTCGCGAGACAATCCTTTCTGCACCACGGTTTCGACGTCCAGAATCCGCAGATCGCGGTCTGCCGGCGATGAAGCTGGAACAATGGTGGCCAGGGTTTGGTGAGCCCGCTTTGGGTTTCACGTCCCCCTTGGCCAGTTACTCGCTGCGCAAATTAAGCGTTTTGCTTCTGCCGGTCTTCAACACGCAGCCAGGCGTCTCTCGTGGCGTGTTTTGCCTTGTTCCAGTCGAGCCCTGAGGTGCGCCGCGTCTTTTCGTAGTCCCGACGCAGATCGGCTTCGACCTCGTCGAAGCTCTTGCCCGGGTAGCGGCCATAGCCTTCGTAGCCGGTTCGATACGCAGATTGATAAAGGTCGTACGGGGTGTCCTTGTCCACGTAGGAGCGTGAAATGTAGCTCGTGCGCCAATAGGCGTCCTCTGCCGTCGGATCGATTTTTTCGGCAATACCTTTGCCGGCGAGGCCGCCCGCGATGGCTCCTGCCGCCATGCCAATACCCGTTCCCACGGGACCCGCCACGGTCCCGATCGCCGCTCCCACGGCGGCCCCGCCCGCTACTGCGCCAATGCCGGTTCCGACTGGGTGAGCCCCGAGGGCGCCTGTAATTGGGTCACGATTTGGGTGAAGGACTTCTGTCGTTTTGTTTTTCATATTATTCCTTTTTCTTTTGTTCTTGTTTCCGTCATTTTTCTTTCGGCAGATTCGCATCTGCAAATTATCATGTTTGTGCGATCACCGGACGCGCCAATGTGGCTGTCAGTGGCTGCGGTGTTACGCAAAGGAAGGCTGGGTGTTCATTACATTCGTTCTGTTGCTTTTGCGCTCTAGCTAAGTGGGCCGGTTCATAAGTTCACTAACGTATTATCTGGTTAGGCGGCCAAGGCTGATTGTTGGGGAGCTTGCTGGGCCAATTTTTCCAGCCAGTCATTGAGGTTCCGGCGCGTAAAACGCCACTGGAACGGCTTGGCGATCTGTTCATAGTGCTTTTCAAATTGGGCCAGGCGTTCCGCCACCACCGCCAACGAAGGAAAGTCATTCGGGGTGAGCACCTTTTGTTGGAGGATGGAAAAGTAGATTTCGATTTGATTGAGCCAACTGGCATGCACCGGACCATGCACCAATGTTAAATTGGCATAGCGGTTTTGCAGCCGCGTGACCGCTTTTTGGCCACGGTGGGAAGAGCCGTTGTCCACAATCCAAAATACCCGGCGGGCTGATTTATACGGAGCCTGTCCCATCACCTGTTCGACCAACCGGTCAAAGGGGGCGATCCCGCTCTGAGCTTCGCAACGGCCAAAGACTTTGGCTTGATGGACATCCCAGGCCGCCAAATAGGCCCACGCTCCCCGGCGCTCGTATTCATGCTCCACCTTCATGGCCTGATGAGGCCGGGGTGGTTGGCTGGCATGGAGACGAGCCCGAGCTTGGATGCTGGTCTTTTCATCAGCGGAGATGACAAATTCATCCTCGCGCAACGGTTGATCCTGCCAGACTCCCTCATACAGGTCCAAGAGACGGCCGGCTTTGGCGGCGAAGTCCGGATCGCGCGGAAAAATCCAGCAGCGGTGTTGCCAAGGCCGAATGGCGTCTTGGTGCAGCCAGCGCCAGACGGTCGTGTCGCTGATGCTGGCCACCAGTCCGGAGGCCACGGCATGCCGGGTGATCTCGGGCACACTCCAACGCGCCAGCGGCACTTGATGCTGGCAGGGCAACTCACAGGCCAGGGCTTTAATTTGCACCACGACTTCTGGGGGGAAAAGACCGGGGGCGACCCGGTCGGGGGAGTTCCTCCAAACCCGCCAGGCGTTCGGTGAAGAAACGCTTGCGCCATAAGCTGACCACTTCGCGGCGTGTATCCAAGCGTCGGGCAATTTCATCATTGGCCAGGCCTTCAGCGGCATGGAGGATCATTCTAGCGCGCGCGACTTCGAAATACGGCAACGTATATTTGGCGGCGCGCCGGGATAATTCCCGCTTTTCAGAGTCTGACAATACGATTTGAAACGGGCTGTGTCGCGGCATGCCAACTGCATAGCACGTCACCCGGGAAATGCAACAATAATACGTTAGTGTATTTACAAAGTTGCCCACTAAGTTATGGCGACAGGCCGCCTGAAGGATGACAATGCATCTCGGGGTCGTCGAACCGCGTTTTTTGATTCCCATCACACGCGCTTCCGACCGGAAAGGAGGTTGACCAGTATCATGACAGCCGCAATGACCAGCAAGACGTAAATAAATCCTCCCATGGTGTGACTGGTCACCATGCCAAGCAGCCAAAGGACGATTAAAACAACCGCGATTGTGTATAACATAATAAAACTTTCTTTCGTAATGTTTCATTCACCGCGAGCGGGCGCGCTTTCGCTCCAGCCCACGGAAATAGACGGCTCAGTTATTGGACGCAGCCACGGCCACGACGGTCATGTCTTTGACCACGCTGGCCACACTATTGACGTCGGTGGTGAGCTTGGTGGCCAGGCTCTTTTCGGCATCGTTTTGGGCCGCGCCTCTCAAGGTCACGACCCCACGCGTTGTTGAAACTTTGATGTGCAAAGCGCTGGTCGAACGCTCCGATCTCAGGGCCGACTTGACCTCGGCCGTGATGGAGGAGTCCTCAGTCATGTTGTTGATCACGTTGGCCACGCCGTTGATGTCGCTGACTTTTGTTGTCACCAGGCGCTTTTGGGCATCGTCCTTGGCAATGCCGCTCAAAGTGACGACGCCGTCCTTCGTTGAAACCTTGGGTTGCAAATCGCTGGTCGAACGCTGCGAGAGCAACGCCGCCTTGACTTCAGCAGTGATGGAGGCGTCATCCACCTGGTCGCCATTGGTGGTGGCTGGCGCGGTCTGTATCTGGGCGATCGTCATGTCGTTCTTGACCGATTTGACATGGTCAACGTCCTTGGCGTATTCGGTGGTGAGTTCCTCTTCCGCCAGGCTGCTGGCTTGACCTTCCAAAGTGACGACGCCATTTCTGACATACACATGGGTGTTGTCGGCGCTGACGTTGCGGTGAAACAGGAGCGCGAGTTTTACCTTCATGCTGATCCAATTGTCAGAATGCTCGGCGGGTTGTTCGCCGCTGATTTTAAGTTGATTGTCCACGCTCTTGACTCCCGGCAAATTTTCCACCGTGTCCTTGGCCATGGACCCATCGTTGGCGTTGGCGACCGTGCCGGTCAACGTGACCACGCCGTTCTTGGACTCGGTCTTGATCGAATCGTTCTTGAGGAGGGTTTTGAAGACGTAGGACTTGGCGGCGGACGATTCAATTCGGTCGTCCATGTCGGAAGCCCTCAGTGATATGCTGATGCCGAATACCGAGCTCGTCGCTACCAAAAGCGGGAGCAAGTGGGTCATTTTCATAATGCTGCTCTTTGCTTTCATTTTTATTACAGATGTTATTACATTTCCCGATGGCAGCTTCGGATTGGAGATGGGATTTGTAGATCGCCACGACTGCACCGTTCCTGATCATCATACTAGTTCATCCTCATTCGCGCGTTTTACGCATTACCGCTGGTAACAAACTAAGCTGGGGGCTAGTCTTCCGCCAACAGGTGTTTCCAGTATTAGGGTTATACCTAGCCAAAGATTTTATATTTTCTGAATAACCGACGTAAGCTTTCATTGGTCCTCGTGCCAGTTTGGCTGCAGGTCGCGCCTCTCCGAGAATTTCAAACATCATTGGCTATTTAATCGTGCCAATCCGCTGTGGGGTGCCTCTGGAGTTCATGGCGAGTTGCTCGATTTCTGGATCAGCATCGCGCCACGAACGGTCGCCAAGTTTAACGGAACATCGCGCCCGGCGATTCGAAGCCTATGGCTGGCACACGCAGACGGTTGAGAATGGAAACGATCTTGAGGCGATTGACCGAGCGCTACGCACGGCGCAAGCCGAGAAAGAACGGCCATCGCTCATTCTCGTGCATACGCATATCGGTTATGGCGGGGCAGTAGAGGAGGGTTCGGCGGGGGTGGCAGAGGTGGAATTGATGGGGGTGGAGTCGGACATGGCTGTGGTCGTTGCTGCTCAGATAAATTGACAGTTTTTGTTCAGCTAAATTGATCGAGCTGATTAAGCCACTTTTTATTCTTTCCAAGTAGTCCGCCCTTTTGAGCGACTGGATCACTTTATGTGACCACAGGCTCAGGAGGACCCCTCCGCTCGCGCGAGCGGTCTCGTGGATTTTCGGTGCTATGACATTGCGGACCAGATACTTAGGACTTTTTTGTTACAAGTTCATGCGCATGAACTCCAAGCATTTTAGTAGAGATAGTAGGGTAATCCACTCTGGTGCGTCAATTTAGCTGAACAAAAGCTGTCAATTTATCTGACCGCCATAGCTGTGGTGGACACCGCCAACAAGCGGCGTGCGTTTACCTCTTCCGACGGTCCCGGCAACCGGGTATGGGGAGAACACCCCATAGCGATGGAAGAATTCAAGGCTTATTGTGAACGTAAAGAGAACACTTTTGCCGTCAGGTTGGCGACGGATTCAAACAAAAATGAGAAATGACATAAAATTATGACGACACTCGAAGTCAAAGGCGACTGGAACATGACCAAGGGCAAGTTGAAGCAGAAGTGGGCCAAACTCACTGATAGCGATCTCCAATACGTTGAAGGCAAACAGGATGAGCTGGTTGGCCGCATTCAGAAACGCACTGGTGAAACTCGCGAAGCGGTGGAAAAAGTGATCAAGGAATCTTCCGCTGGCTCATCCTGCTGCTTTCATTAAGTAAGCCGGCATTCCGAGGCTGCGGACGCGCGATCATCGGATGCGCTGAACATGAAAGACCACGTCTATAAATTGATCGAACTTACCGGCACCTCGACCACTTCCGTAGAGGACGCCGTTGATAAGGCCATTAAACGCGCGCACAAGACCATCAAGAACCTGTGCTGGTTCCAGGTGGTCGAAACTCGCGGCGCCATCACCAAGGGAAAGGTGGATCACTGGCAGGTGACCATCAAGGTCGGCTTCACCGTGAAAGATTGACCGCGGTCCGATATGGAAATGCGCGGAGTGAATTTAACCCTTTATGACCAAAGAAAACATGACCTCAGAATTGAACATCACTCGTGAAAAGATGATCCAGCTGCTGAACGAGGATCTTGCCGGAGAATACCAGGCAATCATCGCCTACACCGTGTACAGCCAGGTGCTCAAGGGTGCCGCCTATACAGACATTGCGCGGCAGTTGGAAGTGCATGCCGGGGAAGAACTGGCGCATGCCATAAAAATCGCCAAGCAAATTGATTATCTGGGCGGCATGCCTGGAGTGCTGCCCAAAACGGTCAAAACGTCGTACGACCCCGTGGAAATGTTGCGCGCCGATCTGGAGAATGAACGGGAAACGGTGGGGCGTTATCGCGAGCGCATCCGCCAGGCCGAGGCGATGGGGGAATTTGCGTTGAGCGAAGCCTTGCGCGCCATTATTGTGCAGGAGCAGGACCATGAAATTGATCTGGCTGCGGCACTGGGCATTGATGTGCCTCCCGCCATCGTGCCTCCAGAACAGAAGAATGATCGAAACCAAATCCAGGACACCCATGCCCCAAGGCGATAAATCCAGCTACACGGACAAGCAGAAGCGCCAGGCGGAACACATCGAAGCGGGCTACGAGAAAAAAGGCGTCAGCACGGAGACGGCGGAGGCGCGGGCTTGGGCCACGGTCAACAAACTTTCCGGCGGCGGTAAAAAGAGCGGTTCCGGCCGGAAGAAAAACCAATTATCAAGATGCCAGCTTTAACCGCCAAACAAGTCGGTCTTCACTTGAAAGCCGTTCCGAACTGGTCGAAACGTGCTCAATCTATTGTTCGGACTTACAAATTTGAGGGGTTCCTGGAAAGCATCGCTTTTGTCAAACGGATCGCCGGGAAAGCCCAAAAATGCAATCACCATCCGGACATTGATATTCGCTTTGATAAGGTCGCGCTGAAGCTGTCCATGCATGATGAAGGGGGAATCACCGAAAAAGATTTTTCGCTTGCCCGGCAGTGCGATGACGTCTTCTCCAAGTTTTTTGCGCCGTGATCGCCGCAAATTCAACAGCGAAAACAACTCGCTTGAAAACCGGCCGGGAACTTGCAAGAGAAACACCAAAGTATCATGGTTACCCACCTCCTTGAGGAATGCGATTATAAATACCAAGAAAGTAGTGACAGACTATCCGATCCAACCGGTTCTGGCGGAACGGTGGAGTCCCTTACGGCTTCGAATACCGTGCGGTGTCGGAGGCCGATCTGCGTTCGTTGTTCGAGGCAGCGCGCTGGGCGGCGTCTTCCTACAACGAGCAGCCTTGGAACTATCTGGTGGCGACCAAGGAAAACCTCCATGAGTTCGGACGACTCCTTTCCTGTCTGGTGGAAGCAAACCAAGCGTGGGCCAAGGCGGCGCCGGTGCTTGTTCTGGGTGTCGTGAGTTTGAGGTTTGCCAAGAATAACAAGGACAACCGGGCCGCCGTTCACGATCTGGGTCTGGCCCCCGGGAATCTGCTGGTAGAGGA
>Ga0182014_10008682_pt1 | contig 10327 bp, 5 predicted proteins | sample 612S2DmetaG_FD_120489 | JGI IMG/M metagenome (GOLD analysis project Ga0182014, IMG submission 120489) | Permafrost microbial communities from Stordalen Mire, Sweden - 612S2D metaG | ecosystem: Environmental > Terrestrial > Soil > Wetlands > Permafrost | place: Sweden: Stordalen | collected...
ACCGTGGGGGCCACGGTGCGTTCCCTGGAGACCATCCGCACCAACCTCACCGCCTTCGGCCGCCTGGCCAGCCACATCGCCCAGGCCACCGCCGAGCAGAGCCGCACCGGGGAGGAGGCGGCGCGCCAGGTGGAGCGGGAAGTCCAGGAGTCCATCCAGACCGCCTCCGCCGCCACCGAACTGTCCGCCACCACCGAGGAGATCGCCCGCACCGCCAAGGACCTGGCCCAGGTGGCCCAGACCCTGGCTAGGCAGATTTCGGTGTTCCAGGTTTGACCTGGCTAGACTCCATGTCCGGGCTCTGCCCGGGCATGGAGTGGGGGAGTCTGAGGGGGGACGAAGAGCGAGCACCGCGAGCGGGCGGTCCCCCCTCAGTCATAGTCATATTCGGCAGGAAACCGGCCAGCAGTCCGATGGCGGGCAGGAAGGCGCAGACCTGGTAGACGTACACGATGCTGGTGCGGTCCGCGAGCCGCCCCAGCAGGGCCGCGCCGATGCCGCCCAGGCCGAAGGCCAGGCCGAAGAACAGCCCCGAGATGGTGCCGATCTTGCCGGGGATCAGCTCCTGGGCATAGACCAGGATGGCCGGGAAGGCCGAGGCCAGGATCAGCCCGATCACCACCGTGAGCACCCCGGTCCAGAACAGGTTCGCGTGGGGCAGCAGCAGGGTGAAGGGCAGCACGCCCAGGATGGAGCCCCAGATCACCGCCTTGCGGCCGATGCGGTCGCCCACCGGGCCGCCGATGAGGGTCCCGGCCGCCACCGCGCCCAGGAACGCGAACAGGTGGACCTGGGCGCTGCGCACCGGCACGTGGAACCGGGTGATGAGGTAGAAGGTGTAGTAGCTGGTGAGGCTGGCCAGGTAGAAGTACTTGGAGAACATCAGGGCCATGAGGATGCACACGGCCGGGGCCACCCGCCGGTCATGCACGGCCGCGCGCACATCCCGGGCCGCGCCGCGCAGCACGCGCAGGGCCGCGCCGTGGCGCCGGTACCACACGCCCACGGTGGTGAGAAGCCCCATCGCCAGCAGCGCCGCGATGGCGAACCAGGCGATGCTGCCCTGCCCCCGGGGCAGGATGATGAAGGCCGCCAGCAGCGGCCCCACCGCGCCGCCGCCGTTGCCGCCCACCTGGAACACCGCCTGGGCCAGGCCGTGCTGGCCGCCCGAGGCCACCCGGGCCACCCGGGAGGACTCCGGGTGCAGCACCGACGAGCCCACCCCCACCATTCCCACCGCCAGCAGCAGGGCCGGGAACGTGGCGGCGGTGGAGAGCAGCAGAAGGCCGGCCAGGGTGAAGCCCATCCCCACCGGCAGCGAGAACGGCTGGGGCCGGCGGTCGGTGTAGAGGCCCACCATGGGCTGCAGCAGCGAGGCCGTCAGCTGGCCGGTGAGGGTGATCAGCCCGATCTGGCTGAAACTGAGATGGAACGAGGTCTTCAGGATCGGGTAGATGGCCGGGATCAGCGACTGGATCATGTCGTTGAGGAAATGGCAGACGCTGATCGTCAGCAGGATCCTCAGCACCAGGCCGCTGGTCTGGGACGAAGGTTCGGTCCTGGCCGTGCCGGTCATGGTGGGCTCCGCGGAAAAGTTTCAGGCTGTGTGTTGTCAACAATAACACATGATTAAGAGCCCCCGGTCTGAATTGTGACCAATTTGCCCCAGGATTTGCACTACTTTGGACTTGTTCCTTTCTGGAGACCGACCATGTCGCATACCATCACCGAGTCCTGCGTCGCCTGCGGCGCCTGTGTCAGCGAATGCCCCACGGAGGCCATCAAGGAAGGGGATCCCATCTACACCATCGACCCCGAGGTCTGCATCGATTGCGGCGCCTGCGTGGATACCTGTCCCTCCGAGGCCATCGTAGCCGGCTGAACGGAACCAGAATCCAAGGTCCGGGCCGCCCCCCGCATGGGGGTCGGCCCGGACGCAGGTCCGTACCGGGAGCAGCCCATGCCTGAGCCGCCCGAACTGGTCATCCGCGGCGCCCGGGAGCACAACCTCCAGGGGCTCGACCTGAGCATTCCCCGGGGGCGGCTCACGGTGGTCACCGGCGTCTCCGGCTCCGGCAAGTCCTCCCTGGCCTTCGACACCCTGTTCCGGGAGGGCCGGCGGCGCTTCCTGGAGACCCTGCCGGCCTTCGCCCGGCAGTTCGCGGGAGGCACCGGCCGGCCCGCGGTGACCTCCATCGAGGGGCTGGGCCCCGCCGTGGCCGTGGGCCAGCGGGCCAGCCTGGACAATCCCCGCTCCACCGTGGGCACCCTCACCGAGGTGTGGGACCTCCTGCGCCTGCTGTTCGCCCGTCTCGGCCACACGGAAGGCCCGGTGCGCCCCAGCCGCGGGCTGTTCTCCTTCAACGGCGCCGAAGGCGCCTGCCCGGTCTGCCAGGGCCTGGGGGTGGAGGACCGGCTGGACCTGGACCTGCTGGTGGCCGACCCGGCCCGGACCCTCCGCCAGGGCGCCTTGCGGGTGAGCACCCCCAACGGCTACCTGATGTACTCCCAGGTGACCCTGCCGGTGCTGGACCAGGTGCTGCGCGCCCACGGGGGCTCGGTGGACGTCCCCTGGGCGGAGCTGGGCGACGAAGCGCGCCGGGTGGTGCTGTACGGCTCGGACCGGCTGCGCGTGCCCTACGGCAAGCACCCGCTGGAGTCCCGCCTGCGCTGGGAGGGCATCACCGCCCGCCCCCGCCAGGAGGGGTTCTACCGCGGCCTGGTGCCGGTCATGGAAGCCATCCTGAAGGGCAAGCGCAACGACTCGATCCTGCGCTTCGTGCGCAGCTCCCCCTGCTCCGCGTGCGGCGGCGACCGGCTCCGGCCCGAGGCCCTGGCGGTGCGCTGGCAGGGCCGGCGGATCGTGGACCTGGCCGCCCACACCGCCGGGGAGCTGGGCGCCTTCCTGGCGGGGGTGCCCCCCGGGCCGCAGGAGGCCGTGCTGGCGCCGATCCGCGCCGCCATCCTGGCCCGGTGCGGCCTGATGGCCGAGCTGGGCCTGGACTACCTGGCCTTCCAGCGCCCGGCGCCCACCCTGTCCCTGGGCGAAACCCAGCGCCTGCGCATGCTGGGGCTGGCCCTGGGCGAGCTGCGCGGGCTGCTGGTGGTGCTGGACGAGCCGTCCGCGGGCCTGCATCCCCATGACGTGGGCCGGCTGCTGCGGGTGCTGCGCCGCCTGCGCGACCAGGGCCAGACCGTGCTGGTGGTGGAGCACGACCCCGCCATCGTGCGCGGAGCGGACTGGCTGGTGGACCTGGGGCCCGGGCCCGGAGCCCAGGGCGGGCGCCTGCTGTGGAACGGCCCGCCGCCGCCGGAGGGGGACAGCCCCACGGCGCGCTGGCTGCGCCGGCCGGAGCGGGGGCCATTCCGTTCGGTGCGGGCCGGGGCCGGGACGCTGCCGCTGGCCGGCCTGACCCGCAACAACCTGCGCGGCGTGGCGGTGGCGCTGAAGCTGGAGGCGCTCAACGTCATCACCGGCATCTCCGGGGCCGGCAAGACCTCCCTGCTGGACGCCATCGTGGCGCGCCTGGGCGAAGCGGGCGGCGCCCCCTTCCGCCGCCTGGTCAGCGTGGACGCCAGCCCCATCGGGCGCACCCCCCGCTCCAACCCGGCCACCTACACCGGCGCCTTCGACCTGATCCGGGACCTGTTCGCCGCCACCCCCGAGGCCAGGGCCCTGGGCCTGGGCAAGGGCCACTTCAGCTTCAACACCGCCGGCGGCCGCTGCGAAGCCTGCGAAGGGGCCGGGGTCATCGAAGTGGGCATGCGCCACCTGGGCCGGCTGGAGCTCACCTGCGGGGCCTGCGCCGGCCGGCGCTTCCACCCCGAGGTGCTGTCGGTGCGTTACCGCGGCCGCAGCGTGGCCGACCTGCTGGAGGGCAGCGTCGAGCAGGCCGCGGCCTGCTTCCACGACCATCCCGGCCTGGGCCGGATCCTGGCCGCCCTGATGGACTGCGGCCTGGGCCACCTGCCCCTGGGCCAGCCGGCCACCACCCTCTCCGGCGGCGAGGCCCAGCGGGTCAAACTCGCCGCCGAGCTGGCCCGGGCCGGGGCAGGCCCTTCCCTCATCGCCCTGGACGAGCCCGCCACCGGGCTGCACGCGGCGGACGTGGCGGTGCTGCTGGGCGCCTGGGACCGCCTGCTGGCCGCCGGCCACACCCTGCTGGTGGTGGACAACGACCAGGAAGTGGTGCGGGCCGCGGACCAGGTCATCGACCTGGGCCCCGGCAGCGGGCCCCGGGGCGGGCGGGTGGTGGTGGCGGGACCCCCCGCGGCCGTGGCCGCATGCCCGGATTCCCTCACCGGGAACCACCTGGCCGGTCCGGAGGCCGCGCCGCCCGCGGCCCCGCCCCCGGCGGACGATCCACCCATGGAGCTGCGCGGGGTCACCACCCACAACCTGAAGCACCTGGACCTGGCCATTCCCGCCCGGGGCCTCACCGTGGTCACCGGGCCCTCCGGCTGCGGCAAGTCCTCCTTGGTGTTCGACACCCTGCTGGCCGAGGCCCAGAACCGCTTCGCCGACCTGGTGGCCCCCTGGGCCCGGCGGCTGCTGCCCCGGCGGGGCGGAGCCGAGTTCGACACGGCCCTGGGACTGCGGGCCACCGTGGCGGTGCCCCAGCACAGCGGCCGGCGCAACCCCCGGTCCCGGGTGGGCACCGTCACCGGCCTGGACGAGCTGCTGCGCCTGCTGTTCGCCCGGGCCGGGAGCGGTCCCGGGCCGCTCCTGGCCGCGGCGTTCTCGCCCAACGCCCAGTCCGGCGCCTGCCCCCAGTGCAAAGGGCTGGGCTTCATCCAGGCCTGCGACCCCGTCCTTCTGGTGAGCCATCCCGACCGCCCCCTGGCCGCGGGAGCCATGGCCGGAACCAAGTTCGGAGCCTACCTGGGCGAGCCGGACGGCCAGTACCTGGCCACCCTGGAGGCCGTGGGCCAGGCCCTGGGCCTGGACTTCGTACGGCCATGGCGCGACCTGGGCCCCCGGGAGCAAGACGTGGCCATGGCCGGCTGCGGCGACCGGCCGTTCCAGGTGGCCTGGCACTACCAGCGCGGCAAGGCCCGGGGCGTGCACCAGCTCACCACCCCCTGGGCGGGTTTCGCCCGCCTGGTGGACCGGGAGTACGAGCGGGTCCACGCCGACCCCAAGGGCGCCGCCCTGGAGCCGCTCCTGGCCGAACGCCCCTGTCCGGCCTGCCAGGGCGAGCGGCTCAACCCCGAGTCCCGGGCCGTCACCTTCGGCGGCCTGCGCTTCCCGGAACTGGCCCGCATGCCCGTGACCGAGGCCCTGGGCTGGTTCGCAGCCGCCGGCGGCGCGGTGGCGGACACCGTGCGTCCGCTGCTGCTCCGGCGCCTGGAGGCCCTGGACCGCGCCGGCCTGGGCTACCTGTGCGCCGACCGGGAGATGGCCACCCTGTCCGGGGGCGAGGCCCAGCGGGTGAGCCTGGCCGCCGCCCTGGACGAAGGCCTGTCGGGGATCGCCTACGTCCTGGACGAGCCCACCCGCGGCCTGCACCCCCGGGACACCCAGCGGCTGGCGGGCCTGCTGCGGCGCCTGGCGGTGGCCGGCAACGCGGTGGTGGTGGTGGAGCACGATCCCGGCATCATCCGCCAGGCCGACCTGGTCCTGGAACTGGGTCCGGGCGCCGGTCCCGAAGGCGGCCGGCTCACCGCCGCCGGCACCCCGGCCGGGCTCATGGCCGACGGCGCCTCCCACACCGGGCAGCTGCTCCGGCGCAGGACCCGGCCGCTGGCGCCCCCCGGCCCGCCGTTCCGGCCCGGGGTCACCGTGCGCGGCGCGAAACTGCACAACCTGCGCGGCCTCGACGTCACCTTCCCGGCGGGCGCCCTGGTGGCGGTCACCGGCGTTTCCGGCAGCGGCAAGTCCAGCCTGGTCCAGGGCGTGCTGGCCCGTTCCCTGGAGGCCCGGCTCCAGGGCCGGGAGCCGGTGGGCTGCGCCGGCCTGGAATGCCACCAGCCCATCCTGGAGCTGCTGGCCCAGGACCAGACCCAGGCGCCGGCGGCCGGCCAGAGCACCGTCGCCACCCTCGCCGGCGTGGCCGAACCGCTGCGCAAGCGCTTCGCCGCCACGGCCCGGGCCAAGGCCCTCCACCTTTCCGCCAAACACTTCTCCACCGCCGCCCCCGGCGGCCGGTGCGAGACCTGCCAGGGCCGGGGCCTGGTCACCGTGGCCCTGGACCTCCTGCCCGACGTCACCGTCGGCTGCGAGGACTGCCAGGGGCGGCGGTTCCAGCCCCGGATCCTGGAATGCCGGGCCGGCGGCCTCGACATCGCAGAGGTTCTGGAGGCCCCCGTGGGGGACCTGGCCCGGATCTTCGCTGGCGACCCCGCCATCGCCCGGCCGCTCCAGGCCCTGGCCGACATCGGCCTGGGCTACCTGACGGCGGGCCAGCACGCCCTGTCCGCCGGGGAGCGGCAGCGCCTGGCCCTGGCGGGGCTGCTGGCCGGCGCCGGAGAGCGCCCGGCCGCCGTGCTGTTGGACGAACCCACCCGGGGCCTGGGCTTCGGCGAAGTGGACCGGCTGCTCGCCGCCCTGCGCCGCCTGGCCCGGGCCGGGCACCTGGTGGTGGCCGTGGAACATGATCTGGACTTCATCGCCGCCTCGGATTGGGTCATCGACCTGGGACCCGAGGGCGGGGCGGGCGGAGGGGCCATCGTGGTCCAGGGCCCCCCCGCCGCCGTGGCCGCCTGTGCCGAGTCCTTCACCGGACAGGCCCTGGGTTCCGGGGTTTATTCCTGAATCGCAAACCTTGCTCAATTTTTACTATCTGGGCTCTCCATTCAACCGGAGTTGATTCCTCGCCTCCATGGGCGGCCCTGGATTTGGTAGAAACGCACCAATGCGAGGGCCCTTCGGCGCGCCCGACTGGCGCTGCTGGACTTGGTTGGGTTCAATGCAAGCATTTAGGTTAAACTCGGGGGTTCTTTCCCGAGCCCAGCCATGGCCTCCGTTAGGACCGGGATCTTGTTCTGAACCAAGTCCCACAGAATGGGGTCGTCCACCCCGAAGTAAGCATGGGCCAGGATATCCCTGAGTCCGGCAATGCGCCGCCAGTCGATCAGTGGGTGCTGCTGCCGAAAAGACTCCGGCACATGTTTGGTGGCCTCGCCGATCAATTCGAGATTTCGGAGAACAGCATCGTAGGTCCGGTCATCCGCCAGGAAGGAATCGAAGTCCATGCCTTGCGTATAGGCAATGACCTTGGACGCACAAGTGGCGATGTCCTGAAGGTAGAGCGCAACATCACGCGACACGGACGGCATCCCGTTCGATTTCCGAGCACAAAATCTTTTTTAGAGCGCGGCGAGTGACCAAGTCCACCGGGACTCCCAGCGCGTCTTCGAGAAAGAATTTGAGATCCATGAACCGGTCAAAGGATGGAGGGCCTGTGAACTCGACCAGGAGATCCACATCGCTGTCATCCCGTGCCTCGTCGCGAGCCACGCTGCCAAATAGATACAACTCACCAACCCCCAGGGCAAGCAAGGATTCTTTTTGGGATTGGAGCTGGGCAATCACATCAGATCGTCGCATGCCAACAAGGATACGCCTGATTCGGCCCCCTGCAGCCCGCAACGCCTCCGTGTTGCGGTGGAACCCGGGCCCGGCTGAAGGCATAGACCTTGGGAGGCTCCAAGGAGCTCCCCATGCCGGCCCCCGCGTCAACCTGTTTCCTGATCCTGGCCTGCCTGCCCGTGCGGGCGCTGGAGGACCCGCCCGGCGCGGTGGTGCAGGTGACCGCGCCCATGCCCAGCGAACCCCTGGTCACGGTGCTGGATCCCAGGAACCCCCGGCAGCCGGTGCCGGCCCAGGACGGCGCCGAGTTCCTGCGCCTGATCCCCGGGTTCAACCTGGTCCGCAAGGGTGGCACCGACGGGGACCCGGTCCTGCGCGGCATGGCCGGCTCCCGGCTGGGCATCCTGGTGGACGGCGAGGAGACCCCCGGCGGCTGCGGCGGGCGCATGGATCCCCCCACCGCCTACGTGTTCCCCGAAGCCTACGACCGCATCCAGGTGGTGAAGGGCCCCCAGACCGTGCGCTACGGCCCCGGGAACTCGGCCGGCACCGTGCTGTTCCAGCGCGCCCCGCCACACTGGGACCGGCCCGGCTGGGCCGCCGCCGGCGGCTGGACCGTGGGCGGTTTCGGCCGCTTCGACCAGATCCTGGACGCCCGGGCCGGAACCCCCGCCTGCTACGGGCGGGCCATCGGCCTCGAATCCAGTTGCGGCGACTACCGGTGCGGGGACGGCCGGGAGGTCCACTCCCGCTATGCCCGCTGGAGCGCCCACGCGGCCGTGGGCTGGACGCCCACCCCGGGCACCTGGCTGGAGTGCCGGGGGACCCGGAGCGACGGCCAGGCCGCCTACGCCGACCGGGGCATGGACGGCGTGGGCTTCCAGCGCCGCAACCTGGGTTTGGCCTTCGAAACCCGCGACCTGTGGGACCGGGTGGGCAAGGTGGAGTTCCAGGCCTACCTCAACGACATCGACCACACCATGGACAACGGCACCCTCAGGGCCTTCGCGCCCTCGCCCGGGTTTCCCGAACCCAGGGCCTGGAACCCCCGGAGCACCACCCGGGGGGCCCGGTGCGCCATCACCCTCTATTCCGGCCAGGACACCCAGTGGATCCTGGGTGCCGACGCCCGCGGCAGCCGGCACGACGGCCGCGGGAGCATGCGCCTGGGGTCCCTGCCGGTGGCGTCCATGCCCCGGGTCCCGGATGCCACCCTGGCCAGCGCCGGCCTGTTCAGCGAATGGACCCGGGCCTGCGCTTGGGGCGGACAGGTCTCGGCCGGCGCCCGGGCGGACCAGTGGCGCGCCCGGGACCTGCGCACCCTGCTGCCCCCCCCGTCCGCCGGCCAGTCCCCGGTCCCCAACCCCACAGCCCACGCCACCCGCGAGCAGCTTCTGCTGAGCGGCTTCGCCCGCTGCGAATGGACGCCGGGCCCGTCCGGCACCACCCTGTTCGCCGGCCTGGGCCAGGTGTGCCGCGCCCCCGACTACTGGGAACTTTTTCCCATGGAAGGGGTCGCCTCCCCCAGCGCCTTCAACCTCCGCCCCGAACGGACCCTCCAGCTGGACCTGGGCGCCACCCGCCAGGCGGGCCGGATCAGGACTTCCTTATCAGGGTTCTTCAGCGTGGTGTCCGATTACATCCTGATCCAGTCCGCCTTCCCCAAGCCCACCCCGGCCGGGAGCCCCAGGGCCGCCACCGTCGCCCGCAACATCCAGGCGAGCACCTGGGGCGGCGAACTGGCCCTGGCCGCGGACCTGGCCGCCCGGCTCCGCCTGGACGCGAGCCTGGCCTACACCCGGGGCGAGAACCGCACCGACGGCCTGCCCCTGGCCCAGATGCCGCCCCTGGAGGCCCGGCTGGGGCTGGCCTGTACGGAGGGCGCCTGGTCCGCCGGGTCCCTGGTACGGATGGTGGCCCCCCAGGACCGTGTCGCCCTGAACCAGGGCACCATCGCCGGCCTGGACCTGGGCCGGACCCCCGGCTTCGCCGTCTGGTCCCTCAACGCCGGCTGGAGGCCCCCCGGCGCCCCGCCCCTCACGTTCAGTTGCGGCATCGACAACCTGTTCGACCGCGCCTACGCCGAGCACATCAACCGCCAGTCCAGCCCCATTCCGGGCTACCTGACGCCCTCGGAGCGCATCCAGGAGCCGGGCCGGATTTTCTGGCTCAAGGCGACCTTCAAATTTCCGTAACGCTGCCCATCACCCAGAAGAATCTCCGAGCCCTGTGGGTCAGGCGCGGGATAGACGCTTTTTCAGGTCGGCGATCAGGCGGTCCTTCTCCTCGATCACCTGGTCTTTCTCCACCAGGGCCTGATCCTTCCCCTCGATCACCTGGTCCTTCTCGACCAGGGCCTGACGTAGATCCGCGGACTCCCGCGCCTGGTCCTGGAAGGCGGCCAGAATGTCGTCCTCCAGGTCCATCTTGTCCCGGACCTCCTGCTCGGCCCCGGCCCGCATCAGCCGGCGCAGCACTTCCCGGTGGCGCTCCGGAAAATTCTCTTCCAGGATGTCCAGCAGGTGCGGATCCGAACGGGCTGCCCGGCCCTGGTCGAACACCTCCAGCAACCGTTCCAGCTCGGTCCGCCGGCGGTCCTTCAGGCGGTTGATCTGCACCACGATGGAATCGTGGGTGAGCGCCTCCACGAAGGGGTCGGTGATCCGCACCTGGTCGCCGGTGGCCACGTCCACATAGTGCCGGTTCACCTTTAATACCGGCACGTCGACGCACTCCAGGCCTTCGCCCAGGAAGTAGATGGTCACGATCGGCAGCGCCTGTTTCTTCCCGTCCGGG
>Ga0182014_10008683_pt1 | contig 10327 bp, 11 predicted proteins | sample 612S2DmetaG_FD_120489 | JGI IMG/M metagenome (GOLD analysis project Ga0182014, IMG submission 120489) | Permafrost microbial communities from Stordalen Mire, Sweden - 612S2D metaG | ecosystem: Environmental > Terrestrial > Soil > Wetlands > Permafrost | place: Sweden: Stordalen | collected...
GACTGGCAGGTTTCCGGCATCACGACCTTCCAGACGGGCTCGCCGCAGAACATCACCTACTCGATCAGCGGCGTCGGCTCGGCGGTGTTGAACCGAGAGATCACGGGTCTGGAAAGCATGGCGCCGCGCCCGGTTTTGAGCGCCAACCCCACTCTCGCCAAGGACAAACGCACAATGTACGAGTACTTCAACACCGGCGTGGTAAGTATGGCGTCAAAGGGCAGCCGGGGCGCCGATTCCGGTCCGTACCTCTTCAATGGTCCCGGGACCAACAATTTCGACGCTTCCATATTCAAGAACATCCCGTTTACCAAGGGGGAGGGCCGTTTCCTCCAGTTGCGCTGCGAGGGGTATAACTCCCTCAACCACACGCAGTTCAGCGGGATCAATACCGCCGCCGTGCTGAGCTCGACGGGGGCCATCACCAATCTGCCCACGGCTCTGGGCGGAGCCGGCGGCCGGTATGGATTCGGCGCCGTCACCAGCGCGCGCTCCGCGCGCGTGATTCAGCTCGCTTTGAAGCTGTACTTCTGATATTGTGGGGCAGGTTGGCAACCTGCGGCGGGTTGGCAACCCGCCAATCGCGCCGGTTAGCCAACCTGCCCCCGCAACGCACAGGTACGGGCTTCTTGCATCGGGGCAGGTCGAGTACCACTCGGCCGCAGGCTGCCAGCCTGCCCCACAAAACTGCCATGTAGTATATTTGAGTCTCGGCTCGCTCGGCCGAGTCGAATCCCCAGCACGTAACGACAGGAGAGTACCTTTGGAATCTAAGTCTCTTGGCAATTTGCGCCGACGCGATTTTTTGGCGATCTCGGCGGCCACCGCGGCTGTCGCCGCTGTTCCGGGAATTGGGGTGGCGGCGTCTGCCGCCGAACCCGAATGGAGGAACAAGCAATCGGGCATGACTTACCGCCGGCTGGGCCGCACCGGCCTCATGGTTTCCTCCATGGGCATGGGGGGCGACGACATCAGCCCCGACAATAACGATTTCGTCAAGTGGGCCGTGGACCTGGGCCTGAACTACTTCGATACCGCTCCGAACTACAATCGGGGCACCAGCGAACGCGGGTACGCCGACGTTCTCAAATCGTGCGGACGCGACAAGGTTTTCCAGAACACCAAGGTGAACGTCTTTCCCAACCGCACCATGGTGTATCGGAGGATGTTCCAGAGCCTGGAGGAAAGCGAGCAGGATCAGATTCGCAACCGGGTGACAGACGAGATTGCGCGCCGCGGGCTGGAGAACCCGGAGTACCTCGGTCAGTACTTTGGCGGGCAAGCCGAAGGCCTGCGCTCCGCCATGATCGCCAATGCGCTGCAGGAGAAATATGGCGGTAAGTTCGACCGCCAGAAGGAAATCAAGGATTACATCGTCAATTCGGTCGAGGGCAGCCTGAAATCGCTGGGAACGGACCACGTGGATTGTCTGCTGATGCGCGGCATCGAAACGCCCTTCGAAATCAGGAACACGCCGGAGATTCTGGAGGCCTTCGAATCGCTCAAGAAGCAAGGCAAAGCGCGCTTTCTGGGGTTTTCGGCGCACACGGATCCGGCGGGCGTTCTGGAAGCCGCCATCGAGACCGGCGGCTATTCCATGTGCCTGATCGCCTATAATTTTCTGAACGCGAAGTGGGTGGAACCGGTTCTGGAGAAGGCCCGGAAAGCCGACTACGGAGTGATGATCATGAAAGCCAGCCGCGTGGTCCAGAACCCCTTCAATCGCCGGCAGACGATTCCCGAGCGCGCCAGCGCGTTGGACAAGCTGGTGCCCGGCAACATGACGCTTTTCCAGAAGGGCTTCCATTGGGTGCTGGGGAATCCGAACGTGAGCGGCGTAGTGGCGGGGATCTCGAACATGTCCATGGCCAAAGAGGATATCCCGCTGGCGATGACCGCGGAAGCGGCGGCCGCCGCAACGAAGTAGACCGCTTCGAAAGAGACGACCTGTGCCGGAACTGATTCCGTTTCGTTGGCCGGTGGAGTGGAAAGACGCGTCCCGGCTGGAACTCCTCAAAGGCACGCCAATCAACTGCCTGGTGGGCGATGCGGCCCCGCCCTTTTCGACGGGCGATCTTCCATTCTTTGCGAAAGACCGGCTGCCCGCCGGTATCGCCGTGCGGGAGGGTGCGTGGCCGCGGGTGCTCCCGGCGGAGACGAAGAAGGACGCCGCCGAAGCGGGCGCGACCGGTGCTGCGTGGGTGGATTCCAACGCCGGCCTGATCCGCCTGGCACAAACCATGGAACCGGGGAAGCCGGTATGGCTCTCTACGTTGCCGCCGGGGGGAAAGGAAGTGGTCCCGCTGGAGGAGTTCGCCAGGGCGGTGGCCGAGGCCTGCGCCTACGGCGCCCGCTGGATCATTACGCTCGACGAGCGGTTTCGCGCGGAGATCGAAAAACCGAGCGAGGCTGGCCTGCGCGAGTGGAAACGCGTGGTCTCGGCGCTGAACCTCTTCGAGCGCCACTCCGAATGGCGAAACTGGGGACCGGTTGCGGCGCTGGCGGTGGTGTCCGATTTCGAGGGCGACAGCAAGCTGATGGCCGAGGAGTTCCTGGTGCTCGCGCCGCGCCGCCACCTGGCGTACCGGGCCATGCGGAAAGCCGACGTGGGGAAGGCCTCCCTGAGCGGCTTCAAGGCCATCCTCTACCTGGATGGGGCGCCTCCGGCCGGCGATCTTCGCGAAAGGTGTCTCGAGTTCGCGCGCGCCGGCGGGTTGCTCATCTCGCCGCGCGGGGTAGTCGCCGGGGAGCCCAATGAGATATTCTTCAACTACCGGATTCACCGGCTGGGCAAGGGGCGCGTGGCGGTTCCCAAGGAAGCCTGGTACGACCCGTCCCTGCTGGTAGCCGAGGTTCAGCTTCTGGTCGGCAACCGCGAGAACGTGGTCCAGGTTTGGAATGGCGGCAGCATGAACAGCCATCTGCTGGCAAGTCCCAAGAACGATCGCGCCGTGGCACACCTCATTCACTACGCCTCGGGATTGAGCCAGCCGGTGACGCTCGGTTTCAGTAAGCCATACCGCTCCGCCCGCGTCCACACGCTGGACTCGGAGAGGGTGGTGCGGCCGGTCGAGGGCGGAATCGGAATCGAGGTGCCAGTGGGCGAGTTCTCGGTGTACGCCGCGGTGGAGTTGGAGGCCTGACATGCGACGGCGCGATTCCGTATTTCGGTTGAGCCGGCGGGAGTGGCTGGGGGTGGCGGCGAGCGGCCTCGTCGGCGTGGCTCGCGCCGCCGGGCCCGGCTCCAAAGTGGCGCTGGCCCGTTGCCCGGCTTATGGGAAAGCGGTGACGCCGGCGCTCGGCCGCATGTTCGACCAGCTTGGCGGCATCGGCAGCCTGGTCTCGGGCAAGACCGTGGCCCTCAAGATCAACATGGCAAACCCGCTGCTGGCGCGCACCGGCTACACGCCGGCATGGTTTACGCGGTGGAGCCATCCGGACGTAATCGGCGCCGCTGTGCGGCTTTTCGGTGAAGCGGGCGCCGCCCGCATCCGCATCCTCGAAAGCTCGTCCGAGGACGACAACCCGCTGGAAGAGAACTTCCTGCTGGGCGGCTGGGACCCGGCGCCTCTGTTGAGGGCGGCGCCACGCGTGGAAATGGAGAATACCGGCTCGCTGGGCTACGGCAAGAAGTATCACCGCATCACCGTGCCGGGAAAGCCGTACCTATACCCGGCGTTCGACGTGAACCATTCCTATGTGGAATGCGACGTCCTGGTCTCCATTTCGAAGCTGAAGGAACATCTTAAGGCGGGCCTGTCGCTCTCGCTGAAGAACATGGTCGGCATCACCCCGCCGACGATCTACGGCGATTCCGCTGGTTACGACGACCCGGCTTCGCGATCCTACGGCGCCCGCTCCATGCTGCACACGGGCCACCGGCAGCCATCGGCCACAGCGCCGGCGGAAATCGATGAGACGACGCCGCGGGAATTCGGCTACCGGGTGCCGCGGGTGATCGCGGATCTTGTCCGGGCCAGGCCGGTCGATCTGGCCATCATCGACGGAATCGAAACGCAGACCACCGCGGAGGTGGCGGCGCTCGAACCGGGCGACAAGCGGCAGATCCGGCTGGTCAAGCCCGGGATTCTGGTGGCCGGGTGGAACCCGGTATCGACGGACGCGGTGGCTGCCGCGGCCATGGGTTTCGATCCCATGGCCAGCCGCGGCAGTGCCCCGTTTGAGAATTGCGACAGCATGTTGAAAGTGGCGGAGGAAGCTGGAATCGGCACGCGCGACCTCTCGAAAATCGAGATGATGGGTGCGGCCCTAAGAGATGTAAGATTCCCTTTCCGCAGGTGAGGAATGTCAGAGCCGCGACAGTCAGATGCTGTGAAAGAATCCAGCTACGCAGGCGGAACCGCCTGCGCCACCATAACAAAGTCCTGCATCTTCAGAGGTGCAGAGGTGGGGCAGGCGGTTCCGCCTGCCTCGCCCGCTTGCGGGCGATTGTTTCACGGCTCCTTTGGAATTTGTCTGAAAGAGGTTGGAATGAAACGGAGTATATCTGCTTATTCACTGTTGGCGCTGGCTATTCTGCTCGCCGCCGTGGTTCTCGGCGGAGGCAACGCCAGCGCGCAAACTACCGTTGAGCGCTATCGGAGCTTCAACGTCGCCCTCAACTGTCCGATCAGGGACATGCGCCGCATGGCGTCCGACCCGAAATTTATGCAGGATAGCTTCGACGCCATCCACGGGCCGATCAAGTTCACCACGGTCTGGCTGGAGACATACCGGGGGAACCAGGAACTCAGCGAGGCCGACGCGCGTAAGGTCAAGCAGTTCTTCGAGAGCAAGGGAATCAAGGCGTCCGGCGCCATCATGGCTTACCTGGGCGCGCCCGGAGACGGGATCCGGTCCTTCTGCTGGACGAATCCGGAGCAGCGGGAACGGTTCCGGAAAATAGTGGCCTTCACGGCCGGCATATTCGACGAAATCATTTTCGACGACCTGTTCATGTTCAACTGCCGGTGCGAGCTGTGTCAGCGAGCCAAGGGCAACAAGAGCTGGACGGAGTACCGGCTGGAGGTGATGAAAGAGGTCGGGGAGAACCTGGTAGTCAAGAACGCCAAGAGCGTCAACCCCAAGATCAACCTGATCTTCAAACCACCAAACTGGTACGACCAATACCAGTTTTCCGGCTATAACCTGGAGGCGCAATCAAAGGCCTTCGACATGATCTATGCCGGCACCGAAACCAGGGACCCGGATAATACCGTGATGCATCTCCAGCCGTACCAGAGCTACGGCCTGATGCGATACTTCGAGCACATCAAACCGGGCAAGTTCGGAGGAGGATGGGTGGACCCCGGGCAGCGGCAGACGCTGAACCGCTTCTCGGAGCAGCTCGAGGACACCATGTTCGCGAAGCCCAAGGAGATGACCATCTACTCGTGGGGCGACTTGCTGGATTCCATCCGCCAGCCCGACGGATCGTCGAAGGTCGCGAGCATTCTCGCCTCCGTCGCCGGCGATGCCTATGACAAGCTGGACGCCCTTTTGCCCCAGTTGGGCAATCCGTACGGAGTCGCAACTTACAAGCCGTATAACTCTTCCGGCGAAATGTACCTGCACAACTATATCGGGATGATCGGCATCCCCATGGACATGTACCCGGAGTTCCCCGACGATCGCGACACGATCCTGCTGACGGAGCACGCCAAGTTCGATCCTCAAATCGTCGACAAGATCTGGAAACACCTGAATGCCAACAAGACCGTGGTGATTACGACGGGACTGCTCAAGGCGCTGCAGGGCAAAGGCATCGAGAAAGTCGTGGAGGTGGAGTACACGGGCCGGAACGTCATCGCCAACAAGTTCACCTTCCGCCGGATTATGGATGAGGAGCCCGCCAATTACTACTACTCCCCCACCGACATCGTGTTTCCGCAGCTCGAGTACGGACTGGTGGATTCCGAGGAGATCATCCAGGCGATCTACAAGGAGAGCAGCCGCTATCCGCTGCTGCTGCGCGTGAGGGGTCTGGAGAAGGGCAGATTCTACATTCTCACGACGCCGGAGAACGAGAGCGATCTCTACCAGCTTCCGCAGGAAGTGCTGGGCCAGATCCGCCGCGAACTGATGGCGGAGATTCCGGTCTACCTGGACGCCCCGAGCCAGATCTGCCTGTTCACATACGACAACAACACGTTCATCACGCAGTCTTATCAACCGGGTCCGACGCGCTACAAGATCGTGGTCAAGAAGCCGGGGGCCAGATTGTCCGATTTGAGAACCGGGACCCAGGTGCGTGGATACACGGACGGCGAAACCTCGGTGTTTGAAGTGCTGCAGGCGCCGCGAACGTATAACGCGTACCGGTTCGAGTAAAGCGAGGCCTTTCGCTTACTCGTTCCAGTTCTTGTTCTTGAAGATGCCGTTCATCGTCTGAAACAGCACCTGGGCTCTCGGCTGCTGGTCCGCGTCGAGTCCCTGATAAATCTTGACGAAAGCTCTCATTTCGACGCCGGTCATCTGGGAGTCTATGGCGGCCTGGCTCTTCACCAGTTGGTCGATTTCGGCCTGGCTCTTACCGGCTAAAATCGCCTCGCCGATGGCTTGCCGGCTCTTGATCGCTTCGTCGCGCAGCGGCGCGGCTTCCTTCTGGCCGTCGTCGAGGACGGTCTTGACCAGCTTCTTCTGGTCCTTATTGAGCTTGAGGGCGTCGGTGATCATCGCGAGCTTATCGGGCTGGGTGTTCATCGGCATCATGGACCCACTCGACGAGTTCTTGCCGCCGCCACCACGCTGGGCGGAAGCCAGGGAGGCGGCCAGAATGCCGGCCAGTAATAATCTGCAAAACATGAGAGCTCCTTTAGTTCCTTCCTCTTCTTCCCCCGCCTCTTCCCCCGCCTGCGCCGCCGGCGGGCGCAATGAACAGCCCGGCCATCAACTCGAACGCCGAGGCGGCCTTGGCCTGTTGATTGGGTTTGAGCGTGGCACAAACTTTCGCGAAGGCCTTGGTCTCAAGGCCGGTCACCTGGGCGGCCACGGAGGTATAGGCATCCATGGACTTCTTGAGATCGTCGGCGCTGGCGCCGCCGAGCATCGCCTTGGCAATCCCCAATTTAGCCTGCATCAACTGCTGGCGCAGCGGGCCGGATTCCTTCAGGGCGTCGCCCACAACGGTGAGGGCTTCGGTCTTCTGGTCCTTGCTGAGCTTGAGGTGGTCGGCGAAGATGTCGAACGGGGCCTGGCGCTGCATGCGCGGCATGGAACCGGTGTCGTCCCCCATCCCGCCTCCGCCTCCGCCTCTGCCGCTCGTGCCGCCCATGTCGTCGCCCATTCCGCCGCCGCCCGCGCCGCCTGCGCCGCCGCCCTGAGCGAACGCCAGAGTGGTGGCCATCATCGCGGTCAGCAACAGTCTTTTGAACATGAAACCTCCAGGGTTTACTCGATTAAAGCACGAATCGGACCGCAATGTCCGGGGAGGATCATTCGCAGTGGCCGTTGGGCGTCGCTTGCACGTAAAATAGAAAAATGAAGCTTTTTGCTCTCGCACTCGCCGCACTGTTGCCCTGCCTGGCGGCTTCTTCGGACGCCGATCCGGGCAAGTCGATGGGCAGCCCCAGCGCTCCCGTCCGGATCGAGGTTTTCAGCGACTTCGAATGCCCCGCCTGCAAGGCGCTGCACGAGCAGATCTTGCCTCTGGTGTTCAAGGACTACGTGATATCCGGGAAGGTATACCTGGTGAGCCACGAGTTCCCGCTTCGCATGCATCAGTATTCGCGCGAGGCCGCCAACTACGCCACCGCGGCTGCGCGGCTGGGCAAGTATCAGCCGGTGGCCGACGCGCTATTCCTGACCCAGACTGCCTGGGAGGTGAACGGCAAGGTGTGGGACACGGTGGCCAATGTTCTGACGCCGGAGGAAGCCAAGAAGGTGCAAGCGCTGGCGAAGGATCCCTCGGTGTTGAGCGAGGTGCAGCGCGACGTGGATGCGGGGATCGCAGGGGGAATCAACCAGACTCCGACCATGTTCGTCTCGTCGGGCTCGAAGCGATTTCCGGTTACCGGCGCGGTGAACTACAATCTGTTGAGGTCCATGCTCGATGGTCTCCTCAAGTAAAGTGTTCCGGGCGGTGGTGCTGGCGCTGCGGGTGGCGCTGGGCGTGGTGTTCGTGTACGCGGCGTGGACCAAGCTGCGGCAGCCCTGGGAGCTGTTTGCGATGTCGATCGACGCCTACAAAGTGCTGCCGTATTGGGCGGTGGTGTGGGTGGCGCGCACGCTGCCGTGGGTGGAACTGGCGATCGGCCTGGCACTGATGGCGGGGCGCTGGTTGCGAGTTTCGGCGGGTGCGGCGTCGCTGCTGCTGCTGGGGTTCTTCGTACTGATGGTGCGGACGTACGCCAAGGGGCTGCAGATCGACTGCGGCTGCTTCGGGCTCGGGGATCCGATCTCGCCGCGCACGCTGCTGCGCGATGGGTCTCTGCTGGCGGGCTGCCTGTTTCTGACCTGGACGAGCTTCCGCGGCCGCCGGCAAGCGGTGTGAAAGACGCTCTTCAAAGAGAGTTGGAGTATCACGAGAAGCTGTATTCCGGCTTCGCCCAGGCGCACTTCGCGCGGCCGGCGGTGCGGGCGCTGCGGCAGCACATGGTGGGACGCATCCTGCGGATGACCGGCGCGGGCGCGCGCTCCCGGGTGCTGAGCCTGGGATGCGGAATCGGCGACACGGAGCTGCTGCTCGCCCCGCGCGTGGCCGAGGTGGTGGGCGTGGACCTCTCTCCGGCCGCGGTGCGGCAGGCGCGCGCGGATGCCGGCCGCCTGGGGATGGCCCATGCGCGCTTCGAAGAAGGGACCACCGCCGAGGGCGCCTACGACCTGGTGATGGCGATCTTCTTCCTGCACCACCTGCCGGACCAGGAGCTGGCGGAGTTGCCGGGCCGGGTGAAAGGACTGCTGGCGCCGGGCGGCGTATTTTATTCGCTCGACCCCAGCAGTCGGCGGCTTTCCGGAGTTCTAGGGCGGCTGCTGGTGCCGGGGTTGATGAAGCGATATCAGACCGCGGACGAGCGGGAACTCGAGCCGGAGCCCACGGCGGAATTGTTCCGCGGCGCGGGGTTCGACGCCCGCGTCAGCATGTACGACTTCGGGTCGTCACCGCTGGCGGGGTTGCTGCCGGGGTGGCGCGCGGGGTACCGGGCGGCGCGGGCGGTGGACGATGGGCTGCTGAAAGTGCCGGCGCTGCGGAGGTTGGGGAGCAATTTCGAAGTGATCGCGCGCTGTTCCGGGTGATGTTCCTTCACCACACCCTCTCCAGATTCGCCAGGCCCTCGAGGTAGTCCTCTTTCCTGAGATTGCTCTTCACGCCATACTCCGATAGCACCGCGATCATTTCGCCCACCGGAACGCCCGCAATTTCAGCCGCCCGCCCGAGCGATGCGGCCCCCTTCTTGTAGCGCTCTATGGCAAGCAATCTCCGGCCCCGGTAGACGACATCCCGGACCGCCTTGGAAAGATCGGCATCTTCGTCTTTCGCCAGGCTGTTCAAGAACTTGTAGTTCTCGTCGTCCATCCGTATACTTAGTGTCTTTCCCATTTCAACCCTCCTCCAGGCGCGCCCGCACCTCTGCGATCATGGTCTTCCTGTAGCGTCCCTCCCGCTCGAGGGTCGCCAGTTTCACCAGTGCCTCCTGTTTCCCAATTGCGCGCTGGCCGTACATGCGCACCAGCACCGCCAATGCGGACGTGAACGGAATCCGCGCCAGCTTGCAGGTGTTGATCGCGTTCCTGTCGTCCGTGGCCACGATCCGGGCTTTCTTCGCGACGGCGAGGGCGATGGCTTCGGCTTCGCATGCTGAAAGCCTGCCCCACAAGGGCTTGGCGCGCCGGGTGGCTTTGAGCGTTCCCTTCAGGAAGGTGGCAGCTTCTTTGGCGGTGAAGGGACCGTAAAAAGGGCCTTTCTCGGCCTCATCAAGGCGCGCGTTGACAGTCCGCCGCTGCTCGGGAGTGTACTCTTCAACTTCCACCCTGCGGCTCATATACGGCAGACCTCCGAAACGGTGGCCAGCGTGCCGCCGCCGGCGCGGACTTCGTCCAGCGCGCGCGCGGAGGCTTCGGCGGTTAACGCTGCCACCGCGTCCGTCACCAGCGTCACCGGCTTGCCGGTCTTCAACAAGCCGCGCACGGCGTAGAGCACGCAGATCTCGGTGACCACGCCATAGACTACGTAGCGATCGGCGTTCAGGCGCTCGACCACGCGGACGAGGTCGGCGGACTGGAAAACATCCACGGTCTGCTTTTCGACGATGATCTGCGACGCGCCGTCGACGAGCGTCGGCGCGGCCTTGCGCTGGCCCCAGGTTCCGGCGACGCAGTGCGGCGGCCA
>Ga0182014_10008685_pt1 | contig 10327 bp, 12 predicted proteins | sample 612S2DmetaG_FD_120489 | JGI IMG/M metagenome (GOLD analysis project Ga0182014, IMG submission 120489) | Permafrost microbial communities from Stordalen Mire, Sweden - 612S2D metaG | ecosystem: Environmental > Terrestrial > Soil > Wetlands > Permafrost | place: Sweden: Stordalen | collected...
CAGCTTGGCGTTCACCGCCATCACGCTCTCGCCGGTCGGCAGCTGGACGGGACCGAGCTCGGACACGACGAGCGGTGTGCCGTCGTACAGGGTGGTCGCCGCCGGGCGACCGACGACCGCTTGCTCCTCCGAGGAGTCGATGACGGTGAGGCCGCCCATGTCCTCGGAGACGTTCACCACCTCGAGGTCGCCGGCGGCGATCACCTGGCCCGCCTGCACCGTCTGGGACATCACCAGGATGCCGTGCTCACCGCTCACCGAATGGATGAGGGCACCCACGCCCACCACCGAAGCGAGCACCAGCACCAGGCCGACGACGAGCAGCGACGGGCGGGGCCGCCAGGGACGCGGGGCGATGCGAGCGGCTGACCGCCCACGGGGTGTGTCGGTGAGGGGAGTGGGGAGCATGGGTGTCTATCCCGCTGTGATGACGCTGGCGATCTGATCCACCGTGATCTGCTCGGTCACCGTCGGGCCCGGGACCAGGCCCAGGTCACCAGCCGCGCCCCCAGCCCCAGTGGAGGTCCATGTCGCGTGGTACCAGACGGTGGCGGAGAGGGAATACGTGCCCCCCGGCTGATCGGCGGACGTGTCGGAGTACGTGTACGTGCAGGCACCGCTGCCGGCCGGCGCTGGGCTGTTGCCCCACGCGCTGTTGTACGGGACCCCCTCGCCAGGGCAGGTGACGCTGTCACCGTCGGTCGTCCAGACCACCTTCACCGGAGTGGCCACGACCGTTGCGGAGACGGCCCCCCCGGGCACTGTCGCTGTCGTCCCGGTGGCCTGGTACGCGCCGGAATTCACGTACAAGTACGTCGGAAGGTCCACCACCGCGGCGGCAGACAGTGGGGGCGACGTACCCAAGCTCGGCGGGGTCCAGGAGACCTGTGAGTACGCCCAGATCCCCAGCACGTTGGCGGCCGTGGGGGTGATCCCGGTGCCCACGAACCCCACCGAGACCACGTCCGGGTCAGGGCAGAAAAGGATGTCGGCGGTGGTGTAGGGGGCGGTGCCCGCCCGCCACGCATCGTTCGCGGCGGTCCAGGCCAGGTACGACGAAGCCTCGGCGTCAGAGAGCCCGACCGGAACGGCCGGCTGTGAGGGCTCCGGGGTTGGAGTTGGGGTCGGGGAGACGGGAGGGACAGCGTCCGCGGGCTGGTACGCGTCGAGGCCGGCAGTGACCTGGCGTTCCCCGAGCAGGATCATCGGAAACGGGTAGTCGCCCCAGGTGCACGAGCCACCGCCCCCAGAAGTGCCCGGAGTCGACGTCCCCCCGCCGGCGCCAACGCAGATTCCACCGGGGCAAGTACCTCCGCTCGCGGTGGGACTGGGCCCGCCGTAGCTCGCTTGCACCGTCGACACCCCGACCGTACCCGAATGGCCTGTCACAAACAGGCTCGCGGCCAGGACGAGGAGCACAACAGCAGCTGCGCGTCTCAGTACCCGGTGCAATTCCCCACCTCCCAGTCAGGGTTCTGCGACGCCATCCACTTCCCCGACACCAGCGTGAAGTCGACCTGGACGCCATCTCCTGTGGGCTGGGTGCCGCCGGGTTGGTTGGGAACCGGCTCAGCGGTGAACCCGTTGTGCGCCGCGTACCACTGGACGGTCGTGTCCCAAACACAGTCAGAGACGACCGCGTCACTGCCCGTGTTGGAGATGACGCTCGGGTGCTGGGGGGTGAAGGCACCCTCTACCTCGATCCCCTGCGCCTCCGACTGCATCAGCTTTGCTTGGAACTCCTGGAGGAGGGGGTTGACCATCGTCGCGGCAAGCACAGGCAGGTTCCACGCCCCCGGGCTTGAGGTAGCCGCGTCAGCCTGATTCAGGGCCGCGATGTACGCGTCGTAGGCGGCGAGGACGGCAGCGTGACTCGCATCGGGGGTGGGCGAGGCGCTCGCCGACGGGGTGGGGGTGCTCGTGGGTCGCAACGTTGGCAGGGCGTGCGCCGAGGAGCCGCAGCCCGCCAGGCCGAGGGCCCCGGCGGCAGAGAGCAGCGCGAGGAGCTGAGGAACTTGACGACGCCGCACCGAGCGATGGCGTTGCGGAGCCGCACAGCCACGAGCGCGGTTCACGATGCTCCTCCCTTGCTCCCCCGGGCGTTTGGAGCCCGGCTCCGACGCATCCTGCCATGCCTGCCCGCTCTGTCGCAAGCGATTGGGGGGCATGCCGCGTAAGACCTACATGATTCGTACGGGAATCGGACACGAACCCTACACGGAGGCGCAAACGCGGCAAATGGTGCGCGCCATCGTCTGCCTAGGTGCACTTCGTCCTCCTCCCTTGTCCCCGGCTATCTAACCAGATGGCCCACGGGGTTTGATAGATGCAGCTGTCTCCGGCTGGTTAGCCGTTTGCATCCCCCCGGACTGCCGTTTGCTTCCCAGCGGACGCAACCGGCGTCGCCGGGACGAGGTGGAGCTCGTCGTCGGCGATGCCGACCAGGACCACCTCGAAGAGGTCGAAGAACGCCACTCCGAGGCTCGCCATCAGCCTCGCGCGCATCTCGGGGCCCGGATCACGCGAGCCCCCCTCCATGGCCGGAATGTAGTTCTGGCTCACGTCCAGGCGACGGGCCAGCTCGCGCTGGGTGAGCCCCTGCGCTCTTCGCCACTCCGCCAGGTGGGTGGCCCGAATGCGGATGTCGACGGCAGCCGCTGATGCCATGACCCGACTATACGACAAGCGCGTAGGTCGGCGCCAGCAAATCTACTAGCGCGATTCGGTGGCACCAGGCCGCGGCGGACCCCACCCTGAGCTGGGGCCCGGGGCTTGCACCTTGTCCATGGGTCAGTGGCTCATCAGTGCCCGGCGTAGGGTCCACGGCGCCGGTTCGCTGGCCCGACGCAGTCGTATTCCGGCGCCGAGCAAGCCGGCTCTGGCCGCTCCGTTGCCTACGCCAAGGAGAAGCGCGATGTGGACGATGGCGAGCCCTATCTCCTCGTACAGCTCCCTCAGCAGCTCGCGAGAGAGCGGGAGTGGGGCCAGGGACTCGAAGGGACCGGTGGGCGCCCAGTCGCCGGGAATGGCGACCTGGTTGCGGCGGAGGGCCGCGAGGATATCTGGATCAGCGTAGAGGTCGTCGACGAGCGTTCTGGCCGGTTCCTCGTGGGATCTGGGGCCCGAGCGGCGAACCGGCACGCGGGCCTCGTGGAGAGCGCCTCTCACGGTCTGCCCGCTGACGCCGAGCTCGCGGCCCACCGACCGCATGTTCAAGCCTGTCTCGTACAGCTCTGCAGCCCGTCGGCGCAGCTCGTCGGGGGGTATGGGGCACCGGGGCGTGAAGCTGCCCAGACGCTTCACCAGGCCCACCTCGCGAAGGCGCTTCTGGACGTACAGGGTGCTGACGCCGGTCCTCTCCGCGATGGCCTGGATGGGGAGCCGCTGCTTCAGGTACAGCCGCTTGAGCCGGGCATCGGTGACTGCTACGCGCTTGCCGCGGGGGGGCCGGTGGTGATTGGAGCGTAGGCCGACCCCGGCCACGACCAGTTCGCGCTGCACCCGGGCGCGCGGGATGCCGAGAGTGTGGGCCACCTCGGACACAGTAAATAGCCTATCGACGTAGAGGCGGCGGAGGCGCGTGTGGTCGATGCGCGGATCGGGTGGGAGAAGACCGGCATCCGCGAGCCAGCGTTGGATGGTGGCCTTGGCGACGTGGAACCTGCGGGAGAGACTTGCGACGGTGGCGCCGGGAGCTGAGTACAGCTCGGCGAGAGTTCGGGCATCGACGGGGCACAGGCGACGAACCGTGCGGCGTTCGATGCCGACATTAGCAAGGCTGGCCGCGAGATGTGCCTGGCTGATGCTGAGAAGGCGGGCGATCTCCCGCTCGGTACGGCCGTCGTCAACGTAGAGGCGGCGGAGGACCGCTGGGTCTGGGTCGGGATCGGACCACCATGGGCGCTGAGTGGATCCCATCGCTTCAATCCGAGCTGCCGGGGACGGCATGGCGGCGCTCAGCGCACGCCGGTGGAGGGGTCGTTAGAGCTGGAGCAATGGCGAGCCGGGCGGCCTTGCGCTGCTCCAGCTCTGCCCGGGGGAGGGTGCTGACACCCTGGAGCTGTGGTGGTGGAGTCCCAGAGGGCGAGCCAGGGCGGCCCCGGCTCGTGCGACGGGGAGCGGGCGGGGTGCTCTCGTGGGTGGGCACGCCGGTACTCTACGGTGTCTCTGAGACGAAACCAGTCGCGTTAGCCGGCCATGGCGGGCTCCAAGGTGACGTGATGGCCGAGCCGCTCGAGCTGGTCAACCAGGCGGTCGCGGAAGACGTCGGCGTCGCGACGGCGCTCGAAGTAGTCGCCGCCGAGGTCGCTTTAGTCGGTAGCACTGAGTCTCATGTGGGCCATAGACATAGACGCCCCGTTGACCGAAATAGTCGAGGGGAGGCCCCGGCAGTTCAGGCCGCTTGATCAGCTCGGGTGCTGAGCCGGGAACTAACCGCCTACTTGCGACGCGGTCGCCGCGGCCAGATGTTGGTCTCCTCGCAGACCTCCTGGAGCACCTGGGCGAGGCGCTCACGCTCGAGCTCGGCAACGCGCGGGCGTAGGGCGGCGAGAGCGGTGTTCGCGAGGATCACGTAGCGTTGACGCACGGGGTGCGTGCGGCGACCGCCAGCGGTACGGGGGATGTCGGCGGTCCTCTCGATGGGCATCGGGCCGAGGTCGGGTGCGGGTCGTGGCGGGAGGACGGCCACAGCCTGCACCTGAGCGACCGCCTGCTGAGCGCGCTGCGGCGCGGGCAGGGTGGGGTCGGCGGCCCTTGCCGCCGCGAGGGTCTGGGCGGTCTGCTGGCGATCGAGACCGTAGACGACCTCGACGAGCGCCCCCGCCAGCTCTGGGTCCCGGGTGCCTTGCCCAATGACAACGGCCTGCTCCTGGGTGATGCGGCCGTCGTCTACGGCGCTGCGGACGGCGTCATGGCGCGCGATGCCGGCTAGCCCGATGACGGTGTTCACGCTTATGCCCATACGGCGGGCCACTTCCTCGTAGGTCCAGCCCGTTCGCTCGCGGAGGCGGCCCAGGGCAGCAGCTCGCTCACCCGGTTTGAGGTCGAGGCGGTTGATGTTCTCGATCAGGCCGAGGAGGAGAGCGTTGGCTTCGGGCTGGTCGCGTTCGAGGAGGGTGACGAGGGCGGGGATCCGCCCGAAGCGCACGGGGTCCTCCTGCTCCAGCTCGAGGTAAGCGCGCCAGCGTCGCTCACCGGCGATGAGGCGGTAGCGCTCCTCCACGTCGTCGAGTTGCCAGAGATTGATGTGCTGGAGGAGGCCCTCTTGCCGAATGCTCCCCACCAGGTCGCGGAAGCTCTCACCCACGACATCGATGTGGCGATTGTCGGGATTGGGGCTGATGGCGTGAATCGGGACCAGGCGGTTCTCGGTCTCCCCCACCCCGCGGAGAATCTCGCGCTGGGGGAGGGGGCGAAAGACGCCGTCGGTGACCGCGGCGCGGCGCTCGCGGCGAGTGGGGGACTGGGTGGGCATTAGCTCTGACCTCTGGTATGGGGCCCGTTCAGCGTGTGGGGACGGGGGTGGCCGGAATCTCGGCGGCGAGGATGGCCGCCGCGAGGTGCCGGTAGGCGCGGGCCCCGGCGCCATTGGGTGCGTAGTCGAGGATGCTCATCCCAGCAGCCCTGGCCTTGGGGAAGTCGGCGTGCCGCATGATCGGCTCCGTGAGGGGTAGGTGGGGCATTCGGGCCTTGATCTGCTCGATGGTCTCGAGGTGGTTTCGCCAGTTCCTGTCGACGAGGACAGGGATGACCGCGATCGGCTCCAGGTTCGGGTTGGCCCCGCGAAGCTCGTCCATGCGGCCGAGCAGGAGCTGCATGCCGATCAGCGAATCCAGCTCGGGGATGAAGGGGATGATCACACCCGAGGTCGCGGCGATGAGGGCGTTGACGGTGAGGAAGCCGCGAACGGGGGGCGTGTCGAAGAGGCAGAAGTCGTAGCGGCCCCGGATGGGGTCCAGGGCTCGGTGCAGTTGCCGGACCCAGCCGATGTGCCCGGCCTCCATCTGTCCCTCCGCGCGCATCAGGAGCTCGTCGCTCGGGACGAGGTCGATCCCGTCCGCGGTCTCGTGGATGACGTCGCGTATGGGATCGTGGTTGACGAGGACCTCGTAAACAGAGCGACGGTGCTCGCCCACGGAGAGCCCGAGCCGGCTGGTCAGATTGGCCTGGGGATCGAGGTCGACGACCAGGACCCGCTGGCCCTCGCGCTGGAGGGCAACTCCGAGATTGTGGACAGTCGTGGTCTTCGCGACCCCACCCTTCTGGTTGGTCACCGCGATGGCCCTCACGGCCGTGCACCAGCGCCTTGGACAGGGCTGTGCCACGGTGCCGGCGGTGCGCCGGCCTCTGCGAAGTCGGCAGTCACCACGCGGCTGTGTAACCTTGCCAAGGTTACGCTGGCGTGTGTATCGCTGAGGCAGTTCATCGCACCCCCGCCTCCTGCAGCTGCCGTCGGATGGCCGGAACTGAAAGGGTGCCTCTGTGGGCGGCGGCCCATCGCACCCGTTCGACGTCCGCGGGCGAGAAGAGGTTGGTCTTGCGGTTGCGATGCTTGGCGGGCGTGACGATGCCGGCGCGGACCAGGAAGCTGAGATAGGACTCGCTGACGCCGGCCAACTCGAGGACATCCGCCGAGAGGTAGGCGATGGCGGTGGGGCTGTCCATGCGATCCCTCGTGGTGAAACGTGGAGTGGGGCGTGGGGGCGCTCTGCGTGTCCAGACCGTCGGCAGCATCCTAGCGTGCCGCGGCGCACAGGGCAACCCCCTGGGGCGGCCGTGTGGGCGTCCCATGCCGGTGGTCATGGCGATCGGAGCCAGTTAGCGCAGGCCGATCTTGGGGGGCTAGGCTGACCACCGATGGTGGATTGTGGTGGCCATCAGCACCGAGGCCTTCAGCCAGCTTCTGGAGAGCCCAGTTGCACCGACCGGTTGAAACGTGCCCCTGTTAGGCGGCTCCGGCGAGCCGACTCCGGCGCCTCGCCAGCTTGTTCGGCAGCCAGCGGTCGGATCGTTCCACCTGCAGCCAGTACTCACCCCGCCTTTCGCCCGCCTTCACGGTGATCCCGAGATACTCCGGGTGGGTGGTGCAGATGCCGGTACCGGCGCGGCGGAGCCGCTCGCGGAAGCGCGACGAGTTGCGCTCGGCGTCCGGATCGCCGAGGCTGTCCCCCAATTTCGGATCGATGCGAACGCGGTAGCGCGTCCCCTCGTCGTCTCCCTCCTGGCTCTCCAAGAGTAGGAACAGGCGACGCTCGTAGCCGGACTGAAGGCGACGCTTGTAGCCGTCCCAATCGAAGTCGGAGTACTGGCCGGCGTTGAGCTGGGCGAGAAGCCACGGGGAGAGCGAGACGGTGATCGTCGCTGGGGAAGTGGCTGGTCCATGCTCGGCCTGCCTCTCCTCGATGATCGTCACCTCCTCGAAGATGCCGAAGTGCTTGGTCACGTGCCGGCGACTCTCCGCATCCCAGACGCGCCCGGTGATCATCACGCCCTTGATGCGGCGGAGGCTGTCCTTGATGTCTCCGCCAAGCTTCCCCTTCCAGGACCGCCCGAAGCTGCGGGCGCACTCGCGCAGGCTGAAGGAGACGGTTGGGTAGTCGCGCTGCCACTGGCCCATGATCCACGCGACCATGTCCATTTCCATGACCCCGAGGGCGCCCATGGTGAAGTTGAGCGTCGTGTTGCCCACGAGATCCTGCCTTTCCACCTGGCCGAGCAACTCCGCACGGGGGGGACGCAACTCGAAGATGCCCTTGCGGCTGAGGTTGTTCTCGAAGCGTCCGAGCCCCCTCAGGCGGCCTCTGGGCGGGGCCACAACCTCGATCTCGAATTGATTGGGGTTGGCGTCGACGTCGCTGGCCTCGTCCCCTGCCTGTGCCCGCATCCGGTCAGCGAACGCACGCCACGGGCGAACCGGTGTTCCACGAACCTCACAGGAGCCAGAGGGCTCGACATCCCCGCCGGGCTCGTGCTCGGCGAGAACACTGGGAGCGATCAGGTCGCCGACCAAGTCAGCCACTGGGTGCCACCTCCGGTGCTAGAACTTAGTGTGAGGAACGTGGGGGAAGCCGGTGCTGGATGCGTGAGGGACGTCGCTGGCCGCAGATTAGGGGCTCAGCCGGCGGAGGTCAAGCGGGGGCGGCCGGCGATTCATACGTCTAGGGTCCCGACCTCGGCGGGGTGGACGCGGCCTCCCGACATTTGGGATGCGTACGTCTAGGGTCCCAGAGGGAGCGATGGGCGGAGCGTCATAAGTTATACGGTCAGGGTCCCAGGGAGCGCATGGGCGAGCGGCAGGGTCACCCGCCGTGCCAGGTACTGGGGTCGTTTCGCGGTGGATCCGTACGTTGAAGGTCCCATGGATGGCGGAAGGGGCCGCCGTACGTCCGCTGCTGGATCTGGATATGGGTGGCGGTGTAGCGATAAGCGCGCTCGGCCGGTCGGGCGAGAGAGGGCTGCGCGGGACCGGAGATGTATGGATCGGCTCCCTGGCTGGTGCGGGGCCTCGGGGAGCGAGCGCCAGTTGGGACCCTAGGTGTATGGGTCGGGCGTGGAGGACCCATACACGCCCCGCCGATGGAGTTCCACGGCGAAGGCGGGGCCTGGAGAGTGCCCTGAGCGGGACCCCAAACGTACGAGCCGAGCACGCCTCCCCAGAGTGGGGGTTGGGCCTTGGCAGATCGAGACGTAGGGGAGAGCCGGGCCTGCCGGGACCCGACCGGCCGGGTACGTATTGGGTCCCATGCGCCCGCGGAACCCGGCGGCGGGAAGTCCCCGAGGGGACGATGGGTGGGCGGGAGCCCGTGCAGATGACGTCGGGGGCGGGGGACCGAGCGCGGTTGGGCGGGACCGCAAATGTACCCAGGCAGCGCCGCGACGGTCCCCTCCCCTCTCCCACTAGGCGCTGGCAGCGGGGGACGTACATCCAGGGTCCCGCGAGGATCGTCCGAGAAGGGTGCGACGGCCTACGCATTGAGGGGGTCGTGGAGGGGGGCGGATCAGGGAGGCTGGACCCGGAGCGTACGAAGCCTGCCGGAGGCTCTCCGTGATGGCGGTTGGGACCCAAAGTGTACGGAGAGCCCAAGAGCGGGTCGTGGTTCTTCCGGTGCAGAAAGAGTCCTGTCTGAGTCTGTTCTCGAGTCTCTGTTAGGAATGGGTTGTACGCGGAGGGTCCCTGTGGGAGGCTCCGTGGGTCCCGGATCCATCCGGCAGCAGTCCCGCCTGGGAACGCCCACGGTCCCACTGGCCGTACGTGCGGGGTCCCGGCCGGGCGGGCTCCTCCTCCGGCACCGTTCAGCTCGGGCCGCCCCTTACCAGCACGTTACAACAGGGGACCGAAGACTTGACCCAGTGGGCGGTAGCGTCCGTCCCACCGGGGATCCCAGGCGGCGTCCCACCACATGCCCTGCGTTCCGAGGATGCCCCCGAACCGAGCATGGGCGGGCAGCAGAGGGACACCCGCAAACGGCCCAGTCATGTCGTAGCAGGGGCCGGCCGGGTCGACGTCACAGGCGTGCTCGAGGTCAATGACGAAGGGGGCCCTGCCGACGAGGACTACGTTCTCCCAGTGCAGGTCGCGGTGGCAGACGCCCTCGGCGTGGAGCCGCTGGAGAAGGTTGATCAGAAGAGGGCGTAGGGCCACGACGTCGGCCGGCTCGGCCCCAGCGACCCAATTCGGCAGCGGGAGACCGCGCCCCATGACCACGCCGCCATCGACCCACCCGAGCACCTCGGGGACGACACCGGCATCAGAGAGTCGGGGAAGATACTTGCGGGCCTGAGCCTCCCCACGGCCGCCAAACATCTGTGTGAAAACTTCAGGAGGCATGTGTAATCGCGCTCCTCGTCCTCCTCGCTCTGGTTGGGTTGGTGGCGCGGCTGCTAGTCGGTCCCAGCGGCATCCTTCGGCACTAGAGGCACGCTCCGGAGCTGAGGGGCTCCTCCTCCACGAAGCCGGAGCAGAGGGCACGGGACGCCGCCGTCAGCCCGCCGCCTGAACGGAGGGGCGGGGGGATTGCCCTACCGCGGGGCGTGCTCGGTCAGGATCCTCCGCACCTCCTCGGTCACCGAGGTGTGGTGGTGCAGGGCGCTCTCTCGGTAGCGTGCGAGGAGGCTTTCGGGCAGACGCGCCGTGACCCGGGGACTGCGGCCCGTCTCCGTGCCCCGCAGTCGCGGTCGTCCAGGCCGGCGCAGCACCGCCACTACGTCCTCGGGACCCATCTCCTCGACCTGGCGGGCGAGCTCCCACGCCTCCGCCTCGCTCAGGCCGTCCTGCTCACTGGTGAAGGGACTGGTCACGGCAGCCCGTACTCCCGGCGCCAGGCAG
>Ga0182014_10008687_pt1 | contig 10327 bp, 11 predicted proteins | sample 612S2DmetaG_FD_120489 | JGI IMG/M metagenome (GOLD analysis project Ga0182014, IMG submission 120489) | Permafrost microbial communities from Stordalen Mire, Sweden - 612S2D metaG | ecosystem: Environmental > Terrestrial > Soil > Wetlands > Permafrost | place: Sweden: Stordalen | collected...
CGGCCGCGGAGGCGGCGATGGGCTCGCTCGACATCCTGGTCAACAACGCCGGCGTGACGCGCGACAATCTGTTCATGCGGATGAAGGACGCAGAGTGGGATGCCGTGATCGCGGTCGACCTGACCGCCGCGTTCCGCCTGTCGCGCGCCTGCCTGAAAGGCATGATGCGCCGCCGCTTCGGCCGCATCATAGGCGTCACCTCGATTGTCGGCGTCACCGGCAATCCCGGTCAGGGCAATTACGCCGCCGCCAAGGCGGGCTTGATCGGCATGTCGAAAGCACTGGCGGCGGAGGTCGCGAGCCGCGGCATCACCGTCAATTGCATCGCGCCGGGCTTCATTGCCAGCCCGATGACGGACGCGCTCAACGACAAGCAGCGCGAGTCGATCCTTGCTTCTGTGCCGATGGGCCGGCTCGGCGCCGGCGCCGACATCGGCGCCGTCGCGGTCTACTTGGCGAGCGACGAAGCCGCCTACGTCACCGGCCAGACCCTTCATGTGAACGGCGGTATGGCAATGATTTGAAGGCTTTGGCGCGCGCAATCAACGCCGCAAACTCAGACTCTCGGCCTCTCGCCATGCTCGGTGAGATATGCTATCGAGCCGGTTCGTTGACGACGTGGGGTTGACGCCGGAGGGGTCGTCCGGACGAAATCGGTTTCGAGGCGCGGCCCGCCGAAGTGCGGTCGCCGAGCGCTGGGGACGATTCGCAAGTTCGATCGATTGTTGGTCGGAACAGGGGTCAACTGGCGGGCGTCTGTCGCGCCTGACCGAACGAAGGAACAAATGAAATGAGCGACGTGGCGGAGCGGGTAAAGAAGATTGTCGTCGAACACCTCGGCGTTGACGCCGACAAGGTCGTCGACAACGCCAATTTCATCGACGACCTCGGCGCCGACTCGCTCGATACGGTTGAGCTCGTCATGGCGTTCGAAGAAGAATTCGGCGTTGAGATTCCCGACGACCAGGCTGAGACGATCGTCACCGTCGGCGATGCGGTCAAATTTCTTGAGAAGGCGTCCGCCGGCAAGTGACGGCGTCGTCCGTCGCCTGTCGCACTCAATGATAAGGGCCGGCGCAAGTCCGGCCCTTGTCGCGTTCAAAGTTGGCGAACGCGACAGCGGAGGGAGCTGAGGAACGGCTATGAATCGAGTGGTCGTCACCGGTCTCGGCATGGTCACGCCGCTGGCCGCCGGGGTTGAAGCGACTTGGCGTCGGCTGCTGGCCGGCGAATCCGGCGCGGCGCGGGTCGAAAGCTTCGACGTTTCCGACATCGCCTGCCAGATCGCTGCGCAAGCGCCGCGCGGCGCCGCGCCCGACGCGTTCAATCCCGACGAGTGGATGGAGCCGAAGGAGCAGCGCAAGGTCGACGACTTCATTATCTTTGCCCTCGCCGCCGCCGGTCAGGCGCTTAAGGACGCCGACTGGGCGCCCAAGAGCTACGAGGACCAAGTCGACACCGGCGTGCTGATCGGCTCCGGCATCGGCGGTCTTGGCGGCATCTACGATGCGGCGGTGACGCTGCACGATAGGGGGCCGCGGCGCATTTCGCCGTTCTTCATCCCCGGCCGGCTGATCAATCTCGCCGGCGGTCAGGTGTCGATCGCCCACGGTCTCAAGGGCCCCAATCACGCCGTCGTCACCGCCTGCTCGACTGGCGCGCACGCGATCGGCGACGCTGGCCGACTGATCGCGCTCGGCGACGCCAAGGTGATGGTCGCCGGCGGCGCCGAGTCGGCGGTCAACCGCCTGGCGCTCGCTGGTTTCGCAGCCTGTCGGGCGCTGTCGACCGGTTTCAACGATCGGCCGACCCAGGCCTCGCGTCCCTATGATCGCGATCGCGACGGTTTCGTCATGGGCGAGGGCGCCGGCTGCGTCGTGCTCGAGGACTACGAGCACGCCAAGGCGCGCGGCGCGCGCATCTACGCCGAGTTGGTCGGCTACGGCCTGTCGGGCGACGCCTATCACATCACTTCGCCCGCCCCCGACGGCGACGGCGCCTATCGCTCGATGAGCATGGCGCTGAAGCGCGCCGGCGTCACGCCCGGCGAGATCGACTACATCAACGCCCACGGCACCTCGACGCCGGTCGGCGACGAGATCGAACTGCGCGCGGTCGAGCGGCTGCTCGGCAACGCGGCGGCGACGGCGACGATGTCGTCGACCAAATCGTCGACCGGCCATCTGCTTGGCGCAGCTGGCGCCGTCGAAGCGATCTTCTCCATTCTGGCGATCCGCGATCAGATCGCGCCGCCGACCCTCAATCTCGACAACCCGTCGGTCGAGACGGCGATCGATCTCGCGCCACATGTCGCGCGCAAGCGGAAAATCGACATCGCGCTGTCGAATTCGTTCGGCTTCGGTGGCACGAACGCGTCCGTGATCTTCAGGCGGGCGCCCGCTGCGGCCTAATCGCCGCGACACTTCTTTTCGCCGCAAAAGCGGTTAGACTAGCGCTGGCGGGCGAGGCGGTACGGGCTCTGGATGGACGACGCGGCGAATCAGGGTGACAAAGCCAAACCGGGCGCCGTCGCGCCGCGCGTGAGCCTGTTCGGCGGCCGCCGAAAGTCCGCTAACAGCAATGGCAATGGCGGTGGCGCCGGCAGTGGCAAGCCGCCGTCGAAGCCGCCGCGCCGGTCGCGCGGCGCCGGCCTTTCCGGCCTTTCGGGCTTGCTGACGTTCGTTCTGGTGATCGGTCTGCTCGGCGTCTCGGTGCTGGTCTGGTCGGTGATCGAATCGCGCAAGCCCGGCCCGCTCGCCGAAGACAAGATCGTCGTCATCGAGCGCGAGGACGATTCCGGCACCATTGGCGACCAGCTCGAACACGCCGGCGTCGTCGACAGCGCGCTGTGGTTCTCGGCGATGACGATGGTCGACGGCAGCCGCAGCTCGCTGAAGCGCGGCGAATACGCTTTCAAAGCCGGCGTCAGTCTGCGTCAGGTCGAGGCGCAGCTGATTGCCCACAAAGTCGTGCAGCACAAGCTCACCGTTCCCGAGGGTCTGACCAGCGATCAGATGGTCGAGCGTCTCCGTGGAGACGATGTGCTGGTCGGCGACGTCAAGGAGCCGCCGCGCGAAGGCTCGCTACTTCCCGACACCTATCTGTTTGAGCGGGGCGACACGCGCCAGGCCGAGCTGACGCGCATGGCCAAAGTGCAGGGCAAGTTGGTCGACGAAATCTGGGCCAAGCGCGCGCCCGATCTGCCGATCAGATCGCCCGGCGAGTTGGTCACGCTCGCCTCGATCGTCGAGAAGGAGACCGGCAAGTCCGACGAGCGCCCGCGCGTCGCTGGCGTTTTCGTCAATCGCCTGCAGAAACATATGCGGCTGCAGTCCGATCCGACGATCGTCTACGGGCTTGTATTCGGCAAAGGCACGCTCGGCCATTCGATCACCAAGGCCGAACTCGATCAGCCGACGCCCTATAACACCTACAATATCGACGGGTTGCCGCCGGGACCGATCTGCAATCCGGGCAAGGCGGCGCTTGAGGCTGCGGCCAACCCGAAGCGCACCAAGGAACTCTACTTCGTCGCCGACGGCACGGGCGGCCATGCGTTCGCCGAAACGCTCGACCAGCATCTCAAGAACGTCGCGCACTGGCGGCAAATCGAGCAGGACTCCAAGGACCGGCTCGCGCCGGATGCGACGCCGACGCCCGGTCCGACGCCGGCCAAGCACAGCGCCCTCGACGACGTCGATCCGGCGATCTTCGGCGTGGTGGCGCTCGGCGACGCGCCGGTCGATAAGGGGCCTTTGGCGGCTCGACTCGCCAAACTCGCCGAGAACCGCAAGGCCGCGGGCGCGCTGTTTGGCCCTGCAGGCGCCTTGTCGACGGCCAGCGCCAGCGCCAACCTCGACACGCTTGGCGCAGTCGTCACTGGCGTCAACGACGAGCCGCCGACCCAGGCGTTTCCCGACGATCCAGTTCCCTATGGCCCCGAGCAGCCACTCGCCTCGGTTCCGCTTTCGGCGGCGGCGCTCGCTGACCAGAAGGCGCGCATCGCTCGTTACGTTGGCGCCGGTCCGGTCGATCCGCGCGTCGCCGGACTCGATGCGCCTGCCGGCGCGCCGGCGCGGCGGCCCGCCTTCGACGCCTCCGAGGGCACGCCGTTCGATCCGCTGCGCAACAAGACCTACGATCTCAATTACGCCCACGCGGTGCCGACGCTCGCGACGTATTGAGGCGCCGTCGTTCGTTATCGCGAGCGACAGCGGCGCAATGACGACGCAGACGATCCGATTTCGACGCTTCAGACGCCAGACCGCATTGCTTGTGGGATTACGCGAACCTCATCCTGAGCCGCTCGCGCAGCGGGCGAGTCGAAGGATGATCCAGCGTACGCCGGCGTCCGAGCAAGCTGGAATGTCCTTCGAGGCCGCTTCGCGGCGCCTCAGGACGAGGGGCGTTGGGAACAAGCGACTCCAAGCAAACGTCGCGCGCTCTAATCCGGCTTCTTCGCCATCGCGGCGATCGACAGGGCGATTGCGCAGGCGTTGGAGACGTTGAGGCTCTTGATTGCGCCGGGCAGGTCGAGCCGCGCCAGCGTGTCGCAATGTTCGCGCGTCAAGCGCCGCAAGCCGCGATCTTCAGCGCCGAGCACGAGCGCCAACGGCCGCTCGAGCCGCGTCGCCTGGAGCGTCGCCGGGGCTTCCGAATCGAGGCCGACGCGCCAATAGCCGAGGTCGCCGAGCTCGCCCATCGCGCGCGCGAGATTGGTCACCGAGCAGATCGGCACGTGCTCGAGGCCGCCGGAGGCAGACTTGGCGAGCGCGCCGGTGAATTCGGGCGTGTGCCGCTCGGTCGTCACCAGCGCGTCGACCGCGAAGGCGGCGCAAGTGCGCAGGATCGCTCCGACGTTGTGCGGATCGGTGACCTGGTCGAGCACGACGATAAGGCCGTCGGCAGGCAATTCGGAAATGTCGATCGGCGCCAGCGGTCGCGCTTCGAGCAGCACGCCCTGGTGCACGGCGTCGCGCGGCAGGCGCTGGGCGATCTCCTCAGCCGAGGCGATGCGCGTTTCGACGCCGCGGGCGGCGATCTCCGCCGCGAGGCGCTCGGCGGCGGCCGGCGTGAGGGTGAGCCGCACCAGCTCGCGCCGCGGCGCCTTGAGCGCCGCCGTCACGCTGTGGAACCCGTAGATGCGTACGACGTCGACCGATCGCGCCTCGCGTTTTGCGCCGTGTGGGCGGAAGGCTTCGCGGCTCTCCTGGCGCGGCTCCGGACGAACCGGGCGCCCGGCCGCCTTCTCGATCTGCGGCTTCGACGCGGGACGGCTTTCCTGCGGCCCAAAGCCGCCCCGTCGATGGGTGTTGCGAGTCACGGTCGATCTCCTGGGCAAACGAGCGGCGAGGCGCCGCAGTAATCCAATCGGCCGCCGGGCGCAAAAGCGGCGGGGGCGCCGGCCCGCAGGCTCGCCTCTATGTGCGAGGCCGGCGTGGGCGCGTTCGCTCCGCCACCACCGCGCGGCCGCCAGAGCGCCTCTTGACAAAACCGCTCTTAGATATATCTGACATGCCAATAGATATAGCTGTTCTAACGAAAACCGAGAATATTTTGAGACCCATTCAACACCAGCGCCTCCACGACGACAGAGAAGACACTCTTTACCCGCGCGCCATGCGCGGCGAGGGCCGGCACGGATTTGGCCATCGCGGCTTCGGCGGCGAGGGGGGACGGGACGCAGAAGCAGGGCGCGGCCGGCGCCGTATGTTCGAAGGCGGCGAATTGCGCCTCGTCATCCTGCTGCTCACGGAAAGCGATCCGCGCCACGGCTACGACCTCATTCGCGAAATCGAGACGCGCACCGGCGGCGCCTATGCGCCGAGCCCCGGCATCGTCTATCCTACCTTGACCCTTCTCGAGGAGATCGGCCACGTCGAGGCGCGTGCGAGCGAAGACGCCAAGCGGCTCTATGCAATCACGCCAGCGGGGCGGGCGCATCTCGCGGAAAACCGCGCCACGGCCGAAGCCGCGCTCGCGAGGCTCGATCAGTTGCGGCGCAAGGGCGAGGTCTTTGACGCCGGCCCTGTTTTCCGCGCCATGACCAATCTCAAGGCGGTTCTGCAGCAGCGGCTCGTCGACCCCAACGACAAGCAACTGATGTTTTCCGTCGCCGATCTCATCGACGAGGCCGCGCGCAAGATCGAACGTTTGTGAAAGGCGGCCCCATGTCTCTTGAAACCCCATCCCGCCACCTCGCGGAGCGCATCCGGCAAGAACCCAAACGCCGTCTGTTGACGGTCGAACGCGCGACGCGCCTGACGCCGAAAATGCTGCGGGTCGAATTTTCGTCGCCGGCGCTGAACGACTTCTCTAGCCGCTCGCCGGACGACCACATCAAACTCTTCCTGCCGGACCCCGATTCCCCTCAGGGGACCTGCATGCGCGACTACACGCCACGCGCGTTCGACGCGGCGCGCCAGCAGCTGACCATCGACTTCGCCCTGCACGACGCCGGCCCGGCGACGGCTTGGGCGTTGAACGCCAAGCCGGGCGATCGGCTCGAAATTGGCGGTCCCCGCGGGTCGGTCGTCGTGCCCGACGATTTCGATTTCTATCTTCTGGTCGGCGACGAGACCGCGCTGCCGTCCATCGGCCGCCGCGTCGAAGGGTTGCGAGCCGGCGTCGCCGTGACGACGGCGGTCGTCGTCGACGGTCCCGAGGAAGTTCAGCATTTCGAGACGCTGGCCGATTGGCGCCCGCTGTGGATCTTTCGCTCGGGCGCCCGCGCCGACGACGCCGCGCTTCTGCGTCGGGCGTTGGAGAGTTGGCGGGCGCCGGCGGTCGAGGGTTACGTCTGGATCGCCGCCGAGGCGCGCGTCGCCCGCGCTTTGCGCGGTTACATCCTGGAAGAGCGGGGCCACCCGAAAGCTTGGCTCAGGGCCGAGGGCTACTGGGTTCGCGGCGAGGCCGGCGCAACGGAGAAATTCGAGGCGTGACCGGGCGATGGTGAGGGTGGACGCGGCCTTCGTCCTCGCCGCGTGCCTCAACGGCGCCGTTCTGCTCTTCGTCGCGCCGCTGGAATCCGCCGCCCCGTTGCGCGATGATGCCTCAATCGAGTTGCCCGCTTTGGCGACCCGTCGCGCTCCGCCGAAGATCCTGGCGCGGCCAACGCTTTGATCGGCGCCGGACGGTTCTCCGACTTTGCGGCTTTGGCCGAGGAGGCTCGGGAATGTCCAAGAAGAGATGGTTATCGCGCAAGGTCGGCCGACATCCGCTCCATCCGGAAACCCTGATGATGGGGTACGGCTACGATCCTTTCCTGTCGGAGCGATCGCTGAAGCCGCCGGTGTTTCACACTTCGACGTTTGTTTTCAGGACGGCGCAGGACGGCAAGGAATTCTTCGAGCTGGCCTACGGCTTGCGGGAGAAACGACCACACGAAGAACCCGGCCTCATCTACAGCAGGATCAACAATCCAGATCTTGAAATGTTGGAAGATCGTCTGACGATCTGGGACGAAGCGGAGGCCAGCCTCGTCTTCGCCTCGGGCATGGCGGCCATCTCGACGACCCTATGGTCCTATGTTCGGCCGGGAACGGTTCTTCTCCATTCCGATCCGGTCTACGGCGGGACGGATTTCCTGCTCAAGAAGATCCTGCCGCAATTCGGCGTTACGTCGGTCGGGTTTGCGGCGGAGGGCGGGATCGCGGCGCTGGCCGCCGCCGCCGAACAGGCCCAGGCGATCGGCCCCGTCGCCGCGCTCTACATCGAAACCCCGGCCAATCCGACCAATGGTCTGGTCGACCTGGCGGCGGCGCGCGAGATCGCCGACAAGATGCGCGATCGCCGACCGGTGATCATCGTCGACAACACGATGCTCGGTCCACTCTATCAGACGCCGCTCGCCCACGGTTCGGATCTGGTGATCACTTCTCTGACCAAATACGTGGGCGGTCATTCGGACTTGATCGCCGGAAGCTGTTCGGGTTCGCGCGCCAAGATCGATCCTGTCCGCGGCATGCGCACGATCCTGGGAACGATGTGCGACCCGCAAACGACGTGGCTGCTGATGCGTTCGTTGGAGACGATGAAATTGCGCATGGACGCGGAGGCCGGCAATGCGCGCAGAGTGGCGGAATTCCTGCGCCGGCATAGCCGGGTTAAATCCGTCTGGTACCTGCCGTTTCTGCCGGAGAAACATCCGGACCGCGCCGTTTTCGAGCGCCAGTGCAAGAGTGCGGGATCGACCTTCAGTTTCGAAGTCGTAGGCGGGGAGGCCGAGGCTTTCGTCGTCCTGGATCATCTGGAAGTCATCAAGTTGGCGGTTTCGCTAGGGGGTACGGAATCGTTGGCGAGCCATCCCGCCAGCATGACCCATTCGGACATTTCCGCCGAGGAGCGGGCCAGACTGGGCATCACGCCGAGCTTGATCCGCCTGTCGGTGGGGATCGAGAATGCCGACGATCTCATCGCCGATCTCGATCAGGCCCTCGCCGCGTTGTCGTGACCTGACGCAATCCGGCGCCGCGTTACGCCCCCTCGGGTCCGCCAATTAATACAGTATACGAACGTAATTAATGGCCTCGTCGCCGGGCGGCGCGGCGGAAGGGCGCGGCGGAAGATTGTCTCGCAAGTCGTTGAAATCGGTCGATCGCGCCGGAAAATGGCCGGGCGGCGACGCCCGTAACGCCCTTCGCCGGTCGCGGCGACCCGCCCTGTTGACGGGGGGTGGACCGGTCTCTATATACGCCCGATCCCGAATGCGTTCAGGGTCCCGGCGCCAGAGAGAGCGCGTGGGACCTTTTGTGCGTTGGGACGCTCGACAGGGGCCGGCCTCCACCGGACGTCGAGGCGGTGCAACCGCGACGCGTTGGCTCTTTCGAGTCGCGCGCCGCCGACATGGAGTTAAGAGCCGATGGCTCGTATAGCTGGCGTCAACATTCCCACCAACAAGCGCGTGATCATCGCGCTGCAGTACATCCACGGCATTGGTTCGAAGAAGGCCGAGGAGATTTGCGAAAAGGTTCACATCCCGTCCGAGCGCCGCGTCGCGCAGCTCACCGACGCGGAAGTGCTGCAGATCCGCGAAACGATCGACCGCGACTACATCGTCGAGGGCGATCTGCGCCGCGAGGTCGCGATCAACATCAAGCGCCTGATGGACCTGGGCACCTATCGCGGTCTGCGCCACCGCAAGCAGCTTCCCGTGCGTGGCCAGCGCACGCACACCAATGCCCGCACCCGCAAGGGCAAGGCCAAGGCGATCGCCGGCAAGAAGAAGTGATCTTCTGCTGGGCATTGAGAGTCACTGATGGTTTTTCGCGCTTCGGGCGCGTTTGAAGGACAGACTGATGGCTAAGGAAGCAACCCGCGTTCGTCGTCGCGAACGCAAGAACATCGTCTCGGGCGTTGCGCACGTGAACTCGACGTTCAACAACACGATGATCACCATCACCGACGCGCAGGGCAACACGATCTCGTGGTCGTCGGCCGGAACGATGGGTTTCAAGGGCTCGCGCAAGTCGACCCCGTTCGCCGCCCAGATGGCCGCCGAAGACGCGGTCAAGAAGGCCTCCGAGCACGGCATGCGCACGCTTGAGGTCGAAGTTTCCGGCCCCGGTTCGGGCCGCGAGTCGGCGCTGCGCGCGATCCAGGCGGCCGGCTTCAATGTCACCTCGATCCGCGACGTCACGCCGATCCCCCATAACGGCTGCCGCCCGCGTAAGCGTCGCCGCGTTTAATCAGCCCGGGCGCTCTCCCGCGCCCGCGTTCCGCGCCGGAGCGGCTTTGCCCCGGCGCGATCCCCCGTCGAACGGAAGGCTCAAGTCGTGATTCAGAAGAACTGGCAGGAACTCATCAAGCCGAAGAAGCTGGAAATCGCCCATGGCGACGACCCGCGGCGCATCGCCACCGTGGTCGCCGAGCCGCTCGAGACGGGCTTCGGCCAGACGCTCGGCAACTCGCTGCGGCGCGTGCTTCTGTCGTCGCTGCAGGGCGCGGCGATCACCTCGATCCACGTCGACGGCGTGCTGCACGAATTCTCGTCGATTCCCGGCGTGCGTGAAGACCTCGTCGACATCGTGCTCAACGTCAAGGACATCGCGGTCAAGATGCAGGGCGATGGCGTCAAGCGCCTCATCCTCAAGCGTCGCGGCCCCGGCGTCGTCACGGCTGGCGACATTCAGACGACCGGCGACATCCAGATCCTCAATCCGGGCCTCGTCATCTGCACGCTCGACGAAGGCGCGGACATCCGGATCGAGTTCACGGTCACCACCGGCAAGGGCTATGTCCCGGCCGACCGCAATCGCGCTGAGGATTCGCCCATCGGCTTGATGCCGATCGACAGCCTCTTTTCGCCGGTGCGCAAGGTTTCCTACCG
>Ga0182014_10008688_pt1 | contig 10325 bp, 5 predicted proteins | sample 612S2DmetaG_FD_120489 | JGI IMG/M metagenome (GOLD analysis project Ga0182014, IMG submission 120489) | Permafrost microbial communities from Stordalen Mire, Sweden - 612S2D metaG | ecosystem: Environmental > Terrestrial > Soil > Wetlands > Permafrost | place: Sweden: Stordalen | collected...
CGGCATCATTGAGGGATCCGACCCGGTCCTCAAGAACGAATACGTGGTGATCAGCGCGCACCTGGATCACATCGGCTTCAGCGCGCCGCTTCCGGATGGGCACAACATCAACAACGGCGCGGATGACGACGGCTCCGGGATCACCGGCCTGCTGGGCATCGCGCGGTCCTTCGCGGAAGGCGCGCGCAAGGGCATGCGGCCCAAGCGGACCATCATCTTCCTGTTCGACTCCGGCGAGGAAAAGGGCCTGTGGGGATCGCAGCTTTACGCCCAGTACCCGCCGATCGACCTCACCAAGGTGGTGGCCGACCTGAACATCGATATGATCGGGAGGACCAAGGGACCAGGCTATACCGATCCGGACGCGACCCACTACCTGGTAAACCCGGGAGAGGTTTTCGTGGTGGGTCCGAACGTGAGCAGCGACGACCTGGAGAAGACCATTGAGACGGTGAACAATGGCTACCAAAAGATGGTCGTGAACCATTTCTACGACACCACGGCGCCCGATGCGACGCACGATAACCTTGGCCCGCAACCACGCGGCCAGCGCATCTTCTACCGCAGCGACCATTACAACTTCGCGAGGGTGGGAATCCCCATCGCGTTCTTTACGGTGGGGCTGCACCCGGATTACCACCGTCCCACGGACACGCCCGAGAAGATCGATTACAAGGAGATCCAGGTGGTCTCGAAGACGGTGGCCGCGATAGCTTGGACCCTTGGCAACCAGCCGGGCCGGCCGCAATTGAACGCCAAGCTTCCGGACCAGTTGGTGAAGGACATGAAGACCGCGAAGGACCAGGGCTGGGGCAAGATCACTCCCGTACCGCCGCCTTTGCCGCACGAGCCGTTTTAGAACGGCGGCGTAGTGCGGGCCGCGGGAAGCGCCGGTAAACAACCGGCGCGCAGGATGCCATCCTGCCCCACAACCCACAGCCGCTAGCCTCGCATGGCGTCCAATTCGTCGATGCGGCGCTGTAGGCGGTGGGCGGCCCGCCGATTCAACCGCGCCACCAAATAGAACGCCAGCGCGACGACTGCCGAGTAGGCGCTGACGAATCTCCAGACGTGTTTCAAATGGCCCGGGTTCGCCAGGCCGGCGGCCACCACCATGAACGCGAGGCCCGGAATCATCGGGCCCAAATACCACGACCAGACGTTCAGAACCAGATCGCGCTGGCGCTCCAACTCGCGCCGGTGGAAATCCAGGCAGCTTGCCGGCGCCAAATCGGCGGCCAGGGTTTTGGCCGATCCCCTGCGATGAAGCTGGTACCCCACGTACAGCCCGCCAGCGATCATCAGGCCGGCGGCGGCGCGCATCAGCGGCGGATACTTTCCCATGGTGGCGCCGAAGAAGACCACCACCACGGCGATCGCCGCGTACTCCCTGAAATTCCTGAAGAGGATCCTCCGTTGGAACTTGCGTGCTCTTGCGCGAATCTCATCAAGCGTCATTTGCGTATGCTCCACCTTCTGCCTCCGCCAGACCTCTCCCAGGTCGTCGGGGCGCAGTTCATTCGACATGGGAACCTCCTGCGTGAAATTGGCGAGTCAGGATCGTCTTGATGCGGTGGATCTTGGTCGCCACGTTGCCCGGTGAAAGGCCCGTAATTTCGCCGATCGAGGCCGCGTCCAGCCCTTCCAGATAGGAAAAGATAATCTGCAGGTCGAGCGGCTTGAGCTGACGGATCAACGCCAGCAGGCGTTCCAGCGCTTCGCGCCGGCCGGCGGCGAGCGGGCCGTCGTTGGGGTCGGGCGCGGCTTCGATCTCTTCGAGACCCACCAGAACGGCTGCGTTGGCGCGGCGCTGCCGGATGACGTGCGAAGCGGCGGCGTTGTGGGCCACGCGGTACACCCAGGTGCGCAGCGAGCAGCGCCCATCGAAACCTCCGAAGCTGCGCCACAATGCGAAGTGGATCTCCTGAAGAAGATCGCGCCGCGTGTCGGCATCGGCCTCGTAAGCGCGCGCCAAGCGGTCGAGCGCATCGCCGAACCCGGCCGCCGCCTGCCGGTAGAGATCGTCTTGACTGGACTCGGCGGCCACGGTGGGTTGACCCGCTTTCACACTAAGGTAGTCGCCGGCGGCGGGATTCTCTTACAGGCCGGCAAAGTTTTTCAACCCACATAGCGCGCGTACAAGCTGCGCGCCAGGCCAGTGTCGCCGACGCCTTTGATGATCGCGCGGCCGTCGGGGAAAACCGTCAATTCGTACGGCGCGATCACAAAGCGGAGGGCGAACTCGCTGACCCGAACCTCGCCCAGCGGTTCCAGGCGGGCCTTCAACTCGAGCAGGTCGATGGGCCGTTGGCGCTCGTGAATCTGCACGGCGTTGCGGCCGCACATGCGCACCGGCGGGCTGGCGGATTCCTCCAGGTAAGGGAAGCCGCGCCGCCCACAGCAGGGGCATTCGGGGTCGGGCGGCGGCAGATCGATCTGGCGGATGCCGCCCTCCCAAACGTCGATGGTTGTGATCTTGGCACTGACCAGGTCCGCGTGCCCGGACAGGATTTTCAGGGCGTCCGCCACCTGGAGCGCCGCAACCGCCGCCACGATGGCGTTCAGCACGCCGGCCGTCTCGCAGGTGGGTTGGATGCCGGAAGGCGAATTGGGGTAGATGCAGCGAAAGCACGCCGTGCGCCCGGGGACGACCGGCATGGTGACGCCGTAACTTCCCACTGCGGCGCCGTAGATCCAGGGCTTCGCGCGGCTCACCGCAAAATCGTTGATCAGGTAGCGGGTTTCGAAATTGTCCGTGCCGTCCAGGATCAGGTCCGCGTCCCCGAGCAGGTCGGCGACGTTCGAGGCGGTCAGGTCCGTAACCGTGCCGCGTACGCGCACGCCCGAGTTGATGGCCGCAATCCGCCGTTCGGCGGCCACGGCTTTAGGCAGCGCGGCGGCGGCGTCGGATTCCTCGAAGAGCCACTGGCGCTGGAGGTTGCTCGGCTCCACGTAGTCGCGGTCCAGAATGGCGATCGAACCCACGCCTGCGCGAGCCAGCGCGGCCGCATGAAAGCTGCCAAGCGCGCCGCAACCTACGATGGCGGCGTGCGCGCGGCCTAGCGCCTCCTGCCCGCTTTGGCCGATGCCCGCGAACAGGATCTGCCGCGAGTAGCGCTCGGAGTCGGCCGCATTCATCATCTCCGATGGTAACAAACCTGCTATGAACCACTTACGGTATCATGAACTTCGTGCGCCCGCTGTTAGCCCGTGACCTCTTGGCGTTCCTGCTCCTGGCGTCCGCGCCGCTCGTCTCGCAGGCGCAGGGGCAAAAGTTCGAGGGGAAGGACGTGGCTTCGATCCAATTCGATCCCGCCACGCAGCCGCTGGCGCCGGAGGCGCTTTCCGAGACCCTGCCGCTCAAGATGCATGCGCCGTTGCGGGCCGCGGACGTGCGTGAGAGCATCGAACGCCTGTTTGCCACGGGACGCTATGCCGATATCCAAGTGGATGTGAAGCCCTCAGGCGACGGCGTGGCCGTGACGTTTCTCACCAAGAATAGTTGGTTCATCGGCGACGTTTCGCTGGCCGGAAATATTTCGAGCCCGCCCAGCCCCGGGCAGTTGGGGAACGCATCGCGGCTGGATTTGGGCGCTCCCTACTCGGACGCGCAGCTAAAAGGGGCCGTGGCCGGGCAGCGGAGCTTGCTCGAAAGCAATGGCCTGTATGGCGCCAAGATTACCCCCACGCTCGATTTCGATAGCGATGCAGACTACCAACAAGTCAACATCCGGTTCAACGTGGAGAGCGGCCGCCGCGCCAAATTTGGCCCTCCCGTTTTCCTGGGCGATTCGAAGATGGATCCGGCGAGGCTTCTGGCCGCGACCAAGTACCGCCGCTGGGCGATCCACACCTGGAAGCCGGTCACCCAAATCCGCGTTCGGCAGGGAATGGACGGCGTGCGCAAGCTTTTCCAAAAAGAAAACCGCCTCGAAGCCAAGGTTTCGCTCGAGTCCCTCCACTACGATTCGTCGCTCAACAAGGCCATTCCTACTTTCCGGATCGAGGCCGGCCCGCGCATCCAATTGAACCCCATCGGCGCCAAGATCTCGCCGGGGAAGCTTCAGGCTTACGTGCCCGTGTTCGAGGAACACTCCGTGGACCACGATCTGCTGGCGGAGGGCGCGCGCACCCTGACGAATTATTTCGAGTCCAAGGGATACTTCGACGCGCAGGTGCAGTTCAAGGAGCAGCAGGTCGCGAACGACACGGCCTCCATCGATTTCCTGATCGAAACCGGGCCGCGCCACAAGCTTGAATATATCGGAATCACGGGCAACAAATACTTCGATTCCGGGACGATTCGCGAACGGCTGCTCCTGCGGACCGCGTCCTTTCTGCAGTTTCCGCACGGGCGCTACAGCGAGGACCTGGTGAGCCGGGATCAAGCTTCCATCGTCAATCTCTACCAATCGAACGGCTTCCGCGACGCCAAAGTCACGCACCGGCTGGTGGACTCTTATCAGGGCAAGCCGGACACCATCGCGGTATACCTCGATATCCACGAAGGGCCGCAGTCCATCGTCGCGAGCCTGCAAGTGGACGGCATCGAACACCTCGATCAAGCCAGTCTGCGCGCGCGCCTCAGCTCCATCGCCGGCCAGCCCTTCAGCGAGTACAACGTCGCCGTGGATCGCGATGCGATCCTGGGGGAGTACTTCGATAAGGGATTCCCCAACGCGACCTTCGAGTGGAGTTCCAAGCCGGGCGCGCAACCGAACAGCGTGGATCTGCGGTACGTCATCACGGAAGGGCAAGCGCAGTTCGTGCGCCAGGTAGTGGTCACGGGCTTGAGGATCACGCGCCCCAGCCTGGTGAACCGCACTCTCACGCTGAATCCGGGCGATCCGCTTTCCCCCACGGCGGTTTCCGACATCCAGCGGCGGCTGTACGATCTGGGCGTGTTCGCGAAAGTGGACGCGGCCATTCAGGACCCCGACGGCGACACCCCCAACAAATACGTGCTCTATAATCTGGAGGAGGCGCGGCCATACTCGGTGGCGATTGGCTTCGGGGCCCAGTTGGGGAGAATCGGCGGCTGCGATACGTGCCTGGACCAGCCCGCGGGCGCCACCGGTTTCTCGCCACGCGTCTCGCTGGACCTCACCCGCAGCAATCTTTGGGGCGTTGCGCACAGCATCAGCCTGCGCACGCGCGTTTCCACGCTCGATCAACGCGCCATCCTGACCTACTCCTGGCCGCGGCTATTCCGCCGCGATAACCTCAACCTTTCCTTTACCGGCCTGTACGAATACTCGAAGGACATTGTCACGTTCGACTCCAAGAGGGAAGAAGCGTCGGCGCAGATCTCCCAGCGATTTTCAAAAACCATCACCATGTTCTACCGCTTCACCTACCGGAAGGTGAGCGTGAGCGACCTGAAGGTCACGGACTATTTGATCGGCCAATTGTCGCAGCCCGTGCGCGTCGGCATTCCGTCCTTGAACCTGGTGCAGGACCGCCGCGACGATCCGGTGGAACCGCACCGGGGCATCTACAGCACGCTCGACCTGGGCCTCTCCGAGCGGGTCTTCGGCTCGGAGCGCAGTTTTTTCCGGGCCCTGGCGCGCAACGCCACCTATCACCGGCTGGGGAAGAAACTGGTGCTGGCGCGCAATACGGAATTCGGACAAATCCATGCGTTGAACTACCGTTGCGCCCCCGGCGACGCGACTTGCATGCTGAACGCGATTCCGCTGCCCGAGCGGTTTTTCGGGGGCGGCGGAACGTCGATGCGCGGCTTCGCCGAAAACCAGGCCGGCCAGCGGGATACCGGCAGCGGTTTCCCGCTGGGCGGAACGGCGTTGCTGTTCAACCAGACCGAGCTGCGCTTCCCGCTGATCGGCGAGGATATTGGAGGGGTGCTGTTTCACGATTGCGGCAACCTCTATTCGAGCCTGAGCAATCTCTCCTTCCGGACGGACCAGCGCAACCTTCACGATTTCGATTACATGGTGCATGCGGTGGGACTCGGAATCCGCTATCGCACCCCCATCGGACCGGTGCGCGCGGACGTGGCATACGCCATCAATCCGCCCTATTTTTACGGCTTCAACGGCACGGATCAGCAATTGCTGAACGCGGGCCTGAACCCCTGTCCGCCCAACGCCGCGAACCTGTGCCAGGTGAAAAACTCGGGCCACATTCAGTTTTTTATTTCGATAGGACAGACGTTCTGATGCGAAGCGATCCACAGCGCGCGCCTGGTCCGCTCTCGGAACGGGGGACGGAACCGCCGACCGAGCCGCGAACGTCAGAGAGCGGTAGCCGCCGCCGCCCGCCGACCGAGCCGCGAACGTCAGAGAGCGGTAGCCGCCGCCATTTGGGGGTCCTCCTGGCGTTTGCGCTCCTCTTCCCGCTGCACGGCGAAATCATCGACCGCATTGCGGTTTCCGTGGGCAACCGCGTAGTCACGGCCAGCGATCTGGACCGCGAAATCCGCGTCACCGCGTTCCTCGATGGAAAGCCGGCGGATTTCAGCCCGGCCGCGAAACGCGCTACCGCGGAACGCCTTGTCGAGCAGCAGCTCATCCGGCGGGAACTGGAGACCAACCGCTACCCGATGCCCTCCGCCGCGGATGTGGCCCCGATCCTGGACAAGTTCGAGCGCGACCACTTTAAGGACGTCGCGGATTTCGAGCGCGCCCTGGCTGCGGCCGGCATCACCGCCCAGGACGTGAAGGACGAACTGCTCTGGCAGCGCGGGCTGCTGTTGTTCATCAATGCGCGGTTTCGGCTCGGGGTGCAGGTGAGCGACCGGCAAATCGAGGATTATTTCGAGAAGGTGGTCAAACCGGCCGCGCAAGCGGCGCATCCCGGCGCCACCGTCGCTCTCGACGACTACCGCCAGAGCATTGAGGACACTCTCGCCGGGCCGATGGTGGACCATCAACTCGACGAGTGGCTGAAGGAGGTCCGCGGGCGCACGGGCATCGTCTATCACGACGAGGTGTTCCAATGACCCGCGGGCGGATCGCCGGGACGGTGGCCGGGTCGGCGGCGGCTCTGGCCGCTATCGTCGTGTTGGCCGGCGCGCTGCTGGTGCGGAGCGATTGGTTCCGCGAACAGGTGCGGGAGAGGTTGGTGGCCGCGGTAGCCACGGCCACCGGCGGGCGCGTGGAGATCGGCAACGTCACGCTCGATTGGAGCCGCCTGCGCGCCGAAGCCGGAAGCTTCACCATCCACGGGACCGAGCCGGCGGACAGGCCTCCGTTCTTCCATGCCGCTTCGGTGGCGCTCGAGCTGAAGATCGTTTCCGTTTTCAAACGGAAGGTGGATCTGGCGGCGCTCGATGTCGTCGAACCCCACGTGTATTTGATGGTCTACCCGGACGGGCGCACGAACCTCCCCGAACCCAAGGTCGCCACGAATGGCTCGCGCCATACGTTGGAGACTGTGCTTGACCTGGCCATCGGCCGCTTCCGCCTCCAAAACGGCGTTTTCGAAGTGGAGTCGCACGGCCGGACGCCCTTCGACGTAAGCGGGCGCGGTCTCAACCTGAACCTGGGGTACGAACCGGCCGGCCGGCGCTACCGGGGCAACATTGCGGTTCAGCCCCTCGATGTGAACGTCGCGGGCTACGCGCGCACGTCCGTGGACATCGCCTCGGACTTCACGATTGAGAAAGACCGGATCGGCATCGCCTCGGCCACGTTGCGGACAGGCGCTTCCGAACTCCGCCTTTCTGGCGCGGTGGAAAACCTGGCCGCGCCGCGCGTGTCGCTCGAATACGATGTCCGCGCTTCGCAGGCCGACGTGGCGCGCGTCCTCGAGACCAAACTGCTCGAGAGCGGGACTGCGCAGGTCACCGGCCACGCGGTTTGGGCCGGCGCCGGCAACTTTTCGGTTACCGGCGTCCTGCATGCGGCCAACCTGGAGTACCGCGACGCCTACGTCCGGCTGCGCGGCTTTCGCGGCGAGGGTGCGGTTTCGGCCGGCCCGGCGGGTCTCGACGTCACTGGCCTGCGCCTCTCGGGATTTTACGCGCCGCCCGCCAACAGTATCCCCGTGGACATCCGCATCGAGCGCGCAGCCGTGCGCGGCGCCGACATCCGCTTCACGGGCTTTGCCCTGGCCACCATGGGCGGCGCCTTCCAAGGTGGCATACTTCTGGAGAATCTCGACCGCTTTCACGTGGACGGCGCAATCGCCGGCTTCGAGGTCCGCCGCGTGATCGGCGTTTACAGCTCGGCGCCGCTGCCCTGGGACGGCCGCGCCTCCGGGCCTCTGACGCTCGAAGGTTCCTTCCGGAAAGCCGGCGATCTGCGCATCTCCACCAGCCTCGCCATCGTGCCCGAGCCCGGCGGCGCGCCAGTGCGCGGCCAGTTTGCTGCCCGCTACGATGCGGCCGGCGGCACGCTCGATCTGGGCCAGTCTACCCTCACGCTGCCCTCTTCGCGCGTGGATTTTTCCGGCGTGTTGGGCCGCGAGCTGCGGGTCCACCTGGAGACACGCGATCTCAACGACCTTCTTCCGGCCGTCGGTGAAAACGCCGCATCGGTTCCTTTCAAACTGGAGAACGGGGCCGCTGTTTTCGATGGCTCCGTAACCGGTTCCCTGCCCGCTCCCCGGATCGCGGGGCACATCGCTCTTACCGGCTTCTCGTATTCCGGAAAGCGCTTCGATTCGCTGGTTGCGGATGCGGCCGCATCGCCCGAGAACGTTCGCCTGGATAACGCCACGCTGGCTGTTGGCGCCCTCCGCGCGCAATTCCAGGCCGCCGTGGCGCTGAGCAGTTGGAAGACGGCGCCCGATAGCGACATCTTCGGCAACGCCACCGTCCGCAACGCGCCTTTAACGGAGGTTGCGTCTCTGGTGGAATGGCACGGCGCCCCCGCCTCCGGAGTCCTTAGCGTCACGGCGCAAGCCACCGGCACGGTATCGAATCCCCTCCTCCAGTCCGACGTGGAAGTTTCCAAGGGCAACTTCGAAGGCGAGCCTTTCGACCGGCTGACGGCCCACGTGAGCGCCTCCACGCGCTCGCTCGAAGTCTCCTCGGGCGCCATCGCCGCGGGGGCCAAACAGGCGCAGTTTTCGGGTCTGTATAGCCACAGCGCCGGCGATTTCGCGACCGGCCACTTGAAGCTTCAAGTCTCCACCAACGCTATGCCGCTCGACCAGGTCCGAACTCTCGCCAAGGCGCGTCCCGGAATCGCCGGAACGGTTCGGGCAACCGTGGGAGGAGAAGTCGATATCCGCCCGGAGCGCCCGGGCCGGCGCGGCTTTGCGGTGACCGGCCTCCAAGCCGATATCGCCGCTCAAGGTCTTCGGCTGCCCGGGCAGACCTTCGGCGACGCGCATCTCACGGCCGCGTCGGAGGGAGGAACCCTGCGGGCCCATCTGGATTCGGACTTCGCCGGCTCCGCCGTTCACGCCGACGGATCGTGGCGCCTGGAAGACGACTATCCCGGCAGCGCGACCGTGGCTTTCTCCGGTCTCGATTTCGTGCGCGTGCGGGATTGGATCGCGCCCTCGCAATCCGGCGCCGCGCCGTACGCGGGGTCCGCGGAGGGCGAGTTGCGCATCGATGGCGAGCTTCTTCAGCCCGCTGCCCTCAAGGCCGAGTTGCGCATCCCGAAATTCCAGCTCGGTCCCGCCGCCGGCGCCGGACCGGCCCATGGAGCCCAAGCCCTCACGCTTCACAATACCGGTCCCATCGCGGCCACTTTGGCGAACGGCGCGATTACCATCGAGAGCTTTCACCTGGAAGGCCGCAACACCGACGCGACCATCGAAGGCAAGGCGTCGTTCGAATCCAATAACGCGCTCGACCTGCGGGTGAACGGGCGCGTGGACCTCGGCATTCTGAACGCGCTTTACCCCGGCGTCGGTTCCGCCGGCTCGCTGATAATCGCCGCCACCGTGCGCGGCGCGCTCGATTCGCCCCAGATTGGCGGACGCATGGAAGTGAAGGATGGATCGCTGACTCTGGCCGATTTTCCGAATGGAGTTTCAAAGGCGAACGGCGTAATTCTGTTCGCGGGCGCCCGCGCCACCATCCAGAGCCTCAGCGGGGAAACCGGCGGAGGCAAAATCGAGATAACCGGCTTCGCGGGCGTCGCGGAGGGCCAGACCGTTTTCCAACTGCACGCCAATGCCAAGGAAGTGCGGGTGCGCTACCCCGCGGGCGTGAGCACGGTGGTCGATGCCAGCCTCAACCTCACCGGCTCCGCGGAGCGCAGCCTGCTCGCCGGCGCCATCACGGTGCTGCGAACCGGGTTCAACCCGGAATCCGATTTCAGCTCGGTCCTCGCCTCGTCGGCCGCGCCGGTCCAGACGCCCTCCGCGTCCGGCGGGCCGCTCGCTGGTTTGAACTTCGATATCGC
>Ga0182014_10008691_pt1 | contig 10321 bp, 7 predicted proteins | sample 612S2DmetaG_FD_120489 | JGI IMG/M metagenome (GOLD analysis project Ga0182014, IMG submission 120489) | Permafrost microbial communities from Stordalen Mire, Sweden - 612S2D metaG | ecosystem: Environmental > Terrestrial > Soil > Wetlands > Permafrost | place: Sweden: Stordalen | collected...
CCTCCAGCAGAACTGCTCGGGCTGGCAGGATCAGGGCCGCTACGTCTCGATCTTCGCCGACGAGATCGCCGTCCTCGCCAAGTCGAGCGCGGAGGTGATCGAGTGGCTTCGCACGCAGGGTCGATCCTACGGAGTACGTCCATTCCTCGCGTGCCAGTGGCCCGACCAACTGCCCAAGGATGTGCACGCCGCATTCATGAGTTTCACCACGATGTTCTGGTTCCAGCAGACCAATCCAACGGTCATCGATGACGCGGTGAAGCGGCTCTCCATCGGCGGCGGCGATTGGACGACGTCGGACATCGGGAACCTCAAGAAGTTCCACGCCATCATCCACGCCACCGCGGGAGGGCGACTCCTTTCACCAGCCCCCGTAGAGATGGCGTACTGGACCGACGAGCGTCGCTTCGCCCACGACCAGGGCTACAACCTGGCCGACGATCAGTGACCGCACCACCACCGGCTGTTCCATTCTCCGAACTGGTAAACGAGGACTTCATCACGCCCCACTACGGACCCGGTGATCGCGTCGATCCATTCTGGTCGACGGTGTGGCCCAATTCAGAAGGAGGGCCGGTCATCGCGTGGAGGTCGATCCACTCCGAGCGCGAAATGGTCGACGCCGGCATCCGCGTTGCGTCTCGTCCCGGAGGTCGCCGCCACACACGAACTCAGGACGAGGCGATCGCCTTGCTGAATCGCCGACGATCGAGGCTCATCACTCTCGGCGCGATCAATCTTTGGCGCACCATCAACGGTCAACAACTCGTCGCGATCACGGGTCAGCCCGGAGTTGACTCGACCGTTTCTGACGAGACCGCGCTGCTCTTTGACGCGGGACTTATCCAGCGGGGCAGGTTCCACTACGCAGGCCGCGCACTCGATGAGTTCCCTGAGATATTCCGCCCCAGTCCCCAGGCCGACAAGGTGGATCTGCGCCACTTGCGCTACGGGGACTGGCTGGGCACAACGCTCGGCGGTTCGCCGATTCGTGGGCATCAGTACGACCGGCACAATATCCTCGCGTCTGAGCTCTCGCTGCGCGCGGGCGAAATTTGTCCCCTTAGGAGCGTGCTGGGCGAGGCCGTGGCGACGTGGCCGAAACTCTTCGGCTCCGCATTGCAGCCGAACCCGCATAGGTCGGCTGACGCGGTGTTTGTGCGCGACGACGGACTGAAGATCGCCGTGGAACTCACAGCCGCGGTGACGCCGGCCACGGTCAAAAAGATCGAGCAGCTCGCCGATCTGCTAGCTCGCGATACGACGAAGTCAATCGTGGTTCTCTTCGTTGTCGCAGCACAGCCGAAAGAGGGGCGAACTAGCGACGTGACGAACAGACTTCGTCAAGCGATCAAGAAGTCTTCACACTCTTCAAGGACGAGAATCCTGGCCGAAGTGAAGAATCGCATGGTCGTCGCCAAGTGGACGGACTTTTTCCCCGCGCCAGGCCTTGTAACGCGCGATTTCATCCGCCTCCGCGCGCAGCGATATGACTCGGTCGACGACGCTTGGGTGGATACGGACCTGCTCGACCCGTACGACGTCCCCTTTGATGGCGCTGACTCGCCCGAGGTCGCGGAGACCTCCACAAATCTGAACGATGTTCTTGGGGCGCCCCATTGGATGAGGACCGGCCCAGGTGCCGACTTCGATGCTCTCCTGCTCAAGATGTCCGGCTTTGACAAGTGCCTCGCCATCAAATCGGCGACTGATTCCGGTCTCGGTACATAGGTAGAACGTGAGCGTCCGCATCCCTCCCCCCATCACGGCGTTCCCCAACGCCATCGGGTCCCCTGGCGCCAGCGTCAGCGACCTGGGTGGCAAGTTCGGCCACGAGCAGGTGTCCGCAGGCACTGACGGCGAGGTGCGCACGGCACGCGCGTTGGCTAACTGCTGCAAGCCCGGCGGGCCCACCGTGCTGCACGACCTCATCATGCCCATGAACGGCGTGAGACTCAATATCGACCACATCATCATCTCCGGCAAAGAGGTCCGCATCTTGGACTCGAAGATGTGGACGCCGGGTGTCTACTGGACCTTCGCTGGACGCACCCGTCGCGGATTCACGCGCGTCGAGCACGCCGACAAGCAGACAATGGCCATGGCCACGACCTCGATCACCAAGCTACTGTCAGGAACCGGCGTGCGATTCGTCATGAAGCGCCCCGTCCTCGTCGTGTGGCCGTCGAACACGAAGAAGCAGATGGTGCTGCATCTCTTTCGCCCCTTTGGCGCCAAGGCCACCACGGGTCGGCGCCTCACCGCCCGCACTCGGCACTACGCCGGCAGCCAGCCCGCCAACCAAGAACTCGTCGCGGCCTTGGCGCCATTGGTGATCTCACTGCGGAACCGTGACCAAAAGGCCCCAACCCCTTCGCGTCCGACTCCAACCGCAACGGCAGTCCCAAGCGCGGCATTCTCACTCGAGCCGGAGTTCCTCCCCGAGCCAATAGTGGAGTCCGCACCAGCCTTCCTTCCAGAACCGATAGAGCAGCCCGCGCCGGATTTCCCATCCGCACCGACCAAGACCGTCTACGCGTCTGATGACTTCTAAGAACCGCCCCGTCATCGTCCCGCCACCCAATCGGCGGCCGCGCATCGCGCGACGTCGCCTCGCGAGGTCCAAGCGTGGCCACTAAGCGGAACAACAGCCCCCAGGACATCACGCCATTCGTGTTGGCGGCGGGCCCGTTCATTATGGCGCTCGCGACGTGGTTCGGCTATCCCGGTGTGCCAGTGATCTGGTTCTCGTTCGTCGTGGCCGCGTGGCTGATGCAACCGCCGATCCTCACCGGCAAGAAGGACTCCTACGGTTACCCCGCCGCCGCGAACGGTGCCGAGGAACGCAAGCTCTCGCGCTACCAAGCCGCCAAGGCGCTGCGGACATCGCTGCTGCTCCCGGTGAGTGACCTGTTGCCCGGACGACCGGTTCGTGCCGCGTGGATCTCGGGACTCGCCGTGGCCGGACTCGACTTCCTGCTGCCGGTCATCGGTAACCCTCATCTCACGTCATCGTCCGGCCACGCAATCGACGCGGCCTTCGCCTTCGTGCTCGTGGTGGCGCTGACCGGCGCGCTACGTCGGGCCAAAGGCCCAGACAACCCCGGCATCCGCTTCGACACGTGGCGCGGCTACGTCGCCGGCCACCGCATAGGCGCGCCACTGGCCGGAATCGCCGGAGCATTGCTTGGCGGAGCTGTCGCGTTCGGACTGCTGGTGCTCGACGCCCGCTTCGGATCATCCTTCGGGGCCAAGACCCTCTCGGCGACCAAAACCACCCACCCCGGTCTCGTCATCGCGAGCCCGTCGATCGTTCTACTCGTCTTCGCCGTCGTTGGTGCGTGGCTCATGTTCCTCGCTGCGTGGAGCAAGAGCGCTACCGCTGGATTCGTCGAGATCACCAACGCGCGCGCACAGTGGAAGTACCGGTGGATGAGTCTGAAGTTCGATCCCACCCCAGCGCTCGTCGATCACCAGGTACTGGGCAACGGTGCAGTCATCGTGGACACATTCGACGCGCCCGCGCACCTCGGCGCGGTTGAGTTCATCAAGACCGAACCACGCCTGTCACCACTGGTCAACGCCGGCGAGCGAGTGGCGCTGCTGTCGTCGCCCGAAGAGGGACCGACGGGTCCAGTTCCCGGCTCGCGAAGCGCGATCCGTTTTCGTGCCGTCACATGGACGGTGCCGTACGACGTCTCGTCGCCCGACGCCACCGCCGAACTGGCTGCGCTCTGGATTCAATCGGGTCTCGCGTGGGTCAGTCACGCACGAGGCGTGCCGGCGGAGCCCCTGCCCGCCGAGATCGTCGCCGCAACCTCCGATAATCGAAACGACGACGACACAGTCGACGGGGATGCCCCCGCCGTGCCCGTACGCCAGCGACTCCATGCAGTCACGACCGCACTGTCCGAGTTCTGGCGCCACGTGAAGGAGTCCTCGCCGACCACCTCCACACTCGCCGCGGCCCTCGCCGACGACAACAACGCCGCGAACCCAATCTCCGAAGACGCCACTGGCGACTCACACACCATGGCCGACGACGACGTCGACACCGAGGAGGAGAACGACACGCACGACGACAACGTGCGTCAACTGTGGCGCACCACGTGGCTCTACAGCGACGACACCATCGGACCGCAGGTCTTTCGAGACAACGCGCTCGGCGAACTCGAGACCGCACTGCACGCATCAGTGCTCATCGACCACCGCGATGGCGGGACCATCTACGTCGGCGATCTCGCGAGCGAGTCGATCACCGACCCCACCACCGAACGGGCACTGCTCAAGGTGAGGACCGAGGATCTCTGGCGCAAAGTCTGGCAGTCGTCGGTCAAGTCCGGCGCGAATCTCCCCGTCCCCCAGATCGCTACGCACGCCGAGAGAAAGTTGGCCAACGGAACGGTGATCCACCGCATGGCCTTCGCCATCAACCTCGGCAACGACCCGCTCGACTACAAGTACCCCGGCGTGGAGGGCAAGCTGAAGTCGGCGCTCGGACTTGGGCGCACCTCCGGCGCCAGTCTCGCGGCGGTCACCGGCTACCCGGACCTCAACAATGGCGGACGCCCTGGCGACCGTCACCCCCAGGCCATCTACGTCATCTGGTCCTTCGACCCGGTGCCTGGCACCCCGAAGGCCCTCGCACCCTCGTCGCCCGCCGACCAGTGGATACTCGCGAGCATCGTCAACAACGCGTTCTCCAACCTGAAGATGGCCCACCCCGAGATCGTCGCCGTGCGCTGCCTGACGCGACCCTCGGCACCGGCCCACGCGTGGGAGGTGCAACTTCGCCTCTACGGTGCGGTCACCACCGGTAACGTCCGCGCCGCCGCCGGCAAGATCGCCGACAACCTCGCGACCCCGTGGGTGCGCGTAAGCGACGCGCCCGACGGCTGTGTCCTCTACTTCGGCGTGGTGCCCGACGCCGAGTCACTGGCCTCGCCCGCCGACGCCGACCTCGTCGCCTCACTCGACTGGGAGCAGGCATTCCTCGACGCCCACGTCGTCGGCTCGGTCGGATCAGTGCCCACCCTGGTTGCAACCAGCCATCTGCCGAGTAACGAAGCGGTCCATGTGCTCGAGTTCGAACTGCCGCCCGGCGTCGACAAGGCAATGATCAAGACCGCACTGTCGACGCTGCGTGCCGGAACGCGCAACGCGTACCTCAACGTGCTCGACTCCGAGAACGGTCCGGCCTACGTCACCATCCAAGCCAGTGTCGAGAATCCGCTGCCGCCAATGGTGCCGTTCGACTTCTCCGCCGCCGACCGATCTCTCGGCATGGCCTTCGCCACCGGTGTCGACGGTGAGCCGGTGGAGTTCGTGCCCAAGCAGGAAGTCCACCTGGCGATCATCGGAAAGTCAGGCTCTGGCAAGACGGTCGCGGCTCAGGCGCTCTTGTACGGTGCCGCTATCAAGGGCTACGAGATCTACGTGATCGACCCGATGAAGGGGGCCGCCGACTTCAAATTCCTCGAGCCTTACTCCCGAGCGATGGCCACCACCATCCACGACGGTGCCGCGACACTAAAGGCCATCTACGCCGACGTCGAGCGACGCAAGAACCTCAACGCCGAGTACGGCACGGCCAGCATCGCCGACCTGCCCGACGACGTACGCCCCGCACCGATACTCGTCTTCATCGACGAGTTCACCTCGCTCATCGTCTCGGAGAAGGTGCCGCGCCAGCCCTTCGACGACCCCGAACTCGAAGCCGAACGCCAGCAGCAACTGCTCATCAGCAACGACCGAATGTCCATCGCCTACTACACGGGCAAACTCGCCCGCGAGGCGCGCAGCGCCGGCGTGTCGCTAGGACTCGGTACGCAGAAGTTGATGGCGGCCTCCCTAGAGGCTGTACCTGGTGGCGGAGATCTCAAGTCCAACCTGTCTCGCCTGCTGCTCGGTCCCACCTCGCAAGGCGAGCGCATGTCAGCCCTGCGGGCCTTCGACCAGGCCCCCGATCCCGGTGAGACGATGCCCACCGGACGAGGCGTATGGGAGTCGTCGATTCGGACCGGCGTGCTCATCCAAGCCTGGTATGCACCCGCCACACAACTCGGCGAGGAGCTCGCCAAGCGCATCGACCCCCTAACCGCAGAGCAGCGCCTCGACATCACACCGTTCCTGTCACGTGGTGCCGAACGGGTCGGCGTCTTCGAACCCGACGACACACCATTCGATTACGGCGACGATGACAAGGTGATCGACCTCGGCGAGATGTCCTTCTCCCTCGACGACCTCCTGACGGTTAGCGACGAAGTCGACGAAGAGTCCACCGATGCCATCGTCGAGCAGCCGGCCCCATGGAACATCGACTGGAGCGCGCCCTCGGCGGACGTGTCTTCCGTCGACTCGGACGACGATCCGTTCGCGTTGCCCGCAGCGAAGCCCAAGCTCGAGTCGCGTCTCGTGCATAACGACGATCCGTTCGCGTAGGAGACAGATCATGGCCACCGAGAAGATCACCTTCAAACTCCCACCGGGTTTCAACCCCCAGACGCACCTCAAGGCACTCGAAGCACTGATCACCGAGCGCCACGGTGACGGCTTCGACATCGACTTCATCGACCCCGAGGCCGGGGTCGCCACCGCGTCGCGCCACGTGGCCATCACCTCGGTCAGCCACACCACCGAACGCTCGTCGTTGCGTGAGGTGCGCCTCCCCAAGGAGACCAAGATGGCTGACGGCGAGAAGGTCGCCGCAAAGATGGCCGATGAATACCCCGATTACGCGATGATCAAGTTTGACCCGCACCTGAAGCGCGCCACGCTCGCTCTCATGGACGCGACCACTCGCCGGGCCCGCGACGCGGTCTCGGTGGCGCTCGGCGTGAAGCCATGGGACGTCGGCATCACACCCCGCCCCGACGGGGGCTACGACCTCGAGCTGCCTCGCACCTACGTGCCGTCCAAGCACGACGGCAAACTAGACGAGGTCGCCGTGGCGGTCGTTGGACGCGAGGGTTGGTACGTCGAAGCGAACGCCCAGACCTTGCGGGCCTCGATCATCCCCGCCGACCCGCCGACGTTTCCTCCCGCGGTTCAACATCCAATGCGTGACGGCGACGGCACGCTTACGCTCGCGAATGACCAGTGGTCGCGCATACCAATCGGTGTCACGTTGGCCAAGGCTGGCGACGCAGAAGGCCGCGAACTCATCACCGACTTCGTCACAGCTCCACACGGGCTGTTCAGTGGACTAACCGGAGGAGGCAAATCGGTCCTGCTGATGGCCCTGCTGTCGGGCGCCGTCGCCAACGGATGGGAAGTCTCGATTGTCGATGCCATCAAAGGTGGCGTGGACTTCGCCGAGTTCCAGCCGTACGTGAGAACCTCGGGCTGGGGCGACGACCTCACATCCGCGTGCTGCGTCATCGCGATGGTCTACGAAGAGGGCGTGCGCCGCAAGCACCTCATCAAGTCCCACAACGTCCAGAAGTGGACGCAGTTGCCGGCCAAGGAGCTCGTCCGTCCAATCCTGCTGGTCGTCGACGAACTCACGAGCCTGATCGCCGCCGAACCGATGCCCAAGGGCGTCTCGAAGGACAACCCGCTGGTCACCGAGATCGCCCAGCGCAACCTCATCAAGGCGACGATCCTCAACAACATCGGCAAGATCGCTCGAGAACTGCGCTTCGCCGGCATTTCACTCGTCTGCGCCACGCAGGTCGCGAGCACCACGACGGGCATCCCGACCGAACTACGCGCCAACCTCGGCGCGAAACTGCTCCTCGGCGTCAAGCCGACCGACAACAACCGTCGCCTCGCGCTCAACGACCCCGACTCGGTGCCCAAGGTCCCGCTCAACATCGTCAGCTCGTCCGACGGCGCCAGCCGCGGCGTAGGCGTCTTCGAGTTCGAGGGCCAGGAGAGCGGAGTCGTCAAGACCTTCATCGCCGCCCCGACGCAGTACGCGAAGTGGCTCGACTCGCTCGGCGTGGCGAAGACCAAGTTCCCGCGTCCATCCTCAGCCGAGATCGCCTCGTACACCCCGTCGCTCGACGACGACGACAACGGTGGCGGCGAGTTCGACCTGCGCAAGTTGCCCCCAACGCTCGACCCGGCCACCGGCGAGGAACTGCACGGCTTCGCCAAGGCCAACGAACAGCGCCGGCTGCTGAACGGGACCAGCGCATCGGCCGCGAGCAAGCGTCTGGATTCTGGTGATTTCTAGCAATCGGCCCAAAGTACCTACTGATTTTCGTCTCGATACATAGAGAAGCCGAGGCGAACTTCAGACGGGTTCGCGGAGGAAGGGAGTGACCATGTTGGCCAAATTTATTCACGAAATGATGCCGCTCTACCCCGCCGCTCATCGCGCCCTGCTCCAAGCCATCAAACTCATCTTCGGCTCGAAGATCTAGTCACCAAGGAGACACCAATCATGATCACCACTGTTCCCAGTACCCAGGACGGTCCGGGCTCGCCGCCCGAACGCCCCGATGGTGGTCCGTGGCCGTACGCGGCAGTCGGGCTTTCGGGTGACACCTACTTCGCCGATTCGGTCACCGAGATCATCGAGGCCACCCTGCCTGGCTACGCCGACCTCAAGTTCGTCGATGACGCCGGCAACGTCGAGTTCATCGACGAGGGCAACGACGTGGCGCTCGTCATGCGCTACGACGATCTGATCGGGTATGCGACGGGACTACAGCAGTCCATCGCGGGAACCGCCATCGAGCGAGGCGACTTCGACCCGACCTTGGTCGGTGAGGACGTGCTCACCGCGCTCTTTGCGGAACGCATCGTCCCCTTCGAAGGAGTGCCCCTCACTGACGACGCCAACGACCCGCGCGTCAATCTCGAATGGGACCTCGAGGTGCCGCTCGTGCTGATGACGAGCGACTACGTGCCCTTCACCGAGCGTCCGGCACCCACCGGCAACATCTTCTGGCTCGACCCGACGACCGAACTCACCTACCTGCGTAGCCTCGACCGCCTCGGCGTGATGAAGCTGCTCGTCAGCGAGTAGTCGCGATGCCAGAAGACCTCTCCACCCTGCCGCAGTTCGTCGGACTCTCGGGCTACGCCAGGTCAGGCAAGGACACCGTCGCAGCGTTTCTCGTTGCCAAGTACGGCTACCGACAGATCGCATTCGCCGACCGCCTGCGCGACTTTGTAGTCGCGCTCTACCCCTCAATAGCTGAGATCGTCAATGACGCTGGTGGAGATTGGGAGAAGGCCAAAGAGGACCCTGAGGTCCGGCGCATGTTGCAGGGCGTCGGCGTGGCCGCACGCACGCACATCGACCAAAACGTGTGGGTCGCCGCTGCGCTCGTCCCAGTTGGTAAGGACGAGCGGATCGTTGTAAGCGACATGCGCTTCGCCAATGAGGCCGACGCCATCGCAGCACGTGGTGGCACGCTCTTGCGCATCGAACGTCCGGGCACGAAGCCGATCAACAACCACGTCAGCGAGACCGCACTCGACCGCTACGACGGGTTCCACTCGGTCCTCGTCAACGACGCGACCATCGAAGTGCTGCACGACCGGGTCCGCACCGCCATCCGCGAACGATCGCTCGCAACCACGGGTGTGCGATGAGCAACGTCGCCCGCACGAGGGCACCGCGCGGATACCACCGCGAGGGTGGGCGTTTCATCCAGAACAATCCAATCGAGACCGTCGAGGTTGAACCGTTTTCCCCTCCGAGTGTCGAGGTCATCGTCGCACGCAAGCGTAACACCACATGGCACGTCACATCGTGTCGCACGAGCCAGGCGAAGCTCGGCAAGTCGACTGTCGTAGTGGCTGACGAATCAAGACTGACGTCGGCTCCCAGCGGCACCAAGGCCGCACAGTCGGTGCTTGACGTTGCACGCCAACGTCACGCGATGGCCGTCGTGCCGCCGATCGAAGAATCGCTCTTCGCTGCCGTCTGCCCCACCCACGGCATCATTCGCCGCAACAGCACCGTCGAGTACGCCATCGAGTCCGCTTACTGGCACGCTCTAGCCGAGCACGACGCCGTGGCGTCGTAGAGATCGCCGCAGGAAAGTCAGCCGGGACAATTTCTCCAGAGTCGGGGCACAGAACAGGCATGGCCACGAAAATCCGCCCCGGAATCACCAAGAAATCACAAGTCGCCCCCACGGTGGCTACGGCAACGGAGCAATCCTCCGGTCCCGTTGCCGTAGCCACCGGCCCTCAACCGCTGGTCCCCGGCTCGATCACCGCCAAGGTGCTCGCCCGCGTGTGGCGCGGCGGTGAACTCACCATCGTCGACGCCCCTCCAGGTTCGGGGAAAACGAGTCTGGTCTCCAACGTTGTCGCCAACCTCGCCACTCGCACCGACATGCACATCCTCGTCACGACG
>Ga0182014_10008692_pt1 | contig 10320 bp, 4 predicted proteins | sample 612S2DmetaG_FD_120489 | JGI IMG/M metagenome (GOLD analysis project Ga0182014, IMG submission 120489) | Permafrost microbial communities from Stordalen Mire, Sweden - 612S2D metaG | ecosystem: Environmental > Terrestrial > Soil > Wetlands > Permafrost | place: Sweden: Stordalen | collected...
CGCGGTGGTGATGACCGAGACCCTGCAGGCGATCGTGCTCATCGTGGGGGCCATAATCATCACGGCCTTCGCCTACGCCAAGGTGGGCGGCTGGGAGCAGATGGTCCATACGCTGCAAAGCACCAACGAGAGCTTCCGGCTTTCGGTGTTGCGCTCGCCGGCGATCGAGAAAGAGTTTCCCTGGTTCGCCGTTGTCTTGGGCTATCCGGTGTTGGGGATTTGGTATTGGTGCGCCGATCAGACCATCGTGCAGCGGGTGCTGGGCGCTCGGGACGAGAACCACGCCCGGATCGGCCCCTTGTTCTGCGCGTTGATCAAGATCCTGCCGGTGTTCATCTTCGTCCTGCCGGGGCTGATGTTCTACGTGATCCTGAAGCAAGGGACGTTGACCGGGGTGACGGTGCAGAACAGCAAGGAAGTGTACAGCCTGATGATCAAGAGCCTGCTGCCGACCGGCCTGTTCGGCGTGATGGCGGCGGCCTTGATGGCGGCCCTGATGGGCAACCTGGCCAGCGCGGCCAACTCCATCTCGACCCTGTTCAGCTACGATCTGTGGAAGCGATTCCGCCCCGAAACGCCCGAGCACCGGCTGGTGATCATCGGCCGGACGGCGACCTTCCTGTCGTTCGTGCTGGGCATTGCCCTGGTGCCGCTGTTGGATCAGTACAGCAGCATTTTTGCGGCCATCAACGAGGTGATCGCCCACATGGCCCCGCCCATCACCTGTGTTTTCACCCTCGGCGTGTTCTGGGGTAAGGCCTCGGGCCGCAGCGCGAAGTACACGATGTGGCTGGGATCGGCGCTGGGGGGAGTGCTGTTCACGATCAGGACGCTGCACACGTGGCAGCCCGACGGCTTCGCCTGGGTGCCGGCGTTCTTCTACGATACCCCCTTCATGATGATGGCCTTCTACATGTTCTGCGCCTGCGTTGCGCTGCAAGTGGGTCTGAGCTATCTGCTGCCCAAGCTGCCCGACGAGGATCGCCAGCGGCTCTACTGGGCGAACCCGCTGGACGCTCTGAAATCGGCCGGTTGGCCGGGCCTGGGCGATTATCGCTTTCTGGCTGGGTTGGTGGTGGTGATTATGGTGAGTCTGTACGTGGTGTTTCGTTAGCTCTTTGTAATGGTTCGAACCTAAGGGAGAATAATCACATGAACGCCCGAATCCTCCGTACGCTTGGCGCCATCAGTGTGCCGCTGTTGTTTGCCGTCGCCCCGCTCGGGGCCAAGGAGCCGTCACAGCCTTGGCTCAAGCCCGATCCCGCGGCGCTCAAACGCTGGCAAGACATGCGTTTCGGCATGTTCATCCACTGGGGGCCGGTCAGCCTGACGGGCCGCGAGATCGGCTGGTCGCGTGGCGCCCCGACACCGATCGCAGAGTACGACAGCCTCTACAAGAGGTTCAACCCGACCAAGTTCAACGCCGACCAGTGGGTGGCGACTGCCAAGGCCGCCGGCATGAAGTACATCGTGCTTACGACCAAGCACCACGACGGCTTCTGCCTGTGGGATACGCAGTTCACCGACTACAACATCATGCACGGCCCGTTCAAACAGGACGTGGTGAAAGAGTTGTCCGACGCCTGCAAGAGAGAAGGCATCGCGTTCGGCGCCTACTACTCGGTGTGCGATTGGCGTCACCCTGATTTTCCGCTGGCCAGCCCGGGCGGCCAGACGAAACGCAAGACGTTCGACCTGGACGCCTACAACCGCTACCTGCTCGGCCAGATCAAGGAACTGATCACCAAGTATGGACCGCTGCTGACCATTTGGAACGACATGCCGCAGATGTTTCAAGGCCGCGGCATGAAAACAATCAAGCTGGTCCGCACGTTGCAGCCGAGTATCCTCATCAATGACCGCACCGGCGACGGCGGCGACTATGGCACGCCCGAGCAAACGATTGGCGGCTTTCAGATGGATCGCCCCTGGGAATCGTGCATGACGATTTCGGCGTCCGGCCAGTGGGCGTGGGGCGGGCCGAAGGACGGGGTGAAGTCGCGTGCGGCCTGTTTGCTGATGCTGATCCGTTGCGCGGGCGGCGACGGCAATATGTTGCTGAATATCGGCCCGGAACCGACCGGAGCCATCGAGAGCTGCCAGGTGGAACGGCTGAAGGAGATCGGGGCGTGGCTGGCGAAATACGGCCAGAGCATCTACGCCACGCGGGGCGGCCCCTACAAGCCGGCCAAGCACGTCGTCTCCACCCGCTGTGGCCGCACGGTTTATCTGCACGTTCTGGCGTGGCCGGAAGAGGTGCTGACGCTTCCCGCCCTGCCCGCGAAGATCGTCAACAGCAGCCTTCTTACCGGCGGCCGAGCCCAGGTCCGCCAGAGCGACGCCGGCATCGAGATTACCGTGCCGAAGTCGGACCGGCGGGAAATCGATACCATCGTCATGCTTGAGCTTGACCGGCCGGCGCTCGGCATCGCGCCCATGACCGTGTCGAACTTAGGCCAATCGCTGACCACGGGAAAGAACGCCACGGCATCGAACGTTTATCAAAACATGCCGGAGCATGGCGCGAGGATGGCCGTGGACGACGACGACGCGACGCGCTGGGCCACCGACGCCGCCACTCGGCAATGCTGGCTGGAGGTGGACCTCGGCAAGCAGGAAACGTTCGACCACGCGCTGATCGACGAATGCGTGACCTACGGCGTGCGCGTGATGGCTTTCGAGCTGCAGTACCGGGAGGGCAGCGACTGGAAAACCTTTTTCAAGGGCACGGCGATGGGCCGCAATCGCGAAGTGAAATTCGCTCCCGTGACCGCGCGGCACGTCCGCCTCAGTATCGACGGCAAGGACGGTCCGACCATCAACGAGTTTCAGTTGTTCGCCCCGGCGAAACGCAAGACGTCGCCCTGAAGCTTTGGCGGGCGACGTCGATTTCAACTGATCTCGATCGACAATGTCTCGCCCTTGGGAATGGTGACGCCACTGGTGAAAGCCAGCCGCACTTGGCGGTTCGCGAGCGTCCAGGTAACGGGAACGTCTGCTCCCGCGAGGGCCGCCTTGACCGAGATGGGCCTGCGCAAGGCCGTGTTGCCGGCGCCGCCGATCGTCAGGCACAGGGAATTAAGCTTGAGCTTCCCCCACTTGACGTCGAGGCTCGCTCGCATTTTGTCTTCCGAGATGGTTTGTGCGTAGGTGCCCCAACCTTCTGCGGCGATAAAGGGCGCGCGGAACCGTTCGGGAGTCAGCCGCGGGGCAAATCCCATGTGCCCGCGGGGGCCGTGGTACTCGAAGCCGCAGATGGCCAAGAAGGCCCCGTGGCTGGCCATGGCCCGTGAGTAATGTATTCCCGCTTCTTCCTCGGCCCAGGGATTGCGCTTGTTGGGATTATAGCGATCGTGAATCGCGCGGACCACGGCCATGCCTTCCTGCAACATCCCCTCCCAAAACATGTGGCTGGCGACCTGATATTCCTGTCCCGTCCAGGTTTCGTTGAAATACGGGGCGAATTCCCGGCCGTAAGGATGGGTTCCCGCGGCCTTGGCGTAATCCCAATCGGTGCGCGGGAAGGTGCACATCAGCATGCCCGCTTCGCCTCTGGAGACAAAGCGGCGGCCGGGCAGCTTCTGCGACTCCACGTAGGCGCCGGCGTCGGGACTGAAGTTGTACCGCCAAATACTTCGCAGCGCCGTCCGCGTTTCCTTCTCGGGGAGGACGCGCGGCAATCCCACCTGAAAGGCCCAGCTTTGACCGTAGACCTGATCGATGTGACTGCCGCCGCCGGAATTCACCCATTCGGCCTGCTTGGGGTCGATAATGTTGAAGAAGTACTCGCCATTGAAGAGTCGCGCGGGGATGTTTCGGAAGCCATTGTCCGCGATCTTTCGGCACCGCCGGGCGAAAGCGTCATCGCCCATTTCCCGGGCCATCTGCTCCCCCGCGCGCACGGCAGCAAGATACAGGGAGCTCATCCAGGCAATCTGCCCGTACCACGCGCAGTCGAGCGTGTTGTTCTGATTGCCTTCCAGAATGCCGTCTTCGTCGGCGTCCAGGGCGAACAGGGGCTTGTAGGCGGTTTTGATCTTGTCCCAGTTGCGGCGGAGAAACGAGCTATCCGGCGACATCTGGTGCTCGCGGTAGAAACGCAGGATCGTGCCCGCCTGACCGTCGACGGCCAGCCCATTATCGCCGCGAAAGCCGATAATCCCGCTGTCCGGATTGAAGGCTACGCCGAGATCGACCCGTTCCCGCGTATCGCGCTCCAACTGGGGAAAAGTTCGCGCGGCCGAGTGCGCATACTGCCAGACGTGGGTGCAGGTCCCTTCGTAATTGGGCGCCGGAGCGCCTTCATAGGCGTAAAATCGGCCGCTCGCGGTCCGGTAGCAAACGCCGGAAGCCAGCGTCGAGGTGTTGGCGAAAGTGCGATCGAGAAACCAGTAGGGCAGCGTCGAGTCATACCACGTATCGCGCCACAGCCGCGTCGCATCGGTCAGCTTGCCCAGGTTGGCGGCGACATATTCGACCACGGCCTGGGCCGAGGCAAATCGCGTGGCGTAGTAGCGGCCGACTTTGCCCAACTGGCGCAGCTCCAGGTTGGGGAAATATCCCGAGAGGATGAAAGTCACCTGGGCCGATTCGCCGGGGTGAAGTTGCACGGTTCGGCCGAGCGTTCCGAGAAGCGGCTCGGAAAGCGGCGCCGCCGCCTCACGGGATGCCTCGCCGTCGAAACCGATCGAGCCCTTGGCGATGGCCACCTCGGCCGGACCGCCTAGCAACGCCAGGGCCATCGTGCCATAGTCCGGCAATTGATCCAGCGGCGTGCCGTCGCCCGAGACGTCGCTGAAGAAAATGCGATCCATGGTGATGCGGCCGTCATGATCCGTCGAGGCGTCGATGATTTGGAGCGTGGCTTGTCGGCCTTCCAGCTTACGCACGTCGAAGCAATAAACCGCCAGCCGATTCTCGTTCCGCCCGGTCAGGCTTTGCACCGGCCGGCCGTCGACGATCAGATTGACGCAGATCTTGTCCTTCACCGATCCGCCGCCGAGCCAGAAGTTGAGGTAGCGTCGCTGGATCGTAAACGGCGTGCTGGTCAGCTTGCCGGTGGCAGCGTCGCTTTGGGTGGGCAGGAAACTGTTCGCCATCCGCGGGCTTCGGCCGCCAAGTTTGCCGAATTGCTGCTCCATTTTCGCCCGCTCGATCGGTCCGGAGCCAAAGGCCGTGCCTTCCACCGTCCAACCCGCGAAGGTGTTCTTGCTCCAATCCTCGAAAATAATATCTGGCCGGCTGGCATCCGTCGGTGCGGGCGAGGCGGCGCAATCGAGCACGGTCATCTTTGCCTGCTGGACAATCCGGTTGTGCCGCGTGCCGCAGATGTTGAAGCGCGAGTAGGCGCAGATGCCGTTCTCCCAACTGCCGGCCAGCGTCGCCTCGACTGCCGCGGCAGAAGTGTTCCGCAACGTGAAGTTGAAAATCGTGGCCGGCAGCCCGGAATCAGCAAGGTTCAGCGGGATAAAAGGCGAGAAAGCTTCCAGGCTGATTTCTACCGGAATCCCCGCGTTGACATATTCGACTTTCGCGATCGGGTATTCGCCGCGAAAGGTAAGCTCGGGAAAGTCGTGCCCATTGAGCAGATGCGTCTCCGTCTTGCCGTCCGTGGTGGTTCGCAGGGCAAACCCTTGCACGATGTCGAGGGCACAGTGATGCACCCGCCATCCGGTGAGCGTGCCCTCGCCCGATAGATTCAGTTCCTGGCCGGTGCAGATTCCCGAGATGGGCATGGCGATCGTCCTGAGCTGGTCTTTGCGAAAGACCTCGGGCACGCCGCGCTCGAACAACGCTTTGACCCAGTCGGGGCTCAGCTTTTTATCCGCGGGAATGATGCGGTCGAAAGCCGCATCGTTCCGCGAGTCGGCCAGGATCGGCCATTGTCCGCCGAGGGAGGCCAGCGTTCCGATTCCCGCCAAACGCAGGAACGAGCGTCGGTCCAACCCTCGCTCTGGGTTCCACGAATTATCGAAAGGCAACATCGTCAGCTTCTGATGGGTTATGGGTAACCGTTCACGCCCCGGTAAATCGCTTGTCATCCTGAGCGCAGCGAAGGATCTCCTGGACCGCCCTTCGGTACGAGATCCTTCGCTGCGCTCAGGATGACGATTGCCGTGTGAACGGTTGCGGTTATGGTTTGCCCGTCCTATTTCCGTTCCTTGCCGGCGGGCGGGAAAAGCTCGAACTCTTCAATCGTGGGCACTTCGCTGGCCTTGAGAATATTGAGGCGGAATTGCCGGGCCGTGACCGGCGCGAAGGTGAATGCCTTCTCGCCGGCGATCCGCGAGCCGGTAACCAAGGACTTCCACGCCTCGCCGTCCTTGTACTCGATGGCAAACTCCTGGGTTCGCGGGAAGTCCAACTCCTTGATCACCGCGCGGCCGACGATGCTGGGCGTGCCGAGATCGACTTCGAGCCAACCGCTCCGCGAGTCGGGCTTCGCGCCCCAGCGGCTGCCGTCGTCGCCGTCGAACGCCTTGTCGGCTTCGTAGCCCGGGCCCCAGGTGCTCGACGCCTTGGCGGCCTTGCCTTCCGAGAGCGCGGTCGGCTCCGGCGGCGCCCCCTGCTTGATCATCTGGCCGACCTCGCGCAGCGTTTCGACGTCGATCTTCCGCAGCCGGCCCGCGTAGTCGGGACCGACGTCCAGGGAGAAGATGTTGCCGTACTTCACGGCGCCGCGATAGTCGCGGTAGAGGCTCTTTGCCGAGCGGCAAAGGCTGTCGTGCTTGGGCAGCGAGTAGAACCACATCGCTCCGCCGGCATGGCCCGGCAGGATCGGGTAGGTGAACTCGCCGACGAGAAAATCCTTGACCGGGCCCGGCCGTCCCATTTCGCCGGCCCGCAGGTCGCCCGCGCCGCCGCCGTTGAAGCCGACGAAACACCCCGGCTGAAACCGCTTGACCCAGGCCGTGATTTCCTTGCGATCCAGCCCGCCGTTGCCTTGGGCGCAGTCCATCCAGAAGAACTCGATCGGACCGTACTGGGTGCAGAGTTCCTTGAGTTGGGCCTTTTGCATTTCCGGCGTGTAGCCGCCGGGATGATAGTCTTTGTTGTCGGCGAACTCGCCCAGCGAGAAGTACAGTGCCAGCCGGATGCCGTATTTGTCGCAACTCTTCCGCAGTTGCGCCAGTACGTCGCGCCCGAGCGGCGCCCGGGTTACCTTGCGCGCCGTGGTCTTGGTGTCCCAGAGACAGAAGCCGTCGTGGTGCTTGGTGAGGAAAAGAATGTAGCCCATGCCCGCTTCCTTGGCGGTCCGGGCCCATTGGTCAGTGTCGCAGCCGGTGGCGCGGAAGGCGGCGACATCTTTTACGCCGGGCGTCCACTCCTTGCCCGAAAAGGTGCTGAACGACCAGCAGACGAACATGCCCCAGTGGAGGCTTTTCAACTCGGCGGCCCGCTTTTGCGGGTCGACGGTCTCGGCGGCCCGGAGCGTGTTACCGGAAACCGCTGCGATACAGGCGACGATCGCGATCAAGCGTTTCATGATGGGTACTCCTCGGGATGACGAAATCCAGGAAATAGGTGGGTACTCTCTATTGCCGTGGCGGAAGAACGGCAAACGAAGTTCTGTAACGGAGACAACGCGCGCGCCCAGATTCAATCATCATCGTCCTTCACCGGCGTCAGTTTCAGCTTGAGCGCTTTGAGGCCTCGGCCGTGGGCGCCGGCAAACTCGGCGGGGTACGGCGCGTCGCTGCCCATGCCGGCATACCACAGGATGCGGTTCAACGAATCTTCGTTGATGCGGTCGGGCTGTGAAAAATCCATCGCTTCACTGGTCAAGGCATGTTGCCGCGCAACCCCCTGCAAGGTGGCGACCTGTTTGTTCCGCTCGTCCAGCGGTATGACGTTGGGCCGAGCGGTGTAGGGAGTCAAGACCGGCGTGGCGGTGAAGCAGGCTTCCATGGTGGGCGCCTGGGCGGTGAGCTGAGCCACGCTGGGCAAGCCCAAGATGCGCTCGAGCGTGTGGAGCACCGAGAGCTGGTTGTAGAACTGGCTGACGACCGCGTGGCGCTTGGCATAGGGGCTGACGACCAAGCACAGCGAACGGTGTCCGTCGACGTGATCCCAACCGTTTTGCGGATCGTCTTCATTCACGAAGATGGCGGTCTGGGGCCAGAAACGGCTGTGGGAAACGGCCTCGACCAGTCGCCCCACGGCCAGGTCGTTGTCGGCCACCAGCGCGCGCGGCGTAGGGAAGGCCGGACTCGTACCTGCGGTGTGGTCCTGGGGCAGATAGACGATCACAAAGTTGGGCCATTCGCCGTTTCTCTCGTACTCCTTGAATTCTCGCAGGAAGGCCTCGATCCGCACCGCGTCGGGAATGGACAGATTCCAACCGGGGTAGGTTGGGCAGGTGTACTTGCGCAGCGTCTCCAATTGCACCAACGCCTTGAACGTGATCTTGCCCGACTTGCTTTGGAAGTCCCTGTACACGTCGAACCAGTTGCCGCCGGGAGTGAAGCCGGCAGCCCAGTCGAACTCACCGTAGTTGCGGAAGGACCGGCCGTGCAGGAGCACGCTGTCCCAGATGAAATTGCAACCGGCGTAGGTTAGCGCGTCGATACCGAAGAGATAGCCGCGGGGATGGCCACCGAAGGCCTTTTCCTGGTAATCGCTGACCGCGCCCTGCGTGGCCCACTGGTGGCCGTCGGCCGATACCACGCCATTGCAGTAGTAGTTGTCCAGCAAGACGAACTCCTCGGCCAGCGCGTGGTGGTTGGGCGTGACCTGCCGGCCGTAAGTGCAGAGGTTTTCCGCGCCGTTGCCTTGGGAAAGATCGCCGAGAACCTGGTCATAGGTGCGATTCTCCTTGATGACGTACACCACGTGCTCGATCGTGGAAGGCTCGCCGGGATGCCGCGGCACGGGTACGGGTTGGAGGCCGGACTGCACCTTTTCCAACGCCAGCAACGTCTGCGGCACCCGGGCATCGATTAGCGCCCGCTTGGTGAGCGCGACGAGTTGCGCGTCGTCGGGAATGGCGACTTTACTGACGCTGCCCCGCACCCCGTGGGAATTCCAACCCGAGGCGCGGGGCGTTCGCTCGCGCGAACCCTCGCCCTTCACGTTGGCGATGAACAGATTCACGCCATCGGTGCAGACGCCGCCCGGGAACCAGCCGGTGGGAATGAAACCACTCACAACGCTGGCCTCACCGGCCTTGGCGGACAGTTTGACCACGGCAACGGCATTGTTGCCGCCGTTGGCGACAAAGAGCCTGCGGCCGTCCTTGCTCACCGCCAGGGCGTTGGTAATGCTGCCGAATGGCAGGTGGGGATCGGGGCGGACCGAAATGGTTTCGCAGACGCGGAAAGTGGCCGTATCGATCACCGACACCGAATCTGAGTTGGCGTTGGCGACGAACAGCCGGGCGCCGTCGGGCGACAGTTCCAGGTCCGAAGGATGGAGACCGACGCTTAGTTCTCCGGCGCTCCTGTATGCCTTGAGGTCGATACGGGTAATCGTGCCGCTGATGGCCAGCGAACTGTCATCCACCACCACGGGCGTTCCGGCCGAGGGTTCGGCGTGCTCGCCCGCCCGGGCCCGCCGGCCGCCAAAGTTGGAGACGTAGGCGGTCCGACCATCCGCGGACAACATGACGTCGAAGGGGCAAATGCCGGTGGGAATCTGGGCGGTCACCCGGCCGGCGCCAAGATCGACGATGGCCAGCGCGTTGTCGATCGACAGTCCGACGTAGGCCGTGCGCCCATCGGCCGCCAACGCCACGCCGGACGGGTTGACGGTGCTTGCGCTTAGAGGGATTTCACGAGCCCACTGCCAGTGGCCTTGGCCGTTGGCCCGGGCTTCGAGTAGGTGCTTTTGGGAACCGGCCACATAGACGGCGGCGCCGTCCTTGCGCACGGCCAGACCGTGCATCGAACCGGTTTCGCCCTTGGGGTAGGCCAGGCTTTGGATCAACTGCCAGCGGACGGCATCGAGCACCTTCAGGCTTTCCGTATTCTTGACGAACAGCGTGTGCCGGTCGGGGGAAAGCCCGAGGTCCACCGGTCGGCCGGCGAAGGCCAAGGTTTGGCCGGCGGGGCGGATCCGTTGGCCGGTCGGTACGATAATGCCGTCGCGCTGGTCGGCGCCGACGTGCTGCTGTCGGAGCGGGTACGCTGCTTGTACGGTCCGCTGTCCGCTCAACGTCAAGACACAGACGATTCCGCCTAACGCCAACAAAAGCCCGGTCCACGGCGCGATTCGGCAGCCACGTGTTCGCATACATTGCCTGTACATCGACATAACGCTCCCAAGCATCGCGCGCATAAACGGTCGACTGGACCGCGGACACATGGACGGTGACGGTTGCCA
>Ga0182014_10008693_pt1 | contig 10320 bp, 11 predicted proteins | sample 612S2DmetaG_FD_120489 | JGI IMG/M metagenome (GOLD analysis project Ga0182014, IMG submission 120489) | Permafrost microbial communities from Stordalen Mire, Sweden - 612S2D metaG | ecosystem: Environmental > Terrestrial > Soil > Wetlands > Permafrost | place: Sweden: Stordalen | collected...
CAATGACGGTGCGGCGTTACTTTTGACGCCGATCGTGGTGGCTATTTTGCTGCGTTTGGAATTCACCCCCTCTCAGACTTTAGCTTTCGTTATTGCCACCGGCTTCGTCGCGGACACGACAAGCCTGCCGCTCATCATTTCCAATCTCGTCAACATCGTCAGCGCCAATTATTTCCATGTCACATTCAATCGCTATGCGGCGGTGATGGTGCCAGTGGATATTTGTTCGCTGGCAGCGACACTCGGCGTCCTTTGGTTTTACTTCGGCCGCAGTGTACCCGCGCAATATTCAATGGTAAAGCTCGTGGCACCGGAGAGCGCCGTCAAGGACCGGGTGGTTTTCCAGGCCGCCTTTCCGCTGTTAGGCGTATTACTGCTGTCATATTTCATTTTCGCCCCGCTCGGTGTACCGGTGTCTGTGGTTACCGTCGCCGGCGCGGTCGTCATGCTCGCTCTGGCGGGACGTTGGTTGCAGCGCGGCCAGGGCGCTGTGATCCCGACGAGCAAAGTGTTGCGAGGTGCGCCGTGGCAGGTCGTTATTTTCTCGCTCGGGATGTATTTGGTGGTGTACGGCCTGCGAAATGCCGGACTGACGCTATACTTGGCGGGAGGGCTGGCATGGCTCGCCGGCCACGGCATCTGGATAGCCACCATCGGCACCGGCTTTGGCGCTGCTATCTTATCGTCGGTTATGAACAACATGCCGGGTGTGCTAATCGGCACATTATCCATCCAGCAGTCTCATGGCATCCCCTCGCTGACCCGTGAACTCATGGTGTACGCCAACATTATCGGCTGCGATCTCGGCCCGAAATTCACACCGATCGGCAGTCTCGCGACACTGCTTTGGCTGCATGTGCTCGCGAAGAAAGATATCACCATCAGCTGGGGGCAGTATATGCGCGTCGGCCTCCTCATCACGCCACCCGTGCTGCTGATCGTTCTGGTGGCTCTGGTTCTATGGTTGCCGTTACTGGGAACGCCATGAGCACGCAATTTGAGCCCAACCCCGCGATGCCGGCGCTACGCACCGATCTGATGGCGCCGGTTGACCTTGAACGCCTTGAACCGTCCGCGCGCGCGACGCATCCGCCGCGCATTCTCCTGCTTTATGGGTCGCTGCGTCAGCGATCATACTCGCGGTTGCTTGTCGAGGAGGCCGCGCGCCTTCTCGATCTACTCGGTGCGGAGACGAAAATATTTGATCCGCGGGATCTGCCCGTTGCCGATTCCGTCGGGGCCGACCATCCCAAGGTGAAGGAATTACGCGCTTTGGCGCTCTGGTCGGAAGGTCAGGTCTGGTGCAGTCCGGAACGCCACGGCGCCGTCACCGGCGTCTTCAAGAACCAGATCGACTGGATTCCGCTGGAAATCGGTAGTGTGCGGCCGACTCAGGGCCGGACGCTGGCCGTCATGCAAGTGAGCGGCGGCAGCCAAAGTTTTAATGCGGTCAACACGCTGCGCCTGCTTGGACGCTGGATGCGTATGTTTACCATCCCCAACCAGTCGAGTGTGCCCAAAGCCTATGAACAATTCGACGAGGCGGGCAGAATGCTGCCTGGCCCGTTATACGACCGCGTTGTCGATGTGATGGAGGAGTTGGTGCGTTTTACCTGGCTTTTGCGCGATCGCGCGGATTATCTGGTGGAGCGCTATAGTGAACGGGTCGCCCGTTTCAAACTACCCGAAAATCTTTAAGACGCCTGCTTGATCGGGGCGCGTTAAGCGCCGCAGGTTTGGCTGTGCAGCTGTGCAGGCGGTAGGGCTTGTGCTCACGGCCCTCATCAGGACATTTGATTGGGGGGACGCGGGCACGGCGATGTTCTAGAGCCCCCTGCTCGCGGTGGTGCCCGGCGCGGCAGCGCCCGTATAGTACGATCGGGGCTAGGCAATCGGGACACTCCCGGCCGGCCTACTGGCCGATTATTTCGGGTTAGTCAGTGGGTGACGGGCGGCAGCTCCACTGAGTGTCGTTAAGATTATTTATAGCACCGGAAACAGCCAGAACGCGACGCCGACCAGCGCGATGAAGGCGCCGCTCAGAACTTCGCCATAGCGTTCGAACCGGCCGAGGCTGACCCGTTGCAGGCTGGCCGCCGAATACACGCACAGCAACATATAGGTAGCAATGGTGCTGCTCGCGAAGACGATCGCCATAATACCGATCACGCCGACGCCATATTTGCCGGCCGCAAAGGAGGCCGGAATGCCCTCCACCATCGGCGAGGAACCAAGAATTAACAGCAGCGCCGTGCGGGATGAGGTTTTGTGCTGATGCATGTGCAGCGGCGGTGCGGCATCGGTTTCCGGGGCGATATCATGGGCGTTCTGCGCATCGTGATCATGAAAATGCTGATGCGCAGGTCCATTGCCATGACGGTGCGTATGGGCGTGCCGGACCAGCACAGCCTGCCCCCCGCGCAAGGGTGCGTAGAGCGGGTCATTCCCAGGCTCATCACCATGGAGTTGGTCGCCATGGTCGTGGCCGTGATCATCATGCGCGCGCTTAGAGCGGGATTGGTTTGTACTGAATCAAAATAGGGATTCCCGAAGCGGCTAAAAGCTGTTGGGGTGGACGGCCCAACGGCATCTTGTGCCACAGTTGAGTTGTTCAAATCCAACGAGAGGGCCGCCCGAATGGAATTTAAGCGCATTGCGATTGATACGTCCAAGCATGTTTTCACGATCCACGGTGTGGATGAGCAGGAGCGGCCGGTGCTGCGGCGGGAGCTCAAGCGTGGCCAGGTTGAGGCCTTTTTCAGCAAGCTGGCGGGAACGGAAGTGGTTTTGGAGGCTTGCGGTGGATCGCACCACTGGGGTCGGATGTTTCAGAAGATGGGCCACGATGTCCGGCTGATCCCGCCGCAATACGTCAAGCCCTTTGTCAAACGGAGCAAGAACGACCGCAACGATGCTGAGGCGATCAGCGAAGCGGCAGCCCGGCCTGCCATGAGATCGGTGGCGGTCAAGAGCCTCGATCAGCAGGCAAACGGTATCATCGTGAAGCATCGCGAGATGCTGGTTGGCCAGCGCAGCCAGGCGATCAACGCGCTGCGCGGCCATGCCACGGAGTTTGGCGTAGTGGCAGCCAAGGGTGCCGCCAAGGTCGAATCACTGCTGGCAGTGCTGGCGGGGGATATCAACATCCCGGCCGCTGCTAGGGCGATGTTCGAGCACATGGGCGGGCATATTGCGGCACTGGAGAACCGCATCGCTGTTTTGGATGCCGAGTTGGTGGCATTGCACAAGGCGCATCCGGTCAGCCGGCTGCTGGTCGAGATACCCGGCGTTGGTCCGATGATCGCCGCCACCATGGCATTGACCGTCGATCCGGCGAACTTTGCCTCGGGGCGCCATTTTTCAGCGTGGCTCGGCCTGACGCCGCGCGAGCATTCCTCCGGCGGCAAGCAGCGCCTGGGCAGGATCAGCAAGGCCGGCAATGAAAGGTTACGAACATTGCTGGTGGTGGGCGCCATGTCCGTCATCCGTTTCGCCAAGCCTGGCAGCAAATCTGCCTCGACATGGCTTTTACAATTGCTGGAGCGCCGGCCGCGTAAGCTCGCGGCGGTGGCTCTGGCCAACAAGATGGCCCGGATCATCTGGGCCATGATGGCGCGCGGGGAAGCTTATCGGCGTCAGCCGATCGTCGCCTGAACCGCACGTCGGTGCCGAGGGTTTAAGGAGCAAGCAGAAGATGGTTATCGGTCGAACCGACGAGCAACAAAATCCGTTTGAATCAGCGGCAATTATATGCCGCAATTCTGTTTGGATGTTGCTCGCGGAACCCATCTGGGCCAGCGGTCATGTCGCCGCGTCAAAGGCCGGACACATGACCGCATTCGAACCAATACCACATTCTGCTTTAACTACTTGAACCCAACGGGCCGTCCACACATGGTTCAAGGATTTCTGGCTCATCTGCACTCCTTCGTCGTTACGATGAGCCAGAAATCCTCCGTTATTCAAGATGCTAAATTTGTCTCACAGGTCCTGACGGGGGACAAGCCGTCGTCATGCCCACCGTCGTTGGCGCGACGATTGTCAACCAACAGAGCCAGACGTTGAATATCGGCGCGGCCCGCCGCTCCGCGTCGGCGGGATAGCGAAGATGCGTCGACAGGGTGACCTCGCTGTCTCCGGCCTCGCCAAGGGTGTCACACGAACCTTGATGATTCAAAAAAGTGTGATTTCAGGAACACTACTGACAGCTAGTTTCTGTGCTTCGTTCATGACACCCATCACCGTTGATCCTGGCAAAATACCCGCCCCGCTGGCGCGAGACGGGTATGGGAAGGGGCTCGGGCGGTTAGTCCGGGTTGGAGCCTTCCTTCGAGTCCTCGAGCACTTTGCCACTCGCTGCGTCGACCCCGACTTCCTGGGTGCCCTGGCTGGTTTTGATGTCGAACGAGTAGCGCAGGCCGCTACCGCCGTCCTCGCGCTCCAGCTCCTCATCCGCGACCTGCCCGGGCTGTGCCTTCAGCGCGATCGCGCGGGCCTGGTCGATGGTAACCTTCGCCTGCGGCGCGAGCTCCTTGCCGGTATAGGCAAAGGCCGGTGCTGCCGCACTCAACAGCAGTGCAGTTACGCCGAACGCTCCAAGCCGGTGTGAAAATCTGGTGTTCATGATGTGTCTCCAATAATCAGTCAATGCAACCGCTGCGCCGCGATTAGGCGCGGGCAACGTGTTGAGGAGACATTCCCACAATAGAATTAGGGGCGAATTAGCTCCGCGCGGCCGGGACGCACGGCTCCGGTGCCGGTATCGATACGCGCGCGAGCACGCCGGTCACGCCGTCCGTGCGGTTGTCCACCGTCAGGCTGAAACCATGCCGTTCGGCGATGCGCCTGGCGATCGCAAGGCCCAGCCCGGAGCCCTCCGTTCCGGCCGGTGCCGCGCGATAAAATCGCTCAAAGATATGTGCCGTGGCGTCTGCCGACAGGCCGGTTCCCGTATCCAGTATGTCTACGATGACTTTGTCTTCGCGCTGGTACAGGGACACGTCGACTTTTCCGCCCGCCGGCGTATAGCGCAACGCATTATCCAGCAGGTTAGTGAACAGGACCCGCAGCTCGCCAGCCTCGGCGCGGCATGCCTTCTGGGCGTTGATATACACGCCCAGATCAAGCCCCTTGCTGTGCGCAAGCACGGCGCTATCACCGCAGCATTCCAGCAGCAAGGCTTCGAGGTCCACCATTGTGTCGGTTGGCGCTGCAGGTTCGTCCAGCCGCGCCAACCGGAGCAACTGATTGACCAGAGCGCCAGCACGCCTGACGGTGTTGGCAAGCGCTGCCACGCGTTGTTCCGGGGCATTGGCGGTGCCAGCGGCTAGATTGTCCACCTCGATCTGGATCGCCGCGAGCGGCGTGCGCAACTCATGCGCCGCGTCCGCCAAAAGCCGCTTCTGAGCGTCGAGCGCGGTGTGCAGGCGCACGATCAGGTCGTTCATGCTCTCCACCAGAGGCGCGACTTCGACCGGAATCCCGGTAAGCGGAATTGCCCCAGCAGCCGTGGCGCTGCGCGCGGCGAGGCTGCCTGCCAGCGCGTCCAGCCGCCGAAGCACCCGGTTCATAGCCCATCCGACGACGAGCCAGGATAACGGGATGATGAGCAAAACCGGCAATGCCCCGCCAAGCGCCGCGCTGTCCGCGATCTCCTCGCGCACGGTCTGCCGCTGCGCCGCCTGCACAGTGTTGCCATCACCCATCATTGTATATACGCGCCAAGACTCCCCCCCGGCGGAGACATCCGCATAGCCGGGCTGGTTTTGCCGTGGGATCGTCACCCCCGGCAGGGAGGCGTGGATGATCCGTCCGTCAGGTCCCCAGACGGTCACCGCGAACCGGTCTTCTGGGTCCTGATCAGCCGTGGGCAGCAGGCTGGCGAGGCCGTCCTCATCCCCTGCGTTGAGCGCGATCTGGCGCAGTTGCCCGTCGAGAAATGCTGCTGCCTCGCTATAAGCGTAACGGTATGAGACTAGGGCCGTTATCGCCCCGGTCGCGGTGAGGAGTAACGTCATCCAGAGTAGTGCGCTGCGGCGCAGGGAAACCCTCTTCATCATTTCGGCAGCATCCAGCCGGCACCGCGGACGTTCAAGATGACATCCTTGCCGAACTTTCGGCGGATGGAATGGATCAGCACATCCACGGCATTGCTCTCAACCTCCTCGCCCCAGCCATAAAGCCGCTCTTCTAGCTGGGGGCGAGAGAGTATGCTGCCTGGCCGCTCGATCAATGCATGCATCAGCGCGTATTCCCGCGCGGGCAACCTTTGCGTCACGCCACCATGAGTCAGTTCATGCGTTTCGGTGTCAAGCTCCGTTGCCCCAGTAACCAGTCGTGATACGGCGCGGCCTGCGCGACGGCGCAGCAGCGCCCGCATTCTGGCAAGCAACTCTCGCACCTCGAAGGGCTTGACGAGATAATCATCGGCACCGAGATCCAGGCCAGCGACCCGTTCATCCACCCCGTCGCGCGCGGTTATTATCAGCACCGGGGTCTCCATGCCATTCGCCCGGGCGGCTTTTAGCAGTTCCGTCCCATCCGTGTCAGGCAGACCGAGGTCGAGCAGCACGATCGCGTAGGCGCCACCGCGTAGCGCCTCTCGTGCATCGCGGCCATTTCGTACCCAGTCGACGGATATACCGGCGGCCGCGAGGGCCTTTTCTAGGCCGCCGCCGATCATCACGTCGTCTTCGATTAGCAGCACTCGCACCGCGCCATTACTCCAGTCACGTCCATCTTGTCCGCCTGGAGACGATTCCGCAGGGGATGACAGCATGGATCTTAGCACTAAATTCAAAGTTCTCGCGCCGATATGCTGGGCGACGGGCCGCTCGGCCCTCCGCACCTCCGGCATGACACGACCGGTACGTTATCGTGGCCCAGCCACATTTTTATTCGACTTTATGTAGGGCAATTAATCACCGTTGGCGCTATCATCCCGAAGAGTAGGGAATAATATAGGTTAAAGGCTTCTCCGTTTACCTCCAGGGTGCTCCGCTCCCTGGACCCGCAGTAGGCGCGGTTCGTAATTCTCTGAACTTTCTCTACACAAGGCAGGTCTGGGCGCTTGGGCGTGCCCGTGCCATCGTGGGTCATGTCTGAAAGCGCATCCCGGTCTCCAGGTCTCCGCGACATTCCCCCCGGAATTTGGGCGCTCGGCTTTGTCTCGCTTCTGATGGATGTCTCATCGGAAATGATTTACGCTTTGCTGCCGGTCTATCTCGTCACGGTCATGGGTGCGTCGATGGAGATGATTGGCGTCATCGAGGGCATCGCCCAAGCAACCGCTCCAATCGTCAAAATATTTTCCGGAGCTCTCTCGGACTGGCTTGGCAAGCGCAAGCTGATTGTGGCCTTCGGGTACGGTCTTGCGGCTCTCACCAAACCAATATTTCCCCTGGCTTCGTCTTTAGGTTGGGTCGTGGCAGCGCGTTTCATCGACCGCATTGGCAAGGGCATTCGCGGTGCACCTCGGGATGCCCTGCTGGCGGATCTTGCTCCCGAACCTATCCGAGGTGCCGCATTCGGGCTGCGTCAGTCACTTGATATGGTCGGGGCTTTCGTTGGGCCGCTCCTGGCGATCGGCCTCATGTGGCTGACAGCCGACCATTTTCAGACCGTTTTCTGGGTGGCTGCTATCCCGGCGTTTCTGTCACTCGGCCTTATACTGTTCGCGGTGCATGAGCCGGAGCGCCCGGCGACAATGCGCAAAATCCGCTTTCCCCTGAGCCGATCAGAGCTTCGTCGTCTCAGCTTGAACTATTGGCTGGTCGTTATTGTCGCCACGGTCTTCACGCTGGCGGAGTTCAGTACAGCATTTCTTATCCTGCGGGCGAGAGCGGTGGGTCTGCCGCTCATGCTCATTCCATTAGTCTTGGTTGTTATGAACGTCGGCTCAGCACTCGCAGCCCTTCCGGTGGGCGCTTTGTCTGACCGCGTAAACCGCCTCAGCATTCTGATTGTCGGTTTTGCGCTGCTCATCGCGGCCGATATTGTGTTGGCGATTTCCGGCAGCCTTGCTGGTGTGGCGCTGGGCATTATTTTCTGGGGCCTTCACCTTGGGTTTACGCAAGGGCTTCTTGCCACCCTTGTCGCGGATACCGCCGCGCCGGAATTGCGGGGTACGGCCTACGGCGTGTTTAACCTGTCAGCGGGGCTGGCGTTACTGGTCGCAAGCATACTCGCTGGCGCCCTATGGGATTTTCTCGGGTCACAGGCCACTTTCCTCTCTGGCGCACTCTTTACAGCACTGGCGCTGCTTGGGTTGTTGGGCGTCCGCTGGCGGGGGCCCAATCTCGGTGCGTTACAGAAACCAGGGATATTGTTGAAAAATTCCTGACTGATGAGAATTACATTCGGCAGCGCATAAAACGAATCAGTATCCGTGCGTTGCCCCTTGCCCTGCCTCACCCTTAACGCCTACGCGGGCCTTACCATATCGAATCGGCTTTCCCGCCGAATTTCCACATAGGCCGACGCCCCACCCGACCGCAGCACAATCCCAGCCCCAAACGTGTCGAATACCCCATCCTTCAACCGCCGGGCGTCGATATGCACGCCGATTACCTCGCCCAGCACCAGCCAGGTTTCCACCAGATCGCCCTTGCAGCCTTTCAACTGGATGATATCGGCTGAGATAGCTCGGGTCTCCAGGATAGGGGGCCTCGTTCCAAAGCCAGCGGATGGCATGGCGGGTGATGAGTGGATACGCCTCCAGCCGCCGCCGCGCTTTTCGCTATCGCGCTGGTCCTGTTGCCATTACGGCCAGGTCCGTTGCCTCTCCTCAATCACCGCGTCGATCGTGGGTTGCCCGCCGCGATCAGATCCGCGAAGGGCGCCCATCTCATCGCATTGACCAGCGCCGCCCTGCAACCGCTGGTGACGTTTGAATATGACCAGGCACGCCAGCTGTGGCACCACGCCGAACGTGACGTGGTCTACTGCCGCAGCATCGATTGTTGACGTCGATGAGACCCAGTCGGAGAATGGGCCTCGCGCGTAATCGCGTCGCGAAGATGGTCATACATTTTTGTAGCAGGCTCGCCGGCAATATCGTTCGATACCTACTCCAATTTTCAGAAGGGTGATGGCTCAGACGCTGTTTCTCCGGTTTGGTAATCTCTTCGCCTTGTGATACTAAACCCGATTAACCCGAGCCCAATAAAAATCATCGGAAGTGATAGAATTTGACCCATTGTGGCGCCGAAGGGCAGGAACCCTAAGAACGAATCAGGCGCGCGGAAGCACTCCGAGATTATGCGGCAGCCTCCGTATCCGACAACAAAGATGCCCGCTATCATTCCGGAGAAATGCCGCAGTTTCAGCGAACGCGCAGCAATGAGCATCACAGCAAATAGTATAATACCTTCAAGTGTCGCTTCGATGAGCTCCGATGGATAGCGCGGTACCATCGAACCAGATTGTGGGTAGATCATAGGGAATGGAAACCAGCGCGCGGCTGGTCGTCCCCATAGTTCGCCATTGATGAAATTGGCGATGCGTCCGAGGCACAGGCCCAACGGCACCGCGACCGCAATCCGATCGGCAAACCGGAGAATGTTAATATGGTGTTTTACGGAGAACCAGATGATGGCGATTGTCACACCCAGAAACCCGCCATGGAAGCTCATTCCACCATCCCAGACCGCGACTATGCGTGATGGATGTGCGAAAAAGAAAATTGGCTGGTAGAACAGTACATAGCCAAGACGACCGCCCAAGATAACCCCGAGTGTCGCCCACGTCAGAAAGTCATCAATCAGTTCTCCTGTGGCGGCGACTGGCTCTAGCGCGCACATTCGCCGTACCAGGCGCCAGCCGATGAGTAGGGCTGTGATATAGGCAAGCGCATAATAATGAATGGCGAACGGGCCGATCCGAACTAAAATCGGGCTAATATGCGGCCACATGAGCGGCTTCATTGATGTTTCTCCATACTCACCCAATCCTAATCATCTCAAGGAGACTATCTGCCGCGCGGCTGCGGTATCGCTCGCTACGGCGCAGTACATGGAAATCGCGATCCGGCAATGGAATATGGACCTGATGCAGCAAGCCTGCCTCAAGGCTAGGAGCCGCGACTGACGCGGAAATAGCAGTCGCTCCCATTCCGGCTTCCACGGCCGCACGGACAGCTTCGTTGGAGGGTAATTCCAGTTCGATGCGAAGACGGTGGGCCGGTATACCAAAAGTCTCCAGTGCAGCTTCAAAAGCAGAGCGTGTCCCCGATCCCGGCTCGCGAAGCACCCATTCGCTCTCGGCCAGGTGCTCCGGGGTAATATGTTCGGCTCTGGCCCACGGATGCTCAGGGCCGACCAC
>Ga0182014_10008697_pt1 | contig 10318 bp, 8 predicted proteins | sample 612S2DmetaG_FD_120489 | JGI IMG/M metagenome (GOLD analysis project Ga0182014, IMG submission 120489) | Permafrost microbial communities from Stordalen Mire, Sweden - 612S2D metaG | ecosystem: Environmental > Terrestrial > Soil > Wetlands > Permafrost | place: Sweden: Stordalen | collected...
ACTGATCGGCGAGATGATGATGCGGACGTACTTCGAAAGCCAGGACCGCCGCATCTACGCCGTGCGCGAGACCCTGACGCGCAAACCGCGCGGCGTCCCGGGACGATAAGACAGTCATCGCTTTTCGCTAAACCGTTTTCCGCCGCCGGCAGTATTATTTAGCTATGCGAGTGCGCGAATTGGCGGTATGGCTGGGTGCGACGTTCGAAGGCGACGGCGAGAAGGAATTGACCGGCGTCGCGCCGATCGAAACCGCGGGGGATTCCGACGTTGCCTTCGTGGGAGGCCGCAAAGCCGCGGCTCAGGCGCGAGGCTCGGCGGCGGGCTGCCTGATCGTTCCCATGGAATGGCCCAGCCCGAGCGAACGGACGCTGATCCGCGCGCCGGAGCCGCGCACCGCCTTTGCGCGCGCCATGAGCCGCTTCTATCCCACCGTGGAGATCAAGCCGGGCGTCGATCCCACGGCGGTGGTGGCCAAGGGCGTGGAGTTGGGCGCGCTGGTGTTCGTCGGCCCGCACGCGGTGGTGGGCGAAGGCACGCGCGTAGGCGTTGCCTCCAGCATCGGGTCGGGCTGCTACGTGGGCAAGCGCGTGGTGCTGGGCGAAGGCTGCGTACTGCATCCCAACGTGACGGTATACGACAACGTGGACATTGGACGTGGGTCGATTCTGCACTCGGGGTGCGTGATCGGGGCCGATGGCTTCGGCTACGTCATGGAAGACGGCCGCTGGCACAAGTTTCCGCAGGTGGGCCGCGTGGAGATCGGCGATTTCGTGGAGATCGGGGCCAATTCCTGCGTGGATCGCGCGGCCATGGGCGTGACCTCGATCGGCGAAGGCACGAAGCTCGACAACATGGTGCATGTGGCCCACAATTGCCGGATCGGGCGCCACGTGGTGGTAGCGGCGCAGACGGGGTTCTCGGGAGGAGTGACGGTTGGGGACTATGCGGTGATCGGCGGGCAGGTGGGCATCGGGGACAAGGCGCGCATCGAGTCGCGCGCGGTCCTGGGATCGGGGTGCGGAGTGCTGACTTCGAAGATCGTGCATTCGGGGGAAACCGTGTGGGGAACGCCGGCGCGTCCGCTCAAACAGCATCTGGAACAGCTTGCCAACCTCGCGCGGCTGCCGGAACTGCGGCGCGAAATCGCCGACATTAAGCGAAGGCTGGCTGAACTCGAAGGGTGAGCTAGATTAAGATGGCTTCGGACTCCGCCAAGTCCAGGCTTTGGGGCGCGCAGGCTTCCACCCGGTTGCGGCCGCGCCGCTTGGCCGCATAAAGGGCCAGATCGGCTTCGCGGATCAAGTCGTTCACCTGCGTGATCGCGGGGTTGGCGCGGGAGGAGACGCCGACGCTGCAGGTGACGCGAAGCGAGCCGCCGTCAATCGAAAATGGCTCCGCTGCGATGGCTTCGCGGAGCCGGCCGGCTTGGGCTTGCGCGGCGGTGGAATCGCAGCCGGGCAGCACCACCAGGAACTCCTCGCCGCCATAGCGGCCGAGCGCGTCATACCGGCGAACCACGGATTTCATGCGCCGCGCGCCTTCCCGGAGAACGGCGTCTCCGGCGAGGTGTCCATGGGTATCGTTGACTGCCTTGAAATGGTCGAAGTCGGCGATCAGAAGCGACAACGGAGAGCCTTCGCGGTTGGCGCGATCCGCTTCGTTATGCAGCGCTTCGAGAACGGCCGTGCGGTTCAGGAGTCCGGTCATCCCGTCGTGGGTGGCTTGTTCGCGGAGGGCCTCGCGGGCCAGGACCAACTCTTCCTGAAGATCCAGAATACGGCGGCCGGCGCGCAGGCGCACGCGCAGTTCGTGGGCGTTGAAGGGCTTGGTCAGGTAGTCGTCGGCGCCGGCGTCCATGCCATCGATCAAGTCCTGCGACTCGGTGCGCGCGGTCAAGAGCAGGATGTATTGATACGGCTCGCGGCCGGCGGACCGTACGCGCCGGCAGACCTCCACGCCATCCATGCCGGGCATCATCCAGTCCAGAATGGCCATCCGCGGCGCGTCTTCCGCCTGCAGGAGGCGCCAGGCCTCATTTCCGTCGCGCGCCGTCAGGGCATCGTATCCCCATTTGGTGAGCATGTTGCACAGCATGGACTGTACGACCGGGTTATCTTCCGCTGCCAGGACTCGCATAGGCCGTTCGGGCGCCGGAATCGGCAATTCGCCCCTCCAAGGTCTATATCGGCTATTTCGGCGTTTTCCGCAGACGTTACAGCGTGGAATCGCGCAACGTGGTTTCGGTTTCGGAAGCCTTTTCACGCGGCTCGGGAAGGCGGCCGGTCCAGTCGCACCAAGCCCAGGCTAGGGCGGTCAGCAGGCCGAGAGCCCCGGCGATCAGGGCGATCGCCCTGGGACTGTAGTACTGCGAGGCGATGCCGGCGGCGGCCATCGACACGATCATCATGGACCAGCGCAGGGACTCCATGGTGGCGAACACGCGGCCGCGATACTGGTCGGGCGTGTGCCGCAGCAATTGAAAATTGTTGAGCACGGTGGTGACCGCCATGCCGATGCGGGAGAACATCATGGCGGCCAGCGCGAGGCTGTAGGTGGACGCCTGGCTGAAAATCATGTAAGCGGCGCCGTGCAGGATATAGGACGCCGTCACCGCGCGTTTGTACCCGGCGAAGCTGGGGCGTTGGCCGGCAAAATGCGCCAGGGCCCCGCCCGCCAACAGGCCGATGCCGGCGAATCCCCAGATTCCACCGATGCCCGCGGGGCCGCGGTGGAATACCTGCTCCCCGAACAGGGCGAAGAGAATCTGGGCCGCTCCGCCCCCCAGCGCCCAGCCCACCGAGATCATGGCGATTCCCATCATGAGGGGAACGGAGCGCAGGTAGGCCAGCCCCTCGCGGTACTCGCGCCAGGGCTGGACCGCGCCGCCGGCGTCGCTCCGGCTGGGCCGGAACCCGCCGGGGGTAGCAATGCGCCAGATAGCCGCCGCGGAGAACACGAAGGACAAGGAGTTGATGATAAAGGCCCACCGATAGCCAAGCTCAGCGGCGCTATAGCCCGCCAGCAGCGTGCCGGCGGTGAGCGTAGCCCACCCCGTGGTCTGCGTCAGGGAATTGGCCGTGTGCAACTCTTCCTCACTGGCGATGGTGGGGAGGATGGCGGCGCGCCCGCTGGTGAAGAAGGGCGAAGCGAACATCAGCGCGGCGCTGAGCGCGTAGAGCAGCCAGGGACGCGGTTGGCCGATGGTGAGAAGGAAAGCCAGCGCGACCGCGGCGCGAATCAGGTCGCTCGCAATCATGATGCGCTTGCGGTCGAAGCGGTCCAGCAGGACGCCGGCGATGGGCCCGGCGACCATGGCGGGAATGGCTCGAGCCAGCATGACGCCGCTGACCACCAGGCCCGAACCGGATTTCTCCATGATCAGCGCGAATACCGCGATGTTGTTGAACCAGTCTCCGGTCTCGCTGACTACCTGGCCCATCCAGGTATAGCGGTAGTTGCGGTTCTGGCGCAGCAGGCCCCACAAGCTGGTCATGGAAGCCTCATGGTACCAAGTGGCCGTCAGCCCTCAGCCGGCAGCCGGGGAACGTGCGGAATGCAACACTTTTGCGCGCCGGCCGTGGCGGACTCATGCGTTTGGGGTACAAAATGGATACAGCTTTTGAGGAGGGTTTCATGACCGGAAAGATGAAGCGCAGCGTAAATCCTGTTCCCGACGGGTACCATACCGTCACGCCGTATTTGACCGTGCCGGGCTTGGCCAAGACCATCGAGTTCCTGAAGCAGGCGTTTGGCGCGGAAACGAGAGGAATCATGGAGCGGCCGGGCGGCGGGATCGCCCACGCCGAGGTCAAAATCGGCGATTCGATCATTATGATGGGGGAGCCGGACCCGAAAGGCCCGTATCCACCCATGCCCTGCAACCTATACATGTATGTGCCGGATGTGGATGCCGTCTACGCGAAGGCCATCCAGGCCGGCGGAAAGTCGCTGCGCCAGCCGACGGACGAATTCTATGGAGACCGCAGCAGCGGCGTAGAGGACCCATCGGGGAACTTCTGGTGGATCGGCACGCACGTCGAGGACGTGTCGATGGAGGAGCTGAAAAGGCGTATGGCGGCAATGGGCGGCCAGCACTGACCCATAACGGAAAGTTGAGATGAGCGAGCGGCACGATTCATAATGGAAGTTCATGCCGCTCGACGATCGCGCGATCGCCATCTCCGCCACCTTCACCGCCGAAGCGATCGAGGCCGGATTGGCGTTTTGGACGGGCGAACTGGGCCTCGATTACCAGATCCGGTTCGCCGGCTACAACACGTTATTTCAACAACTTCTGGACCCTGCCGGGCTGTTTGCCCAGAATCGGCGCGGGATTAACGTCGCCCTGGTGCGTTTTGAGGATTGGGTGTCGGCTGGCGTGGACGATCAGGTTCGGCGGCTGGCCGATGCCGTTCGGACGGCCGCGGTTTCGCTCTCCGCGCCGCTGATCGTAGTGGTTTGTCCGCCCAAGCCCCAGTACCAGGATGCGTTCGAAGCGCCGCTGGGCGTGTTGCGCGAGGCGCTCGACGGCTTGGCCGGCGTCCACGCAATCTGGCCCGCGGACTTCGAGGCTCTCTATCCGGTGAGTCCGGCGCACGACCCGCATGGCGAAGAGTTGGGGCATCTGCCCTATACGCCGGTGTTCTTCGTGGCGCTGGCCACGGCCGTCGCCCGCAAGATCCACGCCATTGTCACGCCGCCTTATAAGGTCGCGGCGCTCGATTGCGACGAGACGCTATGGGCCGGCATTTGCGGAGAAGACGGTCCCCACGGCGTAACCCTCGACCCGCCGCGCAAGGCGTTGCAGGAGTTCATGGCGGAACGCCGGCGCGAAGGCATGCTGCTGGTTCTGTGCAGCAAGAACAACGAAGAGGACGTCGTGGAGACCTTCCGCGCCCACCCGGAAATGCCTCTGCGGATGGAGGATTTCGCGGCCCGCCGCATCAACTGGGATAGCAAGGGGGCCAATCTGAGCGCGCTGGCGGCCGACCTGGGCCTGGGAATCGAGAGCTTCATTTTGGTGGACGATAACCCCAAGGAGTGCACCGAAGCACAGGCCGCGGCGCCGGGGATGCTGGCTCTTTCCCTCCCGGCGGCGGCCTCGGAAATCCCCGAGTTTCTGAAGCATGTATGGGCGTTCGACCGGGCGCGCATCACGGAGGAAGACCGCCGCCGCCCGGATCTGTATGCGCAGCGGGCGGAGCGGGCGCGGTCAGCCGGCGCCGCGCACAACCTCGAGCAGTTTCTGGCGTCGCTCGATCTCGAAATCCGGATCGCTCCCATGGAGCGGACCGAACTGGCGCGCGTGGCGCAATTGACGGCGCGCACCAACCAGATGAACGCCACGCTGGTGCGGCGCAGCGAGCCCGAGGTTCAGGCGTTGCTGGCCGGCGGCGCGGAATGCCTCACGGTTTCCGTGAAGGACCGCTTCGGAGACTATGGGCTGACGGGCGCGATCCTGTTTCGAACCGGAGACGCGGCGCTGCGGGTGGACACGTTTCTGCTGAGCTGCCGGGCGTTGGGGCGCGGGGTGGAGCACCGCATGGTCGCGCGGTTGGGTAAGCTGGCGCTCGAACGCGGTCTGGAGCGGGTGGAAATCCCCTTCGTGGCCGGGCAGCGGAACCGTCCCGCGGCCCTGTTTCTGGAGTCTTTAGGGACAGCCGGCGCGGATGGCGTATTGCGGCTGCCGGCGGATTGCGCGGCGGGGGTCCGGTACAAGCCCGGCATGACTGCGGAGACCGTAAAAGAAGAGGCACACCTGGATCTCCGCCCCACCGTGGCGCGGCGCATCGATTATGTCAGAATTGCCACCGAATTGCGCGATCCCCATGCGGTTCTCGAAGCCATTCGCGTCTCCACACGGCGTTTGCAGCCGGCCGGCGCATCGCTCGACCGGCCCCGTACGCCCATTGAGACGCAGTTGGCGGAGTTGTGGGCTGGGCTGTTGAACGTGCCCGCCGTGGGGATTCACGATAACTTTTTCGAACTGGGCGGCCATTCGCTGCTGGCGGTGCAACTGCTGTCGCGGGTGCGGCAGATCTATGGCGTGGACCTCTCGCTCGAGGTAGTATACAGCGGCGAATTCACGGTTGCGGAACTGGCCAAGGCGGTCGAACTGAAAGAAATCGAGCAATCGGGCGCCGATTATCAGGACCTGATTCAGGAACTCGAAAGCCTGTCCGACGAGGAAGTGCGGGAGTTGCTGGCGAAGGAACAGGGCGCTCCCTAATCCATGCGCATTCTGTTGACCGCCACCGCGTCCTACGCCCCTCCGCGCGGCGGGGCGACGCGCAGCAACCTGGTCTGGCTGAACCATCTGGCAGCCGCCGGTCATGCCTGCCGGGTAGTGTGTGGAGCGCCCAGCGAAGGCGCGCCATTTGGACGCCACGAATCCATCCGGCTGTGGGAAGTGGAGGACCCCGCCGCGCGCGTCCAGGCGCTGCGGCGGCAGATCGCCGAGTTCCAGCCGGACTGGGTGCTGGTATCTTCCGAGGACCTGGGCCACGCGTTGCTGCGGGAGGCGCATCACTCGGCCGAGGGCCGTGTGGTCTACCTGGCGCATACGCCGCAGTTCTTCCCGTTCGGTCCGGCGAGTTGGAATCCCGAACGCCACGCCGCGGAACTGGTGGCGCGGTCGGCCGGCGTGGTCGCCATTGGCCGTTACGTGGCCGGGTATGTGGAACGGGAACTGGGGCGCCAGGCGGTGGTGATTCATCCGCCCATCTACGGCGCCGGGCCGTTTCCGAACTTGGCGAACTTCGAAGAGGGCCTCATCGCCATGATCAATCCGTGCGCGGTGAAGGGCATCTCGATTTTCCTTGAAACCGCCAGGCTGCTGCCCCGTTTCCGGTTCGGCGCAACGCCCGGCTGGGGTACCACGGCCGCCGACTGCCGGGCCCTGTCGCGCTTGCCCAACGTGGAGATCCTGCCGAATCCCGCGGGCATCGACGGCCTGTTGCGCGGCGCGCGCCTCCTGCTGATGCCCTCGCTGTGGGTGGAAGGATTCGGACTGATCGTCGTGGAAGCCATGCTGCGCGGGATTCCCGTGGTGGCGAGCGACTTGGGCGGGCTGCGGGAGGCCAAGCACGGCACGGGATTCCTGATTCCAGCCGCCGGGATCGAACGTTACTTGCCGGTATTCGACGAGCACGGCATGCCGGAACCCGTGGCGCCGGCGAACGACGCGTCGCCCTGGGCGGCGGCCATTGAAGAACTGCTCTCCGATTCCGGGGTGTACGGGCGCGAATCCGCGGCGTCGTGGGAGGCGGCCCACCGGTTCGTTTCCGGGCTCGACGGCGGCGCAATGGAGCGCTTCCTGCTCTCGCTTGGGGCCAGGGATCTCAAGTCCGTGCAGCCGGAGTCCGCCACCATCGAATCGTTATCGCCCGGCCGGCGGGCCCTGCTGCTCGAACGGCTGCGCCGGCGCGGAATGGTCCATTGATGCGCATTCTGCTGGCTCAGAACTCGCTCTACTACCCGTCGCACGGTGGCGGGGACAAGTCCAACCGCATGCTGATGGAGGCTCTGGCCGCCCGCGAACACATCTGCCGGGCGGTGGCCCGCATTCCCGCGTTCGGCGCGGAAGAAGAAGCGCGGTTTGTGGCGCAACTGGAGGCGCGCGGGGTCGCCCCGGCACGAAGCGGCGGCGCGGTGCGTTTCGAGCGCGCGGGCGTGGAGGTTCACGTCGTCACCAACGGCAAGCTGCGGGCGTATTTCGCCGCGCAGGCAGAGACGTTTCGCCCGGATGTCATCCTGGCGTCCACGGACGACCCGGCGCAAGTCCTTCTGGAAGCGGCCTTGCGCGCGCGGGGCGTCCCGACCGTCTACCTGGCGCGGGCCACTATCGCCTTGCCCTTTGGGCCGGATTGCGCCTTTCCGAGCGAGGTGAATGCGCGACGGATTCGCTCGGCCGCTCGCGTGGTGGGCGTCAGCGAGTACGTGGCGCGCTACATCCGGGAATACGGGCGGATGGACGCCACGCACGTGCCCATTTCGTTGCTGGGTCCCGCGGGTTGGCCCGCACTGGGCCGCTTCGACAATGAGTTCGTGACCATGGTGAATCCCTGCGCGGTCAAAGGCATCGCGATTTTCCTGGCGCTGGCGGATCTGTTTCCGAAGGCGGCCTTCGCGGCCGTGCCCACCTGGGGAACCAACCAGCGTGATCGCGCGGCGCTGGCCGAACGCCCGAACGTGCGCATTGTCGACCCCGTGGACGATATCGGCCTGCTGCTGGCGCGGACGTGCGTGCTGCTGACGCCTTCCCTGTGGGCCGAGGCGCGGTCGCGCATCGTGGTGGAGGCCATGCTGCACGGCGTCCCGGTGATGGCCAGCGACGTGGGCGGCATCCCCGAGGCTAAAATGGGCGTGCCCTACCTTCTGCCGGTCAATCCGATCGCCGGATACCAGGCCCAAGTGGACGAGCGCATGGCGCCGCTGACGGAAGCCCCCGCGCAGGATATCGCCCCCTGGCGCGATGCGCTCGAGCGTTTGCTCGGCGACCGGGCGCACTACGAAGAGATCTCACAGGCATCCCGCGCCGCGGCCCTGGAGTATGCAGGGAATCTCAGCGTGGCGCCTTTCGAGGAATTGTTGGAAGCTGTGAAAAACTCGCGTCCCGGGGTGGGGCTGGTGGGGCAGGCGGACCCACAAACGGCGCGGGTACCCCGCCTGCCAAGCCCGCCTGCGGGCGCAACCGGTCGCGGTACGCACACGCTTTCTCCGGACCGTCGTCAACTCCTGGCGCTCCGCCTGCGCAAGCGCGCCCCGGCTTCCGCCTGGTTTCCCGGCGCCGACGCGGCATTGGGCGCGCGCCTGTTTTGTTTTCCCTATGCCGGCGGCGGGACGGGCGCATTCGCGGGCTGGCGCCAGCGGCTGCCGGGTGTTTGTCCGGTGCGGTTGCCGGGGCGGGAGTCGCGCGGCGCGGAAGCGCCCTTTGATCGGATGGCGCCGTTGGTCGAGGCCTTGGCCGCGGCCATCGAACCGTATCTCGACCGGCCGTTTTCGTTTTTCGGGCATAGCATGGGCGCGGCGGTGGCTTTCGAGCTGGCCCGCGAATTGCGCCGGCTCGGTCTGCCGGAGCCGCGCCTGCTCGTCGCCTCGGCGGCGCGCGCCCCGCAATTCCGGCGCAATTACACTCCGCCGCCCGCGCCTTCGGAAGCGCAGTTTCTGGAGGAATTGCGCCGGCTGGAGGGCCTTCCCGCCGAGGCCCTGGACCACCCCGCGCTGCTCGCCGCCATTCTGCCGGCGCTCACGGCCGACGCCGCGCTCTACCGCAATTACGTCTACGCCGAAGGCCCTCCGCTAGCGTGCGCGATACGGGCTTACGGCGGCTCGGGCGATCCCAACGTGCGGCCGGAACATCTGGAAGGCTGGGCCAGCCAGACCGGCGCTTCATTCGCCATGCGGCTGTTTCCGGGCGGTCATTTCTTCCTGCGCGCCAGCCAGGAATCCGTGTTTGGCGCGCTGGCGGAGGACTTGGAGCAAGCATGTTGAGGTGGGGCAGGATGGCATCCTGCGTGGCGATTGTGAATCGCCACACGCGCCGACTGGCAGTCGGCGCGCAGGTTGCCTCGCGGCCAACCTGCCCCACATCGGGGAGCCCATGTTGATCCCCGGAGAAGTCGCGGTTTGGCGGGTGCGCCTGGACGATCCGCGGCTGGAAGCGCTTCCAGCGGCCTCCGCCGGCGAAGAGTCGCACGCCGAGCGCTTGCACTCCGGAGCCGCGCGCGAACGCTATCTCCTTGCCCATCGGGCGTTGCGGGCCATCCTTGGGCGCGCCACCGGCGTCCCTCTCGATTTCGCCGCCACCGAAAAAGGCAAACCCTATCTGCCTGGCGCGCCGCAGTTGATGTTCAGCCTTTCCCGCTCGCATGGGATGGCGTTAATCGCGCTCGCCCTGGAGGTGGATGTCGGGGTGGATGTGGAGCGCTTGCGCCCCATCGCGGAATACGGCGCCATCGCGGAGCGCTTCTTTCCGCCGAGCGAAGCGGCCGCGTTTGCCGAAACGCCCCCCGCCGGGAGGGAGCGGGATTTCTTCCGCCGGTGGACGCGCGTCGAGGCCATGCTCAAGGCGCGCGGCGTGGGATTGTACGGCGCCGGCGCGGAATTGGAAGGCGAGTGGACCGTGCGCGAGATCGAGGCGTGCGAGGGATACGCCGGGGCGGTGGCGGCGTCGGCCGCTGGGATGCGCGTGGTGGTGGAGGACTTATGAAGATTGTCGTTCTCGATGGGTACTGCCTGAATCCGGGCGACCTTTCCTGGGATGCCCTGCGGCGGTTCGGCGATGTGCAGGTCTTCGACCGATCGGCGCCGGAGG
>Ga0182014_10008699_pt1 | contig 10316 bp, 7 predicted proteins | sample 612S2DmetaG_FD_120489 | JGI IMG/M metagenome (GOLD analysis project Ga0182014, IMG submission 120489) | Permafrost microbial communities from Stordalen Mire, Sweden - 612S2D metaG | ecosystem: Environmental > Terrestrial > Soil > Wetlands > Permafrost | place: Sweden: Stordalen | collected...
GGCCTGCGCGCCAACAACGGCGTCTCTCTGTCGGTCGATGCCGGCGAGATTGTTGGCTTGATCGGGCCAAATGGTGCGGGAAAATCGACGCTTTTCAATATCATCGCCGGGGCGCTCCCGCCGACCAGCGGACAGATCGTACTCGACGGCGAGGACATAACTGCGCTCACCCCCCCTGAGCGTTGTAAAATCGGTATTGCACGAACATTTCAGGTTGTTCGAAGTTTTGATTCTATGAACGTGGTTGATAATGTTATCGTCGCTTCCCTATTGCGTGAGAGGGCCGTGGTTGAAGCTCGACGTCGCGCTCTTGAAATTCTCGAATTCGTCGAACTGGAAGCGCGCGCAGAAACTCTGGCGGGCGATCTGACGTCCCCAGAGAAGCGTCGTCTCGAACTGGCACGGGCACTTGCCACCAAACCGAAACTCCTTTTGCTTGACGAAGTCATGGCTGGTCTTACTCCGACGGAGGCGCAACGTGGGGTGGAGCTCGTAAAGCGTGTGCGTGGTCTGGGAACGACAATCATCATGGTCGAGCATGTGATGGAGATTGTCATGCCACTGGTCGATCGGGTGATTGTTCTCGATCTTGGGCGTGTGATCGCGGCCGGACGCCCAACAGAAGTCATAACGGATCCCAAGGTGATAGCGGCCTATCTGGGAGATCGAAAGCGTGCTTGAAGTTTCAGGACTCACGACGTCCTATCAGGGGCTTGTTGCAATATCCGACGTCTCGTTCTCAGTCGGGAAGGGCGAAATTGTCACCATCGCTGGTGCAAACGGGGCTGGGAAATCCACGCTCTTGAAAACGATTGCCGGCATGGAACGGCCAAGGGTCGGTACGATAGTTTTCGATGACATGAGAATCGATGGGGGGCGTCCGCACGAAATCACCGCACGGGGGATTGCATTCGTACCTGAGAACCGTCGGCTGTTTCCTCGGCTGTCAGTTCGCGATAATCTTCGCCTTGGCAGCTATCTGTTTCGTAAACAGAGCGATCGGGAAGCTCCGCTGGATGGAGTATTTTCGCTGTTTCCGGTGCTGAAGGCACGTCTGGATCAACTCGCGCTCACCTTGTCAGGCGGTGAGCAGCAAATGCTTGCGATTGGCAGGGCTCTGATGACGCGCCCCCGGCTCTTGATGCTCGACGAGCCGTCGCAGGGCATCATGCCCAAACTCGTGGACGAGATATTTCGGGCAATCGTGGCCATTCGCAACGCGGGGGTGACTGTATTGCTGGTCGAGCAACGTTTATCGGAAAGCCTCGAAATTGCGGACAAGGCCGTTGTACTGCAGACCGGACGAGTTGTGCTGCAAGGAACGGCGAATGAAGTGATGCATCATCCGGATATCCAAAGGGCCTATCTCGGCATCTGAGTAAACATCAGAACGAATGCCCGTCTCGGATCAGCGGTCGCCGGGGCGTTGCGGTTTGCAGGCCCGATAGCACGGATGCTGACTGCGACGAACGCGGCGCCCCGACCTTCAGTCTTTCACACGGGGCGCAAGCCAGCGCTAAACTGTGGCGACTCGCGAATAAGCCAAGCCCCAGAGAGATCCCGATCAGGCTGAAATCAAATCTCGAAGCTGGCTGCCGTCGTGTGCGTACGAGAAGGATTGGGTATCAATCTTGTCAGGTTAGTAGCAACTGGCTGCAACCCTGCACCCTTACTCTGCCTGGGCCGTCACGATCGTACATCGTAAGCCAGAGTTGACGCTACTCCTCACGTATGATGTTTGCCGTGTCCCTTGAGTTTCTGCATGGCCCGATCGAGCGCCTCGGCAATCTCAACGGCACCAACGCGATCGAGGGTCAGGGGTGGGAGGAATTTTAAAGAAGCCGGTTCGATCACCGAAACGCTATGGCACAAGATACCCTCTTCATAAATCTCGCGATAGAGCTCTGGTCCCACAGCGGCATCGCTAATCTTCACGGTGAAAAAGCCACCGTGTGTCACTCCAGGCGACAGCAGGTTATGATACTTAGCGCAAACCTTATCCAATTCGCCCTTCAGAAATGTAGACGTTGTGACTACATTCTCAAGAAATGAGGGACGGCTCGCGACCTCAAGAACTTTGTTTGCGACAATGCAGCTAATTTCATTGCCGCCGAGACTACTGATATACGCAAAATCATGTTCGTTCATGCATTTTTCGTAGATGTCTTCGCGCATGAGAAGGGCGCTGACCGGATAGAGGCCACCCGAGAGACCTTTCCCCGTAATCATCATATCCGGATTGATACAGTAATGCTCTGATGCCCATAGCCGGCCGGTACGCCCAAGGCCGGTACGTGTCTCGTCGACGATGAACAGCACGCCCCGCTCGTTGCAGAGCTTGCTGAGTGCAGAGAAGAATTCCCTGGAGCCGGGTTCGAAGGTCTCGTAGTTGATCAGTTCCACAATCAACGCGCCAATATCGGGCGTCAGACACCGGTCGATCTCATCGAGGTCGCCATAGTTGTCGAAGAATTTCGTGTGCGCCTTGGGAAGATGATAGTAGTCGATAACTCCTTCCTCGGCCGATCCGGTCGCCAGCGCCGCAAACCCGGAGTGTCCATGATATCCATGCTGGTAAGCAACGATTTTCTGACGTCCGGTGAACCGGAACGCAAACATGATCGCGACGTCCACGGACGTCGTGGAACTCAGGGTGATTACGCTGCGGTTCAGCGCCTTGGACGGGGCGAGTTCGGCGAGCTTGTCCTGGAGGTAAAGATACTCAGCATTGGGCATTGACCACAGACCGGTGTCTCGCCCGTCTTCGATGGCTCCCTTTAACGCAGCCAGCACCTCCGGATGACGATGACCAAGGCAATGCACGCCGCCGGCTGTTCCACAATCCAGAACACGTTTGGTGCCCTCCAGATTCCAGAGATAAATGTCGTCGCGCTTACCGATCACGAACTCAATGCCCTTGTTCAGCTGACGCATCGCATTCGAGCGCCACGATCGTGCGACGTAGGTTGAGAGGATTTCCGCGCTTGACAGGGGCCTTCCGGAAGTCTGGATATCGCTCACGACGGATCTCCTGGATGATTTGGAGGGGTTTTGCAGCATTCTCAAGCCGACCTGTCTCGCAAGGACAGTCGGGTCTTCATCCCGTGGCGATGAGATCAAAGTGCCAAACCTTGGAAACGATCTTCCACTGACCGTCCGCAAGCACTAACGTCAATTCGTCTGTAAAATGCTTGGGCAGAAAGATCTCGCGGACGCGGGCATGTGCCGTCGTCGAGGTCGGTATCGAAATGTGCAGAATTTCATCCGCCCGTCGGTCGCCCCGATCCGCCGGAGATTGGCGGCCTGCGACAAGCGCGAGGTACTCGTCGAGGCTCATCTCGACGAAGTCGTCGCCAGTGGAGCTAAACAGCCGGGCCTTGGGATGAAAAATTTTGGCAAACAGTTTGGTGTCGCCGAAGTACAGCGCATCAAAATACGTCAACAGAATTTCGTGGATTTCTTGGACGGGAGCGCGCATGGGTCACCAGCGGTATCCGGTAGCGTGAATCGCTCCGGTGATTTATAATAGAGGATTGTCGACAGTGGACAAATCGCACAGAGATAGGTTGGATGTCAATAGCGCTGCTCGGATGACAGGCATTTGACCAAATTAACAACGAGGTAGGACAGTGGTCTTTGATACAAAAACTCAAATTGACCGGTTTTCGATCGCTGAGCAGGTCTACGAGCATCTTCGCTCATCGATCCTGCGCGGGGACCTCGCGCAGGGAACGAGGGTGATCGAAGCTCAAATCGCCAAAACCCTCGGAATAAGTCGAGCCCCGGTCCGCGAGGCTGTAAATAGACTGCTTCAAGATGGTCTGCTCGAAAGCAAAACGCATTTCGGTCCGTCAGTGATCCAGATGACGTCTGACAAGATTCGGTATTTGTATGATTTGCGTGCAGCTATCGAAAGTTTGGCGATCCGCGAGGTTGTGAAACGTCGACTCCGCCTGGATTTGACCCCACTACGAACTTGCGTAGTCGAAATGAAGCGACGGGCGCGAAAGAAAGATCTCGCTGGTTTGGTTGAAGTCGAGCTCGAGTTTCACCGGCTTCTTTGCAGCCTTGGCGAAAATCCATACGTCATCAAAGTTAGTAAAATGCTCGATGCTCAAGTTCGTATGGCGCTAACAATAGATAATGCGCACTATACGAATCTCAGCGACGTCGCCGACGAACATGAGCCGATCGTCAATGCAATTGAATCCGGCGATGCCGAGACCGCAGCAGGCCTCATCCAGACGCATATTCTTTCGTCGCTGAATGTCATCGCGCCGGAAAACGCTGCCAAAAAGTCGCGGCCGCGCAGGTAGAAGGCGCAGCGACGAGGGTTCAACCAGCTTGCATTCCTGAAAATATCGATCTACTGTCGCCTGTCGACAATGTTGGTTAGGTCGACTGCGAGTGAGAGGGGAAGAGGTTTTCATGGCGGGCTGGCAAGTCGGCATTGATATCGGCGGGACGTTTACGGATGTTGTCGCTTGCAACATAGCAACGCGGCAAGTGGTGTCTACCAAGGTAAGGTCAGTCCGTGCCGATCCTATCAAGAGTCTGCTGGAAGGGCTGGAGGCGGTTGGCCTCACATGGGATGAGGTCGATGATCTTATTCATGGAACAACCGTTGTTACGAATGCGATCGTTGAACTTCGTCTCGCGAAGGTCGCCCTCGTCACGACGCTCGGATTTGCAGATGTTCTGACGATAGGCCGGCAAAACAGACGCCATTTGTATCGTCTCGATCTTCTCCCCAAGCTCGTCCCTTTGGTGCCGCGCGAGCGTTGTCTGGAAATCGACGAGCGTCTTGACTTTCACGGCAACGTTGTTCGTGGCATCGGACGTCAAAGCCTCGATCAGCTTCTCGAGGATCTGCGCAGGCATGACGTCGAAGCGGTCGCGATTTCGCTACTTCATTCGTACGCGAACCCCGCACACGAGAAGGAATTGCTGGAAGCGATCCAAACCGTCGTTCCACATGTCGCGCTGTCCCATCGGGTCAACCCCGAATCGCGCGAGTTTGAGCGAGCCAACACTACCGTGCTGAGCGCGGCCGTAATGCCGCTCGTAGCCAACTATGTCGATCGACTCGAAGAAAGGAAGCCTGTCCGAAGCCGGCTTCACTTCTTTCATTCCGCAAGCGGTCTGTGTTCGTCGGAGATAGTACGAGAACTCCCTCTCACCCTGGCGCTTTCCGGGCCTGCTGCTGGCGTCGCAGCCGCCCGCCGTGTTGCCCAGAACCTGAAAATCGAACAGGCGCTTACTTTCGATATGGGGGGCACGACGACCGACGTGTGCCTGATCTCGCACGGCAGCGCCGAAATTACAGCCGACCGCACCCTTGCCGGCCAGCCCCTTCGCATGCCGGCTGTCGCAGTCGAATCCATCGGGGCTGGGGGCGGTTCTTTGGTTCGCCTTGATGGGGGAGTGCTGAAGGTGGGGCCGGACAGTGTTGGAGTTGATCCCGGTCCGGCCTGTTACGGACTTGGTGGTGAACTGCCCACGGTAAGTGACGCGAACATGGTTCTCGGATTTCTCGAGGATGGAGCAACATTCGGTGGCAATATTCACCTGAGCCGGACGAAGGCGGAAAAAGCGATTGGGCCCATCTCAAACGCTCTGGGACTGAGCGTCGTAGCAACGGCGCTGGGAATCCTGAAGGTCGCAAACAGTGCAATGGCCAATGCTTTGCGGCGCGTCACCGTAGAGCGCGGCATCGACGTGCGTTCGTGTGCTTTGATAGCGTTTGGCGGTGCCGGCCCAATGCACGCGGTGGAAGTGGCTCGCCTGGTCGGCATTCAGCGGGTCATCGTTCCGGAGCATTCCAGTACATTGTCCGCCCTCGGCTGCGTAACCGCGGATATCAGTTACACTCAGCATCAAACAACTCACTTAAGCAAGGCCGCCTGGAGCGTCGAGCGCCTGGAGATGATCCGCAGCGGCATGCTTGAGAATGCCGGTCGCCTGATGGGCCCTGCAAAACAGAAACCCAAGTTCCAGTGGGTTGCTGCCATCCGTTACGTCGGTCAGAGCTATGCGGTCGAGATCGTGGATCCGACTCTCGAGGATACACAGGCGCTTGAGAAGGAGTTTAAAGCCAGGCACTTGCAGCTCTACGGCTTTGCCACAGACGAGTCTTGGGAAATTGTCGCCTTGCGTCTGACGGCGACCGTCGAGCGAAATGTTGCCTCCCAGCTTCTCCCTCCGATGCCGGAAATCTCGTCATCTCCGGCCAAATTTCGGGAGTGTTACTTTAACGACAAGGATCCTGTTCGCGTTGCCGAATATGAGCGGCAGTCGCTTCCGCGCGATTGTCCTCTCAATGGTCCGGCGATCATTTCGGACAAGATGTCGACGCTCATTATGCCACCGAAATGCGCGGTGACAGTGAATGAATCTGGGCACCTGGATATCAAGCTGGAGGTTGTGCCGTGACGTCTCGACCGGATCCATTCACCTTGGAGGTGGTCCGTCATGCCCTCAGCGGGGCTGCGGAGGAAATGTCGCTCATTGTCATGCGTTCTGCCCGCTCTCCACTGTTGCGCGAGGCCGGGGACCTGTCTTCGGCGCTAACTGATCACGTGGGTCACCTTATTGCGCAGGGCAAAGATATCCCCATGCATATGGGGGTTATGAGTTTCACTGTTCGGGAATTCCTGAAGATTATCCCCGCCACCCAACTGCGCGAGGGTGATGTCTGGTTCCTGAACCTGCCAGAGGTTGGCGGCAATCATTTGCCTGATGTGAAAGCTATTCGCCCGATTTTCGCGGACGGAAAGCTTCAAGCCTTCGCGGTCAGCCTTGCACATTGGGCTGACGTCGGCGGCGCCGTGCCTGGAAGTTATGTGCCAGCTGCACGCGACGCGTGGCAAGAAGGCCTTCGTATAAGTCCGCTTCGTGTCTTCCATGTCGATGGCGTCGATCGTGAGAAGATGAATATCATTCTTTCGAACGTGCGCAGTCCAGAGGAGCGGGAAGGCGACATTCTAGCGCAGATGGCGGCGACGCGCGCGGCCGAACACCGATACATCGAGCTTTGTCAGGAGCATGGGGTGTCGGTCGTAAGGCAATGCATCGCCGACCTTCATGACTGGGCTGAAACCCAGATGCGAAAAGTCATTTCGGAGATCCCCGATGGTGTCTACTCGGGAGAGGATTTTCTGGATGATGACGCTGCCGGAGGACCGCCGCTACCGATCCGCGTGCGGATTACGATTGCGGGCAGCGACGCCATCTTCGATTTCTCCGGCTCCGGGGATGCTGCGAATGGTCCGATAAACACCACCCCGTTCATAACGGCGGCGGCAGTGTTTTATGTAATGCGTACACTCTTTGCGCCGGACGTTCCCCCAAACGGAGGATGTTATCGGCCGTTCAGGATAATCACCCGACCAAAATCGGTACTGGAGCCTGGATTGGAGAAGCCCGTGGTTGGAGGTAATCACGAGACGTCACAGCGGATTGCCGATGCGCTGTTTCGCGCATTCGAAGTGATCGCCTCTGACAAGTTGAGCGCCGGGGGGCCCACCACTTCCGGACTTCTGTTGTTCGCCGGTCGCCGTGAAGATGGCCGGTGGACTACCCTTTATGAAACCCACGGCGGCGGCGAGGGAGCGCGACACGATCGTGACGGCATGTCGGTCCTGCGCGTGCACATGTCGAATGTCATGAATACTCCGGCCGAGGTCATCGAGACAGAATACCCGCTTGAAGTCATCTTCCAAAAAGTGAGGGAAGGCTCAGGCGGCGCCGGGAGGCATCGGGGAGGCGAAGGTTTGCACCGATGCTATCGCGCGACTGGCGACGACATCTCACTAACCAGCATGTTCGAGCGAGCCGTCATTCCCCCGTACGGTTTGAAGGGCGGAAACAATGGTGCGCCATTCCGAGTAGAGATCGTCCGGACTGATGGCAGCCGCTTCGCCCTTTCAGGTAAGCAGAACATCCGCCTCAATCGCGGCGACGTTGTCATTCTCGAAAGTTGCGGTGGCGGCGGTTATGGGCCGGTCGACTAGCTAGAAGAACTGGTATCGCAGGACAAACATCATCGAAACCAGGATATGAAGGAGTTGAATACATGAAGCTTGCGAACAAGAATGCAGTCGTGACTGGCGCCGCGAAGGGCATGGGTGCTGCGATAACCGAAACCCTCGCGCGGGAGGGGGCCGATATCTTTCTCACTGCGCGTGATACGGCGGCCTTGGATGCCGTGGCGGAGGTCATCAGAAAATTGGGTCGCAGAGCCGAAGTTTGCGCATGTGACGTGGTCGACGAAAAATCCGTTGCGTCCATGGCGGAAAAGGCAATGAAGTTCTTCGGCAACAGAATTGATATTCTTGTCAACGTTGCGGGCGTAACTGGGCCGATCGAAACGCCTATTCAGGATATCAAGCCGGACGATTTTAGCTACGTCATCGAAGCGAATATTCGCGGTACATATCTTCCCATCAAATATATCGTTCCCGCAATGATTGTTCAACACAGCGGCAAGATCGTAAACATCGGCGGTACCTCCGGCCTTCGAGGGTACAAGAACCGTGCGGCCTACAGTTCGTCGAAATGGGGCGTGCGAGGCCTGACCCGTACGGTTGCCCTTGAGGTTGGAGAGCACAACATCAATTGCAATGTCGTATGCCCCGGAATTGTGCATACCCCTCGCATGGAAAAATTGTGCAGGGAAAAGGCCCGCGTGCGCGGCTGGACATACGACCAGGTTTACGCTGAGTATGTTCAGGACATGGCTCTGAAGCGCGTGAGTCAACCACAAGACATCGCAAATGCGGTACTCTTCATGGCGAGCGACGATGCTCGGAACATAACTGGTCAGGAACTTGCCGTGGATGGCGGCTGGGACGTGTGAAGATCGGCAGGAGAAAATACGCCTGCCCGACTATCTTGTGACTGAGGCTTGTTTTTTGGATGTGCCTGGACTCAATCTGATGCAGGCGACGCAGGCGACGCAGATTGAGTGGACGATAGATCGGAAAATGCCGTGAAACTGAATCTCAAAGATCCCACGTTGCTCCGTGATGCGTGTTTGATCGGCGGTGAATGGACCGCAGCAGATAGTGGTGGAACTATCGGGGTCGATAACCCGTCGACGGGGGCGTTGATCGGCCATGTCCCAAACATGACTGCAACCGAGACCAGACGAGCCATTCAGTTCGCACACGCTGCACTGCCCGCCTGGCGCGCGAAAACAGCCAAGGAACGCGCGGTTATCCTCCGACGCTGGTTCGATCTGATCATGGTGAACCAAGACGATCTCGCCGTCATCATGACAGCAGAACAGGGCAAACCGCTCGTCGAAAGCCGGGGCGAAATTGCCTATGCGGCGAACTTCATTGAATGGTTTGGCGAGGAAGGCAAACGCATCTACGGCGACACGGTCCCAGCCTTTGGTGTCGACAAGCGTATTGTCGTGCTGAAGCAGCCGATTGGGGTCTGTGTGGCGATCACCCCCTGGAATTTCCCGTCGGCTATGATCACGCGCAAGGCGGGACCGGCGCTGGCTGCGGGCTGTACCATGGTTGTCAAGCCGGCAAGCCAGACGCCGCTTTCGGCCTTGGCGCTCGTAGCGCTCGCGGAACGCGCGGGTGTGTCGAAAGGAGTTTTGTCCTGTGTGACCGGGTCCGCAACGGCCATTGGCGGCGAGATGACCTCGAATCCAATTGTCCGAAAAGTGACCTTCACCGGCTCAACGGAGATCGGCAAACAGTTGATGGCTCAGTGTGCGTCAACCGTCAAACGAACCTCGATGGAGCTTGGCGGAAACGCGCCGTTCATCGTGTTCGATGACGCTGATATCGACGCTGCGGTTAAAGGCGCGATGGTTTCAAAATATCGCAACGCGGGGCAGACTTGCGTCTGCGCCAACCGCATTCTGGTGCAAAGCAAGATCTATGACGCGTTTGTTTCGCGGTTAGTGGAGGCCGTTCGTGCGCTGACCGTCGGAGACGGATTCGAAACCGGCGTCAGTATTGGCCCCCTCATCAATAGCGCCGCGATTCAGAAGGTGGAAGAGCACGTATCGGATGCTGTCTCAAAGGGCGCACGCGCTGTTGTGGGGGGCAATCGCCATGCTCTGGGCGGCACCTTCTTTGAACCGACAGTGCTGGCCGACTGTTCGCAGGAGATGCTGATCTTTCGTGAAGAGACGTTTGGACCTGTTGCACCAGTATTTCGTTTCGAGACCGAGGATGAAGCAATTAGGCTCGCGAATGACACCGAGTTCGGTCTCGCTGCCTATTTTTACGGCCGCGATATCGGCCGAGTATGGCGGGTGGCCGAGGCCCTCGAATTTGGCATCGTGGGAATTA
>Ga0182014_10008701_pt1 | contig 10314 bp, 7 predicted proteins | sample 612S2DmetaG_FD_120489 | JGI IMG/M metagenome (GOLD analysis project Ga0182014, IMG submission 120489) | Permafrost microbial communities from Stordalen Mire, Sweden - 612S2D metaG | ecosystem: Environmental > Terrestrial > Soil > Wetlands > Permafrost | place: Sweden: Stordalen | collected...
AAACCATCTTCAAACTCGCTAACGGCCAGATCTGGCAGCAGGCGACATACGCCTACACCTACCGCTACGCGTACCGCCCCAAAGTTCTCATCTACAAAAATGGAGCGGGTTACCAGATGAAGGTGGACGGGGTTGACGACGCCGTCCAGTCAAAAGGCTTAAGTGAGCAGCTACCTGCTGTTAGAACCGGACAGTCCAGGAGGCCAGTCCCATTGTCGTGAATGCCCCAGGAGGAAAGGCGGATCGCCAGGTTGACTTCGGCCTGGCCGGCGCGCCGAAGGTAGTAAAGCGGCGAATGCCATTTGCGAGGTTTCTTGGCCGGCCGATTGGCCACGACGGCGCAAAGCGCATGGGGGACGGCCGGTATTGGGGCCGGATCCGGTGCGCGCTCACGTGCCAAGGTGGGTAAGCAGGCGGCAATGACCAGCACGAGCGTTTTCATCGCGTTCCTCGGCCCAACATCGGCAATCGGCACTAACGCCAGCGGCCAACTTCCTCCGATGTTCACGATGAGGATTAAGCAGTTTGCGGGCCAAAGCGCGGGTTTCGGAAATTCGCGGAAAGACTCGGGCTTTGGCTCGCGCTGCTGGCGGCCGGGTGCCGAAAGTCGGACGCAACTGCTGACTAATCGGCACTTGCCGTCGTCTCGGCACCGGTTAGGATGGCGGACTTCCAATGAATTCAACTAACTCCGTGCTGTTCCTGGGTTGGCAGTTCGGGTGCCTTTATCGTGCGTGAATACGCGGAGGCGTTAAGATGAACAGCGCGAAGGTCGCTTTGGGGCTGACGGCGATGCTGGTCATGCCGGGAATTCTGCCGGCCGCTGAATTGAAGTTGGAAACGCTGCGCGCGTGGGACGCTTATCTGGCGCTGGCCGATGCGCGCGTGAAGGCGCGTCTCGACGGTGGCCGGCCTTTCTTATGGGCCGATGAAGCGCCCGGCCGGTCGCGGCAACTGCGGCAGGGTGAGATCCTGGTGACGCCGGTTGGCGGGAGAGGCAGCCAGAGCGTACCCGGCGGATTGATCCACGACTGGATGGGCAGCTCTTTTGCCCCGGAGGCCAAGCTTACCGGCGTGCTGGCCGTGATCCACGACTATGGGCGCTACAAGGACATCTATACGCCGGTAGTGGCGGATTCGAAGACCATCGAGTGCGGTAGAACCGAACAGAAGTTCTCCATGTTATGGGAGCGCCGCGTGCTATTCGTGACCGCGGCCCTGAACGGCGTGTACGAGGCGCGGGATTTCCCGGTCGGCACCTCGCGCTGGTACAGCGTGGCCACCACCACCGAGGTGCGGGAAGTGGCCGACTACGGCGAACGCGGAGAGCGGCTGTTGCCGCCGGATCATGGCAGCGGCTACATCTGGCGGCTGCGCAACACGGTGCGTTTGGAGGAGCGCGACGGCGGGGTCTACGTCGAACTGGAAGCGCTGGTGCTGACGCGGGATATTCCGGCTTCGCTGCATTGGCTAGTGAGTCCGGTGATAGCCCGCCTGGCGCGCAACTCGGTGATCGACACTTTGAGCCAGACGCGGCAAGCGGTAGGTCTCGAGAGCGCCGGCGCCGAACCGGCGGCTTGCGGCTACCCGCGGTGGAGCGTCTACGGGTCCGGCCTGGAAGAGTAAGTAAGAACCGAGTAAGAACACCCATGCAAGCATCCCTGGATTTCTCACCTCGCGCTGTGGCGGCGAGGCCGTGGGCGATAGCCGTTGAAGCCGACAGCATCGTGCGGAGATCGGAATGGGTGGTGCTGGCGTTTTTGATTTACGCAGCCATCCTTGGAGCGGTGCTTCCGGCCGCGCGAGAGGTGGGCCTCCGGGTCGTCTTTTTGAACCTCGCGATCCTGAGCGGTTACGTGGCGCTCATCGGCCTGGACGGGAACAAACGCAGTTTGGCGCTGAGCGTGACGCGCGACTGGGCGCCGCTGGCGGTGGTCATACTGGCGTATCGCGAAATGGGGTGGTTCGCGCAACCGCACCGCGATCGCGCGCTGGAGACACACTGGGTGGTCTGGGACCACGTGGTTTTGCGCGGCGGCGGTAAGGCCCTGGTTGAGGCGCTGGGGCCGGTGCTGCCTTCGATTCTGGAAATCGCTTACTCGCTGGTGTACGTGTTGGCGCCGTTTGCCGTGGCGGTGCTCTACGTCTACGGCCGGCGCGAGAAGGTGGATCGGTTCCTGCTGGTTTTTGTGACGGGCGTGCTGTTGTGCTACGCGCAATTCCCGTTCTGGCCTTCCGAGCCACCGCGGGTGGTCTTCTACGGCCAGGATTTTCCGGCCTATGACACGGTCTTCCGGCGCTTCAACTGGTGGATGCTGGGCAACTACGGCATCCGCACCAGCGTCTTCCCGAGCGCGCACGTGGCCGGGGCGTTCGCCGCGGCTTTTGGCATCTGGCGGGCCATCCCGGAGCGGCGGTGGCTGCGCTGGTTCCTGCTGACGATGGCAGTGCTGATCGCGGCGGCCACGGTTTACGGCCGTTACCACTACCTGGCGGACGCCGCCGCGGGCTTGGCGATGGCGCTGCTGGCGGCGGGAATCGTTTGGGGCGTGGAACGGCGCGGAAAGCTCCATACCGGTGCTAAGTTGATGTGGCGCGCGCAATCGTGCGTGCCGCGTCGAGGTTAGCGGCCTCGGGCAACACCTCGATTTGGGTCAACAACGGATGATTCGCCAGGAAGCGCGGCCAGTCGGCTAAGTCCCAGGGCAGTTCCGGCGTGATGGCGTGCGGCAATGGTCTGCAGAAACACTTTGCCCAGATACAGCGCCGCCCCAGCCGCTCTTCCAGCCAGCTTTGGCAGCGGCGGGTGAACTCGCCATTCGCCGAAAGCTGCAGGTTCAAAACCGCTTCCTCGATAAGACGCAGTTCGTCGCCGGTCAGATGCGGGCGATTGTAGGGGATGGCTGTCATAGTATTGGTCCCCCTTTGTGGTATTGATCCCCACTTGTGGGGCAGGCCCTAGGCCTGCGGCGGCCTCCCAGGCCGCCCGGCGCTGCAACGCTTGTGTAGCGCGCCAAAGTCTAGCTCCCCGCCGTCAACTGCAGCAAGCCCGCGCGAAGAGCGACGGCGCGCGGATCGCCCGGCCCGGCTTTCAGCAATGCGCGCAAGATCAGCAGAAGCGTCTCGTCGTGCCCTTCGCAAGGGTGATGCCGGAACGACAATTCAAAGCATTCCCAGGCCCGCGAGTAATCGCCGATGCGCAACGCCACGTGACCCGCGCGATAGAGAATCATGCGGTCGAGATCGGCTGTCTTTACCTGTCTGCGCAGCGGCCCCTCCATCTGATCCAGCAGGCTCCAGGCGGTCCGGTAGTCGCCCACCGCGATGGCGAAATCGAAGATCCGCGCTCCGTCGCTTCCGTTGCGCAGGCGCTGGAGGCTCGCTGCCGCCTCCACCCGGCTTTGAAACTGGCCCCTATGCACGAACACGGCCGCCGACGCGCCGTAGAACACGGGCCGCCAATTGGGCATCTTCAGAAAGGAACGCCAGACCCCATCCTCCTGAAAGTCGGCTACCGCGATATCGCCGGGGTGACGTTCCAGGAATGCCTGGAACTCCTTGGCATCCCGGGTCCGCATGAATTGCTTCAGCTCGTCGAACCATGCCACGTAGGGAAAGCTGCGGGCATCCACCATCACCTGATAGCGCGGGAACAGCCGCCATATCAGGTATCCGCCGGCGTTGTAGGTGTTGTAAATGCGAGCTCCGTAGTTCCCGCGCGCCAGGAACTCGGCTTCGTCCACCGGTTGGGAGTACCCGATGCCGAACCCCATCCAGGCGCCGGATTCCGGCCGTTGGCGCGCCTGCAGCACCGCCCGCCCGCCAAAGAACAGGAATAGAACGCAGGCCAGCGCCGCTGTCAGCCGGGGCAGCCGGGCGCCGCGGTCGAAGTAGTCGCGGACCAGATACAGGAACCCGTAGCCAAAGATCGCCGGCAGCAGAAACGTGGAGCGCACGTAAAGCAGATAGAGTGGCGTGTAAGCCAGGAACAGTGCGGCCACCACGCCCCACCGGCGCCCTCCCAACCAACAGGCGGCCAGCGTACCGAGCGCCATCCAGACCAGAAACTCCGGCAGGTGGAGATACTGGCCGGCAGCGCCGAGGGTGGGCTGGAACGCGTTGTTCCAGGCGATGTCGGGACGGCCCGTCCGCCCTAGCGTCTCCGCCATCAGTTGCAGCGGATACCGTGGACCATAAGGGTTCACCGCCGTGGCAAGCCCGCACAGCGCCAGCGCCGCCGCCGTATGCCACGCCTCCCGCCGGGGCAGAAGAAAAAATGCCGCCACCGTCACCATGATGAGGAACGGCGCGGCCAGGATGAAAGCTCCATGCGTGTTCACCCATACCAGCACGATCGCCGGCATGGCGTAGATCCAGGGCAGCGGACTTCGTCCCCGCTCGCGCGCGTTCAACAGGTTGAACCAGCAGAAGACCAGCCCGTTCCAAAGCACCAGCGACAGCATCTCCGGCTTGGGCAGCGTGGCTACCACGCTCGCCAGCACGGTGACCAGCAATATGAGCCATGTTTCCGGCCGCGCCAGCAATCCCTGGCGCCGCGCGTAGATTCCGAGCAGGGCCGGCGCCGCCAGCACCGCCGCGTACCGCAGCGCGAACAGTCCCGCCAAGCCGAAGGCTTTCCAGACCGCCAGGAACAGCAGTTCTCCGGTCCAGGCGCAGTAGATCAGGTCGTTCGAAGCCGGCATCCAGGAGTAAAGCGAGTGGTCCACCCGCAGGGTTCCGTGCTCCACCATCTGGGAACCATACGCCATGTGCCAGAAGATGTCGCCGTCCTGGATGGGCTGGGCAAAGCGGCAGGCAACCACGAGCAGCAACAACCCGCCCAGCACCCAAACCGCCCAGGCGCGCGCCCGGCGGGCAGGCCGAACCGTTTGCCGCCGAGTGCCCCCGCCCGCTATTTCAACTGTGTCTCGCACGAACATCGGCAGATCACCGTGGGGCAGACCATCGCTTTTTGTGGTCTGCCCTACACCCGGCCCTCGACCAGGGCCACTCGTCTTCGCCTTTCGCCATTGAGAAAGAACCCAGGTGGCAGACCACAAGAAACGATGGTCTGCCCCACGCCCTACAACACATCAGCGCCAGCACCCCCTCCGTGACGGCGCCTTCAGTTCCCTACGGCGATCAGCAGGGTTTGCGTGCCGGGGGTCCCTCCCAGCGAAAAGGTGAACGGCACGGTGTCGCTCGCAGCGACATTTGGCACCACCACATCGAACTGATAGAGTCCCAAATAGCCGAAGGTCAATCCCGAGAACGTCACCGTGGCCGGCGTCCCCGCGAACGAGGCTTTGAAGCTACCGCTGAGAGTATTGGATTGGGTCACAATCTGGCCCGCGGGACTATTCGGCGTTACGGTTCCAAAACCAACCCCATAAAACACGATGGTGTCGCCAGGTATGGCGCGCGCGGAGGCAAGCCCTGCGATCGCGCCGGGAGGAAGAACATAAGTGAATCCATCCGAAAACAGCGCCGTGACGTATTGTCCAGCCGGCAGATTGAATGCGGCGGGCGCAAGCAGACCCGGCTCGGTCACATTCACGGTGATCGGATAGGGTAAGCTCGTTCCGCCCGGCGTCGTGACAACTACGGGCTGCGTTCCGGGCGAGATGCCAGAGGGCACCTGAGCGTTCACCTGGGTGGGGCTGACATAGTCGATGAATGCGGGCTCGCCGCCGATGGTAACCGTGGTTCCACCCAAAGCGGTGGGCGCCGTGTCGCCGTTGAAATCGGCGGTGCTCCAATTCTGAGGGGTCACGTTAGCCAGATTCGTGCCGTAAATCTCCATCCACGTTCCGGGGGCAACCGCGGAGTACCCGCCGTAGGCGCTGGCGCTGATGACGCCCAGGGACGTGCGGATGACGGGCGTTTGGTCGAAGGTGCCGTACACCGTTCCGGTGATTACCGCGCCCGGCGTCAGCCCGACTTGTGAGACGCTGCACGTTGAAACCGCCGTTCCGGAGCAGGTGGGAGCGGTGTAATAGAAAACGAAATTGTCGGTGAGAAACGCGACCGTGGCGCCCGTGTTGTTCTCGGTCAGCGACACCTTGATCGAGCCTGAATTGCCGGGCATCAGGCCGAAGGTGATGTAATTACTGCCCGCGCCGATGGGATTGGCGGTCCAGGGGGATATGCCGTTGCCTCCGTAAGTCAGCACCATGGAGATCGTCCCGCCGCCGCCGACGCCCGTGTAGGGCGCTGTCACCGTGCATACGGTGTTGGCGCCATTGTAAGCGCAATTACCCCAGGTGACGCGGCTTTGACCCCAGCCGTTATTGCCGCCGCCGAGGCCGGCCAGAGTCACAACCTGATTGCTGCTTGTGTAGGTGGCCGTTTGCGCCGAAGCCGACGGCAAAAAGGCCGCGCAGAAAAGAAACAGAGGTATGGCAATGCGTCTCATGATTAATTTGTCCTCGACTAATTACCAGCGCGCGGCTGGATTGAGATTGTAGTGGAGCTGTCGCTCGCGCCCAGTATCGTCAGCACTACGGGAACATTGTCGCCGCTGGCGACGCCGCTGGGAACCGTGATATCGACCTGATATTCCCCCGGATATCCGGGCGCAAGGCCGGAGTACAGCACCTTGGCCGGAACTCCTCCTATGGTCACAACCGGCGTCGTGGGCGTCTCGTAGAGAACGCTGCCATCGAGGGGAGGAATGGCGCCGGTCCCGAGAGGCGTGCCATTGAGGTTGCCGTTGGGAGTGGCCAGGCCCAGACCGGTCGCGTAAAGCACCAGCGTATCGCCAATAGTGGCGGGCTGACCGCATTCGGAAAGCGGGCTGATGCTGCTGCCGCACGCCGGCAAACCGAGGTTGGCCGTGGTGGAAACCGGCAGCGCCAGCCAGGCGGAATTGGCGAACTGGGCAATCACGTTGATAAGAGTAGGCACCTTGGGGTCCGCAATGCGATAGAAGCCGGGATTCGCCGGGACCATCGTCAGCGCGTAGTTCGGGTAGAAGGCCGTGGATGTGGTCAGTTGCACGTTCACGGTTCCGGTCGTCGGCAGATTCGTGGGCAGTATTAAGTCGATCTGCTGCGGACTCCCGGCGCTGGGAGCGCCGATCACGTGGAACAGCGGCGCCGCGGTGCCGTTGAAGGTGACCTGGACTCCTTCGGAGGTCGTGCCGGGGAAGAGACCCGAAACCACGTTCGCGCTGGCGCCGAGGCTGTTCGCAAAGACAGTCGCGATGGAGCCGGGCGAGGCGATTCCCGGAGACGCAAACGAAGCGTTGTTTATCACGTAGGAGAGGCCAACCAACGGAAGGGTCGCGGTAGCGGCGGAACTCACGCCGCCGATCGTGGCCACCAACGGCTGCGTGCCCTGGACACTCGGGGGAACCGTGAAGTTGATCTGGTACACGCCCGGGTTTGTGATTCCCGCGAAGGAAACCTTAGCCGAGGTCCCGCCTACCGTGAGCGTGGGCAGGGTCGCGGTTGGATTGGCGGCCGCCGGCACGCCGGTTGGAGTGGCCGGGCTGGTTGGCCCCAGGCCAACGGCGTAGGCATAAAGCGTGTCGCCGGGGTGTGCGGGGGCAGTAAGGGTCACCGGTGTGTTCGCGCTTTCGTAAACGGTGGCGGGCCCCGAGCCGGTACTGTTTTGTGTGAGGAAGCTAGGCGCGTATGTGGCGAGTGTGATATTGAACGGCGCGGATTGGGCGCCACTCACCGTCACGATGAGCGTTGTAGCTCCAGGGGAGACTTCAAACGGGATTTCAATCGCGAATTGCGTCGCCACCAGGCTGGACGCGTAGACATAGGCCGGTTTTCCCCCGACCGTCACGCTGACGTTGGCGGCGTTTGTTCCGAAATTGGTGCCGTAGACCGAAGCAAACATGCCGGGGCATAGTTGCGGAAGATAGTTGGTGCTATTGACCACCGCGGTAACGGTGGGCTGAGCGAAGGCGGCGGCGGAAAAAGCGAGTAATGCAACGGTTTTTAGCATCATTTGAATCCTTTCAAACAGGTTTTCCCGGCCGCTTACGAACGTGCGCGCCTCGCCGGAGTGCGCGGTTTACCGAGCCGGAGGAATAGCGCCAGCGCGGGAATCGCCATCAGGGCGAAGGTGCCGGGTTCCGGCGCCGTACCCGCGGAGGCGCCCGTTGAATAGTAGACCTGGCTGATCGTTGGGAACTCCTCGAAAGCCGTCCCGGTGAGCGTCACCGAAGTCACGGGAGTGGAGGATGTGAAGCCGATGAAAGCCGTACCCGAGAACGGGGGAGTTACCACGGATCCGGACAATCCGTTCGCCGTCAGAACGACCGTGTCAGTGCCGGCGCCCGAGTAGTCGCCGGCCAACACGTCCCAGAGTTGAAGGCCGAAGGCGGTCACTCCGCCGGAAGGCATCGTGATGGTGAGTTGCCCATCGCTAATGTCGTAAAAGGCGCTGGTCAGCGCAGGCCCCTGAATACTCGACCCGGTGCCTCGATCGTAGTCGACCGTAACGTAGTCCGGTCCTTCCGCGCCCAGGTAATAACCGCCGTTGCCGTTAGTGCCCACGAATTGGAAGCCGTCCACCGTAAGCCCGGAAGCTGTGTTGTAATTGGCGCCGCTGCTGCCACTAATGATGCTGTTGAAACCAAAGCTTGCCGGGGCGGCGCCCACCGCGGTGGTGAAGCTGGCAAGGCTGGTATAGAAAACCGGCCCCGCGCTCAAAGCGCACGATCCGGCCACCAGGCAGGGCAGCAGATGTAGCAACCGTTTCAGCATCTCTTATCTCCTAAGGTTGAAGTGGGTTGCGCGGCGGAGCCGTCCGGGCCAAGTCTATTCGATGCCAGAACATCCCCGCCCTCCAGGCGCATCCGTTATTCCATCAAGCTACGCGGGACTGAGAACGTAAACAAGAAGCAAGGGGTAGTTGCTACCGTAGCAAACCCGCCATAAGTCCTGGTCCCTAAGGTACTTGCACCGCGTGGAAAAAGCGCGTAGGCTTAAAGTTCCCAAGGGGCGGACTCTGCCGAAAATGCCGGGGCAACCAGATCTCGACAAACAGGCGAAGGCGGAGACGGTCGCTGAAATCCCGCCGGATGCGGTGCTCGCGGCGCTCGACAAAGTGGCCGCCAGCGACGCGTTTGGCAAAGTCGAGCGACCCGCCCGCTTCCTGCGGCACCTGGTGGAGACCGCTCTTCGCGGGGAAGGCCAATTTCTAAAAGAAAGCGTTCTGGGGACGGACGTGTTTAACCGTCCTGCCTCCTGGGACCCTCGTCTGGACCCGGTCGTCAGGCAGGAAGCCGCGCGGCTTCGCAAGCGCCTGGCCAGGTACTACGAAACCGATGGAGCGGAGGCCGAGGTCCGGATCGAGTTACCCGTGGGCAGTTACGTACCCGTGTTTCGCTCAAAGCCGGTCGAAATCGAAAGCGCGCCCGTAGAAACCCCGCCGATAGGGACTGCCAGCGCCGCGCAACCCGTCCGGCGGCGGCGTCCGTGGGTGTACGCAGCGGCCGGAATCCTGTGTATCGCGGTTGCGGGAGTCGCCTGGCGAGCCTTCTCTCCCCGCGAATCGCCGCCCTCCATCGCGGTTCTGCCTTTTGCCAACCTCACCGCCGATCCGGCCAATCAGTACTTTTCCGACGGCCTGACCGATGAAATTACCGATTCCCTAGCCCGTCTCAAAACCCTGCGCGTGATCGCTCGATCCTCAGCCTTTCAGGCCAAAGGCAAAACGGCGGATATTCGGGAGATAGGCCGATTGCTCAACGTAACCAATGTACTCGAAGGAACCGTCGAGCGATCCGGCGACCGCGTTAAAATCATCGCCCATCTGGAGCGCGTTTCGGATGGGTCCCTACTGTGGTCGAACACCTACGAACGGAGCGCGTCGGATCTGTATGCGGTGCAGTCGGAACTGGCGGCCGGTATCGCCGGAAGCCTGCGGCTGGCCGCCGGAGTTCCAGCCGCCCAGCACGTCCCCAAACCGGAAGCCCATGACTTGGTGATGAAGGGCGCCTATGACCTGCAACAGATGACCACCGAGTCCCTGACGCGAGCCGAGTCGGAGTACCGGCGCGCCATCGACCTCGACCCCCAGTATGCCAGGGCATACCTCGGATTAGGCAGCGTGAAATGGGACCAATTCGTAGCCAGGGGGGCCTCCTACCAGACGGAGGCCGAGCGGAATGGCGCCGAGCAGTGGTACCGAAAGGCGCTCGAACTGGACCCGGAGTTGTCGCAGGCCCATGCCCTCATGGCAACGATCGCTATGCAATACGATTGGGATTGGAACCGGGCCGAGAGCGAGCTTCGATTAGCGGTGGCCGGCCCGTCGAGCGCGGCGGCGGAGAGCTTTTACGCATTCTTCCTC
>Ga0182014_10008702_pt1 | contig 10314 bp, 6 predicted proteins | sample 612S2DmetaG_FD_120489 | JGI IMG/M metagenome (GOLD analysis project Ga0182014, IMG submission 120489) | Permafrost microbial communities from Stordalen Mire, Sweden - 612S2D metaG | ecosystem: Environmental > Terrestrial > Soil > Wetlands > Permafrost | place: Sweden: Stordalen | collected...
CCCTCGAAGATGGTGAAGATCTTGGCGTCGCGGTGCCAGCGCTCGACGGGGTACTCGCGGGTGTAGCCGTTGCCGCCGAGGATCTGGATGGCCTGCTCGGTGACGCGGACCGCGGTCTCCCCCGCCACCAGCTTGCACATGGAGCCCTCGGCGTGAGTGAACGGCTTGTTCTGCCGGGCCATCCAGGCGGCGCGCCAGGTCAGCAGGCGGGCCGCATCGACGGACGCCTGCATGTCGGCCAGCATGAAGGCCACCCCCTGGTTCTGGCCGATCGGGTGGCCGAACTGCACGCGGTCGCGGGAGTACTCCGCGGCGTACTCCACGGCCGCGCGGCCGACCCCGACGGCCATCGCGGCCACGCCCGGCCGGGACGCCTCGAACGTCTTCATCGCGGCCTGCTCGCCGGCGCGGCCTCCCTCGCGGACCCGGGCCAGCCGCTCGTCCAGCCGTTCCTTGCCGCCGACCAGGCAACTGCCCGGCACCCGGACATCTGCGAGCACGACCTCGGCCGTGTGCGAGGCGCGGATGCCGTGCTTGCGGAACTTCTGGCCCTGGGACAGCCCGCGGGTGCCGGGCGGCACGATGAAGCTGGCCTGGCCGCGGCTGCCGAGCGCGGGGTCCACCGACGCGACGATGATGTGCACGTTGGCGATGCCGCCGTTGGTGGCCCAGGTCTTGGTGCCGTTCAGCACCCACTCGCCGGCCGCCTCGTCGTAGACGGCCCGGGTGCGGATCGCCCCAACGTCGCTGCCGGCGTCCGGCTCGGAGGAGCAGAAGGCGGCCAGCTTCACGTCGCCGGGCGCACCGAACATCTGCGGGGCCCACTCTCCGATCTGCTCGCTCGTGCCGTTGCTGACCAGCGAGACGGCCGCGAGCGAGCTGCCCACCAGGGACAGCGCGATGCCGGCGTCGCCCCAGAACAGCTCCTCGAACGCGACGACGATGCCGAGCCCGCTGGGCTCGAACGCCTGCTGGGCGAAGAAGTCGAGTGAGTAAAGGCCAATCTTGGACGCCTCCTCGAGGATCGGCCACGGCGTCTCCTCGCGCTCGTCCCATTCGCTCCCGGCGGGACGGATGACGCTCGCGGAGAATTCGTGCACCCAGTCGCGCATGTCGCGCAGGTCCTCGCTGAGTTCCAGGGAGAACTCCCCCGGCGTGTCCTTCCCGCTGCTCATGCTGCTCCTCGCGATCAACGACATGCGCTCGTGGCCAGGCCCGGCGCCTCCGGCTGTGCTCAGCCGCGGTCCCGCAGGCGGCGTCGACTGCCCGCAGATGGATATGTTACTCAAGAGTAACAGGTCGCGACCGGGGCCGGAAAGGTGATGGAAGGAACATCCCGCCGCCTAACGGACGCCTGTGGCCCTCGGTGCGCACGAAAATGGTCCGCCCGGTACGGGCCCACGGAGTGCCCCCCACGGAGTGCCCCCCTCCGGGGACTGCCCCCCCCGCGGGGTCCCCGCCTCCGTGGGGCGCCCCCATGTACGCAATGGCGCCTCTACGTACATGGGAGTACACGCGATGGCGCCTTTACGTACAAAAGAGGGTGGACCGACATATCGGAACGTAACAACTGTATCGGTACGTAACGACGCCGTTCCGCAGAGTTGTTGATCAGCGTCTTGTTGTGGAGTACTGTCCTGTGCTCGGGGGACCTGGTGACATCGCTGTCACGTAACCCTTGACCTCTGAGGAGAAGTCAGCATGCGCCTTCCCCGCCGGATTATTGCTGTCGTGACACCGCTGATCCTGGCCCTTGCCGTGGCGGCCTGCTCCGGCGGCAGCGGCGGTTCCGGGAGCGCCAAAGGCCACATCACGCGCGGCGGGACGGCCACGATGGCCTGGGTCGGCGCCTCGCCGAACTTCATCTTCCCGCTGGCCCCGGCCACGAACACCAACGGCTATAACCAGAACCTCACCGACCCCCTTTGGCCGCCCCTGGTGTATGCCGGGAACGGCGGCCAGACGGCCGTGAACCCGCAGGAGAGCCTGTTCTCGTCCATCATCTACGGCAACGGCGACAAGACAGTCACCATCGACCTGAAGCACTGGAACTGGTCGGACGGCAAGCCGGTCACGAGCCGGGACTTCACGTTCGTCTACAACCTGCTCAAGGCCACCGTCCCGAACTGGTGGCTGTACGTCCCGGGCCTGTTCCCGGATGGTGTGGCCAGCGTGGCCACACCCGACACCCACACGGTCGTGCTGAACCTCACGCACTCCTACAACCCGGCCTTCTACACCGACGACGTGCTGGACAACGTTCAGATACTGCCCCAGCACGCCTGGGACAAGACCTCCATGAGCGGCCCGGTCGGGAACGCCGACGAGACGACCGCGGGCGCCAAGGCAGTGGACGCCTTCCTGCAGAAGGAAGGCGGCCAGATGAGCACGTTCACCACCAACCCGCTCTGGAAGGTCGTGGACGGGCCGTGGAAGCTGGCGTCCTTCGCCAGTAACGGCGCCTGGGACTACGTCCCCAACAAGCAGTACTCCGGCCCGGACAAGCCGATCCTGGCCCGGATGAACAACGTGCCGTACACCACCGACGACGCCGAGCTGAACGCGCTGCGGTCCGGCAGCAGCCTTGACGTGGGCACCCTCCCGCTGAACGACATCAGCCAGCAGGCGGTTCTCAAGTCGGAGGGCTACACCGTCGTCAGCGTGCCGCTCCCCGCCGTGGCCGAGATCATTCCGAACCTGTACAACGCCAGCGTGGGGCCGCTCCTGCGCCAGCTGTACATCCGCCAGGCCCTGGAGGAGCTGATCAATCGCCCGCAGCTCGTGTCCAAGGTCTACGGTGGCTACGCCGACCCGGGCAACGGCCCAGTCTCGGTCAAGGCGTTCCCGTCGTGGGTCTCGCCGCTGGAGAAGTCCGGCGGCCCCTATCCCTACTCGCCGTCCACCGCCACGGCCCTGCTGAAGGCGCACGGCTGGAAAGTCACCCCGAACGGGACGACCACCTGCCAGCATCCGGGCAGCGGAGCGTCCGACTGCGGGGCCGGGATCACCGCGGGCCAGCCGCTGAGCTTCCAGCTCCTTTACTCCTCCGGGGCGGCCAGCACGGCGGAGCAGGAAGCCGCCATCCAGTCCTCCGAGGCGCAGGCCGGCGTGACGATCAGCCTCAAGCCGGAGCCGTTCAACACGCTGGCCAGCACCGTGGGCATCTGCACCGCGAGCAGCCACCCGGCCTCGAGCTGCGGCTGGCAGCTGGTCGCCTTCGGCTACCAGCCGAACAGCCTCTACCCGAACGGCACCGGGTTCTTCAACACCGGCGGCTACAACAACCTGGGCGGCTACTCCAATCCGGAGATGGACAACCTCATCAACGCCACCGAGTACGGCTCGAGCACCAGCGCCTTCTTCGCCTACGAGGACTACGCGGCCCGTCAGCTCCCGTGGCTGTGGCTACCGCTCCGGGCGAGCCTCTTCGTATACAAGAGCAACCTGCAGGGCTTCGCCCCGCTGAATCCGCTATCCGGCGGCAACAACCCGGAAGCCTGGTACTACAGCTCGTGACCCCCTGATGACCGCGTTTCTCGTCCGCCGGATCGGCCAGGCCGTGGCGGTGGTGATCGGCGTCATGGTCCTGACGTTCGTCCTGATCCACCTGGAACCGGGCAGCGCGGCCCGGGCCACGCTGGGACTGCGTGCCACGGCCGGCCGGATCGCCATCTTCAACAGCACCTACGGCCTGAACGAGCCGCTGGACCGGCAGTTCGTGACCTATCTCGACCAGGTGGTGCACGGCAACCTCGGCACGTCGTACTCGCTGCAGCAGCCGGTGTCGACGCTGATCGCCCAGCGGCTGCCGCGTGACTTCCTGCTGCTCGGGCTGTCGACCGTGCTGGCGCTGCTGATCGCGCTGCCGCTGGGCATCTACCAGGCCGTGCGGCGCAACGGCATCGGCGACTACATCTACACCGGGATCGCGTTCACCCTGTACTCGATGCCGGACTTCTTCTTCGCCATCCTGCTGATCGCCGTGTTCAGCGTGCAGCTGCAGATCCTGCCGCCGGAGGCGCCCCAGGCCACCTCGGTCGCCGGGATGCTGGCCGATCCGCGGGCGCTGGTCCTCCCGGTGGTGACGCTGGCCCTGATCAGCGTGGCCAGCTACAGCCGGTACATGCGGTCCTCGGCCATCGACACCCTGGCCCAGGACTACATCCGGGTGACCCGGGCCAAGGGCCTGCCCGAACGGCTCGTGCTGTCCCGGCACGTGCTGCGCAACTCGCTGCTGCCGGTGGTCACCGTCGTCGGGCTGTCGTTTCCCACGATCGTGGCCGGCGCCGTGATCGCCGAGGCGGTGTTCAACTACCCGGGCATGGGCCTGCTGTTCTACCAGGCCGCGACCAGCCACGACTTCCCGGTCCTGCTCGGCTCCACGCTGGTCGTGGGCATCTCGACGGTCATCGGGAGCCTGGCCGCCGACATCGTTTACGCAGTTCTCGACCCCCGGATCCGGTATGGCCACGCGTGAACGGCGGCCGGCCGCGGCCGCGCTCCCCCGGCCGGGTGCCGCCGAGGAGGCGCCGGCCGGAGCCGGGGGCCGGGAGACGGGTGGATCGCTGCGCCTGATCCTGGCCACGTTCGCCGAGAACCGCACGGCCGTCGCCGGCCTGGTGCTCATTATCCTGATCACCCTGTTCTGCTTCGCCGGGCCGCTGCTCTACCGGACGAACCAGGTCACCGTCCAGCTGGGTATCGCGAAGCTCCCGCCGAGCGGCCGGTACCCGCTGGGCACGGACCCCTCCGGGTACAACGTGCTGGGACGGCTGATGCTCGGCGGCCAGTCGTCCCTGGAGCTCGGCTTCGCGGTGAGCATCGCCACCACGGTCCTCGGCACCCTCTACGGCGCGGTGGCCGGCCTGGCGGGCGGAGTCGTCGACGCCGTCATGATGCGCGTCATCGACACCTTCCTCGCGATTCCGAGCCTGGTGCTGCTGCTGATCCTGGTCAACGTGTTCAGCCCCAACCTGTGGGTGATCATCCTGCTGCTGACTTTCGTGTCGTGGCTGGCCATCGCCCGGCTGGTGCGCGGTGAGGTGCTGACGCTCCGCACCCGGGAGTTCGTGCAGGCGGCGAAGATGATGGGCGCCGGCCGCCAGCGCATCGTGCTGCGCCATCTGGTGCCGAACGCGATCGGGGTGATCGTCGTGAACGCCACGTTCACGGTGGCCGACGCCATCCTCACCCTGTCCGCGCTGAGCTTCCTCGGCCTCGGGCTCCCTCCGCCGCAGGCCGACTGGGGCGGAATGCTCTCCAACGGCCTGAACTACCTCTTCGACGGCTACTGGTGGATGGTCTACCCGCCCGCGATCATCCTGATCATCACCGTGGTGGCGTTCAACCTGATCGGCGACGCCATCCGTGATTCGCTTGACGTCCGCCTGCAGCGCCCCTGAATCCGCCTGCAGCGGCCCCGAAATAGCGCCCCCGAAATTCGGGGAATACCCTCTCCCTGGGGGGACGCCGCGCGGAACAGGAAAGCCGGGGCACACGTGTCCAAGGGGAGAGCCGGGGCACCGGAGCCGAGTCTTCTCGGCGCTATCGGACGGATTACCGTCTCCATTCCCCCGGCGGGGCCAGGCGAGGTGCTGCTGCCGGTCCGCGGCGGCACCGAGACGTTCGCGGCCTGGTCAGACGAGCCCATAGCACGGCACACCCGGATCGTGGTCGTGGACACCATGTCGGCGCGTTCCGTGTTCGTCATGCCGTTTGATTAGGGGGGCGACCCCCCAGCCCCCCCGCATGCGCTCCGCGCCCCGCGGCGGTACCTCGCCGACACACCGGCCACTCGCCGGGCCGTTGGCCCGGACTCGCTGGGCCGGTAACGATCGCCTCGCCCTATGACCAGGGGGGGCGACCCCCCAGCCCCCCCGCATGCGCTCCGCGCCCCGCGGCGGTACCTCGCCGACACACCGGCCACTCGCCGGGCCGTTGGCCCGGACTCGCTGGGCCGGTAACGATCGCCTCGCCGTAATCTCGCGCTGGGTCCGTTACGGGGGGTGAAGATCTTCTGGGCTACGAATCGGAGTGATGGTCGAGGAATTCGTAGACGTCCGCCTCGTCGACCCCGGGGAAGATGCCGGCCGGCAGCGCGGACAGCACGTGCGAGTGGGCCCGCGCCGAGGGCCACGCCATGCCTTCCCAGCGCGCCTCCTGATCGGCCGGCGGCCGCTTGCAGCATTCGCCGTCCGGGCAGGCCGAGCGCATCCGGGTCGGGGTCTCCCGGCCGCGGAACCAGCGGGAGTGCTCGTACGGGACGCCCAGCGTGATGGCGAACCCCCGGTCGGCGCGCGAGTCCACCTGCGAGACGCAGAAGAACGTGCCGGACGGCGTGGCCGAGTACTGATAGTGCGGCGAGAACCGGTCGGACGCGCCGAACACCTGGCGACCGGCCCACTTGCGGCACATCCGCTGGCCCTCGATCGCCCCGTCCGGGTCGGCCGGGAAGACCAGCCCATCGGACTCGTAGGCCTTGAAAATGATGCCGCTGGAGTCGTTCTTGGTGAAGTGGCACGGCATGCCGAGGTGCCGGGTGGCCAGGTTGGTGAAGCGGTGCGCAGCCATCTCGTACGACACCGAGAACACGTCCACCAGATCTTCGACGGCCAGGTCGCGCGCCTCCTTGGCGTCGGCCAGGAAGCGGAGCGCGGCCTTTTCCGGCATGAGCACCGCCGCGGCGAAGTAGTTGCTCTCGACCCGCTGGCGCAGGAAGTCCGCGAAGTCACGCGGCGCCTCGTGCCCGAGCAGGAAATGACCGAGCGCCTGCAGCAGGACCGCACGCGGCGAATGCGTCCCGACCGGCTCCTGCTTGACGTAGATCCGGTGGTTGCGGAGATCAGTCAGGGACCGAACGGAATTGGGCAGGTCCTGCACGTACCGCACGGAGAAGCCGTGGTGGCTCACCACAGAAAGCAGCATGCCCTGCGACAGCGCGCCGCCCGAGTACCCGGCCGACTGCAGTGCCCCGTCGGCGGCCCGCTCGATGTCCTCGAAGTAGTTGGCCCGCTCGCGCATGGCCGCGCGCAGTTCGGCGTTGGCCGCGCGCGCTTCCTCCGGCGTCGCCGTCGGCTTGCCCCGCTGGTCGCGCAGCGCGCCCGCCAGCTTCACCAGGTGCTCGAGCACCTCGGTGGGCACCCGGGTGCCCACCTTCAGATGCGGCATGCCGAGCTCGGCGTAGGCGGGGTCGCGCTGCGCTTCCGCCAGGGCGATCTCCAGTTGCGCCCGGCGGCTGGGGGCCTGCCGCCGCAGCAGTTCCTCCACCGGCACCGACAGCGCGGCGGCCAGGTCCTCCAGCACCGAGAGCTTCGGCTCGCGACGGCCGTTTTCCAGCAGCGAGAGCGCGGACGGGGCCCGGCCCACCCTCATCCCCAGCTCGGCCAGGGTCAGGCCCCGGGAACGGCGCAGGTGACGGAGACGCTGCCCCATGGTCATAAGGTCTAGACCATGGTCAGGCGTCAACTTTATAGATCCTTCAGCCATAAAAACGAGCTTATCTTGTCGCATTGAGAATTTCTACGTTTTTTACTTGAACCCCTACTATTCATTATCTTGATAACGAGGGATGCTGCTTGTAAGGCCACTTGGTGGCGCGCAGGCAGGAGGCAAAGGGGACATGGACAGGATCAGCGAGCAGGCCAGCCGGCTCCGGACTGAATGGCAGGAAAACCCGCGCTGGGCGGGTACGCAGCGGACCTACACCGCCGAGGACGTGATCCGGCTGCGGGGCTCCGTTCAGGAAGAGCACACGCTCGCGCGGCTCGGTGCCGAGCGGCTGTGGTCACTGCTGCAGGACGAGGACTACGTCAACGCGCTCGGCGCGCTGACCGGTAACCAGGCCGTCCAGCAGGTGCGGGCCGGGCTGAAGGCCATCTACCTGTCCGGCTGGCAGGTCGCCGCCGATGCGAACCTGGCCGGGCAGACCTACCCCGACCAGAGCCTGTACCCCGCGAACTCGGTACCCCAGGTCGTCCGGCGGATCAACAACGCGCTGATGCGCGCCGACCAGATCACCTTCTCCGAGTCGAAGGACGGCGACACCGGCGGGGCCCCGTACTGGATGGCCCCGATCGTGGCCGACGCGGAAGCCGGGTTCGGCGGCGTGCTCAACGCCTACGAGCTGATGAAGGGCATGATCGCGGCCGGCGCGGCGGGCGTGCACTGGGAAGACCAGCTCGCCTCCGAGAAGAAGTGCGGCCACCTGGGCGGCAAGGTGCTCATCCCGACCGGCCAGCACATCAAGACGCTGAACGCGGCCCGGCTCGCAGCCGACGTATGCGGCGTCCCGTCACTGGTCATCGCGCGCACCGACGCGCACGCCGCCACGCTCATCACGAGCGACATCGACGAGCGCGACAAGGCGTTCACCACCGGTGAGCGCACCGCCGAGGGCTTCTACCGCACCCGCAAGGGCATGGACCCGTGCATCGCCCGGGGCCTGGCCTACGCCCCGTACTCCGACCTGCTGTGGATGGAGACCTCCACCCCGGATCTGGAGGAGGCGCGCCAGTTCGCCGAGGCGATCAAGGCCGTCTATCCGGACCAGATGCTGTCCTACAACTGCTCGCCGTCCTTCAACTGGCGCCGCCACCTGGACGACGCCACGATCGCGAAGTTCCAGCGCGAGCTCGGGGCGATGGGCTACAAGTTCCAGTTCATCACGCTGGCCGGCTTCCACGTGCTGAACTACTCGATGTTCGAGCTGGCCACCGGGTACGCCGCCGAGGGCATGCCCGCCTACGTCGAGCTGCAGGAAAAGGAATTCGCGGCCGAGGCGGACGGCTACACCGCGACCCGGCACCAGCGCGAGGTCGGCACCGGCTACTTCGACCTGGTGGCGTCGGCCATCAACCCGGCCTCCTCGACCGTAGCCCTGGCGGGCTCCACCGAGAGCGAGCAGTTCACAACGGTGTGACCTGCGCGCGGGGAGCAGGGCACCCCGCGAGCGCTGGTAAAAACCGGCCCAGCGAACCCGGGCCTTGCGCCCGGGTGAGCGGTCGGTGCGGTCAACGTCGACCGCACCACCCGTGGGCCGTTAACCAGCGCGAGCAAATCAGCTACCGCACGACCTGCTCCCTGCCCCGGCGAAGCCTGATCGCCCCCGGCGAAGCCTGATCGCCCCCGGCGAAGCCTGATCGCCCCCGGCGAAGCCTGATCGCGCTGCCTGCCGCGGACAGAACCCGTTCCCGTCGCTAACGCTGCGGGAACGGGTTCTGCTGTACCCGGGCCCTCTCCCTGGGGGCGGACTAGACCGGTCCCTGGGGGTCGGACTAGACCGGCGGGAAGGGATCGTGGCCAGCGCTGCCCGTCCCGCCGGGGCCGGCGGAACCGCTGGGCGGGAACGGATCGCTGATGATCGTCGGGGACGTGTACTGTTCCCGCGGCGGGAAGAACGCACCCTGCTGGGTGGGCGCCTCGGAATCCTCGGTCAGCAGCCCGGTCGAGGGACCCACCGGGACGGCGCTGTACACCGTGCGCCGGCGCCAGCGCGACGGCACGAACAGCGGGATCACCATGGCCAGGCCGGCCAGCGCGAGCACGCCGTTGAACAGCATGGCCTCGAAGCCCTGCCCGTAGACGTGCGTCTTCAGCGGGATGAGCTGGACCGCGTGCCGGACGCTGGCCAGGTAGAGCCCGGTCAGGCCGAGCAGCGCCAGCCCGGGCAGCCCGGCGGCCAGCGGTGAGACCCACGGAATGGCGATCAGCAGCCCGGCCGCCAGCCCGACCGCGAGCAGGGCGGCCAGCGCGACGAGCAGGTTGTGGTTGTGCAGCAGCGAGCCGCCGGCGCCGGGCAGCGTGGCCAGCGCCCCCGTGGAGGACGGGGGCCTGAGCAGCTTCAGGTATCCCCAGCCGCCGGCGAAAAAGATGACCACCGCGGCGACAACGGCGAGAACGATCCCGACAAGATGCCGCATGTCCATAATCCCTTCCGCCATCCGTACCGCGGAGCGCGGCGGATGCCTCATGTGCCTCGTGGCCGGGCGCCCCCCGTGCGGCCGGATGACTATACGAGGCTAGCGCGCGGCTCCCGGCTTAGGGCTCATTCGGGTCCCCGGGCCGGCGCGCCGGCGCCCAGGGTGGCGAGGACGCGGACGGCCCCGAGTGCCCGGCCGGATACGGACGGGCGCGGGCATTCTCCTGGGGCGGCGGAACCGGATTCGCGTACGGGTGCGAGGAGGGGTACCTCGGTAGCCGCGGAACGGTCCGCGGACGGGCTATCCGCGGACCGGCCTGCGGTGGCAGCGGCGGCGCCATGCGGTGTGCGGGCGCGAGCCGGTGTGCGGGCGCGAGCCGGTGTGCGGGCGCGAGCCG
>Ga0182014_10008703_pt1 | contig 10313 bp, 13 predicted proteins | sample 612S2DmetaG_FD_120489 | JGI IMG/M metagenome (GOLD analysis project Ga0182014, IMG submission 120489) | Permafrost microbial communities from Stordalen Mire, Sweden - 612S2D metaG | ecosystem: Environmental > Terrestrial > Soil > Wetlands > Permafrost | place: Sweden: Stordalen | collected...
CATGCTCAAGGTCGCCCGCAACGGGTTCCCGAAGCGAACTCTGGAGAGCCGGGACATCAACGCCGCGTGGGCACAGCTTACACCCCCCGAATCGCCATCACCGTGACATCGTCGTAGCGCGAGCCGCGGCTGAATTCGCTGACGCTTTCCACGATGCGCTCCACCAGCGCGCTCGCCGATTGCCCGCGGCTGTCGCGCAGACAGCGTACCAGCCGGTCCTCGCCGAAATCCGCTCCCGAAGGCGCTTCGGCTTCGGTAACGCCGTCGGAATAGACCAGCAGCGTGTCGCCCGGATGCAGACAAACCTGTCGTTCGCTGCACTCCCACTGTCGAAAAGCGCCGATCACCGTAGCGGTGGGATCGAGCGTCTCCAGGCCGCCCGACGCGCGCAGCAGCAGCGGCGCCACGTGGCCGCAATTCACGAAGCGGAGACTGCGGGCGCGGTCGTCGTAGATGCCGAAAAACAACGTGGCGAAGCGCTCGGCGGTGGTGGAATCGAAAAAGTGGCGATTGACCGTTTCCAGCACGTGCGCCGGCTGCAGCAGGGCGTGGGCTTCCTGGCTGCGGAAGCAGGCCTGCAGGTTGGCCATCAACAGCGCCGCCGGAACGCCCTTGCCGGAGACGTCGCCCAGCACGAAGCCCACCGTGCGGTCGCCGGCGTCGAGGAAATCGTAGTAGTCGCCGCCCACCTCGCGCGCCGTCACGCAGTGGCCGGCATAATCGATGCTGGCCAGGCGGTGCATCTCGTGCGGGAAGAGCTGCTGCTGTACGTTGGCGGCGATCTCCAACTCCGACTTTCGCCGCCGCTGCGATTCGGCCTGTTTGCGCACCACGGCGATCACGCGATCGTTGTCCCAGGGCTTCTGGATGAAATCGCACGCCCCCCGGCGCATCGCCTCGACGGCCAGATCCACGCTGCCCCAGGCGGTCATCACCACCACCGGAGTCGCGTTGCCCAGCGCTTCCAGGCTGGCCAGCAGGTCAAGCCCTTCCACCCCGGAGGTGGTGTCGCGCGTGTAATTGAGGTCCGCCAGAATCAGGTCGAAGGATTGGGTGCGCACGGTTCGCAGCAGCGCCCCCGGAGAATCCACCGTGACCGCCTGGCAGCCCTGCCCTTTGAGCAACAGGCGCAGCGCTTCCAGCACGTCCGGCTGGTCGTCGCAGACCAGCACGCGCACTGGGCTCGATTGCGTCACTGACACCAAGATATCAGACGGTGCGGAGGCGGGTTTCGTGCCGGAAATCGCGCGCTCCATCTTTATTCCAGCTTATAAATCGTCAGTCCCGAGAGCAGCTTGGGACAAAAATCGGTGGATTTCTGGGGCATCACGCCGCCGCCGAACGAAGTGCCGGCCACCTGCTCGATGGAGGTGGGCTTCAGCAGGAACGCGATCTGCGCCGCGCCGCTGCGCGCCTCTTCGATGGCCGCGTCGAGCCCGCGGATATAGCGCAGATGCTTTTCCTCGCGCACCGCCTGTTCCCCGATTCCCAGCGCGCCGGCCAGCAATTGCTCGTGCAGTACGCGCACGTCGAGCTCGCCACGCCCTTGATATTCCAGTTGGAACAGCCGCGCGCCGATGGCCGCGCCTATGATAGTGCGGTCGCCGGACCCGGCCCACGCGGTCTTCAGGCGCTCGGCGGACGAAATCTCCGCGACCGTAAAATCCCGCGCCGCGGCGCGCAGAAACTTCTCCGGAAAACCTTGCGAATCGAGCCCGTTCACCAGCCTGTGGGTGGCCAGGATGCGCAGACCCGGCGAGTGCATGTTGACAAAGGTCATCATCACCCGGTCCGCTCCCGGCAAGCCGGGATTCTCGTTGCGGAAGGCCAGCGCGGTTTCGTAGCGGTGGTGGCCATCGGCGATCAGCAGCCGCTTGTCGGCCATCAGTTGCTGAATCATTGCCGCCCCGGCGATCTTCCAGACGCGGTGCACCGCGCCGTATTCGTCGGCGATCTCCGCCAGCGGCGCGGCGGCGGCGGCTTCGTCCAGCAAAGCGTCGATGGCGCCCGCCCGGTCGGGGTACAGCATGAACAACTGGCCGAAATGCGCGTGGGTGTGGCGCAGCAACTCCATCCGGTCCTTCTTGGGGCCGGAAAGCGTCTGCTCGTGCCGGTGGACCACGCCGGCGCCGTACTCTTCCACGGCACCCAGCGCGATGAAGCCTTTGCGCACCAGGCGCTCGCCGGTGTCGGGCTCGGTGAATTCCTGGAAGTAGGGAAAGATGCCGGGCTCGGAGTCGCGCGCGAGCACGCCGGAAGCCACCCAGGAATCCAGGTGCGCGGCGGCGCGCGTGTAGACGTTGTCGCTGTCCGAGTCGGCGGGAGTTCGTTCGCCCAGAATGATGCGCACCAGGTTATACGGGCTGAGAGCCAGATAGCGGCTGCGCATCGCCGGGGAAATCTTGTCATAAGGCTGCGTCACCACGTGGGCCAGGGGTCCGGCTTTGGCGGTGTAACGCAGCGGGTGGAAAGGATAGATTCGCGCCAACTACCAGGATACCCCGGCGGGATTGTGCGGGGCACCCCTCCGGGAGCAAAATGAGGACATCATGGCATGCACTCGGGGCCTGCTTTTCTTCGCCATGGCGGGAGCGTTCGCGCAACCGTCCACTTCCTGGACTACCGTGCGCGATACCCGCGAACAGGCATTTTTCCGTGGAGGCGCCGCGCGGCTGGAAGGTGCAGGGTGGGCTGTTGCGCAAAGGGCCGCTCGATCCGCGCGCCGAAGTGGATATGGTTTCGCCCGACGGACGCATCGACATGCGCCTGGGCGATTGGGGCATACCGCCCTTCACGGTTCCCAGCGGCCAGATGGAGCGGCTGGGTTTTACGGAAGGCAAAGAGTACGCCCCGGGCAATCCGCCGACCGCTACCATTGTGGCGCGCTACCGCTCCGGGCAGGATTTCGCCGACCTCTATGGTCAGGCGCGCTTTTCCTGGACCTGAACATGGCCGCACGACCTCTTACGTTGGTATCGGAGCAGGAATATCTCCACTCGCATTACGAGCCGGATTGCGAGTATGAGGACGGCGTCCTGATCGAGAGGCACGTGGGGACCGAGAAACATAGCTGGATGCAGGCAGCCTTGGCCGCCTACATCTTCCGCAGGCGGAAGACCTGGGGGGTAAACGTCTAGACCGGGCAGAGAACGCGGGTGACGACGGGGAAGTACAAGCTTCCCGGACGTTTGCATCGTGCAGGGGCCGCGCCCCACAACCCCGATCTTCGAGCAGCCCCCGATGGTGGCAATCGAGATCCTCTCCCCGGAAGACCGGCCGCTGCGGGTCGATCGGACCATCGCAGAGTGGCTGGAGTTCGGGGTCGGCTATGTCTGGGTAGTTGACCCGGAGACGCTAGAGAGTGTCCTGTACACGGCGAAGGGTCGCGTGCCGGTGACCGATGCCACGCTGCGCATCCCGGGTGCGCCCATCGAGATCCCGCTGCGCCAACTCGAAGAGGAGTAGGCAACCAAACACCGGCTTTGCGGTTCCGCTGATGGGCTTTGGATTGAGCATCCTACGCCGCTCAGCGAACATATCCGTGTGGGTCGATGTTTTGATCGCGTGGACAGGTTCCAGCCGCTACGCCGAGTTCTCCAGGGCGTCCTCTACCGCTTCGGGGTGACGGGCGATGACCGCCAACAGCACGCGCGCCGGTCCGTCCGGCCGCGTTCGTCCTTGCTCCCAATTCCTCAGAGTAGCCGGCTGGAAGCCGAACTTGGCGGCAAATTGCGATTGACTGAGCCGGAGTTTTCGCCGCACGGCGCGCACGTCAGTCTTGGGCACTTTAACGGTCGTGACTCGGACACGCACCGGGTCACCGCCTGCCCACGCGATGGCCTCCTTCAGGCTGGCGATAACCTCCTGACCGATGCTGGCGCCTTTTACGCGAGCTCTGGTTTTGGATTCTACGTTTTTTTTCATATAGGCCTTTTCTTGGCGTATGTCGCCACCAGAACGGGGACGAGATTGTTCCACGCGTTTCGTTCCGCCTTCGTGAGATTTGCCTTCTGATTCTTCGCATAGACGGTCAACAGGAACAGAGGGAACTTCTCATTGCGGTATTTGTAGATCACCCGTATGCCACCGCGCTTTCCCCTCCCTGGCACGGTCCACCGCAGTTTGCGGACGCCTCCGGTTTCGGGGATGATGTCGCCAGACTCGGGATTCATTCCGAGGAATACCACCAGTTCCGACCGCGCCTCCTCATCCAGCAGGGAGGAGGCCTTCCGCAGAAAGAACGGGGTCTCCACAACCGTCATGGGCGGTAAGTCCATCTGGCTCCATTATACGCTATAAGCGCATAGAGGCAAGACGTCCCGAAATTGAAGTCCACCGGAGCGGGCCCTGCACGGCCCAAAACTTCAATCACTTAACTTGTTGGCGGCAAATGCCCTTTAGGGCTAGCCTAGGCTTTCAAGGCAGTATTGGAACTCCCGGCCATCCTTGTTGCCGACCAGGTGATCGTCGGCGACCACGACATGGGAAAGCTTTTGGAGAACCTCGTGAACCTGATGGGGCGGAAATCGGCGGCCGGATTGATCGGCTCCCCGACCTACACCCAGGCGGAATTACAGGCCGTCATCGACGGTTCCAAAGTAACGCCCATCCGCATCAAGAAACAGGAGACTGCACCCCCCAGCCATGAGAAGAAATAAGCTTCTAAATGGCCGTCAATTTTTCCGGGCCGTTGAGATATGGTCCGGCCCGGAAAAAGCCCTCGGCATTTCGGTGAGGGCTTAAATCAGTCTCGCCGGACTCCCGCTACAGGCTGCCTTTCAGGCCCAATTCTTCGGCGCGGGCTTGCATCGCTTTGATGCAGAAATCGATATGGTCGTCGAGCGGGACGCCGAGTTCCTGCGCGCCGTCCAAAATGTCCTGGCGATTGACGGATCGGGCGAAGGCTTTGTCCTTCATCTTCCGTTTCACCGACGAGACATCCACTTCGCAGACGCTGCGGTGCGGTTTCACGTAGGAGATGGCGGTCAGGAAGCCGGCCAGTTCGTCGCAGGCGAAGAGCGTCTTTTCGAGCGGCGACTGGCGCGGCACGCCGGTATGGTTGGCGTGCGAGAGAATCGCGCGGCGCGTCTCCTCGTCCACGCCGCGCTCGGCCAGGATCGCTTCGCCTTTTTGGGGATGTCCTTCGAGCGTGGGGTGAATCTCCCAATCGAAATCGTGCAGCAGGGCGGCGATGGCCCATCGCTGTTCGTCCGCGTCCAGTTTGCGGGCGTAGGCGGCGACGCATGTTTCCACCGCCAGAGCGTGTTTGCGGAGCCCTTCGCTTTTGGTGAATTCACAGAGAATGTTCCAAGCCTGTTCGCGGTCGAGCATGGAGATTATGATATACCGGCGTCACCCCACGCCGCTTTGCGGGCGGCGCGGAACCGGTCGCGGTCGTGTTTGGCGATACGTTCGGAACCCAGGCCGGCGGCGGTGCAAGTGGCGATCTCGACCAGGCCGGGGCGATGTTGCGGACGGCGTACGATGCGAGCGGCGGGAAGCTCCACCGGCTGGCGCGCCAACGCTACGTAGCTGAATTTTTCGTCCTCGTAACCCAGTTCGCCGCCCTTCACGCGGCGGTGCAGCGAAGAGCGCTCCACGCGCGCGGCGAAGTGGCACCAATCGGGATCGGCCAATGGGCATGCGGTCTCCGCGGGACAAGGCGCGATCATGCGTGCGCCGCCGGCCAGCAGTTCGCCGCGCACCTTGCGGATGAGCGCGAAACCCCGCGGCGTTCCCGGCTCGATCAACACCAGGGCAACGCGCGCGGCCTCCCATAGAGTCGCTGCCAGCGGCGCGCCGAACTCGCCCAGCGAGTACGCGGCGATCACCAGATCGTGGGGCGGAAGAATGTTGAGGCGCGCGATATCGGCGGCGATGACGGCTGCGTCCGGCAACCACTGGCGTGCGGTGGCGGCGAATCCGGAATCGCGCTCCACCAGCGTGATAGTGGCATCCGGGAAGTGTGCGCGCGCCGCCAGCGAGGCCGCGCCCGTGCCCGCGCCGGCGTCGAGGATGCTGCCGATTGCGCCCACGCGCGCGCACACTTCGCGCAGCACCGCGCAGGCGGCGGCGTAGGTCGCGGGCATGCGGGTCACCAGATAGGCAACGGTGCGCTCGGGGCCGGCAAGCCGCGGGTCGCGGCCTTCGCGGTAGGCGTCGGACATGCTGGAGGCGGCACGCCGCAGCGCCGCGTAACCTAAGGCGTCCGCCTGCTCTTCGATTTGCCGCCTAACGGTCACCGGCAGTTGCACATTTTCATGGTAGCGCCGGCGAACGCGCGCCGAGGCTGTAAGGCGGTCGAGCCCCGCGCCCTTCGCCCTTCACTGGCTGGCTTGATTGGTTTTGCCGCCGTCGTTTTCCAGCACTTCCCGCACCTTGGCGGTAAGTTCCGCCGGGCTGAACGGCTTCGGCAGGAAGGCGACCTCCGTGCTCCGCACACCGCGCTTCAAAAGGGTCCGCTCGGTGTAGCCCGACATGTAGAGCACCTTCAAGCCGGGAAAGATGCCCAGGAGTTCCTTGGCGAGCTCCGGACCGCTCGATTTGGGCATAACCACATCGGTAATCAGAAGCTGAATCGCGCTCCGGCAATTAGCAGCGCGGGCGCGGGCCTCCAGCGGGTCCGACGCTTCCAGCACGCGATAGCCGCTGTTCTCCATGGTTTCGCGGACCAGGGTGCGGACCATGTCGTCGTCTTCTACCAACAGGATGGTCTCCGCGCCGCGCACCGCCGCCAGTTTGGGCGTCTCCGTTTTCAGTGTTGCCGGCGCGCGATCGGTCCGCGGCAAGTAGATGCGGAACGATGTGCCCAGACCGGGCAGGCTGGTCAGCTCCACTCCGCCGCCACTCTGTTTGACGATGCCGGCAACGGTGTACAGTCCCAGGCCCGTCCCGGCGCCGGCGGCCTTGGTGGTGAAAAAAGGTTCGAAGGCCTGCGCCCGCGTGGCCTCATCCATGCCGGCGCCATTGTCCTTCACTGTCAGCACGACGTATGCGCCGGGTTTCACGACGCCGCCCGCTTGTTGCACCGAGACGTTAGCGGTCTCGATGGTCAGAATTCCGCCCTTCGGCATGGCGTCGCGGCTGTTGGCCGCAAGGTTGAGCAACACCTGTTCGACGCGGCCGGGATCGGCATGCACGCTGCCCAGGCCAGCGGCGAGGTTCAATTGCATCTCGATCTCTTCGCCCAACAGCCGCTGCATCATGGTGCCGAGACTGGTGACCACCTGGTTGAGGTCCAACACCTTGGCCTGCGGCACGCCCCGGCGGCTGAACAGCAACAGCCGGCGAGTGAGTTCCGCGGCGCGTTCCGCGGCTTTGACGATCTGTTCGGCGGAATGGCGGTTCGGGTCGCCCTCGCTCAGTTTGCCGAGGATGAGCTGGCTGTAACCGGTAATGATGGTGAGCAGATTATTGAAGTCGTGCGCCACGCCGCCGGTCAGTAGCCCCAGGGCTTCCATTTTCTGCGCCTGGCGGAGCTGGTCTTCGAGCTGCCGCCGGCCGGTGATGTCCATGAGTACCGCGAGCTCGGCGCTTTCCCCGCCGAACTGAATCGGGTGCAACGCAATCTCCACCTCAATCCGGCGGCCGTCTTTCGTGCGGTGACGCCATTCGCTGGCCGCGGGGCGCACCGGGTTGTGCAGTTCGGCCAGGAAACGGCCGGCATCCTCGGGGCTTTGGATCTCGCCGACGGTCATGCTCGCAAACTCGGCGGGCGAGTACCCGTACAGCGTGCAGGCGGCGGCGTTCACCGCCAGAAACTGCGGCCCGTTGGGGTCGAGGATCCACATCGGCTGCGGATGTTCCTCGAACAAAATACGGAATTTCTTGTCCCGGCTTTTCAGGAGACGCTTGGCTGGCATGATCCCGATCTCAAGTTTATAATCGATGGGCGTCAGCGGAGGCCACTACGTTATGCAATTCTTAAAAAAGTTCCACGATCCCTGTTCTGGAATGCACAAATCGGAATGTCAACGGGGTACTGGCTCTCTCATTCCCATAGTAGATCTCGACTCGCACTTGGCAGGCCGGGGTGGCGCCGTCCGGGGAAGACGCCGGCGCCGGCGGCCCCAATCCGCGCCCCCGTGGGCCGCCCTGCTAAAATCAAATATCCACCAGGAGGAGAATGCATGGCAGTAGCACCCCGCCGGCAGGCGGCTGTAGTAGACGTGGGCGGTGTCAAGGTCGGCGGCAATCATCCGATTGTGGTGCAGTCTATGACCAACACCGACACCGCCGATATAGCCTCCACCGTAAACCAGGTGATGGCGCTGGCGCGCGCCGGCTCGGAGCTGGTGCGCGTCACGGTGAACACCGAGGCGGCCGCGGCGGCCGTGCCCAAAATCGTCGACACCATCGCCGCGTTCGGCGTGCCCGTGCCCATCATCGGCGACTTCCATTACAACGGCCACATCCTCCTCAAGAAATATCCCGAGTGCGCCCGCAAGCTCGCCAAGTACCGCATCAATCCGGGAAATTCGGACATCGGCCGGAAAACCGGCGACAACTTCCGCACCATGATCGAAGTGGCCATCGAGAATCGCAAGCCGGTGCGCATAGGGGTCAACTGGGGCTCGCTCGATTCCGCCTTGCTGACCCGCATGATGGACGAAAACTCCCTGCTGCCGGAACCGAAGGACGCGCGCCTGGTCACGCTCGACGCCATGGTGGCGAGCGCCCTCGAATCGGCGCAGGCGGCCGAGCGGTACGGGCTGGGTCACGACCGGATCATCCTCAGCGCCAAAGTCAGTGGCGTGCAGGACCTCATCGACGTCTACCGCGCGCTGGCCGCGGTGTGCGATTATCCGCTGCACCTCGGCCTGACGGAAGCCGGCATGGGCAGCAAGGGAATCGTGGCCAGCACCGCGGCCCTCGCGCCGGTCTTGCAGGAAGGCATCGGCGACACCATCCGCACCTCGCTCACGCCCTTGCCCAACGGCGACCGCACCGAAGAGGTGATCGTCTCGCAGCAGATTCTGCAATCGCTCGGGATCCGCAGTTTCACCCCGCAAGTTACCGCTTGCCCGGGATGCGGCCGCACTACCAGCACGTTCTTCCAGGAAATGGCCGACCAGATTCAAACCTACCTGCGCGACGAAATGCCCAAATGGAAGGCCACCCATCCGGGCGTGGAGACCATGAAGGTGGCGGTGATGGGCTGTGTGGTGAACGGGCCGGGGGAATCCAAACATTCCAACATCGGAATTTCGCTGCCGGGCACGTTCGAGGAGCCCAAAGCGCCGGTATACGTGGATGGCCGCCTGATGACCACCCTGAAAGGCGACCGCATCGTGCCCGAATTCATCGGCATCCTGAACGAATACGTAACGTCGCACTACGCGGTATAAGACATGTCCAGGCGATTCAATCTCGCGGAAGCTCAAAGCCTCATCCCTCGCGTGGATACTCTGCTGCGCGAGGCGGTCGCGCTGAAACCGGATTACCAGGAGGCGGAGCACGCCATTCAGGCGATGGCGCTGCGCGTCTCCCAGATGGGCGGAATGTTGGTGGACCGCGACCACGCCGTCGACGCCAAGCGGCGCCGCGACGCCGTGGCGTCGAAACTGCGCGCGGTCATCGAGGAGGTGCAGGACTTCGGCTGCGTGGTCAAGGACCTCGACACCGGGCTGGTAGACTTCCCCACGCTGTTGCGCGGCGTGGAAGTCTACCTCTGCTGGAAGCTCGGGGAGGCCAAGATCGCATTCTGGCACGGCGTGGACGAAGGATTTCGCGGCCGCAAAGCCATCGACCAGGATTTTCTGGATCACCATCGCGGCGATCGCGCCCAGTAGCATGACTCACAGTCCGGTCGAGACCGAAATCAAGCTGGCGGTGCCCAACGTCCGGACCGCGCGCAAGCTGCTGCGCGTCGCCGGCTTCACCATCTCGCGCCGCAGGGTGTTCGAAAGCAACGTCGTCTTCGACACCGCCAGGCTCACGCTGCGGCGGGCGAGCACGCTGCTCCGCGTGCGCCAGGCGGGCGGCCTGACCACCGTCACGTACAAAGGCAAACCCGCGCTGGCCCGGTATAAGACGCGGGAAGAGTTGGAGCTGGCGGTCACGGACGCTCCCACCATGGGCGCCATTTTCGAACGCCTGGGCTTCCGCCCGGTGTTCCGCTATGACAAATACCGCACCGAGTACCGGCAGAGCCGCGGCGCCGGTGTGGCCACGCTCGACGAAACTCCGGTGGGCATCTACCTGGAGCTGGAAGGCGCGCCCGCCTGGATCGATCGCATGGCCCGCCACATGGGATTCGCCGAGCGCGATTACATTACCGCCAGTTACGCGCGGCTCTATCTGGAGTGGTGCGC
>Ga0182014_10008704_pt1 | contig 10313 bp, 9 predicted proteins | sample 612S2DmetaG_FD_120489 | JGI IMG/M metagenome (GOLD analysis project Ga0182014, IMG submission 120489) | Permafrost microbial communities from Stordalen Mire, Sweden - 612S2D metaG | ecosystem: Environmental > Terrestrial > Soil > Wetlands > Permafrost | place: Sweden: Stordalen | collected...
CTCCACGTCCATGGGATTTTCGTCCCACATCGGGAAGCAACGCTGAATCGAGCCGATTTCTTCCTTCGCCTCCTCGATGAACAATTCGATGAATTGCGGATCGACGGTCTCAGCCGACGAGACGGACACCAAGGGATGGGTCAGCTGTTGAACCGTCACGTCGTGCGGCAAGCCAGAATCGATTTTCATCGTTTTGGCGGCTTCGACTTCCGGCAGCTCCACGTCCGCAACCCGCGTCAAGGCATCTTCTTCGAGCGCCTTGATGCAGATCTCGGCGTTGTCCAGCATGTACCAGGGATCGTTGCGTCCGTTCTGCAACGTCTCCATGTAGTACTCGATGCTGACGATTGCATCGGCGATGCGCTCCAGACGCAGCGCATCGGATGGTGGTGCGCCCGGCTCGACGAGCTGGCGCACGTGCGTCCCGATCGCATCCATCAATTCGACCGCACGCACCTTCCCGAGCATCAGCAGTCCGGCGGTGATGCCGCGCAGCAGCTGAGGGACGTTGTCCAACCCCTGCGGCGGGAACTCGCTCGGCTTCTGCACCGAGACCGTGACCGCTTCCTTGATGCGCGCCAGGTTCACGATGCACTCCCGCAGCACCGCTTCGCTGACGAGGCGGAATTCGTGGTCCTGATCCACCGGCACATCCGCGGACATCGCGGAAGCAGGGAGTATCAACCGCACCAATTGCTCGTCCAGGCTGTCCTCGACCGACAGCAGCACGCCGGCCACCTTGATCAAGGACGCGTCCGACGGCATCTTGCCGTCGGTGACGATATCGGACAACTCCGTGACTTCTTGCTGGACCCGTTGTCGCAGCTCGCCGAGCCCGAGGACGCCCAGGGTGTCGCTGATTTTTTTCAGCAGATCGAGTTGCGGAATGAGCTCGTCGCCGCGGCCCCCGCCGCGGCGTACGAAGATATCGAGGACATCCTTGACCTTGGAAAGATCCTCCTTGATGGCGGCGGCGACCGTCCGCATCAACTTGACGCTCGGCGCCGAAAGGCTCTCGCGTTCCTGCTCGACCGACTCGTCGACGGGCAGCAGTTCGGACAGCTTGAAGGACGCCCGCACGGCCGCAATGCGCCCACTGTTGATGGTGGCTCGTGCGACGTAGTACAACAAGTTGTTGAGCAGATCCACCGGCGGGCTCTCGGCGTACCGCGCCTCGCCGACCTCGTATAGGGTCTTGATCTGTCGATCGGCCTGACCCATGAGCCGCTTCAGCGTGGCGCTGTCTTCGAGGCCATTGGCCCGCAACCCCTCCAACAGCGCCCCGACCACCCACCACAACTGGAATACGGGCTGGGTCGTCGCCACACGTTCCAGCTTCTCGGCGACCTTGGACAGGATTTCCAGGTTCTGGATCGTCCGTTCGCCACGGATGTACCCCAGCAGGCCCAATTGAAACTTGGGCCGCAGCCGTCGGGCCCACTGCGCGACAGTCAGCTCGGGGTCGCCCGGCTGCACCGATTGCGGCTCGGCCGGCTGGTCGGATTTCAAATTGAGCAGCAGCAGCGTGCCCTCGGAGAGCAACGGACTGCCGCGCACCGAGCGCAGGTCGTTGAGCAAGGGCAGCAACACCAACGCCATGTCGCGGCCGCCGGACAGGACGCGCTCCAGATATGTGGGCAACTGCACCATCGCCCGCATCAACGCATCGAGACCCTCGATCTGCCGTTTCTGATCGTTTCCGCTGGCCAGCAGATAGCGCGTGGCGAGCTCCATCTCCTCGGCAAGCAGCGCGGCGCCGTACACTTCGACCAAGCGCAGCACGCCATGCGCCAAATGCAGCTGATCGGCGCATTTCTCGAGAAAAGCGACCTGGTCGGGGCGGTCCGCATAGGTCTCGAGCGCCGCCCGCGCCTCGTTGAGGGTCGCCGCCAATTCCTTGGCGACGATGTGCAATGTTTGAGAGCTGATGTCGGTCATGCAGGAATCTCGAGGAGCATCGGGCACTAGGCGCCGACGCCGCTCGCCTTGCGCAGTCGGGCCGGATCCGGGACATGCATCGTATCCTGGGCCGTGGGCGCCGCGATCTTCGGCGTTCCCAGCGTCGCGGTCCCCTCACTGTAGTCCGGCAGTCGGAATCCGGCGACCGATTTGCGCAGTTGAGCCGACAGGGCGGCCAGCTTCGCGATCGACGTCGACGTTGCGGTCGACCCTTCGGCCGTCTGCGTCGAGATTTCCCGCACCACCTGCATGTTCTTGGAGATGTTGCCGGAAGCCACCGCCTGCTGGCGCGCGCTCGCCGAAATGTTCTGCACCAAGCTCGCGATCTGATTCGATACCTGCTCGATCTCCTCGAGTGCGGCACCGGCGTTCTCGGCGAGCAATGCACCGCCGACCACGTCGGTGGTGCTGCGCTCCATGGACACCACCGCCTCATTGGTATCGGTCTGAATGGTGCGGACGAGAACCTCGATCTGCTTGGTCGCGTTGGCCGCGCGTTCCGCGAGGCGCTGCACCTCGTCGGCCACCACGGCAAAGCCGCGGCCGGCCTCGCCCGCCATCGATGCCTGGATCGAGGCGTTCAAGGCGAGAATATTGGTCTGCTCGGCGATGTCGTTGATGAGTTCGACGATGTTGCCGATCTCCTGGGAGCTTTCACCGAGGCGCTTGATGCGCTTGCTGGTTTCCTGAATGGTCTCCCGTATGGCGTTCATGCCATCGATGGTGCGACGAACGGCGTCCCCGCCTTTGTGCGCGATGTCGACCGAGTGCCGGGCCACGTCGGAGCAGCGCTCGGAATTGCCCGACACCTCTTCGATCGATGCGGCCATGTCCTGCATGGACTCGCTGGCCGCGGAAATCTGCCGCGACTGTGCGCCGCTCGCCTTGGCCATGTGCGCCGCGGCGCCTTGAGTCTGTTTGGCCGCCCCGTCCAACTGGATCGCGCTGTCGTTGATGGTCGTGACCAGCTCGCGCAGCGCTTCGATCGCATAATTGATGCTGTCGGCAATCGCGCCGGTGATGTCCTCCGTCACCGTGGCCTGGACCGTCAAGTCCCCGTCCGCCAGGCTGGACAGCTCATCGAGCAAGCGCATGATGGCTTCCTGGTTACGCTCGTTCTCCCGCACGCGCAGCTCGGTCGTGCGGCGCGCGTTGACCGACTTGAGGAAGATCCAGGTCAACGCCGCCAGCAGCACGACGGCCAGGCCCAACAGCATCAAAATCAAAGGCTTGAAGCTCGGTCTGGCATCGCTGGCGGCGGCCGATTCGCCGATCTTGCCGGCGAGACCGCTGGACAGGGCAGGCATCGCCCGGGCCGCCACCTGGGCATTCGCGAGCGGCTGCGCCGCGCCGATCGCCTTGCGAACCGCGACCGCGAATTGTGCGTTGCGTTGTACCACGACTCTGAGGCGTTGCTCGGCATCGGCGCCCGTCACGCGCGCCAGTCCCAAGCTCGACTCTTCGCCCGACAGGTTGCGCACCACCTGGTCGAGAAATTCCAAGCTGTCCGCCAATCGTTGCGCCGTCGGCGAGGCGTCACTGACACCCGAGCCCAGCCCGGTCAGTTCCTGCTGGACGCGCTGCACGGTCAGTTCGAAGCGCTCCAGATAGCGGCTCATGCCGTCGAGTTTCTGGACGCCGACCGCGCTCATCAAGTCACCCAATTCCGAGAGCAGTTTCGGCGCGACTTCTCGCACCGCCTGATTGGCAACCTGGACTGTCTGCACCGACGAGCGCGCGGCCGCGACGGTGGCGACGTCTTCGTCGATCTTGCTCCACGCGGCATCGGACGCCAACGCGGGATTGGTCAGGACGCCGCGCAGGCTCTTGAGGCGCGCCTCGCTGCGGCCGAGAGCATCGAAAGCGCTCGCGTCCCCGCGCAGCGCGTTTCCAGCCTCGAACGGCATCCGTTGCACGATCAATGACACTTGATCCGCAGGCGCCGCCACCGGCGGAACACTGCGCGTCATCAGGGTCAGCACGGCGGCGCCGGCCAGGCACAGAACGATCGGCACCAGCAATGCCGGCAACAAATTAGATTTGGGGGCTGGGATGTCTCTAGTACTCATGGATTGATTCCCGCAGCCATCAGCTCGCGGCCTGTAAGAAGCTCGGGCTCTCCACCAAACTCTTCAAACTCAACACCGGCCAGACCTCGCCGCCGCGGCGAAATGCGCCCGCAAGATAGCTATCGCAGCGGATCACCGTCGGCGGCGGTTCGACGTTGAACTCCGCCTCGGCAAAACGCCTGAATCCCAACACTTCGTCGACCATGAGTCCCGCCGGAACTTCCCGATGATTGACCACCACGACCCGCGTGTTTCGCCCCGCGGTCGTGGCCCCACTGCCCAGAAACTGACGCAGGTCGAGCATCGGCAGTAGTTGCCCGCGGACATTCGCCAGCCCCTTGACCCAGGTCTTCGCCCCCGGAATGCGAGTCACCGCCGAGGGATATCCCAGCACTTCCCGGGTTTCCTCGCGCGCCACGAGAAAGGTCTCGCCGCCCATGCGGAACGCAATGCCCACCCACTCGTTGGTGGCCGTCGTATCGGGAACGCTGCTGGCCGTCACGCTGCGGCTGCGCTTCTCCAGTTCTTTCAGCAGTTCGAACGGACGATCGCGCAAACTGCGCAAATTCGTGTCCATCCCGCCCGTATTCGTCATACGGCCAGCGCGGCCTGAGCCTTTTCGACCAGAGCCTGCGCCGTGACCGGCTTGACGAGATAATCCACCGCGCCCTGCCGCAGGCCCCAGACGCGGTCCGTTTCCTGACCCTTGGTGGTCACCATGATGATGGGAATCAGGCTGGTTTCCGGGTCGTTGATGAGCATGCGGGTGGCCTGGTAGCCATTCACGCCCGGCATCACGATGTCCATGAAGATGAGATCCGGCTTCATTGCCTTCGCTTTGCGGACGCCCTCTTCGCCGTTCTCGGCCGCGGCGGTCTTGAAGCCATGCTTCTCGAGCGCCTTCTGCATGACGAAGACTTCGGTGGGTGAGTCGTCGACGATAAGGATCAGTGCCATTTTCGCTTTCTCCGTCATTTTCCGACGTGTGCTTCGATAGCGCCCAACAGTTCGTCTTTGGTGAACGGCTTCGTCAAATAGTGTTCCGATCCGACGATTCGCCCTCGCGCACGATCGAACAAGCCATCCTTGCTCGAGAGCATGATGACGGGGATCTGCTTGAATACCTTGTTGTGCTTGATGAGCGAACAGGTCTGGTACCCATCCAAGCGCGGCATCATGATGTCCACGAACACGATATCCGGTTGGTGATCGGCGATCTTGGAAAGCGCATCGAACCCATCGACCGCAGTAAAGACCTCGCAGCCTTCCTTGGTCAACAAGGTTTCAGCGGTCCGCCGGATCGTTTTGCTGTCGTCGATCACCAGAACCTTGAGTCCGGTGAGTTTTGGCTTGACCGTAGTGATCACACTCTCCATGAAACCGCCCTTGAGGAACGAAGGCTACGCATTCGTAGGTGCTGTATTCTTATGGCTTTTTAACATATCCAGTGCTCGCAAGCCACGGTATGGGGTCGCCATTTCGCGGCAAGCGCGCGTAAACAACGGTGGCGTGGTTCACAGTTTCCCCAAGAGGCCGGATGCGGCGGTCGCTTGAGCTAGACTGCCGCATCCCCGGCAGCCATGCAGCACATTGAGAGGATCGAGCATGTCGTCACGAGTTCGTCTGGTCGTGGTCATGGACCCCATCGGAGCCATCAAGCCGTCGAAAGACAGCACGCTGGCGATACTGATCGCGGCTCAGGCACGCGGCTGGGAATTGTTCTACGCCGAGCAAAAGGACCTGTTTTTGCGCGATGGCGTCGCCTGGGCGCGCGTGGCTCATCTGCAGGTGTTTTCCGACCTGGGAACGTGGTTCGAGCACGGCGCCTGGATGGTCGCCAAACTCGGCGACTTCGACGCCATTTTGATGCGCAAGGACCCGCCTTTCGACATGGAATTCATCTACACCACCTACATCCTGGATCGCGCGCAGGCCCAGGGTGCCCGTATCTTCAACGACCCTCGGGGCCTGCGCGACATGAACGAAAAGGTGTACACCGCCTGGTTCCCGGAATGTTGCGCGCCAACGCTGGTCACCCGCGACATGCACGACATGGGTGAGTTTTTGCAGGAACACGGCAAAGCCGTGTGTAAACCCCTCGACGGCATGGGCGGCCGATCGATATTCGTCTTGGAACAGGGTGACAAGAACCGCAACGTGGTGTTCGAGACGCTCACCGACTATGGACGCCGCTACGCCATCGTCCAGCGCTACCTGCCGGAAATCGTGACCGCCGGGGACTGTCGGGTGCTCCTCGTGGACGGCGAGCCGGTGCCGTTCGCCTTGCAGCGCATCCCGGCGTCCGACGACAACCGCGGCAATCTCGCCGCCGGCGCCAGCGCCGAAAGCCGCCCGCTCAATGATCGCGACCGTTGGTTGTGCTCCATCATCGGGCCGAAACTGAAGGGCGCCGGCATGATTTTCGTCGGTTTGGACGTCATCGGCGATTACGTCACCGAAATCAACGTCACCAGCCCCACGGGCATTCAAGAACTAAACAAAAAGCATGATATCGATATTGGTGGCATGCTGGTGAGCGCCATATCGAGGAACCTGGGCATCGCGTGACTTCCGATCTCTTGTCATCCAGCGATCTATCGCAGTCGGGCGATCTCCTACGGGCCGGATTGCCGCCCCCGAGCGACCGCATGCTGACGACGTGCTTCCTGGCGGCATTGTTTCACGGCATCGTCATCCTCGGCGTCACGTTCAGCGCGCCCAAGGGCGGTGGCGGTCCCGACGCCCCCGCCCTCGAGGTGCTGTTGGTCAACGAGCAGGTCCCGAGCGCCAAAACCAATCCAAATGCCCGTTATATCGCGCAGCGCACCCAGATCGGCAGCGGCAACATGCTGAAAAACGGACAAACGCTCATTCCCAAGTCATCCCGGCGCGCGCTGGACCAGGACGGCGCCGCGGCAGGGGAAGGCCTGTCCGGGCAGCAGGCGTCCCAGGAATTCGGCGATGAAGAAGTCCTCGCAACGCACGCGCCGAGCGCCAAGGTCCTTTACTTCGCGACGGCCGCCGCCGCCAAAGAAGCATCCAAGATGCCGCAATCGCTCGAAAAGAGACCCGAGTTCGCGATGGCCGCCAACGACGAGGGGGTCGAGCTCCATTTGCGCGGCGAAGCCAGGAATCAGCTGTGGATCGCCGCCGACACCCGCGAATCCGACGTCGCGGTATATTTGGACGGCTGGCGGCGTAAAATCGAGCGTGTGGGTACCATGAACTTTCCGAGCATCGCGCGCCGCAAGAATCTATCGGGCACGCCTGTGATCGAAGTGACCATCGGTGCAGACGGCGCCTTGTTGGAAACGAAGGTACGGCGCAGCAGCGGGCACGCCGAGATCGATGAGGCGGCCATGAGGATTTTGAAGCTCGCGTCGCCCTACGATCCGTTTCCGCGCCAGTTGGTTGCGAAGCACGACCAGATCCGGATCGCCTACGAATGGCAGTTCCTCGGCGGATCGCCGCAGGGCTCGAGTGTGTTTTACGCCGATCCGAACACGCGCGGGGACACCCCGTGACAGCATCCGGGAGCGAAGCGGGTTATCTGACCAACCAACTTCTGATCGCCATGCCCGCCATGGGCGATCCGAACTTTTCGCTGACGGTCGCCCTGGTCTGCGAGCACAACGCGCGCGGCGCGCTCGGCCTGATCCTGAACAAACCGCTACCCATGCGGATGGGCGAAGTCTTCGAGCAGCTCGAGATCCAACTCGTCGAAAGCCCGTTGGCCAAACGCCACGTGCTGCGTGGGGGACCCATGCAAACCGACCGCGGCTTCGTGGTACACCGGGCGGGCGGCGACTGGGACTCGACCCTCAAGGTCTCCGACACCATCCATGTCACGACGTCGCGTGACATACTCGCGGCCATGGCGCGCGGTCAAGGGCCGGGCGAGGCAATCGTCGCCCTGGGCTACGCCGGCTGGGACGGCGGCCAATTGGAGGACGAGATCCGGGCGAATGCCTGGCTGAACGCTCCGGTCGACGCGGGGATCATTTTCGATCTGCCCTTCGAATCACGGTGGGAGGCAGCCGGCAGACTGCTCGGCGTCGACCTATCCCGCATCAGCCACATCAGCGGCAATGCTTGAAGCCCCGGCGAGGGGTGGGCCGCAGCTCGTCATGGCATTCGACTTCGGCAAGCGCCGGATCGGCGTGGCGTGCGGCGACAGCGTAAGCCGCACCGCCAGGCCGCTCGCCGGCGTCGCCAATTCCGGCGCCGGGCCACGCTGGGAGACCGTTGACGCCCTGATGCGAGATTGGCAGCCCGCCCTCCTCGTGGTCGGCCTGCCGTATAATGTCGACGATTCCGAGAGTGTCATGAGCACGGCTGCCCGCGGGTTCGCCGGCGAGCTCGGGCAGCGCTATGCGTTGCCGGTGCGTCTGATCGACGAGCGTTATTCGTCGATCGATGCGGAAACCCGTCTGCGATCGGAGCGTGAATCGGGTGTGCGAAAGCGCCGTATCGCCAAGGCCGACGTGGATGCGGCGGCGGCATGCGTGATCTTGGAACGCTGGTTTATCGAATCAACTTGAGGCGCACATGCGATCACAACAAGACAGCGCCGGGGGCCTGCGCCACCTCATCACGCTCGACGGGCTCACACGCGACGCGTTGACCGCCATTCTCGACAGGGCGGAGACCTATCGCCGATTGCCGGGACAACCGGCGTACGAGGGCCGCGAACTCGCGGGCGTCACGGTGGCCAACCTGTTCTTCGAGCCCAGCACGCGCACACGCGCCTCGTTCGATCTCGCCAGCCGGCGCCTGGGCGCGCACGTCCTCAATCTGGATTTGAACTCGAGCTCGCGCGTCAAGGGCGAGACCATGTTGGACACGATTTACACCCTGGAAGCCATGAATACCGACGTATTCGTGATTCGCGACTCGGAGGCGGGAATACCTGAGTTCCTGATCGACCACGTCGCGCCGCACGTCTCGGTCATCAGCGCCGGGGAAGCGCACGTGTCGCATCCCACCCAGGGACTCCTGGATGTGTTGACCATACGCACCCACAAACGTCGTTTTGCCGGCTTGAAGGTCGCCATCGTCGGCGACATCAAACATTCCCGGGTCGCCCGTTCCACGGCGTACGCCCTCATGACCTTGGGCACCGCCGATGTGCGCCTCGTGGCGCCTGAGGCGCTCCTGCCGTCGGAAGTCGAGTTTCGCGGCGCACAGCGTTTCACGCGAATCGACGACGGCATCGCGGGGGCCGACGTGGTCATGATGCTGCGCATCCAGAAGGAGCGCATGGAGCAAACCGCCTCGCTCGACGACGCGGCCTATTTTCGCGATTTCGGCCTGGACGCCAAGCGTCTGAAGCTGGCCTCCCCCAGCGTGCTGGTCATGCACCCGGGCCCGATGAACCGCGGTGTCGAGATCTCGTCGGAAGTCGCCGACGGGCCCCGCTCCGTGATCCGCGAACAGGTGAACAATGGCGTGGCGGTACGCATGTCGGTTCTGGCGTCCATTGCCATGACGCTGACGCGGCACCGCCGGCCGCTTTAGAACCTAGAGTTGCACCTCATCCTCGCATAACCGCAGCAGCGCCTCTCCCATGCGGATGCGGTGGCCGTCGCCGATCCCCTCGCACAGATCCACCCCTTTCGGCACGAACACGATGATCGTCGAGCCATGCTCGAACCATCCCATCTCCTCGCCCTTGCGCACGCTCACGTCGCACGGGATGACGTTGGGCCCGCGATATTTCAGATGCAGCTGAACGTCCAGGAATCGCAGCCGGATGCTCGCCACCAGAATCGCGGCCACCGGCACCAGCGTCAGCAAGGCCCCCGATGGCAGACGGCAGCGGATGATCGCGCGCTCGTTCTTGCAGAACAGGCCCTGGACCCGTTTGAGCGCGATGGGATTCACGTTCCAGGTGTCGCCCGAGATGTAGTTGACCTGCTCCACACGGCAATCGGCGGGTGCATGAAAGCGGTGATACATGCTCGAGGTCAGGCGCAGCGTGACGAACTGCCCGCCCCGGTAATAATGGACCAGCTCGGAATCGCCGAGCAGATCCATCAACGGATACGGAAAGCCCTTCGCCTGCAGCACCATCCCATCCCGCACCCGCCCGCTCGCACCCACCAGCGCATCGCAGGGGCTGCTGAGCACCGCGGCGTCCCCGTCGACCGGCCGCGCGCCCTCCTTCAGCTCGCGCGTAAAGCACGCGCGCAGGCTGGTGAAGCGATCGAGCTTTGCCTCGCTCAGATCGAGGTCGGAAAACAGCCGCCACAGCCGGACGGACAGCGCGCACAACCACGGGCTTTC
>Ga0182014_10008708_pt1 | contig 10307 bp, 8 predicted proteins | sample 612S2DmetaG_FD_120489 | JGI IMG/M metagenome (GOLD analysis project Ga0182014, IMG submission 120489) | Permafrost microbial communities from Stordalen Mire, Sweden - 612S2D metaG | ecosystem: Environmental > Terrestrial > Soil > Wetlands > Permafrost | place: Sweden: Stordalen | collected...
CGCCGCGAAAGCCTCGCCCGATCAAATCGCGCGCGTCCGCAGTCTGCTCGCGCTTCTCCAACAGCCGAACCCAACCTGCCAAGCGCAAGCGGCCGTCGCGCCCGAACCGGCGGTCGTCGGACTGTGGTGTCCTGAAGGTTTCGCCTTCGGCGAAGACACGGACGAAGGCGTGTGCGAGCCGAGCGGACCCTATCTGCCGTGTCCGCCGGAAACGCGCCCGATCTTCATCCGAGGCCACCTTGTCTGCCGGATCGTGCATCTTTGCCCGCCCGGCTCACACCCTGTGTGGACGCCGCACGGCTGGCGCTGCGGCGAGCCGCGACCGTGCCGGCCGGGCGAGCCCCAATGCCCAACGCCGACGCCGACCCCGACTCCGACTTGCCCGCCGGATCGGCATTGCCCAACGCCGACGCCAACCCCGACGCCGACCCCTACTCCTACGCCCAGCCTGACGCCGATCATTCAGCTGCGGCCGTCATGCGTTCCCGGCGTCTCTTGCCTGCCGCTGGCGACCAATCCGCCAGTGATCCGACGCTACCCGCACTATCCGCATTATCCATACTACCCGGGACGGCCGCCGGGCTGGCGCTACGATCAACCCGGATATCCGGGCCACCCGATCTATCGTCGCTATTACCCTTGGCCGCATCGTCCGATCATGTCTCCGTACGGCGGTTACGGCTACGGACGTGCGCCGAACTAGAATGTTACCGCGCGGCGCTTGATCCCGCGGCGCGCGGTCGAATTCACCAGCGGAGGACGCGTCGCTTTGCCGATGCGTCTTCCGTTTCGCGTTCGCCGCGATCGCCGCGCAGCTCGGACATCGCGGCGACTCGGCTCGGCGGCCGTTTCTCTCGACCCACGGCCCCAGGCGCCGATCAATCGGCGCTTGCGCCGTTCCGTTCGACAAATTCCAGCACGCCCGCCTTGTGGACCTTGTCGCCGACGGCAAGATTGTGGTCGCGGTTGGGGATATCGAGCACGCTGGCGTGCGGCAGCATCGCCGCCAGGCGGCGTGGATCGCCGGCGACCGCGTCGCGCGTGCCGACCGCCACCAGCGTCGGACAGGCGATGCGCGCCGCCTCGGCGACGCTCAGCGTCTGACGCGAGCCGCGAATGCAGGCGGCGAGCGCGACACGATCGCTCTTCGTCTGTTCGGCGAAGGCGCGAAACATGCGCTGCATCGGGTCGGTCAGCGCGTCGAGCGACGGCGCCTCCATCGCGTCGGCGATGCCGAGCGGCAGGCCGACGCCCTCGACCAACCGGTCGCCGAGCCCGCCGAGGACCAGCCGGCGAACGCGATCGGGATTCGCCAGCGCGAGGAACGCGGCGATGCGCGCCCCCATCGAGTAACCCATCGCGTCGGCCCGCTCGATCCCCAGATGGTCGAGCAGACGCGCCGCGTCGGCCGCCATCAGGGTTGAATGGTAGGCCGCCGGGTCGCTCGGCTTGTCGCTTTGCCCGTGGCCGCGATTGTCGAAGGCGATCACCCGCCGGCCGTCGTGGGTCAGCGTTTCGACCCAGCGCGGATTGACCCAGTTGACCCGATGGTTGGAGGCGAAGCCGTGGATCAGCAGGATTGGCTCGCCGCGGTCGCGCCCTTGCGGCGCGACGTCGATATAGGCGAGCCGCAGGCCGTCGGAATCGAAGAACTGAATCATGCGTGGCGCCATAACCCGCCCGAGCGCAGCGCGCCAGCGCCGACTCAGTGGCGCGGCGTCCCTGACTCAGTGGCGCGGGCGTCCCTGACTCAGTGGCGCGGGCGTCCCTGCCCGCGGGCGTCCCTGCCCGCGGGCGCGGAGGCCCGCGCCACTTGAGACTGGACTTGGCGACAGGCGCCGGATCGGCCTTAATCGCGCTCGACTCAGCCCTCGGAGCGCCGCTCGATGAAAACGCTCGCCCTCGTCCTGACCGCCCTGGTGGCGCTCGAGCACCTCGGCTTTCTCGGCCTGGAGATGTTCGCCTGGACCCTGCCGCTCGGCCAGACGATGTTCCACACCAATCCCGACTTCGCCAAAGCGACCGCGGCGCTCGCCGCCAATCAGGGGCTGTACAACGGCTTTCTCGCAACCGGCCTCGCTTTTGCGCTTTGGCGCGGCGACGTCGCGCTGCGGCTGTTCTTCCTCGGTTGCGTCGTCGTCGCCGGGTTGTTCGGCGCGGCGACCGCGTTCATCGACATCCTGTTTGTCCAGGCTCTGCCGGCGGCGCTCGCCTTCGCCGCGACGCTGGCGGCCGGCAAGCGCGCCGCGCCGGGTTGGCAGGCCGAGCGGCCCGTCCCGTAACCGACCGCCGCGGGAACAACACAGCCGCGGCGGGCGGCGTCGAAGGGGGAAACGAAAAACATGCGTCTCATCGGCTTCGCTCTGCTTGGGCTCGCGCTGTTTGCTGGCGGCGCCGTCGCCGCTTCGCCGGAGGACGATTACGTCGCCGCGCGCGACAAGGACATCGCCCGCATCAAGCATCTCGTCGCCGCCAACGCGGACGACAAGAAAGTCCAGGCCGAACAGGACAAGATGATCGCCGACCTGCAGAGCCGGCTCGACGCGAACGTCGGCCCATTCGCCGTCGCCGGCTATCCGACCGCCGGCAAGATCACGCTGGAGACGCTGTCGGACGGCGACATCGGCTTTGGCCAGCTCGACGGAATGGTCCATTCCGCCGGCGACGACGGGCCGCAGGTCATTGTCACGACGCGCGGCCTCGTCGACCGCTGGCTGCGCGACCGATCGGCCGAGAAGGACGCGGAGCTGCGCCTGCCCGCCAATCTCGAGGCGGCGCTGCGCGACGACGGTTTCTACACATTCGCCGTCAGCGAAGACGCCGCATTCGGCAAGACGGCCGAACTGACGATCGCCAAGCCGGCCGGCGCCGACCTGGTTGTCGCGGCGCTCGGCGGCTTCGCCCAGGACATCGGACCGAACCCGCGGCAGGAAATCGTCGTGACGCTGCAGAAGGGTGGCCGCGTCTACATCGCCAACCAGGTCGCCAAAACGGCGATCGGCAAGTTTGACGCTTGCGAGGCGATCTGGACCGCGGCGACCAAGACGTCCGAGGAGTTGTGGAAGGCCTACGAGAACGCGGGCAGCAAAGACGACAAGCTGCTCGACGAGCGCTCGAAGGCGGAGGACAACGGCGACAAGGCCTATCGCGCCTGCCTCGTCGCCAAGACTCCGCAGCAGCCCTACTATCCGGCGCTGGTCGCCGAAGCGCAGGAGTTAGCCGACCGGCTGGCCGGCAAGTAGGCCGCGTGGCGGGGCGATCGAGCGACCGAGGCGCGATTGCGTTTCGGACTGATCTCGAATCGGTTTACGACATTTCCGGCTCAGGACTCTTGGAACGATAACGTGGCCGAGATACCCGACTATCAAACGTTGATGCTGCCGGTGTTACGAATTGCAGCGCTCGGTGAGTCGACGATTCCCAAAGCAGTCGAAAAATTGGGGGTCGAGTTCGGCCTGACAGCCGACCAAATGGCGGAAATGCTTCCAAAAGGAGGTGCCCAAGTCATCAATAACCGAGCGCACTGGGCGAAAACCTATTTGGTCAAAGCTGGGCTGCTCGACCAGCCGCGACGGGGCATTTTCCGCATAACCGGACGAGGCGCGGAACTGCTGAAAACGAATCCCTCGCGGATCGACAACCACATTCTTGCGAACTACTCGGAATTTCGTGCTTTCACGCTACGAAAGCCGGAGCCCGGCGAAGGACCTCTCAGAACCACGGCCGCGAGAGATCTGCCCGCGCCGAATGCGTCGGCGCCTCCCAATGAGCGGATTGTCGCCGCTTCCAACGAATTAGATGCTGGCCTCCGAGACGATCTGCTAAATCGCATCTTTGAAATTGATCCGATCTCCTCGCGGGCGCGGTTCTTCGAACGATTGGTAATTCGGCTGCTCCTCGCAATGGGCTACGGCAAGGGACACGACGAAGCGGCGTTTCATACCGGCGGGCGAGGTGATGGAGGCGTCGACGGGGTGATCCATGAAGATGCGCTTGGCATTGATCCCGTTTATGTTCAGGCAAAGTGTTACGACTGCGAAGCCGTAATCGGGCCTGAGAAAATCCAGGCGTTCAAAGGCGCTCTGGAGGATAAAGGCGCAACCCGTGGCGTGTTCATAACGACCGCAAAATTTAGCGAGGCGGCACTGAAGTCCGGACGCGCAAGCCAAAAACAGATCGCCTTAATCGACGGCGAACGCCTGACGGACCTTATGGTGCGTTTCAATGTTGGCGTTCAGATTCAACAGACGATATTTATCAAGAGAATGGACGAAGATTTCTTCGAAGAATGAACCCTTTGTCCGCCTAAATTGGGACCTGGAGGCAATTCATTTTCGGACGCCCGTCGCCGCGCGCTCTCTCGCCGCGGCGGTTGCAGAGACCTGGATTGCTCTGCTTTGCTCTCAATGACGACGTAAGTCTGGTTCATTCTGAAGACTGAGAGCTAGCGCGTTCTGCATTTGGGTTTAGCATGTTCCTAAGGCTGAGGAATCACACGCTCTTGTCAGAGTTATTCCCGCGAAAGCGGGAATCCAGCGGCAAAGGACGCCGCGGCTGCGAAGTCTGGATTCCCGCTTTCGCGGGAATGACAATTCTGGTGCGCCCGCCACATCGCAGCTTTCTCTAGGATCCGAGCCGCCCGCCATGATCCCCAACCGCGCCGCGACGCTCAATTTCGACCTCGGCGAAGCCGCGGATTCGATTCGCGAGGCGGCGCGCGAATTCGCTGGCGCCGAAATCGCGCCGCGCGCCGCCGAGATCGACCGCGACAACCGCTTTCCGCGCGACCTGTGGCCGGAGATGGGGGCGCTCGGGCTGCACGGGATCACCGCGCCCGAGGAATATGGCGGCCTCGGCTACCTTTGCCATTGCGTCGCGACGGAGGAAGTGTCGCGCGCCTCGGCCGCGGTCGGCCTGTCCTACGGCGCCCATTCCAATCTCTGCATCAACCAGCTCGTCCTCAACGGCAATGCGGAGCAGAAGCGGCGCTACCTGCCCAAGCTGATCTCCGGCGAACATGTCGGCGCGCTGGCGATGGAGGATGTCGGCGCCGGCTCCGACGTCGTGTCGATGTCGACGCGGGCGGAAAAGCGCGGCGACCGCTTCGTCCTCAATGGCGCCAAGATGTGGATCACCAACGGCCCGCTCGCCGACACGCTGGTGGTCTACGCCAAGACCGACCTCCACGAACCGATGCCGGCCCGCGCGCGCGGCGCCGTGCGGGCGACGCGAGTCTGACGGGATGCGCGTCGAGTTCATGGAAGCGTCCGCTTCGGAAGTCTTGGCGTCCATGAGGAAAGACACGCGGTGGGTCGGCAACATGGACTACGACGACGGAGCGGACGGGCCCAGAGCGGGCAATAAAATGCACTGTCACCGGAGCCGAGAAAGACCAACCGAGTCACTATGTCGCGTATCAGGTGAGGTGAACGGTTCCACCCCTATGTGGTAGTTAGCTCTCGCGGAGAGGGACATATGGCTGGTTCGTCACCACTATGATCGCTGCTCCCCCCAATCCACGCCCGTCACAGGCTTTCCTGCATGGCTCGGAGGATTAGCATGAACACTCCACCGCCTGAAGGCGGTGGTTTCTCGTTACGGCTGGAAGCCGGATTCGGTCGGCCCCACGGGCCGACTTGTGCGAGTTCCGGCAGTACTCGTCGGTTGCCCTCTCGCCGACCATTTGGATGACCTGTCCCCTACCCTTCCGACGTCAGGCGTCAAGGCAGCCTCGGCAACCATTACGTGCCGCCCCATCCCGCGCCGCCTAAAGGCGGGAGGGGTACTGATCCCCTATCGGGGACTCTAAAAGCCGCAGTTAGAGGAGGATGCCTTCTTTCAACTGTCGAATTGAAAGGATCGGCCTTGAAAACATCACGTGCGGCGTGGACCGCTCTGCTCTTTCTTGCATCGTGCCTGGCCTCATACGCTCAGGCTCCACTTCGATTCGCCAGGATTGAAAACATTCCCGACCAAATCGTGGGCGGGAGATACTGAAGGCCGTGTACAGCCGCCTGAACATTCCGATTGAGCTGGTTGACCTCCCGGCACAAAGGGCGCTCGTGGAGTCGAGCGAGGGGCGGCTGGACGGCGAGGTTCAGAGAAACATCAACGTTCAGAAACAGTATCCAACCCTGCTCATGGTGCAGCCTGGGATCAATTACATCGAACCGCCGGTGTTCTCGAAGAAATACCAGTTCGAGGTCGCGGGCTGGGCTTCGATCAAGGACTACAGCATCGGGATCGTGCGGGGCGTGGGCACCTCTGAAGACGGCACCAGAGGGATGGCGCGTGTCCTGGCCGTTACGACGCAGGATCAACTAATGCTGGCTCTTGCCGGGGACCGGTTCGATGTGGCCGTGAGCGATTCGTTCAGCGGCTTGGTGGCGGTCAAGAAACTGGGGCTGGCGGACCAGATCAAAGTGCTGGCGCCGCCGCTGCAGAAGAGTACTATGTACCATTTCCTGAATGAAAAGCACAGGGATCTAGTTCCCAAGGTGGAAAAAATACTCATGGAGATGGAGACCAGCGGCGAGCTTGAACTATTGCGCCAGCAAACTGTCGAGAAATATCTCGCCCATCTGGAAGGCACGATCCGCGAAAAGTGACCGGAACATGAAGCCTACACAGGATAGCGGCGCTGAAAGGCAATCCATCACTAGGCGGCTCACGGGAAGTCTGATAATTACCGTTGCGATCATTTCCGTAATTGCCGTTACAGCCATGTACGGCTGTGGTCTCTCTGGCCGCGATGAGAGACCTTGCTTAAAAAGCGGCCGGGAGATTCCAATATCTTGTTGGAACGCTCGAAACGCCGCTATGGGCGGTCGATGACGATGTGGTGAGGACCACCGGGAAGTCGGTTTCTCATGATGAATCGATCGCATGAATGATCATTAGCAATGGAAACGGCGCAGTGATTTACTCCATCGAAAAGGGAAGCACTGGCGATTTAATAGCCCGGTCTGGAAACATCGTTCATCAGCACCTTGGGCAGGAAATTCTCGTTGGCGGATAATCCCGCCCTCAGGGCCTATGACTTCAGCCACGAGGCCCTGCTTGCGGCGTTCAGATAGGGGCCCGCCTGCCAGCGGCTTCGGCGGGGAGGAGGGACCGGAAGGCCCGTCCTCCATGCGGGAATGAATGGGTGCGCACGGCCATGGTCACGGAGGCGAGGAAGCAGGGCGTGACTAAGCCGGGCGGGCGGCAGACATTCTGGCGCAGCCGGATCGGCCGTCGCCTCCTGCTGTCGATCCTCCTGTTCAGCGCACTGGTCACGCTGGCCATCACCGCTGTCGACCTTTACGCGGATTATCAAGTTGGAGTCTTGGCTATCCAAAAAGAGCTGGACAATATCCAGGCCGGCTATGCGCTTCCACTGGGCGACAGCCTATGGAAGCTCGACAGGGAGCTGTTGGCCGCGCAGGTGCATGGCATCGCCAATCTGCCCGATATCGCCGACGTCGAGGTCCGCGAAATAGGGACGGCTGACGGTTCGGCCGTCTCTGTCGTCTCCTCCGGCCAGCGACTTTCCGGTCTGGCCGAGCGGCGCGACATCCCACTGCCGTGTAACTGCGGCGGAACGCTACGGATCATCGGCGTTCTGCACGTCGAGGCGACATTCGCCAACCTTTACAAAGAGTTGTATTTGACGGCGTTGACCATTTTTGCGATCGAGGGGACTAAGGCGTTCCTGACCTCCGCCTTCATCCTTTTCGTGGTCCACCGCCTAGTCACGAGCCCGCTGCTGGAGTTAGCGCGAACCATCAGAAATTCGACGGTCTCGTCCTGGCCGCTACGATTGCGGCATCCGCCCGCAGTTCTCGATGAGTTCGACGATCTCGTGGGGGCGTTCAACGCGCTTGGAGAGCGGTTGATCCAGGACATCACCGACATGCGCCGCACCGAGGCCGACCTGCACCGTTACAAGGAGCAACTGGAGGCTACCGTTCAGGAGCGGACCGCCCAATTGAGGCTGGCCCGCGACGCCGCCGAAGCCGCCAACCGCGCCAAGAGCGCGTTCCTGGCCAATATGAGCCACGAACTACGCACGCCGCTGAACGCCATCCTGGGCTTTTCCAACATCATGCGGCGGGAGCCGGATACGACCGGAGGCCAGCGTGAAAAACTCGACGTCATCAATCGTAGCGGCGAACACCTTCTGGCCCTGATCAATGATGTCTTGGAAGTGGCGAAAATCGAGGCCGGCCGCGTGCAATTGGCGGATGCTCCGTTCGACTTGGGCGGCATGATGCGTGACGTGACGGACATGATGCAGTCGCGGCGGAGAAAGGTCTGCGGCTGCAGACGGATCAGTCGTCAAAGTTTCCCCGTTACATCGTTGGAGACGAGGCGCGCTTACGCCAAGTGCTGATCAACTTGATCGGCAACGCCGTGAAATTCACCGAAGCGGGCGGAGTAACCGTACGGCTCGGCACAAAACAGAATTCGTCGTCCCATTTGATCATTGAGGTCGAGGATTCGGGCCCTGGCATCGCGCCGGAGGATCAGCAGCGCGTCTTCGAACCGTTCGTGCAACTGGGCGCCTTGGCCGACAATAAGGGAACCGGTCTGGGACTCACCATCACCCGTGAGTTCGTGCGGTTGATGAAGGGAACGTTGACCTTGCAAAGCACGCCCGGCAAAGGGACGCTGTTTCGGATCGATCTGCCGCTGCGGCAGGCCGAGGAATCCGATATCTCCACGCTGCACCGCGCCGACGAAAGAGACGTGACGGGATTGGCGCCGGGCCAACCCGACTGGCGCATTCTGATCGTCGAAGATCAGCTTGAAAACCAGTTGTTGCTGGCAAATCTGATGGAATCAGTTGGTTTCCAGATCAAGGTGGCCGAGAACGGCAGACAAGGGGTCGAGCTGTTCCAGACTTGGCGTCCGCACTTCATCTGGATGGATCGTCTCATGCCGGTGATGGATGGAATTGAGGCGACAAAAGCAATTCGCGGCCTTCCTGGCGGCAACGAAGTGAAAATCGTCGCCGTCACGGCCTCCGCCTTTGAGGAACAGAGGGAAGGCGTTTTGGAAGCCGGAATGGACGATTTTGTCCGCAAACCCTACCGCGCCGATGAAATCTACGAGTGCCTGTCCCGGCAGCTGGGCGTGCGGTATGCGTATTTGGCCCATGATAAGCCTGCCGAGGTCCCCATGGAGCTGGCGCCGGTAGCGCTGTCGGTCTTGCCGGAGGCATTGCGCCGCGAGCTGGAGGCGGCCCTGGAAAGCCTGGAGAGCGAGCGAATAGAGATCGTTGTCGGACAGGTTGCACGATACGATAGAGACTTATTCAGATCGCTTACCCGTCTTGCCCAAGAGTTCGACTACCCGGCGATCCTGAAGGCGCTGCGGACAAACTGATGGCACAAACTGATGGCCAGCAAAGGCAGAATTCTCGTCGTCGATGATACTCCCGCCTCCCTCCGGTTGTTGTCGGAGATCCTCAAGGACGAGGGCTATGAAGTGCGTTCCGCCATCAACGGCGAAGTGGCCTTGGGTTCCGCCATCGTCAATCCGCCGGAACTCGTGCTGCTGGATATTCGCATGCCTGGGATGGACGGATTTGAAGTCTGTCGCAGGCTCAAGGCGGAACCGGGAACCCGTGACGTCCCGGTAATCTTTATCAGCGCTCTTTCCGACACGGTCGACAAGGTGCAAGGGTTCGCGCTGGGCGCCGTTGACTTTGTCACCAAGCCTTTTCAACGGGAAGAATTGCTGGCGCGGGTCCGCACTCACTTGGAAGTCTATCGCCTGCGCAATAATCTGGAGGCTTTGGTAGAAGAGCGCACCCTCAAATACAGGGAGAGTGAAGAAAGGGTCAGGATGAGCCTGCTGGAGCTTGAGGCGGCGAACGAGTCGCTGCGCGAGAGCGAGGCCGACTTGACCATCGCGCAGGAGATTGCCCATCTCGGAAGTTGGCAAGGGGACTTGTCCAGCAATCAACTTACCGCATCGGATGAATGGCGTCGCATCTTCGGAATTCCGCATGGCGCCGCCCTGACCGTCGAGGCGTTTTACGCTTGCGTCCATGCCGATGACCGGGATGCGGTTCATCGCGCATGGGCCGAGGGGCTCCAGGCCGGCGATTGCGACTTCGAACACCGCATCGAGGTTGACGGCGACACAAAATGGGTGCGGCAGGAGGCGCGGTTCGAACTCGACGCGGCGGGTCGGGCGGTGAGAGCGTTCGGTTCCGCGCAGGATATCACCGAGCGGAAGCTGCGGGAGGAGCGCATCGGCCGCTTGGCTCGCCTGCAGGCGGAGGCGGCCGGGCTGGGGCAAGCCGCGTTGCGTGGGGC
>Ga0182014_10008709_pt1 | contig 10307 bp, 8 predicted proteins | sample 612S2DmetaG_FD_120489 | JGI IMG/M metagenome (GOLD analysis project Ga0182014, IMG submission 120489) | Permafrost microbial communities from Stordalen Mire, Sweden - 612S2D metaG | ecosystem: Environmental > Terrestrial > Soil > Wetlands > Permafrost | place: Sweden: Stordalen | collected...
ATGCAAAGATCGTCGAGCAGCAGCGGCCGCGTGCGCGAGGGCGTGATGACGGTCTCGAATCCTCGGTCGCGCAGCTGCCGCCACACCTCCTGCCGGTCGTCGGCATGCTGCAGATAGCGGTTCTTGTTGACCCATAAGGTGTCATCGACCGCGTCCGCGTCCAGCAACGTCAGCAGGTCCTTCCACGCAGCGTTTCCCAGCAGGGTGATGCGATGATCGCGCCAGCGGGGGGAATGGCGGTACATCGCCAGTTGGTTGCGGAACAGGAGGTAATCGCCGATATCGTCCAGACGAATCACGAGCAGGGTCTTGCCGCGCGGCCGCGGCGGCGGCAACGCCGCGAGTTCCCTCCTCCAGTCGGCAAAGCTGCGCAGCACCCGCTCGCGGTCCCGCGCCGCATCCCGGCGGCGGCCGAGGAGGGAAATTTGACGGCCTAGCGACAGCATTCCGGACGGCCCCTCTATTGTCCCAACGTCACTTGCAGGATGCTGTGGCGGATCTGCTCGGACAGCACGAGTTGGGCGTCGGCCGCCACGCCGAGGATGAGGTCGCCGAACAGCAGGCACCCGTCGTCGGCCGTCTGCACGACGTTTCGCCGGCGCAGCAGCCCGATGAAATTTCGAAACAAATTCTTGTCGAAAAACTCAGGCGAGTTGAGGCCGTACAACACCGACATGCGCTGCGCCATCAACGTGCAGCGCTCCTCGAGAGCCTCCGGGCCGATGGCGCCGGAGCCTGCCTGCAGCAACAGTGCGACCACCAAATAATAACGCTCGATCGTCTGGATCGTGGCCTCGGCCAGGAGCGGGAGCCGGATCGCTTCGAGGGAGGTGGGCGCGGGACGCCGCCACTCGCTGCGATCCTCGTCGGTTTGCAGCAAGCCCAAGGCAACGAAGGTGTCGAGCAATGACTCCACGACGGCACCGATCTGGCTCTCCTCCCACCGCAGGAACAATTCCGCCGCGATGTATGGATAGACCCGCCAGACCAGGCGCTGCAGATCCACGGTTCGCATGCGGGCGTTGCTGATGAAGCAGCACGCGATCAGCGACGGCATGGCGAACAGGTGCAGAATGTTGTTGCGGTAATACGTGGCCAATACCGCGTTCTCGGCGTTCATGCGCATGATGTCGCCGAGCGGGTGTTTCTGCCGCTCGAGCATGCCCATGCTCTCCGCGTACTGCGTCATCGCCGCGCCGCTCTCCCCGCTGACCGTCACCAAGGGCCCGTACGGCGCCTCGCGCAGCAGCCGTTGATACAGTTCCAACTGACTCACGAGTGCCGCTTCCGGCAGCGCTTGGCGGGGCGAAGCCAGCATCGCCATGGCGACGAGATTGACCGGAGTGACGGCGGCCGCGGAATTGATGCCGGTGGTGATCGACACGGCAAGATCGTCGATGACTCCGTTCATCCAGCCGGTGCGCGGATCCTGCGATTCATGGTCGGCGGTGCGCCACCCGGGGTTGTGCCTCTGCAGGACGTCGCACAGTGCGATGGGTTGACCCAGATTGACGTGGACCTTGCCGAACTTGCTGCGCAATACCGACACCGACGCCTTGATGACGCCCCACACGCTTTCCTTCTCCTTGGGCCGGCCCGACAGCTCGCCGATGTACGTCCTGCCTTCCACGATGCGCTCGTAGCCGAAATACACCGGCATGAACACGACGGAGCGCTTCGGATCGCGCAGGAAGCTGCGCAGCGTCATCGACAGCATGCCGGTGCGCGGTGATTGCAGGCGGCCGCTGCGGCTGCGGCCGCCCTCGATGAAATATTCGAGCGGATGGCCGCGGGCCATCATGAAACCCAGGTACTTGGTGAACACCACGGCGTACAGCGCATCTCCCTTGAAGCTGCGCCGCAGGAAAAAGGCGCCCCCCTTGCGCAGGAAACGCCCGATCACCGGCATGTTGAGATTCACGCCCGCGGCCACGTGCGGCACCGCGAATCCCTTGCGGTAGATGACATACGACAACAGCAGATAATCCATGTGGCTGCGGTGGCAGGGCACATAGATGATCTCCGCGCCGTCGCCGATCTCCTCGAGTTTCTCGACGTGCTCGAACTCCACGCCGTCGTACAACCAGTTCCACAGCCGGCCCAGCAACACCGACATGAAGGTGATGAAGGCCTGCGAATAATTGGCGGCGATTTCCACGGCATGCTTGCGCGCGACGAGCAGTGCGGCGCGGCGCGTGATGGGGCGTCCCGCCTCGGCGCGCGCCGTCATTTCCTGACGCGCCGCGTGCCGCACGGCCTGGCTCTTGAGGATCTGCGCGACCAAGGTTCGGCGGTGGGAGAGATCCGGTCCGATGGTCGACGCGCGCTGCGCGCGCAGCCCGGCGCGCAGCGCCCTCAAGATCCGGCGCACGCCGCGTGGCGCGCTCAACCCCTCCTCCATCGCATCCCGCAGACGAATGGGCTCGCCGAAGTACACCAAGGCGTTGCGTCCATTGAACACAACGTTGAGCAGCTTCTGAAAGCGCCCCACCAACGCCCAATCCTCGGTGAACAGCAACCGCCACAAGCTCACTTCCTTGTGCGGCGCACGGCCCCAGAAAATGGCAACCGGGACGAGATCCACGTCGAACTCCGGATGAGCGGTGCCGGCCGCGACCAGCTGCTCCAGGAATCGAGGCGCCCGCGCCACCGCTCGCCGGCTGAAAAAGCTGGTCCGCCGGCTGAGTTCGAAATACGCTCTCTCCGCCCGGCGGTTGCCCATGGCCAGTCGGCGCTCCGGGCCGGGCAGATGCAGTTGCTCGCAGGCATTGTGGAGCACCGCGAGATCCGACTGGCTCTCGCGCTCGAGCACGTAGCAAACCGGTCGGGGCCGCGCGGCGATCTCGGCCGCCGCATCGTCGGGTTTGATGGTGGCGCGCACCCAAAGCCCCAGTAATTTGCGCACGCTCCAATGCCAGGCATGGCCCAAGCCGTCAAATGGAGTCATGGATACCGGGCCGTGTTATGGGGAGTGGTCGCCGCGCTCTTGTTCGTCGACCGCTTTGCGGGTGGCGTCGGTATTCTCGTCGACGGTATTTTGCACCTCGCGTGCCCGCTCCAGTTGCTGGGTGAGTGGCTCGAAAACGGTGGTTGGCCGCGCGGGCGCCGGCGGGGGCGGCGGCGGGTTCGCGTTCGGCCCGGAGCATCCCAAAATGAACAAAAGCGCCACAGCGGCGGTCGAAACCTTCAGCTCGTCCATGGCAACCTCGTAACAGCCAGCCGGTGGAAACCCTCAGTGTACAATCCTCTACAACAACCAGTCATCCGGAGTTCGCGCATGGTCCGTTTCGTGTTATTGATGGTCTTGACGGCCAATGTGTACGCTGCCGGGTCGACTGTTGATATCGACACGGCGGCGAAGATATACCAAGCCGCCGAAATACGCGAACAGGTCCGCGCCTCGTTGGGTGCGATGCCGGAACACATCCGGCAGTTGTTCGCCGCCGACGCCTCCGCCCAATTATCGCCTCCCCAGCTCGACGCGGTGACCGCCGCCGCCGTGCGCGGCTTCCGCATCGACGTGTTCGAGGCGCCCGCACTGCAATCGCTGGCCGAGCATCTGGACGCGTCCACCGTCGCCAAGACCGGGGCCTTTCTCGCCAGCGATCTCGGCAAACGCATGGTGTCGGCGGACGTCGTGCTGGCGACGCTCGGCGAGGCCAATATCGACAAGGTGATGAACGGCGAGACAACGGCCCCGTCCACCCCTAAGCGTGACGAACTCATCGACAAGCTCGAGCGCGCCACCCATTCCACCGAATCGACCGTCGACATTTTCCTCAGCATGGGCGAGTCCGTCGCCGTCGGGACGGCCGTCGGCTCCGGCATGGATCCGGTTGCCGTCGAGGCGCGCGCTCACAAATCGGGCGAGGCGAGCCGCGCCGGCCTCGAGCAGAACATGCGTGCGCCCATGCGGCGTTTCATGGCCTACGGCTATCGAGATTTGAGCGATTCGGACCTCAACCATCTGCTCTCGTTCATGGAGTCCGCCGCCGGAAAGCGCTATAACACCGCCTATAACGCCTCGATGAGCGCGGGGTTCGACGCCATGGGCCGGCGCACCGGCGAGCAACTCGGCGAAAGTCTGCGCGAACTCGCCCAGGCAAGCATGGCTGCGCCGCCCTCCTCGCTTCCTCCGGCGGGCATCGCCGCGCCGCCGCCGGTGTTGCCGCACTAGCCCGAGCGGTGTTGCCGCGCTAGCCGAGGGCGATCAGGAACGCCTGCAGCAACTGGCAGATGGTCTCGATTTGGTCCTCCAATCGATGGTCGGAATTCAGCACGTGGAGCGCGGCCGAGTGCTCCCGACCCCATCGCACGCTGTTGTCGACGGGTACGATGTCGTCATGCCAGCCATGCACGATGGCCGTGGCGCAGTCGACGTCCTGCGGCGTATGGACTTCGAATCCCGGCATGTAGAACGCCGGCGCCAGGAGAAACACGCCACGAGGCCTGACATGGCCGGCGGCGGCCGCACTGACGTGCCCCCCAAGGCTCGAGCCCACGAGGACGACCCCGCCGCTGATCGCCGCCGCGGCGTCGATCAGCTTGGTGACGCGCGCGCTGGGGTCATCCATGCCCCGATAGTCCACCGACTCGACCGCACACCCGAGATCGCGGACCATGGCCCCCATGGCGGTGATCTTGCCGCCCCACGGACCGCTCTCCTTGCCATGAGAGAAAATCACCGTGCCGAACGATCGAGTCATCACCGCCTCCACGCAAATGTTCATGTTCTCTTTCGGCCGAACTCGCGGCGAGGCGCGCTAGGAGCGCAGCTGGCTGACCAATTTGTCGACCCATTCCATTTCCGCCGGGCTGTACCGAACCGTGTTCAACGTGTTGACGCTGACCGGCGTGACCGTGCTCCCGGAGGCCGAGTGCGCGATGCGGAAGCCGTGAAACTCGCCCTTGCGCGCGGCGGCGATCCCCACGATCAGTTGGAACTCGCACGGGTCCATGCTCGGCACCCCGTTCACGCGGCCGTCGCAGATGACGAAGAATGCGTCTTCCATCGCGCGGCCTGCGAAACATCCTGCCTCGTACAGCCGTGTCAGGAACGAGCCGACCTGGGCTTCCACGAGCGCGGCCACTTCGCCGTGCGGCTTGGCCAATGCGACCCAGCGCGTACCACGCTCGACGCTGTTGAGAATGAACAGCACCAGGCGGCGTGCCGCGAGGCTCTGCCAGTCGGACGAGCCGGCGCTGCCGGCGCCCAAAGTCCGGGGAGAAACGCCGATCCGTGTGGCCGATCTGACGGCTTGAATGGTGTTCACGCCGACGGCGGCGAGACGCATGCGACGGTCTTCGGCCACGAGGCAGCTCGGTCGAAACCCGGGACGCAGAATCGCATCGTCGAGTCTCGTCGGTCCCCAGACCGGGGAGGCCTCGTCGGATCGCGCCAGCATGCCGGCGACGGCACCGCACGGCGCAAACGATTCGCAATGCCCGCGCAGCTTGTCGTGCGCCAGGATTCGGGGGAAATACATGACCGCATTCTCGTTCGCGAAGTTCCACTCCCGGATCCCTCGCAAGGCCTCGTCGGCCGTATGCCACTGCGCGGGTGGATCCACGACCAGCAAGGCGCGGCGGTCCTTGCAGAATCGCGCCGCCACCAGCAGCGTGGTCGGCCCCACGTCCTGATCCCGCGACAACGGCGGAATGCACAACAGATTGAAGTAATCGCCGTCATCGAGGGCGAACAGACCCGTCCTCTCGAGTTCCGAACCGATCAGGTCGTAATCCGTCAGGGGCGCGCCATCGTCCCCGTCCGCGTTCGAGCAAACGTAACCGGTGGCAAGTCCGCGCGCCGCGTCGAGGGTCCGGTCGGGTCGCTGCGCCGGGACTTCCGCGCCGAGATGCACGAGCTCCGACTCGGCCAGCAGCACGGCGATGTGCCGCTCCGCATCCGGCGCCACCGACACACGCGAGAATATTTCCTGGTCTTCGACCTGTTCCGTGCCCTGCACCCGGACGCGTTGCACGGTGAGATTGAACTCGGACGTCTGCGCGGCCGCAACATTGTCGTAGTCGACGCTCGCGCGCAGGAACTCCCGCGTGCCGGGCCGCACCGCACGCAGTTTCAGGGAATGGATGCCGGCCTTTAGCGTGAGCGTGGAGGCGCGCGCGCCGTTGACCACCCGCACCACGAGCGCTTCGCGGCCCCCGTTGTCGAAAAACTGTTCGACCGCGTATCCGAGCGGGCTCGGTTGCCACAGACCACCGAAGATGTGCTGGAATTCCGCGAACGTTTTGAGATAGATCGGCCGATTCACGGGACCACGCAGCGTCCGGCCCACGAAGGCAGTGCGCGCGGTCCCGACGCGCAGGATGGCTTCGTCGGGACCCCGTTCTTCTCGTACCTGGAACCCTAAGCCGATCGGAGTCTCCAGAATATTCCCCTGCAAAAAGTCGCGCCGACTGTATCACAGGAAGGTTGCGACGCGCGGGTCCCTCACGGGGCGAAGAGCGAGACCTCGCGTCGCTTGAGAAAGGGCACCAGCAGCATTCCCGCGAGAAAGCCGCCGATGTGGGCGCCATAGGCCACCCCGGCCCCGCTGTCCTGCGAGGCGAGATCGCTCACCAGCTGCACCGCAAACCACAACAACAACAGCAACATGGCCGGCAGTCTGACGGTCGTGAAGAAGAAGGGAAGCACCACCAGGGTGAGCACCTTGGCGCGCGGAAACAGCAAGAGGTAGGCGCCGAGAACGCCGGAGATCGCACCGCTGGCACCGATGATGGGATAGGCCGAATGCGGGTTGGACAACGCCTGCGCGCCGATCGCAGTCGCTCCGCAGAGTACGTAAAAAACGAGATAGCGGCCATGCCCCAGACAGTCCTCGACGTTGTCGCCGTAGATCCAGAGATACAGCATGTTGCCGAGCAGATGCAGCCAGCCGCCGTGCAGGAACATGGAGGTGAGCGGCGTCGCAAACCGCGGAATCCACTGAAGATCGACGGGCAGGCGCGCGTCCGTCAACAGCACGGCGGGAATCGCGCCCAACGCATCGACGACCCGCCGGCCACCTTCCAGGCTCAGCGAGCGCTGCCACAAGAAAACGCCGCAACACGCGGCGATCAACGAGACCGTGACGACCGGCTTCACCGCGGACGGCGTATCGTCCTTAAGCGGAATCATGAGGGCGTCTCCACGCGGGGCCGCCTAGGCACGGCGTGTCACGCGGGGCGGCCTCCCGCAGGGCGTCTCACGTGCGGCGGCCGATCACAGGCCCTCTCACGCGGTGCGGCCTCCCGCCGGGCGCTGCCTCACCGGCACGTCCGCCGCCGACCCCTGCTCGGCGCGACGGCGTTCCAGCTCGAGCCGCTCCTGTTCGGCTTCCGCCTTCTTGCGCGCGATTTCATCGAGCATCACTTTCATCCACTCGCTAGTCATCGGATTCCTCGGACTTTGGGTTCACGATGGCGTCGATGGCCGCAACCGTCTCAGGATGATAGCCGGCACGGGCCAGCGCGTAGACGCGTTTCGCCTGCACCGCACCACCGGGCGTTTTCATCAATTCCACGTAAAGGGGCGTGACGAGCTTACGGCGTCCGATCGTTTCCAGATATTGCTCCAGTCGAACATAGCTGGGTTGGTATTGGTTGCGGATGACCAGCAGGAACCAGCTGTGGCCGATTTCCGCATTGGGCGTGCGCGAGAAGGCGCATGTTTGATCCAAGTCCGCCATCTGCGACGTGCTCAGGCGCGCGGGCATGTTGTTCAAGAAGTACAGCCACTGCTGGGCCGCCCAGCCAGTCCACGCGTGCCTGATCGACCGGCGCGAACTCGGTCGACGTGGGCAGCACCGCATCCTGCGGAATCCCCGGCCCCGACACCCATGCCGTGACTTGGATTGGCGTCACGATGCCCGGATAACGATCCAGCAGATTTTCCTGCAGGTACCCCACGAATTGCTCGGTCGTGATGCTCTTGAAGGCAAAATGGTCGAAATAGCTGCGCAGAAAGGCATCGAACCGCTCGCGCCCGAATTTGGCGTCGAGGTAGGTCAGGAACAACCGACCCTTCTCGTAGGGCACATCGCTGAACACCTCGTCAGGGTCCCGGTCACGCAGGTCGATCGCCAGAACTTGGTCGGCGGGTTTGAGCGTGGCCAGGTTGTCCTTGAGCGCCCGCAGCCCCAACACCCGCTCCATCATTTCGCGCTTCTCGCCGTAGACTGCGTTGATGATGCGGCTCTCGAGGTAATCGGTGAACCCTTCGTTGAGCCACAGGTCGCGCCAGGTCGCGTTGCTCACCAGATTGCCGGACCAGGAATGCGCCAGCTCGTGAGCGATCACCGAAACCAGGCTCTTGTCGCCCGCGATGACGGTGGGAGTGATGAACGACAAGCGCGGATTTTCCATGCCGCCCACCGGATAACTCGGCGGCAGGACCAGGATGTCGTAACGATCCCAGCGGTAGGGACCGAACAATTTTTCACTGGTCTCGATCATGGACTCGGTGTCGGCGAACTCCTTGGCTGCCGCCTTCAGCACCGACTTCTCCGCATACACGCCGGTGCGCGGTCCGGTCGCCTTGAACTGAAAATCGCCCACCGCCAACGCGATCAGATAGGACGGGATGGCCTCCGGCATGTCGAAGGTATAAATGCCGTTGCGCTTGGCATTGGGGTCATTCTTGGCGCTCATGACCGCCAGCACGTCGGCGGACGTGTGGATCGTGGCCGTGTACGTCACGCGAACCTGGGGCGTATCCTGCAGGGGAATCCAGCTGCGCGCGCCGATCGGCTCGTTTTGGGTGAAGAAGAAACCCGTGTGCTTGCCCGCGGTCTGGCTGGCGCCCACCCATTGCAGCGCGGGCGCCGTCGGCGAGGTTTCGTAGTCGATCCGCACGAACAGCGTGGTCTTTTGCGACGGCGGCAGTTCGATGACCAGGGCGGATCCGAGAATCGGATCCTTCTTCTGGAAATGGAACGGACGACTCACCCACGTGGTTTCGCTTTTGGCCGTCGCCCCGAGCACGTCCTGCGCCTTGATGGTGACATCCGAGACATTGAGGTCCCGGGTGTCGAGAATCAGCTCGGTGGCATTCGGATCCAGCCGCTTGATCTTCAGCCCGACCATGCCGCGCAGCGTCTTGAAGAATGGATCGACGCGCAGATCCAGTTCCAGGTGAGTCACCCGAAACTGCTCGATGTTGGCGAAGGAATGATAGTCCAGACCGGACTGGATGGGCGCCAGGTCCGGCGTCGCCGCACCGGCCATGGTGATGCGGAACCCCGTAAGCACCAGGGCCGCGACACAGTGACGCATGGGAATTCTCGCCTTAAAGTTGGTGAGCGGACGGTTGCGATCGAGACACCGGAGGAGCCTTGGCCTGCCCGCCCACCAGGTCGTTGAAGGTCTTCTCGTCGACCAACAACCCGCTCTTCCCGTCCCAGTTCGAGCCGTCCGGCAACGTATTGTCGACCAGTAAGGACCGGGAAACCACCGCGTCGACGCCGTCGTGACCGCCGGTCACCGGCACCGGCAATGCGCGCGGCGAGTGCGCGAGATCACCCACTCGCTGCCAATCGATATCGTTGTCCTTCACCGAAATCTCTTTGCGCACCGTGGGGTTGAGCAGGTGCGCGAGCAAGCGCTGACGGTTCTTGCTCCAGTCGCGCGAGTCGTCTTCCATCACGGCGTAGGCCTGAAAATACATGACGCCGTCGCGCCAGCCGAACAGGTAGGGCTGATTGACCACCGTGACCTTGGTGCCGATCGGAATCAGATCGAAGAACACCGCAATGTCCTCGGGGTACAAGCGCATGCAGCCATGGCTCGAGCGCATGCCCACCCCGTACGGCTTGTTGGTTCCATGGATGAGGTAGCTGGGCCAGCTCAAGCGGAACATGTACTGGCCCAGTGGATTGTCCGGCCCCGCGGGCACGCGCGCGGGCAGCTTCTCACCGTCCTCGGCGTGTTCGTCCCGCACCGATTTGGGCACCGTCCATACCGGATCCTTGGTACGGCTCACGATTTTGGTCGTGCCCTCCGGTGTTCTCCAACCGACCCGGCCGATACCGATGGGGTGCGTGTAGACGACCTGCTGCTCGTTCTTCTTGTGCGGCGGGTAATAGAAGATACGCATCGCGGCGACGTCCACCACCACTCCCCCGTGCGGCGCGGCAGGCAGAATGAACTGGGTCGGAACGACCACTTCCCGGCCGACGCCCGGCAGCCACGGATCGACGCCAGGATTGGCCAGCAAGATTTCCTCATAGCCCACATCGAAACGTCGTGCGATGTCGGGGAGCGTGCCCTCCTTGCCGACGATGGTTTTCTGCACGTAGCCCACGACCTCG
>Ga0182014_10008711_pt1 | contig 10306 bp, 9 predicted proteins | sample 612S2DmetaG_FD_120489 | JGI IMG/M metagenome (GOLD analysis project Ga0182014, IMG submission 120489) | Permafrost microbial communities from Stordalen Mire, Sweden - 612S2D metaG | ecosystem: Environmental > Terrestrial > Soil > Wetlands > Permafrost | place: Sweden: Stordalen | collected...
CGATCTGGCGGAAGAGGAATGGAGAGCAGGTGTTGCCCTCGTCGGGCTCAGGTGTGCGGTTGCCGGGCGGGCGGCACTTAACCACGTTGGCGATGTAGACCTGCTCTCGTTTGAGACCCATGGCGGCGATCATGTTGTTGAGCAGTTGGCCGGCGCGGCCTACGAAGGGAATGCCCTGCGCATCCTCGTCGGCGCCCGGACCCTCGCCCACAAACATCAGCCGGGCGGCAGGGTCGCCGTCGCCGAAGACCAGCTTGTTGCGGCCGGAGTGCAGGGCGCAGCGGGTGCAGTCGCCGATCTCATCGCGAATGAGCTGGAGGGCGGCGGCGCGCCCTGCGGCCGGGACGGCTTCCGTGACTTGGGGCGGACCAGGAAAAGCTCTTCGTGCGGAAATCGGCTGGTCCTCCTGGGAATGGGCGGGCTGGGAAGCTGACTCCCAGGTCTCAGAAGCGAGGCCTGGGGCACCCGGAATTTCGGGCTGCACAGACGGCGGCGCGTCCGGCTCGGTGGCCAGTTGGGCAAGGAGCGCCGGGTCCACGGGCCGGCGGTAGAACTCGGTGAGGCCCAGATCGCGATAAAAGCGGACGCGCGCTACCAAAGCTTCGCGGGTTGCGGGGTCAAGCAGTCGGGCCAATTTTCTTACTCCACGATCAGTTGTCGCCGAGCGGCGGCGGGCGCAACGGCTTGGCTCAATACCTGGTCCTGCCTCGATTTCACATCCTCATGCTCATCCAGTTCCAGAACCAGCGAGCGGGGCCGGCGGAGGGTGAGAATCTCGTCCAGAATGCGGTCCGCCAGTTTGCGCTTGGGCATCTCGGGCAGCTCGATCGACGTGGTCAGCGTGAGGAAGGTGGCCGCGTTCACGTCCGCGTCGATACCCACGCCATCGCCTGTCACATCGTTGACCACGATCGCATCCGCGCCCTTGCGCAGCAGCTTGGCGCGACCGTTTTCCATGCGGTTCTCGGTCTCCGCAGCAAAGCCCACGATGAGCTGGCCGGGACGGCGGCGGCGCACCACCTCGGCCAGAATGTCTTCAGTTGGCGCGAGTTCCAGCGTCATGGGGCCGGTGCGCTTCAACTTCTGTTCGGAGACGTTGACTGGCTTGTAGTCGGCGACGGCGGCGGCTTTGACCACCAGGGTGGCCTCGGTCATGCGCTCGAGCACGGCCTGGCGCATCTGGTCGGCGGTAATGACCTTGACCGTTTCACAGTGCGCGGGCGGATGCAAAGCCGATGGGCCGCTGATGAGAATCACCTTCGCGCCGCGGCTCTGCGCGGCCTCGGCCAGCGCGTAGCCCATCTTGCCGCTGGAGCGGTTGCCCAGAAAGCGGACCGGGTCCAGCGCCTCGCGCGTGCCGGCGGCAGTGACCAGCACGATTTCGCCGGCCAGGTCGTGGCGGCGGCCCAGAGCGCCGAGCACCGCGTCGGCAATCGCCTCGGGCTCGGCCATCCGTCCCGCGCCCACCATGCCGCAGGCCAATTCGCCCGTGCCCGGTTCCACGATGCGCACGCCACGCTGGCGGAGGATTTCGAGGTTGGCTTGCGTGGCCGGATGCTCCCACATGTTCACGTTCATCGCCGGAGCCACCAGAACCGGCGCAGCGGTGGCCAGATACATGGTGGTGAGGAAATCGTCGGCGATGCCGTGGGCAAACTTGGCCAGGATGTTGGCGGTGGCCGGGGCAACGACCAGCGCATCGGCCCATTGCGCCTCGCCGATGTGCTCGATGCCGCTTTGCTGGCTTGGAGCGGACCCGACGCCCGTGTCCCATTCGTCCCATAGGCTGGTGATGACCTTGTGGCCTGTGAGCGCGGCAAACGTGAGCGGCTGGACGAACTTGCCGGCCGCCGCGGTCATGACCACGTGGACTTCAAGGGCTTGGCGCTGCAAGGCGCGCACCACTTCCGCCGCCTTGTACGCGGCAATTCCGCCGGAGATGCCAACGGTTACTCTCATGGCTCGATTGTAGCCGGTTTCGATTGTGGAATGCAGGAGATATTCGGCGCTTGCGCGGCACAGGGCGTGCTGCGGTTCTCAGGAGGAGATTGCGCAAAGAAATTGGAGAGCCATATGTAGAGACAACCTAATTCAAGACGATAAAAAGCTATCGACAGGGATATGGATATCCCACCTTAACCGATTCGCAAAGAACGCGAATCGGCGAAGGTGGGGCACCCCGCATTTGAGCCGGGAAAAACTAACTCAGCAGAATCGGAATGGCTGGACCTTCGACCAGCGGCTTCACCACCGGAATCTCGGTCTTGACGTAGGCGATCTTGCCGGCGTCGATCTCATCCTGTGCGATGCGGCAGGCCTTGGTGGACTGGCTGTGGACAAGAGCGTGGGAGCCGCTCTGCAACTGGCGGGCGCGGCGGGCTGCTACCAGAACCTTTCGGTAGTTGGAGTCGAAACCGGTCTCAATCGTCATCTGGGTCCTCGTGATCATCATCGGAGTCTTCCTCATCGGAGTCGTCCTCAAAGTTGAACTGCTGCTGTCCGGAGGAGGCTAGAACGCCAAATGCCTCCAGTACAGGCTTGAGCCGCTCCTGCGAGTTGAACTGCAGACAGGCCGCGGCCACCTCCAACACCCGGCGCGAACGGTACGCGATAGCCTCGCCATTGCGATAAAACCGCTCGGCAAGCACGATGGCCTCCAGTTGCGCCACCGCCCGGTCCAGAACGTCGTTGACCAGAATATACCCGTACTCGCGAAAATTCTCAATCTCCTTGCTGGCTGCGTTGAGCCGCCGGTACACTTCTTCTTCGTTGACCACGCCCTCGGCACGGCTGCGATTGCGCAAGCGGGTTCGCAGGACCTTGGGGTTGGGCGGCATGACAAAGATGCTGACGGCCTCAGGCATTTTGGCGCGCACCTGTGCGGCGCCCTGGACGTCGATATCCAGCAGCAGATCGTGCCCGACCGCGCGCGCCTCTTCAAGCGAATGGCGGGCGGTGCCGTAGTAGCTGCCGAAGACCTCGGCGTGCTCAAGAAAGACGCCCGCGTCGACCATCCGCTGAAACTCCTCGCGGGAGGCGAAGTTGTACTCGCGCCCGTGCTCCTCAGAGCCGCGCGGCGCCCGCGTGGTCCATGAAACAGAGAAGTCCACTCCGCTGACCTGCTTGCGCAACTCGCTTACCAGCGTGCTTTTGCCCGAGCCCGAGGGCGCCGAAATAATGAAGAGAATTCCTGCCACGGTTCGATTGTCCCTCAGTCCGTTGTGCCGATGGTTCTATTCCACGTTCTGAATCTGTTCGCGGGCCTTTTCGATCTCTGCCTTCATGGCCAGCCCCAGTTCGGTAATGCGGGTTCCGTTGCCGCCCAGGCCGCCGGTCTTCGAGAGCAGGGTGTTGGCCTCGCGGTTCATCTCCTGCAGCAGAAAATCCAACTTCTTGCCCACTTCGCCCTCGGCGGCCAACAGCTCGCGGAAGTGCCCGATATGGGTGTGCATGCGGGTCAGTTCCTCGGCAATGTCGCTGCGCTCGACGAGTACGGCAACTTCCTCGAGCAGCCTCTGGCGGTTGAATTCCGGTCCGGTGGCCGCAAGCATACGCTGGGTCAGGCGGTCCTGGTAGCGCTGCTCGATCTCGGGACGCAGCACAGCCACTCCGTCCGTTGCCTCGGCCAGACGGTCCAGCGTGCCATGGAGGATCGCATCGAGGGCTTCTCCTTCGCGTGCCCGCATGGTCTTCAACTGATCGAGCAACGGCGCGATCTCCTTTTGCACGCTTTCTGCCAGAGCTGTGAGGTCCTCATCGCCGCGATTGTCCGTCTGCAGAGCGTCGGGCAGACGCAGCACTGCGTTCAGGTCCGGCTCGCCCGTGAGCCGGTACTCGTCCCGCGCCGCGGCAAAGGCGGCAAGATAGCCGGCCACCAGCTCGCGATTGTAGCCGGCCTTCTGTTGAGTAGTGCGATCGACGGAGAGAGTCAGCTCGACGTGGCCGCGGACGAGGTTGTCTTTGAGCGCCTTGCGCAGCTCCATCTCCAGTGCATCCAGACCCGGCGGGAGGCGCAACTGCACGTCGAGAAAGCGGTGATTGACGCTCTTCACGCTCAGCGCATAGCTGAGCTGATCGTGCACGCGAACCTGAACCCGCGCAAACCCGGTCATCGAATAAATCGGCATCGTCTGCTACTCCTTTAGCCCGGTGCTGAGCGCCGGCTCCAAGAGATGCGAGTCCTTTTCCAAAGGGTCCGATACCTGCGACTCGGAAACATCCATGAATTGCAGTTGATAGAGCCGCAGATAGGTAGGCGAGGAGGTCAACAGTTCCTCGTGTGAACCGATGGCGGTAATGCGCCCATCTTCGAGGACGGCGATGCGGTTGGCGCGGCGGATGGTCCCCAGCCGATGCGCAATCACCATCACGGTGCGTCCCTCCATCAGGTTGGCGAGTGCGGCTTGCACCAGCGACTCGCTCTCGGCGTCCAGGGCTGATGTGGCCTCGTCGAGAATCAGAATGGGCGCATTCTTGAGGATGGCGCGCGCAATGGCTATGCGCTGTCGCTCGCCGCCGGAGAGCCGGAATCCTTTTTCGCCGATCACCGTGTCATAGCCCTGCGGCATCTGGAGGATGAAGTCGTGCGCCAGGGCGTTGCGGGCGGCCTGCTCCACCACGGCGGCTTTCACCTCCGGCCGGCCGTACGCGATGTTGTTGCGCACCGTGTCGTTGAAGAGGATGGTCTCCTGCGTGACCTGGGCAACCTGGCGGCGGAGCGACCCCAGCGTCAAATAGCGAAGGTCGTACCCGTCGATGAGAATGGAGCCCGAAGTGACGTCGAAGAAGCGCGGAATCAGGTTGACCAGGGTCGTCTTGCCGGCTCCGCTCGGGCCCACCAGCGCCAGCATTTCGCCGGCCCGCACTTCGAGATCCACGTTGTGCAGAATCTGGTGCTCACCCTCCTCGGTGCTGTAGGAAAAGCCCACGTTCTCAAACCGGATGGATTTTTGAAAGCGACGCAATGCGATTGCGTGCCGCCGCTCCTTCACGTCGTCCTTGGCGTCGAAGAAGCTGAAGATCGACACCGAGGCGCCCATGGCCTGCTGGAAGCTGTTGTAGAAATAGGCAAACTTGCGCACCGGGTCGTAGAGCTTGAAGAGGACGATGATGAAGGTGCCGAAGAGGCCGATGGTCATGCGGCCATGTAGAATCTCGTTGCGCCCGATGAGCAGGAGCATGGCGATGGCAATCGCGCCGATGGTATCCATCAGCGGCGAGCTGATGGACTGAATGCGGACGCTGCGCAGATTGGCGCGGAACAGCCGGCTGGCGGCTTTCTTGAAGCGCAGGATCTCCCACAGTTCCGTGTTGAAAGCCTTGACGATGCGATTGCCGGTGACGGTTTCATGCAGGATGTTCTGAATTTCGGCCAGCTTGTCCTGCCCGCTGCGGGTGCGCGTGCGCACTTCGCTCCCGATTTTGCGCGAAGAGGTGACCACCACGGGAATAAACAACAGCAGCGCCCAACTGAGATGCCCACCCAGGCGGATTACAAGCGCCAACCCGAACAGGAAGGTGAAGAACTGCTGCAGAAACTCGCCGATGACCGAGCTGACCGCGGTTTGCACTCTATCCACGTCGTTGATGAGGGTGGAAAGGATGGTTCCCGTGGGGTGCTTGTGAAAGAAGCTCGAGGAGCGGCGCAGAGTAGCTTCGTACAGATGATTGCGCAGGTCGGTGATCATGCCGAAGCCGGCATAGTTGACTAGGTAGGTACCCAGATAATCGCAGAGTCCCTTGACGATGGTGGCGACCACAAGCGCAAAGGCCACTACTGTCCAGGCATTGTGCATGAAATGGGGAACCACGAGCCTCAGGTCGAAGTGCCACGGGGTGCTGGCCATGCCAAGCGTGATGGGGCCTTCAGGCGCCTCGGGCTTGAGGACCTTGTCGAAGATGGGCTGGAAGAGCAGGGTGCGGAAGTTGTCCAGCAGGCCCACCATGGCCAGCAGCAGCACTCCGGGCAGCACTTGCAGCCCGTAGGGAAGCCCGTAGCGCAGGAGGCGCAGGAAATTCTTCATGCCGGTTGGTCCGCCTGGCGGTCGCATGACCCCAGGATGAGCCACGGGCGTTGGGTAAAAATCTCCATCCCCGTATTGTATCCGGCTCTCGTTGGCTGCGCCCGTGGCGCTCTAGTTACCCTCGCCCCTGGCGATGAGCCGGGTGGTGGAGAAGCCTTCGACGATGGGGACTATTTCGACCTTTCCGCCCCAGGACTGGACCTCGCTTGCGCCGACCACGGTTTCCACGGCGTAGTCGCCGCCCTTGACGATTACGTCGGGCCGCGTGGCCAGGATGAGTTCGAGTGGAGTGGGCTCGCCGAAGACCACCACGGCATCCACGGCGGCCAGCGCAGCCAGCACACGAGCCCGTTCGCTCTCGCCCACGATGGGGCGGCCCGGCCCCTTCAACGCGCTTACCGATGCGTCGCTATTGATGGCCACGATCAGCCGGTCGCCGAAGCGCCGAGCCTGCTCCAGGACCGTGATGTGGCCAATGTGCAGCAGGTCGAAGCAGCCATTGGTGAAGACTACCCGCTCGCCGTTGCCCTTCCACAGAGCCACGCGGGTTACCAGTTTCTGGCGCGTGACCACTTTGTCCTCGGCGCGCAGGGCGATCCCCGGAGCCAACGCAACCAGCAGTTCGTACTTCTCCACGGGAACAGTGCCCACCTTGCCCACCACAATGCCGGCTGCAATGTTGGCCAGTTCCACGGCGGTCTCCGGCTTGAGTCCGGAGGCCAGGCACAAAGCCAGCACGGCGATGACCGTGTCTCCGGCGCCGGAGACATCGAAGACCTGGCGTGCCACGGCCGACGCCATGAAACGGTTGCCGGGCCGCAACAGCGCAATGCCCTTCTCGCTGAGGGTTGCGGTCAGAAACTCGATATCGAGTGCAGGGACCATTGCCTCGGCCGCGTCCAGCACGGCCTTCAAATCGCGCACGTCCAGATTTGTGGCCGTGGACAGTTCGCCAAGGTTGGGGCAGATGGTGGTGGCGCCGCGGTAACGGGCAAAGTCGGCGTTCTTGGGATCGACCAGCACCGGAATCCCCAGCCTGCGGGCAGCTTGAATCACGAGCTGGCAGACCTCGGGCGTAAGCACGCCTTTGGCGTAATCGGAAAGGACCACAGCATGGCAGCCGGGCATATGCGCAAGCACGGTCTGGACCAGGCGATCATGGTCGCCCTGGGGACGCGCGCCGAGCCGCTCGCTGTCAAGGCGCAGCATTTGCTGTCGCCCGCCCAGAATGCGCTCCTTGGTGATCGTGGGAAATCCGTCTGAGACGACGAACTGGGGCGAGATCCCGTTCGCGTGCAGGCTCTCGGCCAAAAGATGCTCGTTCTCGTCGCCGCCGGTAAAGCCAATCACCTGGGTCTGCGCGCCCAGGCGGGAGAGGTTCATGGCCACGTTGGCCGCGCCGCCCGGATGCTCGCTGTGGTGGGTGGCGCGCACCACGGGCACCGGCGCCTCGGGCGAGATGCGCCCCACTTCGCCCCAGATGTATTTGTCGAGCATCACGTCGCCCACCACCAGCAGGCGCTTGGAGGCCCAATTGTGCTCAATCTCCTGGATCACCTCACGGAGTTGTTCCATCACTGCGACACCTCAGATTGGGCTGCGGCGGCGGTTTGGGTTGCGGCGGGCTGCGTGCAAAGCCAATCCCGCTCAATCCAGTCGCACAGTATATGGCCGGCCAGAATGTGGGCCTCCTGGACACGCGCTGTGTCGCGCGAAGCTACAGCGAAGAGATGCTCGGCCAGCGCTGCGACCTTGCCGCCGCCTGCGCCGGTAAAGCCGACCGTTACCAGACCCTGAGAACGGGCCGCCTGAAGCGCTGCGATCACGTTGCCGCTGTTGCCCGAGGTGGAGATGCCCACCAGCAGGTCGCCGGGATTGCCCAGCGCCTCGATCTGGCGCGAAAACACCGCCTCGAAGCCATAGTCGTTGGCCACCGAGGTCAGAATCGAAGTATCCGTGGTGAGCGCCACCGAGGCCAGACCGCGGCGCTCGCGGCAAAAACGGCCCACGATCTCAGCGGCCAGGTGCTGCGAGTCGCCGGCGCTGCCGCCGTTGCCGCACCAAAGGATCTTGCCTCCGGCCCGCAGGGTTGCGGTCATGGCCAGCGCGATCGCCTCCAGCACGGGCTGCTGCGCTTCTACCTGGCGGACAACCTCCAGGTGCTCCTGAATGGCCTTCCCGAAGATGCTTGCGGCATCGGGACTGCTGGACATGGCTCCCTCGCTTCCCGCGCTTATGGTCTTAGAACCCGATTCCAGGCCGGGCAGGCGCGCGCGCGGCTATTGCTATCATAACGGGGTGGCCGACTCCGCAAACAGCTCTTTGCTTCGCGTCTTGCACACGGTTTTCCTCGATCGTGACGGCGTCCTGAACGAAAAGATGCCGGAAGGCCGCTATGTGACCTCCTGGAGCGAGTTTCAACTGCTGCCCGGCGTAGTGCAGGCCATCGCCCTGCTCAACCGGGCGGGGTTGCGGGTGGTGGTGATCTCAAACCAGCGCGGCGTTGCGCTGGGACTCTACGCGGCTGAGGATGTGCGGGCCATTCATGCCGAGTTCCAGAAGATGCTGGAGGCGTTCGGGGCGCACGTGGACGGCTTCTACTTTTGCCCGCACGACAAGGGGCAATGCAACTGCCGCAAGCCGCTGCCGGGGCTTTTCGAACAGGCTGTAGCGGAGTTTTTGGGGATTACCGCAGCAAGCAGCGTGATGATCGGCGACTCGATTGCGGATATCGAGTTTGGGCGGCGCCTGGGGATGGTCACGGTCTTTATTGACGGCGATCCGGAGCGGCAGAAGCCCGGCGTTGAAGCGGCGCGGGAGCTGGCCGATCTGCGTTTTTCGTCTCTGTATGAGGCCGTGAATGATCTGCTGGCGAGGCTGGCAGCTCGCGGTCGATCGAGCAGCACGATTTGTCTCGGTTTTCCTCCGGAACCGCGCTAGTCTCCGATGGCCTTGAGCGTGGCGTCTGTCTCGACGATGCCCTCTTCGAGCGCGGTCGGCTCCAGGTCGCAGCCGAGTTCCCGCAGGCCGGTGAGGTCGGCTTCCGTGAAGTGCTGGTAGCGGCCTTCGAGGTCGGCGGGGAACGGAATGTATTCGATTGGCGCCTGGCCGTGCACCGCCATCAGCGCCCGGGCCACGTCGTTGAAGGTGCGGCTGACGCCGGAACCGGCATTGACCACGCCGCGCCAGGTCTTTCGAGGTTCGCCTTCCTTTGGCGCGTAGGGGCCGATCTGGGCGAAGAACATGTTCATCCGGGCCAGATCGCGGACGTAGACGAAATCGCGGCGCTGTTCGCCGTCGCCATAGCCGCCGCTGCCTGCAAAGAGGCGTACCTTGCCGGTGTCCTTCATCTGCTTCGTAAAGTGGTGGATGACCGAGGCCATGCGTCCCTTGTGCTGCTCGCGCGGCCCGTAGACGTTGAAATAGCGAAGGCCAACGGCGGTGATCGGGACACGATCCAGAGCGAGTTGATTGCGAAAGTAGTGATCGAAGATAAGCTTGGAATAACCGTAGATATTCAGCGGGCGCTCGTTCTCGATGGTGGGCGTGAAGTGTCCAGGGCCGGAGAGCCCGTAGACCGCTGCGGTGGAAGCATAGACCAGCGGCGCGCTTTGGCGGATGGCAAAGGCCAACACCTCCTTGGTGTACTGGAAGTTGTTGTCCAGCATGTAGACGCCGTCGTCCTCGAGCGTGTTGGAGCAGGCGCCCTGGTGCAGGATGGCCTCGATTCTGCCTGCTCCCAGCGCATTTTCTCCGATGGCGCGGCGGAAATCCCGCTTGTCCATGTAGTCCGCATAGCGCGCCCCGTGCAGATTCCGGAACTTCTTCGCGTTGGCGAAGTTGTCCACCACGAGAATGTCGGCGATGCCGTGGGCATTCAACTCGTGAACCAGGTTGCTGCCGATGAAGCCCGCGCCTCCGGTAACGATCAACATTTCCGTCGGTTCTCCTTTGCCCTGCGCGTCTATCCAGGAGACGGTTTCAAGGGACGGCGAATGCGGGTTTTCCACCGGCATAGCAGCCCATCACCCTGCCCACGACCGCAGCCATCTCCGCAACGGTGATAGAGGTCAGGCAAGAGCAAGCCTCCAATATGCAGGTCTCCAGTTTGCAGCCGCGGCAACTGGTCTGATGATAAACGACCTGGTGCTGCTGGCCGACCGGGTACCAGACGCCGGGAAGTCCGGCGGCCGAAAAGGCAATCACGCAGGGAACTCCAACGCTGGCGGCCAGGTGCATCGGCCCGGAGTCAGGCCCGAGAAAGACATCGGCATGCTCGAGGA
>Ga0182014_10008712_pt1 | contig 10305 bp, 7 predicted proteins | sample 612S2DmetaG_FD_120489 | JGI IMG/M metagenome (GOLD analysis project Ga0182014, IMG submission 120489) | Permafrost microbial communities from Stordalen Mire, Sweden - 612S2D metaG | ecosystem: Environmental > Terrestrial > Soil > Wetlands > Permafrost | place: Sweden: Stordalen | collected...
GCTGCGAGAAGCCGGCGCTCATCGTGGGCCATGCGAAGGATGTGCCCGGCCAGCCTTTCCTGGGAAATGAAGACGCGCGCCTGCAAGTGCTGTTGCCGGACAAGCCCGAATTCGACCTGGCCGTGAACATCTTCACCTACCAGCCCGGCGCGACGCTGCCATTCGTCGAGTCGCATATCATGGAACACGGGCTGGTGATGCTAAGCGGCCAGGGCATTTACCGCCTGGACGCCGACTGGCATCCCGTGCAGGCCGGCGACGTGATCTGGATGGCACCGTATTGTCCGCAGTGGTTTGTGGCGATGGGCCAGGTCCCGGCCAGCTACATCTATTACAAAGACGTGAATCGCGCGCCGCGCCTATAACCAGTGAACCCTCCGCCTCAAATCAACATCAGCCAGTTGCAGCAGGAAATTGATGAGCTGGCGCTGATCTCTGAGAACCCGGCCCCGGTGGTGACCCGCGTCCTCTTTTCCGAAGCCGACCTCAAGGCTCGCGCCCACGTCAAAGGGCTGTTCCGCCAGGCCGGTCTGACGGTGCGCGACGACGGGGCGGGGAATATCTTTGCCCGCTGGACCGGCAAGAACGGCACGCTGCCGCCGGTGGCAACAGGGTCCCATATCGACGCCATTCCCAATGCCGGCCGCTATGATGGAGTGGTCGGGGTGCTGGGTGCGCTGGAAGCGATCCGGGCGCTGCAACGCGCCGGCTTCGAGCCCGCGCGGGCGATCGAGCTGATTGTCTTTGCCGCAGAGGAGCCCACGCGCTTCGGCATCGGCTGTCTTGGAAGCCGCCTGCTGGCCGGCGCGCTGTCATTGGAACGGGCGGCTGTGTTGCGCGATGGGGAGGGCAAATCGCTGGAGGAGCTGCGCGGTGCGGCGGGATTGGGGGGGCTCGATTTGCGCCAGGTCCGGCTTGCGCCGAATTGTTATTCCGCATTCGTCGAACTGCACATTGAGCAGGGCCCATTGCTCGAACGGGAGAACCTGCCAATCGGGGTCGTCGAGAAGATCGCCGCGCCGAGCACGCTGCGGGTGCAGTTGACAGGGGTAGGCGGCCACGCCGGCGCGATGCTTATGCCGGAGCGGCACGACGCGCTGCTGGCCGGCGCGGAAATCGCCCTGTCAGTCGAGCAGGCCGCCGTCACGAGCGGCAGCCCCGACACAGTCGGCACCACGGGGGTGTTCCGCATCGAGCCCGGCGCGGTCAACAGCGTGCCCTGCCGCGCCTGGCTGGAGATTGATTTGCGCGATACCCGGCTGCCGACCCGGGACGCGGCGCTAAAGCGTATTGAGGCTTCCGTGGGCGACATCTGCAAGAAGCGTGGGGTGGAGTTCAAGCTGGAGCGGCTCAACGTCGATGCGCCGGCTATATGCGACTCCCGCCTCGTGGAGACTATCGCCAGTGTGTGTGGCGAACTCGGGCTGCCGGTGAAGAAAATGATCAGCCGGGCCTATCACGATACTCTGTTCATGGCGCAGGTGTGTCCGGCCACCATGATCTTCATTCCATGCCGCGGCGGCTACAGCCATCGCCCGGATGAGTATTCGTCGCCCGACCAAATCAAGCCCGGGGTCGAAGTGCTGGCCTTGGCGTTGGCCCGCTTGGCCGGCAACGCCTGAACCCCGATTCTACGGCAGATCCTTCATCCGCTCGGGGGCGGGGGCGAGCGGCGGCAGCCCGTTCTCGGGGCGGTCCATATACCAGTAGGCCGTGGCGCAGTAGTCGTCGATGCGCTCCATGACTTCGGCGCGCTTGGGCTCGGCGGCAAGCTCTTCGCGGGTGTAATACTGGGTGCCGTCGCCGGCCTTCATGAACTTCAGGGAGGGGTCCTTATCCATCGCGTCCAACATAGCCTTGTAGCTCGGCCCGCCCATGACCTGGATAGTGACTCTGGCATCCTTGTGGAACCAGACCGGGTCGGGCACGTGCAGGCGGTAGAAGCCATAGGCATTCTTGGTGGGAGAGATGTACTGGTTGCCGGAGAAACGGTTGAAGAAATGCTCCTGGCCGTAGCCGTCGCCGATGTAATCCTCCGTGCCGGTGCCGCAAAGCGTGGGGAACTCCTGATCGCCGTCCAGATATACCTTCACCTCCCCTTCGCCCCACCAGAAGTTAAGGCGCCCGGGATGAAGGCGGACGCCGAGGTTGCAGCCCAGGAACCGGCCGCGGCCTTCGACGTGGGGCAGGATGGTCATGTCGCGGCGCAGGGTGGTCATGTTCTCACGCCGCCAATAGCTGTGGAAATAGAGCGCGCTGGCGCTGTGCTGGTCGCCGCGCGTGGCATCCACCTCGTAGTAGATGCCGTTGTTAGAGCCTGACTCGTTGACGAGCACGATGCGGGCTGATTTGCGAAAGGGCATCGGCACCACGCAATTGAAGGAGCGGCCCTCCGGGGACGAAAAGCAGGCATTCTCGAAGGTCACCATGTGGCCGAGGCTGTGGCAGAAGAAATCGCCGAAGGGCGCCTGCACCGCGGGGGTCTTGGCGCCGTCCCAATACATCTCGATCTTTAAGCCGCGCAAGGCGGCGGGGTTGCGATGAAAGAGCGTGCCCCAAATGCGCCGGATGGTGCCGCTGCCCTCGATGTCGGCCAGCACGAGGCTTTTCCCGGCGGCAACGGCGGTGGCGGGCGCGCCCTTGCGGCCGAACCTCGCCTGGGCGGCTTGGCCCTTCAGGCCCTTGGGGTTCTCGAAGGTGTACCAGCGCGTCTCGACGGAGTTGGCCGGCATCTCGTAGAGGGTCGGGGCAGAGGAGTCGGGGCCGGCCGCCGGTGCCGTCTGGCCGCCGGCCAGCGATGCCATCAGCACGCCCACCGCCAGTGCGAGCAGGCCGGGGCCAACCAGGAGCTTGCGGAGGTTTGGGGGCAGAGATGACGTCAGGATGTGTCGAGCAAAGTTCATATTGGAGACGTTGCCCGACTTGCGTTGACTTTGCCAAGCACGAACCGGGCCCTCGGCCCTTGCGAAGGCTGTATCTTGACTCGGCCAACGGTTAGCGGCGCTGAGCCGGCATTCTGCCTGAATAGCGGATGAGCCGGCGCTGTCAAATCCAGGTAACGGCTCGGTGGCGGGGCCACAGGGCCACCGAAGGCTCGACGGGACCTCAAAGGGGAAACAGGAGCAGAACACCAAGAGAACACCATGAGAATACGAAGGGAATACGAAAGCATCCGTCTAGTTTCGCGCTAGTCTCCGGCTTGCTGATGGCTGTGCCCTCACATGCAGCGGCCTAGAGGCGCCAAAGGCCGGAGACGCCTTCGCAATTCCAATAATCCCGGTTCACTGGCCGGGTCCTGAGTGGGGGGTGGGCTGGGCTGGCAGGGGCATGAAACCGGCTGGCCCGGCAGAACCAGCTCACGATTTGGCGCGCTTGTCCTGAGGCTGGCGAGGCACCTCCCAGCCATGCTCGTCCTTCTCCCCTGAAAAGAACTGCGCCAAGACCGAATATTGACTCAGACCCTGTTGTGATCGAGATTGCGGGGAAGCGAGCAAATCTATGAGAACCAAAACGATTACTAAACTATGCACGGTCGCGATGACCTTGGCGGCCATAACTTCAGCACTTGCAACCGATCAGCCACAACCTGAGGTGGTGGCCGCCGACGTGCTGGTCATGCGACCCGCACTGTTCGCCGCCACGGTAGTGGGGAGCGCGATCTTCATCGTCGCCCTCCCGGTAGCGGCGATCTCGAAGAGCGTTAAGTCCACTGCCCATGCGCTGGTAGTGGCTCCCGCCCAAGCTACCTTTACGCGACCGCTGGGGGATTTTGACTACCACGAGAGCCGCTCCAATAAACCTGAAAGCAGCGTTGCCAGCCGATACTAACCTCATAGGTTCAACCTTGGCAGCGGGCTGCGCGAGCGTCACGGTTGACACTTTTGGATTGCAGGGAGGGGGCGGCACTCAGTCAGTGCCGAAGGACAAGGGCCTCGGCGTTAAGACTTGACCGCCGATTCGCGCGGGTTACGCTGCGAGCCAGATGTGCTTTGTGCTCTTGTGCCTCAAGGCCTTGATTGTTGGCGCGCGGTGCAGGTTGGGAGGCGTGCTGGCCCTGTTTGTCCTCGCTTGGGGTGGGCTCGCCCGTTCTGCGGATGACGCGGCCGGACAGTGGATCCTGGTAACCCCGCCCGATTTTCGACCGGCGCTGGCCCCGCTTATCGAACATCGCCGGACGGAAGGGTTCAAGGTCGTGGTGCTCGAAACGACCAATGTCCTCAGCCAGGAACAACTGCATCAGCGCGAGGGCACGCCGCTCCAGGCGCGGCTCACTGAATTGGTCCAGCTCTGCCAGGGCCGCAGTTACCTTTTACTGGCAGGGATTTGGGGCAGACCGGGTCTGACGAACAGGGAGAACACGGTTGCGCCTTCGTTGCGCGGCGCGATTGGCCGAATGAAAGGCGAAGCCAGCGACACCGGTTACGGACTGCCGGGCAAGGATGGAATGCCCACCGTTGCCGTTGGCCGCTTCCCGGCGCAAACCGTGGACGAGCTCCGGGGCATGGTCCAAAAGACCTTGAGCTTCGAGGCGGACTTGCGGCCCGCGCCGTGGCGGAACCGCCTGCTGCTGCTGCTCGGCAATCCGGGCGGGGGGCCGCTGGCGGAGATGTTCGTGCAGCACAGCCTGGACACTCACCTTGCCTCCCTCCATCCATCCTGGACAGTGAGGACCCTATTCAATGTAGCTTCATCGCCGTGCTATCTCCCCAGGCCGTTGGATCGGCAGACGACTCTGCGCTACCTGCACGAGGGAGAGATGTTCACGGTTTACCTTGGGCATTCGAACGCCCAAGGCCTTGGACTGGATGGCCAATTCATGCTCCGCACGGATTGGGCCAGCGTGAGCATCCCGCAGGGCGGAGGGCCGTTCTTCACCTGCGGTTGTTATGCCTGCCAATCGAGCGGCGCCGGCGATGGCTACGGTCTGGCGGCGGTGCGCAATCCCGCCGGGCCGGTTGCGGTGATCGGGGCGGCCGCCGAGAGCTACAGCGCGCTGGGCCAGCTTGCGGTCGAAGGCCTGCTGAGCTGCCTGAGCCAGCCGCCCTTTCATCCTCGGCTGGGCGACTACTGGCTCGCCATTCAGGCGGGCCTGGCGCGCGGCGGCATGGATGCGGACACGTTCGCCCTCCTCGACATGGCGGACGGCACCGGCGGCAAAGTGCCCCTCGCCACCCAGCGTCTGGAACACCTTGAAATGTGGATGCTCCTGGGTGACCCGGCTCTGCGGCTGCCGATGGTGCCGGTCGACATCTCGCTTAAGATTGCCGAACCCGTTACCGCCGGCCAGACCCTCACCGTTAGCGGCGTGCTTCCCGGCCGGCTGAATGGCGCCACCGTTCGCCTCACCCTGGAGCGCCCGCTCAACTCAGCGCCTCTGGCTTTGGAGAAACTTCCCCCTAATGCTCCTGGGAATCGGCAGGCACGGGAACGCACGTTTATTGCGAACCATCAACGCGTCAATTCGTTCGTCCTCGCCTCTGCCGAAGCAACGGCCTCCGGTGGTCGTTTTGTCGGTTCGCTGGAAATGCCTGCCCATTTGCCCTGGGAGAGCCTTATTTGCCGGGCATCGGCTACGCGATCAAACGAAACTGGTCTGGGAGTCATTACCGTGCCGGTAAAGGCCGCCGCTGCCGCAAGTCAACCCCCCTGAGCCAGTGTAGTTGAGCGCCCTTTGCGCTCGTCCCGCTTCTCCATAGGACTTCTCCATAGGACTTGTTTTCCTCGCCGAAGGTGGATAGCGTCCCCGGTTATTGGCGCTTAAGCCGCCCATGGTCAGCAGTATTCTGGTATGCACTTACAGGTCATCGACTGGGTCATTGTCTTAGCCACCCTGCTCATTTGTTTCGTCCCGGCGCTGTTTTTCGGCAAGCGGGCCGGCAAGAACACTTCGGAGTTCTTCGCTTCGGGCCGCTCGGTGCCGTGGTGGCTGGCGGGGCTTTCGATGGTGGCGACCACGTTCAGCAGCGACACGCCGAACTGGGTGACCGAGCAGGTGCGCAAGTTCGGCGTCGCGGGCAACTGGCAATGGTGGGCCTTCGTGCTCACAGGGGTGGCGACGGTGTTCTTCTTTGCCCGGCTCTGGCGGCGCTCGGGGGTGATGACGGACCTGGAATTCTACGAGTTGCGCTATTCAGGCAAGGCCGCCTCCGTGGTGCGCGGCTTCCGCGCGGTCTATCTGGGGCTGTTCTTCAATTGCTTCATCATGGGTATGGTGACCCTGGCCGCGTGCAAGATCGCCAACATTCTCTTCGGCATGCCCCCGTGGCAGACGATCGTCCTCTGCGGCATCCTGAACACCGTGTTCGCGGCGCAATCGGGGCTGTGGGGTGTGCTGGTGATTGACATGGTGCAGTTCTTCATCAAGATGACGGCGGTGGTGGCCGCGGCCTATTTTTCCCTGAAGGAAGTCGGCGGCTTAAGCGTGCTGATTGCTAAACTCGGCCACCTGCAGGTGGTGACGCCCGAGGGCGGCCAGCCGGTGATGTCGGCGATTAACGGCACCGGCCAGCCGATCCTCAACATCATGCCCAACTTCAACATGTACCAATTGGCGCTGATGATCTTCATCATGCCCATCGCCATTGGCTGGTGGGCCAACTGGTATCCGGGCGCGGAGCCGGGCGGCGGCAGCTACATTGCCCAACGCATGTTGGCCTCCAAGTCGGAGAAAGATTCGCTCGGCGGCACCCTGTTCTTCAACCTCGCTCACTATGTCTTGCGCCCCTGGCCGTGGATCATTACTGCGCTTTGCTCGATCATTGTTTACCCCGATCTCGCCTCCATCAAAGCCGCGTTTCCCCATGCCGATCCCAACCTGATCGGCCATGACAGCGCATTCCCGGCGATGCTGAAATTCCTGCCCGTGGGCTTCGTGGGGTTGATGGTGGGCGGGCTGATTGCGGCGAACTCCTCGACCATCCTGACGCATCTCAATTGGGGGTCCTCCTACCTGGTGCATGATCTCTACCGGCGGTTCATCAACACTACTGCCACGGAGCGGCATTATGTGAACACGGGGCGCCTCTGCACCGTGCTGCTGTATATCTTCGCGGCGTCCTTGAGCCTGGTGATGACTTCGGCGCAGCAGGCGTTCCAACTGCTGCTTTCCATCGGTGCCGGCACGGGGTTGCTTTACATCGTGCGCTGGTTCTGGTCGCGCGTCTCGGCGTGGTGCGAAGTGGCGGCCATGGCGGCGTCGCTCATCAGCGCGGCGGGGTTCCCGTACCTCGATAAGGTCGGCGTGCTGCCGGACCTGGGCTTTGCGAAAACCACTATCCTGCAGGTGGGTTTCACGACGATCTGCTGGCTCATTGCGGCGTTTGCCGCGCCGCAGACTGAGCGCGCGAAGCTGATTGAGTTTTACAAGAAGGTGCATCCCGCCGGACCGGGTTGGACGAAAGTGAGGAGGGAAGCCGGCGTGACGGTGTCCGACGCGGCGCTGCACGGCGACCACATGGGCAAGGCCACGCTGGGCTGGGTTTCCGGCTGCGCGACGATCTGGTCATCGCTGTTCGCCATAGGAAACTTTCTCTATGGCCGCACGCAACCGGCGCTGATCCTCACCGGCGTGTTTGTCATAAGTGGAGTCGTCCTGCTCTGGGTGGTGAACCACCTGTGGGACAAGAATGGCAGCGCTGCCACGCCCGTGCTGTCAAGCAAGAACGCAACGAATTAATCCAATGAGATACCAAACTGCTGCAATCTTCCTCTCGCTGATGACGGCTGGCGCCGTTGCCGCGGACGCCCCCGCGCTTATCCCGCTCCCCCAAAAAATAGAGTGCCGCGAAGGGGCGTTCAAACTGGGGCCGAAAACACCCATACTGGTGGACAGCGCCTCGCAAGACACCGGCCAATACCTGGCGGGGCGGCTGCGCCAGGCGACCGGCTACAAACTGAGCATGGTCTCCAGCACGCAACCGCGCACCGCCAAAGGCGCGGTGATCCTAACCACACGGGATGCCGCCGCGACGTTGGGCCCGGAAGGGTATGAGCTGACCGTAACCCCCGAAACGGTCGTCATTCGCGCATCGGGCCAGGCGGGGATGTTCTACGGCGTCCAGTCCTTGCTGCAATTGCTGCCGCCGGAGGTGTTTGCCGCTAAACCAGTGGCCGGCGTGGATTGGCAGGTCCCTTGCGTCCAAATCGAAGACCAGCCGCGGTTCAAATGGCGCGGGTTCATGCTCGACGTCGCCCGCCATTTCTTCACCAAGGACGAGGTCAAACAAATGCTCGATGCGCTGGCCCTGCACAAGATCAACACGCTCCACCTGCACCTGACGGACGACCAGGGCTGGCGGATCGAGATCAAGAAGTATCCCCGCCTCACCCAGGTTGGGGCGTGGCGCGACGAGCCCGGGTTCGGGCTGGACCCGAAGCTCAGCACCGCCTATGGCCCGGACGGGAAGTATGGCGGCTATTACACGCAGGACGACATTCGCGAACTCGTGGCCTATGCCCGCGGGCGGCACATCACCATCGTGCCGGAGATCGAAATGCCCGGCCATTCGAGCGCGGCGCTGTCCGCCTATCCCGAGCTAAGCTGCTCCGGCGGGCCCTACACGCCGAACACCAAGGGGGGCGTATTTGCGGGCGTCTATTGCGCGGGTAAGGATGAGACGTTCGAGTTCCTGCAAAACGTGCTGGCGGAGGTCTGCCAGCTCTTTCCCGGCCAATACATTCATATCGGCGGGGACGAGGTGCCCAAGAACAATTGGAAGAAATGCCCCCGCTGCCAGGCCCGCATGAAACAGGAGGGCCTGAAGACCGAGCATGAGCTGCAAAGCTATTTCATCCGCCGCATCGAAAAGTTCGTCAACTCCCAGGGGCGCAGCCTGATCGGCTGGAGTGAAATCCGCGAGGGCGGCCTGGCCCAGAACGCGGTCGTGATGGATTGGATTGGCGGGGCCGTCGAGGCCGCCAGCGCGGGGCACGATGTCATCATGTCGCCCACTGGCTATTGCTATCTGGATTACTTGCAGTCCACCAACCGTGCCACCGAACCGAACCCCAGCGGCGGCTACCTGCCGCTGAGCCGGGTGTATTCGTTTGAGCCGCTTCCGGCCAAGCTGGACCCGCAGTACCAGTTGCACATCCTTGGCGCGCAGGGCAACCTATGGACCGAGTATGTCCCCAACTTCAAGCACTTGCAGTTCATGGCGTTTCCGCGCCTGTGCGCTCTGGCCGAGGTGACCTGGTCGCCCAAGGCCTCGCGCAACTGGGAGGATTTCCTGCGGCGCCTGCCGACTCAGTTTCAACGCTTCGACCAGCTCGGCGTCACCTACCGCAAAGGCACGCCCGAACGCATCGGCGAGTAAGCGCCTGAGGGACGTAGCGCAGACCTCCGAGTCTGCCGTGTCGCCGACTTCCAAGTCGGCAGGCTGAGCCGCGCTGGCAACGCCCGGCAGGTTTGGAAACCTGCGATACGGCAGACTCGGAGGTCTGCGCTACGGTTGGGCTTCCTTCCGCTGGAGCCGATAGGTCAGCGCGTTGTGGTGGCGGCGCTTGAGGCCCAGGCGCTTCCGCTGCCGCTCGCGGGCCGCGACCATGTGCGCCAAACACATCAGCCCGCGGATGATCGGTTCGCCGCAGATGACGCACCGCTGGTCGCGCCGCATCCGCAGTTGATAGCGCCACTGCCGGGAAATCTTCAGCTTCGTGAACTTATCCTTAATGGGCTTGCTCATGGCTCTCTGGGGCACTCGTTATTGGAATATCCACGCTTGCCAACCACGGCAGCCCTATCAAATGGGCTCTTTCAGCAAGGCAAGGAATTGCTTGATGGCCGGAGATAACACTTTGTTCTTGCGGTGGATCGCCGCCAGCGGCCGGAAGTGATTGCCTTCGAGCGGCACCGACGCAAGCGTTTGATCGGCCACCTCCTGCCGGATGGTGGCCTCGGGCACAATCGCCACGCCGCAGTCGAGCTCGATGGCCCGCTTGACGGTCTCGATGTTATCGAATTGCATGGCATGCTCGACGGTCACGCCCTGGCTCTTGAAGATCTTGTCCAGCGCCTTGCGGGTCGGCATATCCGGCTCGAAGCTGATGAACTTCTGCCCGTTCAGCGCCTTGAGCTTGACGGCCTTGAGTTTCGCGAAGGGATGCTGCGGATGACAGGCGAGCACGAGCCGGTCCTTGCGCAAGGGGATCGTCTCCAATTTGGCGTCGGGAGCCGGAAAAGCAACCAAACCCAGATCCACGATGTTGCCCAGCACCCCCTCATACACCTGGTTGGCGCGGCGGTACTCGACGTGGATATTCACCTCCGGATAGTCCTTCATGAAGCGTTTGACGTATGGCGGCAAA
>Ga0182014_10008713_pt1 | contig 10304 bp, 8 predicted proteins | sample 612S2DmetaG_FD_120489 | JGI IMG/M metagenome (GOLD analysis project Ga0182014, IMG submission 120489) | Permafrost microbial communities from Stordalen Mire, Sweden - 612S2D metaG | ecosystem: Environmental > Terrestrial > Soil > Wetlands > Permafrost | place: Sweden: Stordalen | collected...
CGGGGTTGAGCTGGTTTCGACGGGTGGCACGGCGCGGGCGCTGCGCGAGGGTGGGCTTTCGGTCAAGGACATCGGCGAGTTGACGGGTTTTCCGGAGATGCTCGACGGGCGCGTGAAGACGCTGCATCCGCGCGTGCATGGCGGTCTGCTCTATATTCGCGGCAACGCCGAGCACGAAGCTGCGGTGAAGGCGCACGGCATTGAGCCCATCGACATGGTGGTGGTGAATCTCTACGCCTTTGAGAAGACCGCCGCACAGCCCGGCGTGGCGTTCGGGCACCTCATCGAGAACATCGACATTGGCGGGCCGTCAATGGTGCGCTCGGCGGCGAAGAATTTTGAAGACGTGGCCATTGTGACGCGCGTGGCGGATTACCCGGCGCTTACCGAGGAGCTAAAAGCGAATGGCGCAGCGCTGACGCGCGCCACGCGCTGGCGGCTGGCGAAGCAGGCCTTCGCGCTCACCTCCGCGTACGACGCGGCGATTGCGAGCACGCTTGAGCAGATTGCCGACGCGCCCACGCCCGAGGCCCCCGCGGCGTTCGACGATGCGTCGCTGCCAGCCACACTGCGCATCAACCTGCCGCAGGCGCAGGCCCTGCGCTACGGCGAGAATCCTCATCAGCGCGCGGCGCTCTATAGCGACGGCTCAGGCCTTGGCATTGCCGGCGCGCATCAGTTGCAGGGCAAAGAACTGAGCTTCAACAATCTCGTCGACCTGGATGCCTGCTGGGAGCTGGTGCAGGAGTTGGAGGAACCCGCGGTCATCATTGTGAAGCACACCAATCCCTGCGGCGCGGCGACGGGCGCGACTATTCTGGCGGCCTACCATAAGGCCCTCTCAGCCGATCCGGTATCGGCCTTTGGCGGAGTCATCGGCATCAATCGCGAGGTGGATGGCGCGGCGGCGGAAGAGATCGCCAAGCTCTTCGTCGAAGCCATTGCGGCGCCGGCGTTTTCCAGCGGCGCCCGGGAGCGCTTTGCGACGAAGAAGAATCTGCGCCTGGTGGAAGTGAAGTCAGCGCCGGCGAAGCCCGTGGTCAAGCAGGTGTCGGGAGGGTTGCTGCTGCAGGACGCCGACACAGGCCGGGTGACGGAGTCGGAGCTGAAGGTGGTGACGTGGCGCCCGCCCACGGCCGAGGAGCTGCGCAGCCTGCTCTTCGCATGGCGCGTTTGCAAGCACGTGAAATCGAATGCGATTGTGTACGCGCGCGACGGGCAGACGCTGGGCGTAGGCGCGGGACAGATGAGCCGGGTGGACGCGGCCCGGTTCGGCGCCATGAAGGCTGTGCTGCCGCTCAAGGGCTGTGTGGCCGCGTCGGATGCGTTCTTTCCCTTCCCCGATGGACTGGAGGCCGTGGCCGAGGCTGGCGCCACGGCGGTGATCCAGCCGGGCGGCTCGGTGCGCGATGACGAAGTGATTGCGGCAGCCGATAAACTCGGCCTGGCCATGGTCTTTACCAGGATACGGCACTTCAGGCACTGATTGATTTTGCATCAGGTTTGCGTCACGCGGGCTCGCGTTGAGAGCCTGGGCGCGGTCCGCAAGGACCTGAATGGCTGCACTTTGCGGGAAAATCGCGGATTCCGCCGTGCACGCGCGACTATTGACGCGTAAAATCGTCTGTAACGGTAGGCAGAGTTGCCCGGCTGCCAGAGTGGTCCGGCTGCCTGCGGCGCGTCTTGGCTTTTCGCGAGCGTTCAATACTCTTTGCCGGCTTCAGAACCTGTGGAATTCCCTGCATGATGACAAAAATGACTGCATTTTCGATCCTTGGGCGAAAAATTGCCCCCGCCCTTCTGCTCTTATTGCCGGCAGCGGCCGTTTGCGCGCAAAACGCTCCGGCCAGCGGCGCCCCGGCAGCCCCGGCGAAGATGCGGCCGGCGCAGCCGACCGACGCACCCACTTCGGCCGCACCGGCACAGGCTTCTCCCGCGAAGACGCCAGCGGCCGATACCGGCGCGACACCGGCGAGCTCGGCTACGGCCACTACCGGGCCTAACCGCGCGCAGGCGTACTTTCACCTGGCGCTGGCTGGCGTGTATGAGGATGACGCCATCTCCGACGGCCGCACCGACGAGGTGAACAAGGCTATCGAGGAGTACAAGCTGGCGCTCAACGCCGATCCCAATTCGGCGGAACTGGCCGACGATCTCGCCGATCTCTATTTCCGCGTGGGCCGCGTGCACGATGCCGAGGTGACGGCGCGGACGCTGCTGAAGAGCTCGCCCGACAACATTGACGCGCACAAACTGCTGGGCCGGATTTACCTTCGCCAACTGGGCGAGGGCGAACAGGCGAGCGCTGGAGCCTCGGCGCCCGGCAACTCGCAGGGCAATTCTCAGAACCAGGTGCTGGACGAGGCGATTGCGGAGTTCCAGAAGATTGTGGCCCTGCAGCCGAAGAGCGTGGAAGATCACATGGTGCTGGGGCAGCTTTACACCGTCAAGCACCAGCCCGAAAAAGCGGAAGCGGAGTTCAAGACGGCCCAGGCGATCGAACCCGAATCCGAAGACGTGGTGCTGAACCTGGCGCGGCTCTACGCCGAGAGCGGCGATCTGCAGCATGCGGCGAAGTCGATTGAGGCGGTTCCCGTGGATGGGCGCACGCCGAAGATGGAATTCACGCTGGGCGCGCTGTACGACCAGATGAAGCAGCCCAAGGACGCGATCGCGGCGTATAAGCGCGCGGAGGATATGGAGCCCGGCGATTTGCAGACCGTGGATGCGCTGGCGCAGGCGCTGCTCAACAACGATCAGCTCGACGACGCGCTGAAGCAGTACAAGGATCTGGCCGAAGCCAATCCCGACGACGCCGAGCCGCTGATTCATATCGCCGAGATCGAGCGCAGGCAGGGCAAGTATGAAGATGCGCTGACTGTCGTCCGTAAGGCGCGCAAGATGGATCCCAACTCGCTGGAAGCGGGATTCAACGAAGGGCTGCTGCTCGACATTCTGGACCGGCTGGACGAAGCCATCCAGACATACCAGGAGATGGTGGATTCCCCTCAGATCTCGCACGCCAACGGCGCGTATACCGAAGAGGAGAAGAACAACCGCAGCATCTTCCTCGAACGGCTGGGAACCGTGAGCCTGGAAGAGAACAAGTTGGACCAGGCAATTGCGGCATACCAGAAGATGATCGACCTGGGCGGCAGTATTGCGGTGCGCGGCTACCAGGGAGAAATCGACGCCTATCGCGGCGCGCATGAGTTCGATAAATCGCTCGACGTGGCTAAGAAGGCCGTGGCCGCCGATCCCAAGGATCGCGACCTGAAACTGATGCTGGCAGGAGAACTCGCCGACCAGGGCCATCCCGACGATGGACTGGCGATGGCGAAGAGCTTGTTGGATGGCGCCTCGCCCGACGAGCAGCGTGGCATCTGGCTTGCGATCGGGCAGATGAACGTGCGTCTGCGCCGCTGGAAGGATGCCGAAGAGGCGCTCGACAAGAGCGAACCGCTGGCAACCAAGAAGGAAGACCGCACGTATTTGTTTTTCCTGCGCGGCGAGCTGGCAGAACGGCAAAAGCATTTCGACCAGGCCGAGCAATGCTTCAATCAGGCGCTCAATCTCGATCCCGAGAACGCCATGACGCTCAACTATCTCGGGTATATGTGGGCCGACAAGGGAGAGAAGCTGCCTGAAGCGCTGAAGATGATTCGCAAGGCCGTAGAGATTGAGCCGTGGAACGGCGCGTATCTCGATTCGCTGGGCTGGGTGTACTTCAAGATGGGCGAGAATGAATTAGCGGAGGATAATCTGCGCCAGGCGGTGAACCGCGACCAGACCGATCCCACGGTGCACATGCACCTGGGCGATCTGTACGAAAAGACGGGACGGATCCGGCTCGCAGCAGCGCAGTGGCAGCTGTCGATGGACGAATTTGCCAAGTCGTCGCCTGCCGACATTGAGCCGGGGGACGTGGCCAAAGTGCAGAAGAAGCTGGAGAGCGCGCGAGAGAAGCTCGCCAAAGAGGAAGGCGCTCTAAACCCGGTCAAGCCGGAGTAAGCACTGCCCATGCGGCGCGGCGCCCCTCAAGCGGAAGCCGCGCTCTCAACATCAATCAACACGAATGGCGGCGCGCAGCTTGCGTGGCGGCGCGCGTGCGCCGCACGCCGCACAGGCAATGGATGGTCTGGCTACTGCGCGTGCGCCGTCGCATCGGCCAGAAACACATCCACGTTGCTCTTATCCACGAGCGAAGTACCGGTGTCGATGAAGACCGGGTAGGGCGCGAAGGCGTCGACGCTGAAGTCCTTGTTGAGCTGTACGGGCGGATCGTGATAGATCTCGTCCAGCGCCTTCAGCCCGACGAAGCCCATCGTGAAGGGCTTTTGCACGATCGTGGAGTCGATCACTCCGTCCTTGATTCCGTTCAGCGTATCGGGATTGACGTCCCACGCCACCACGACGCGGCTGGTGTCGCCGGTGCGCTTCACGGCATCGGCCACCAGCTTGCCCGAAACGGAATCGAGACAAACGAAGGCATCGATTTTCTTTGCGCCGGTCAGGGCCAGCAACTGCTGAGTGCGGTCGAAAGCCACACTGGTGGCGCCTTTTATGTCGACCACATCGACGATGTTGATGCCGGGCCGGGTGGCAAAGACGTCCTTGAATCCCTTCAGGCGCTCTTCAGTGTTGGGCTGGCCGGCGATGGTATAGAAGACCACACTGCCTTTTCCGCTCAGCTTCTCGACGATCCGGCGACCGCCCAGGCGGCCGGCCTCAAGATTATTGGTGCCGATGAAGTAGAGCCTGCGGCTGCCCGCGGCGTCTGAATCGATGGTGATCACGGGAATGCCGGCATCGATCGCGGCATCGATTTCCGGCGTAAGCACAGAGGCGTCGGAAACCGAGATGAGAATGCCCGCCGGCTTGGCGGCAACCGCGTTCTTCAATTCCGTGAGCTCGGCTTGTGGGTCGTAGCTGTCGGGCCCGGCAACCTTGGTTGTCACCTGGTATTGCGCCGCCGCTTTCTTGAATCCCGCGACGGCCGTTTGCCAATAACTGGAAGACATGTTCGAGCCGACCAGGTAGAACACCTCTTTGACCGAGTGTCTTGCTTCACACCCCGGGATCAATACCGCTGCCAGCGCCGCGAGCGCCAGCGCCATTCCCTTCATTGGTTTCATGGTTTCCTCCCCCTGAAGCGGGACCCCCTTAAGCGGGACCCCTGAAGCTTGAATCGACGCGAGAAGCTTCGCCGCGGCCGGCTATGGGCGGTTGAGCGCACGCGCCAGCCCATCAAAAATCCGGCTGGATAGTACTCCCGTGAACCCAGCATTGTCTATCCTGCGGCGCACAGGCCTTTTGTAACAGCCCCGGCGCGCCTGAGCCCGTGATACAGAGCACAGAGGCGCATCCAGTACGCCGCAGTGTACCCTTTTGCGATATAACCAGACGAGAGCCGATGACTGCGCTGAAGAACGAATCTGTGGCCCCGCTGCCGGCGGGAGTTGCCGCCAGCGGCCGGGCCGACAGCGAATTGGTGCACCGTGCCCACGCGGAGCCGCAGCACGCCTATCGCACGCCATTCGCGCGCGACGCCGCGCGCGTTCTGCACGCGCGCGCCTTTCGCCGCCTGGCCGGGAAGACGCAGGTGTTTACCCGCCTGCCCGCGGAGGGACTTTCCGATCACTTTCGCAGCCGCCTGACGCACACCCTCGAAGTAACGCAGATTTCGCGCACCGCGGCGACGGCGCTGGGACTGAATGCGGAACTCGCCGAAGCCCTCGCCCTGGTGCACGACATCGGGCATCCGCCCTTCGGCCACGCCGGCGAGAAGGCGCTCGACCGCGCGCTCCGCGGCCATGGCCTGAGCTTCGATCACAACCTGCACGCGTTGCGCATCGTCACCTGGTTTGAGGAACGTTATCCGGCCTTTCGCGGGCTCAATCTCACGCTCGCGGTCCGCGAAGGCATCGTGAAACACTCGCGCGATTACTCCGTTGCGGAACATCCCGAGCTGGAGGAGTATTTTCTCGATGAGCTTCCGCCACTCGAGGCGCAGCTGATCGACCTGGCCGACGAGATTGCGTATCTAACCGCGGACCTCGACGACGGACTGGACTCGGGCGTCATCGCGCTCGAGCAGGTGCGGGAAGCCGTGCCTCTGTTCCGGAGCTTCCACGACGCCGCGCTGGCCAGTTATCCCCATGCAGCGCCCAAGGTCGTAGTTTATGAAGCCCTGCGGCGCGTGTTGAATATGCTGGTCACGGATTTGATTGAAGAAGTGCGCGCGCGCGTGACCGCGCTGGGCGCGACGACGCTCGACGAGATCCGGCGCGCACCCGAACGGCTGGCCACGCTCAGCCCGCGGAAGGAAGCCGCGCGCATGGGGATGAAGGATTTTCTCTACGCCAGCCTCTACAACTCCCCGGGCCAGGAGCACGTGCACGCGCAGGCAGAAAAAGTGGTAGTCGAACTTTTCGCTTTCCTGATGGCGGAGCCGGGGTTGATGCCGGAGGACCACCAGGCGCAAATCCCGACGGAGGGCTTGGCGCGCACCGTGGCCGACTACATTGCCGGCATGACCGACAGCTACATTGTGCAGTTGTGGGAGCGGTGCGGCGGCCAGTAGCTGTTGCGTATTTCGCGACTATTTCGCGGGAAGAAATTCGATCCGTGCCAGATCGTCCACGGCCTTGAACTCGTAATCGGCCGTCACGAGAATGTGTTCGGGCGAAGCCCTTGCGAGATCGAGAGCGAAGGCGTCGGCGTAAGCAATGTTGCGGTCGACCTTAAGTGCAGCGGCATGAACCGCCCGATCAGCCGTAGCAGAAACGACCGTTGCTTCGCTGGGCAGCAGGCTGTTCAAGAGTCGAATTTCATCCGATTCCCCGAAGCGCTTGCGTAGTTTTCCCGCAATCTCGCCCCACTGCAGCGCGGAAATCGTGAGGTTCGCCCGCCGGCTTGCGCACGCAGTTAAGACTTCTTCGACGCGGTCCGCGCCTGCTCCGTCGTCGAAGTACCGCAGCGCCGCTGAAGAGTCCAGAACGTAGGTGATCATCGAATCGCCCTACCAACTCTCTTCTCTCAACTCCCGCTCGCGCTCCCGGCGCCGGTCTTCAAGCAATTCATCGCACAGTGAGGGTCCGCCCGCCGTGATTCCGCGCATTTTCTTGATCATCGCGAGCTTTGCGATCAATGTCTCAGGTTTCAAAACCACTTCCGGCCCCTCCCGGCGAATCGCAACGCGGGTACCCGGCTCAATGCCTAGCTCCTCGCGAATGCTAGCGGGAATGACGAGTTGCCCCTTCGTGCTGACGGTAGCGTAAGTCGTCTCCATGGCCTACATCTTAGCATAAGTAAGATAAATTCGCTAAGTAAGACTACATTAATAAGTAAGACTACTGATCTTTGACCTACTTTCAATACTTCGTCTTACTGCACCGTCCCCTGCGGCCTTAACCTCCGCAGATCGAGCGCGCACTGCACGGCATTCTGTGCGTTGAGGCGCAGATTGTCGGCGGCGGCCCAGAGCCACAGCCGCGATGCCTGACTGGAGTTGCGGCCCAGCAGTTCCGGACGCAGACGCACCAGGACATCGTTCTGTCCCGTGGCCGCCAGATTCGATGGTGAATCCGTGTCCTCGAGCACCAGCTCGATGTGCTCGCCGGTAAGCGCCTCTTCAAGGGCGACAATTTCCACGGGCCGCTCGAGCTCGACGGCAATGGAAAACGCAAGGCCATGGAAGACCGGCGCGTGAATGACCTGCACGGCCAGGGACGGCCCGCGGCCGGCGGTGAGCGCTTCGTAGTGGCGGCGAATGCGCGCTTCCACGTGAGGAAGACTGACAGCGGCGTCTTCGCCCATGCCGCCCAGCAGGTTAAACGCGATCTGCGCATCGTAAATGCCGTGTGGTACCGGCTGGAAGTTGAGCAGGTTGACCGTCTGCTGATGCAGCTCATCCATGGCGATGCGGCCGAACTCGCTGGCCGGCACAAGGACCGTGGCCGCGGCAAAACGGATCGGGGCGGGCTGCTGCAGCCGCTGGAGCAGCAGGGCGATCGCGACGACGGCGGGATGCGCGGGCACGATGGCAGGCGTGAACAGATCGACGGCGGCGGCTTCAGTCCCCAGCCAGGGAGCGCGGATCAAAACGCCGGTCTCCTGATCGAGCGCGCCGGAGAGATCGAGGACCGTGGAGCCGGAGCGGAGCGCCTGCTGCCAGTAGCGGCGCGTGAGGCTCTCGGAGCCGCAGAAAAACGTGAAATCGGCGCGGTCGAAGGCGTCGGCACGGATGGCCTGGATGAAGGTGACCTCGTCGCCCACCTGCTCCAGCTGGCCCTGGGTTTCTTCTTCGTCGAGGAGGGCGAAGTTTGAGGCGGCAAGCGGCGACTCGGAGAGAACGTCCTTCAACTCCCGGCTGAGCAGACTCGATGCGCCGACGATGGCAATTTTGTACACAGGCATCCTTTGTCTGGAAGTGGATTACGGTGTCCCAGGGCCAGGCCCGGTTGTGGCAGCTGCGGGAGCTGGCGTGTCGATTGGCCTTCTTCTGCGGCGGCGGCGTTGCCACCCATAAGCCGCGCGCGCCCAAATCCCCGAAAACATGTAGACGAGCGCCACCAGGAACAATGTGACACTCGAATACCGGAGCACGATGTAGAGAACCAACGCCAGGGGTAAGAGCCGACGGAAGGGATGGCTGCGAGTGAGGGAGAGATTAATCTCCTTGGCCGACCAGAAGCGCCAGGTGCTGACCATGAGATAGCTGCAAAGCCCGACCAGGACCAGCCACGGAACGGCGACCCACCACTCTTCGACGGGATAGCCGTTGAAGAAATGGACTGCTGCGGCGAGCAGGCCGGCGGCTGCGGGAATGGGCATGCCTACAAAGTACTTGCGATCGGGCCGGCCGGGGTTGCGCGGCTTTGCGTCGTGGCTGATGTTGAAGCGCGCCAGCCGCGAAGCTCCGCCGAGAAGAAAGAGAAAACAGATGAAGGCTCCGGCTTGCAGCAGATGCATGTGCAGCTGCGCATTCATGGAGTCGGGCAGAAAGTGAAATCCCCAGATGAAGGCCAGCAGGCTGGGCGCCACGCCGAAGGTAATGACGTCAGCCAATGAATCCAGCTCCCTGCCGAAATCGCTGGTAGTGTTCGTCATGCGCGCGATGCGCCCGTCGAGCGCGTCGAAGGGAATGGCGAAAAGGATCGCGGTCGCGGCCCAGTCGAGATGATGTTGTGCGTCGCCGCTGATGGCGTCGATGGTCTGGGTGATGGAAAAGTAGCCAGCGGCAATGTTGCCCGCGGTGAAAAACGACGGCAACAGGAACATGCCGCGGCGCAGGCGAGGATGCGGCTTGGACCGGATGTGCGCAAGGTCAAAGTGGTTCATGCGTGCTCTCCGGGCGGGACACTTGAGGTCCCCGCTTGCAGGTCTTCGCCGGCGGCGTGAACAGCAGCGAGTACGCTTGCGCCGCCTTTCACGCGATCTCCCACACTCACCCGCAGTTCGGCGTTTGCCGGCAGCAACACATCGACCCTGGAGCCGAATTTGATGAGCCCCACGCGCTCGCCGCGCTCCACGGTCTGGCCTGCGGCGCAACGGCAGACGATGCGCCGCGCCAACAGTCCCGCAATTTGCTTGAACGTGATTTCCAGCCCCAAGTCCGCGCCCTGGCCGCGCAACGTGACGACGCTCTGTTCGTTGCGCTCGGCCGAAGCCGGGTTCATGGCGTTGAGGAACCGGCCCTTCTGATAGTGGACGCAGCTTACGGTGCCACTAATGGGTGCACGGTTGACGTGCACATCGAAAACGCTCAAGAAAATACTGACGCGCTGCAGAGCGCCTTCAGGAGTGGCGATGGATGCAGTTTCGGTGACCAGGCCGTCACCCGGAGAAACAATCAAACCTTTGCCGGTGGGGATGGTGCGATGAGGATCGCGGAAAAACCAGAGGAAAAACGCCGCCAGGAATACCGGGGCGATGCCCCAGCCCCAGGCGCCTGTAAGCCACGTAAGCGCCGCAGCCACGGCGAATAAGCTGAGCGCGTAAATGTAACCGTCACGAACCATTGTCCCCAACGATTATACGGTGCTTCCGGGCAACGGTTCGGCGGACAAGGCACTTGGCAAGATACGTATCGGGCGCACACTACACACAGTAACGCCCCGGGGCGTCCCGATGGGCAATTGGCCGTCAAAAGCCCTTTAGACTGCGGGCTACCTTGCGATCTAGGCCACGGCCGGTATACGCCGTTCGAGCGCGAAGATCAGATCCTTGGCGTGCAGCTTGAGTTTCTTGAGTCGCACTTCCTCAAGCTGTTCGTCTTCGGTGAGGTAGGGCTTTTGAAGCAA
>Ga0182014_10008716_pt1 | contig 10300 bp, 7 predicted proteins | sample 612S2DmetaG_FD_120489 | JGI IMG/M metagenome (GOLD analysis project Ga0182014, IMG submission 120489) | Permafrost microbial communities from Stordalen Mire, Sweden - 612S2D metaG | ecosystem: Environmental > Terrestrial > Soil > Wetlands > Permafrost | place: Sweden: Stordalen | collected...
GCGAGCCCACAGAGTGATCTCCCGTGGGCAGAGGGATGTGACGGGGATCTACCCCGAGATTCACGACCTTGCGGTTGCGAAGTTGGCCGCTGGTCGCGACAAGGACTTCGCAGGGGCGCGCGCTCTATTCCAGTCTGGCCATCTCAAGCCGACAACGTTGCTCGAGAGGGCCAAGGCCACTCCTCTAGAGCCTCACCAGCAACGCTTCATTCTTGCGGCCGTGCGTGGTGCGCCACCACCGGGTCGGCCCACGCGACGCAACATCCGCCGCCTCACGAAACTCTTAGAACAGCCGGGAAGTCCCGACCAGGAGCAGTGATCTGGCGTAGTGATGGAACACGCACTCGCCGAGCTGATTGAACGCTGCGACGCTTACATGGGTGGCCGTCCGTATCTCACTGTCGCGGAGCTCTCGGATTTGCTGGGAGCGGTCGAGATCGTGATCGCATGTTGGACACCCATCAGGGCAGCGCCGGCTGGGACCACCTGGAGCTCTACCTCCACGAGTTCGTCTTTCGATTCAATCGACGACATTCTCGTCGTCGCGAGCTCTTCTTCTTGCGCATTCTGGAGCGCGGCATCGACCACGGCCAGGTCTGCTACAAAGACGTGATTTAAAAACAATCGCCCGTAGTCCGTGAACCCCGTCCCACCACCACCCGAAACGCGTCGTCGGATCCCGAGACTTTCACGCCCTGCACAAAATCGACCCTGGACAGGCTGGATCTCAGGGTTTACTCCGGTGAGATGGACACCCCCTCTCCATTTAACCGGAGTAGCCCCACATATTGTGGCCGGTACTCGCTTGAGGGTTACGATTCGGCATGAGCAGCGGTGGCCCTGTCAAAAGCATTTGCTTCTTCTGTGGGCCATCAACCGCGACAGATAGCAAAGAGCATCTCTTTGGCGACTGGATGAAGAAAGCGTTTGACGGAATAATCGGCAACGTCGGAAGAGTAGAAATCGGCTCGGGGACAGAGCCGCCGATTAGTTGGGATTCAAAGCCATTCGAGGACAAGATTGGAGGATTTTGTTCGACTTGTAACAACGGATGGATGAACCAAATGGAGACTCGGGTTGCTCCCGTAATCACTCCCATGATGACTGCTGGCGTTTCCATCTCACTTACGCCTGCGCAACAACTTGCACTTGCGAACTGGGCGATTAAGACGGTATTGGTACTTGACCACCAGACGCCCCGGAATAGATCGATACCAGAGTCCGAATACGGCTCCTTTTACAAGAGAAAACAACCTCTTGATAACCACATCGTCTGGATTGGGCGAATCGATCCAACGAAAGAAATGAGGGTGGCGGACGCTGTTTTGCAGGCGATTCGTCAAACCAGGATTGACGCGACTGATGGCGACTTTCTCAATCAAGTGAACCTTGACATCGCTGATGGACGATGGATGTACATCGCCACTTTCTCTATCGGATTCGTCGTCTTGCAGGTCTGGGGACACAATCTCTCCCACCCCATGAAGGTTGACACTGGGCCGGACCATCGAAGTGTCATGAAGAGAATCTGGCCAGTTCAGGGTGACTTAGCGTGGCCTCCCAGCATCTCCATCGATACCATTGTCGGAGGAATTCGGGCGGTCCAAAACATCTTCATTCCTGATGAACCGACGTAGCCACGTCATTTCACACACACCCGGAAACGGGGGTGTGAGATGGCGTGGCTAGGGGATTCCGACCGCCATGGGATAGAGCGCGTCGATCACGCGCTCCTCAACGAACCGCAGAAGCCTTTCGAAATACGGGACTAATCGAAGGAATCCGGTTGGGTCACCCACGCCTACGCATACGTGAACGGCACCGTTCAGCTGCACCTTCACGGCGTTGGCCGGGCACGGCCATGGTGCACCGTCCTGGACCATTTGGTCCGGGTTTGGGAGATGGGGACGTACGGTATCGCCAGACGTCGACTCCCACGTCAGCGTCGCATCTGCGAGATCTGCGGCGAGCACCGGGAGATTTCGGTGCTTGTCTTCGTTCCACAGTTCATAAAGGGCGAATAGCCCATCAATATCGGTCCCGTTGTTCCGCCGCGCCTTGTCAGGTTGCAGTCCTTCGATGACCGTGACCGCCCTTGGGTTCATTGTGTCAGTGATGCGATCCCAGTTTTGCCTGGGAGTCCCGCGAGTCTTAGGATTTTGGGGCAGTGGCTCATTCCAGACTCCCTTCCAAAACAATGGGAAATTAACCGTACGTGGATCGAGACCCGGTGTCAGTGCGACGGCGAGATAGTCGAGTGCGCATCTCAGGTTGTGGCAGAAATACGAGACGTCACGGAGAATGACCGGGGGAACTCCCTCGAAGTGTGGTCTCACGATCTCTATGCCGTCTTGGACGTCAGGGGTTACGGAATATGGCTTGCGTCCGCAGAACTCGTCGCAACTGATTCGAAGCGACTTGAGATTTTCTTCAGCCCAGTCGCGACGCAAGAAGTATGGCGGAATGATGAGGCCGCACATGCCGAATAGTAACCCTCTGCACTTAGAGCCTGGCTGTCAGACGTGGCCAGGCTGGTGTCGAAGCCAACGGAACGGGCAGCACCGTGGCGGCGGCACTGGTGCCGGGAACCACGACGGTCTGTTCCGAGAGGGCCTGCACGATCTCGGTGGCCAATCGTCGGCCCAGGGGTGGCGCGAGCTTCACCAGACGATTCGCCAAGCGCGTCTCGCCCGTCGCGCGAAGAGCCGCCACCGACCATCATCTCGGCGGCTCGTCTCCGGACCCCCGTACTAAGCGCTTGCACGCGAAGGCGCCGAGATGGTCTTCAATGACGATGGGCTCTCCTGGTAGGTCGTCGTAGAGCGATGAAATGGCTTCGGGTGCGCCAGCGTTGCGGAGATGTGCGCCGTCGGTCTCCGTCTGGATCATGTATGCCTGGCCACAGGGGCACATTCCCCAGAAGACATGCTCGCGACCCTCCAACGCCGCGTGGGCGAGCTCGACCGGATACGAGAGAGAGTGAAGTCCGCAGATCACGGGGAAGGTAATCCGCCCGTCCACGAGATCGCTTGGCGGCGCGTCAGTAGCGGGGCCCCACGGTCGAAGCGACGTGTGCGGCGTCCCAGTAGATAGCCGGCGCCCCATCGCCATTTCGATCAGCAACTCGTCATCGATGGGAGGATGGTCGAGCGGCCACTGGATCGTCGTCTCTGCTGGCGCCAACGCAGCGAGCGGAAACCCGGGTTCGACGTCAAGGGCAAGCAGTGGCGTAGTCCAGCGGAACGCGTGAATCACCACCGGGCCGACGACAAGTGTAGAGGTGTAGCCCTGAGGAAGTTCGGGTTCTACTTCTACGCCATCAATCATCAGTGCATGGGGAACGATCCAGACCGACGACACGTCTTTTCCTGTGTATCGCCCGAGCCACGCTCGAGTGTCGTTGGGCAGTCCTCTGTTTCGGGCGTTATAGAGCTCGCGATATTCCGCTTCTGGGACGCCACTGCCAGCTTCTCGCTCGGGCTTGGAGAACGTCAGCATCGAGACCAACGTCGTCTTGAACGCCCAAGTTGCGAGACTGAGCGCCGCCTTTGGCGTTATCTCCGTAGCCTGCCCTTGGAGGATCGGAGTGAGCGTCCGCTTTGCGTCAGCCTCAAGCTCGGAGAGCCAGCCGTGGTTGCAGCTCGGGCAGACCGTTTTGACCGTTTGAGTGAAGGGGACGAATGTCCCCTGCTCCTGTAGCAGCGTATTGATCCCACCGCTGACGTGGACTGCGCGCCCCGTCTCGAGCTCGAAATCAAGCAGCCACTTGCCAAAGACGTGTTCCTCGGTCATGCGTTCCTCAGATCCACAGAATGCGCAGCGCTTAGCCATGGGCGGATTGTACCGAGGTCGGAGAGATACCCTGAAGTGGCCGAGCTAGTTTGCGACTTCCTTCTGCATCTCATCAGAGCTGATGCCATGCAAATCTGCGAACTGCTTTGCTAAGGCTCGAAGGCTGACAGTTCCGTCACCGGCCGGTATGCCCCAGTAGTCCCATCCATTAGCGATGTCTTCCCCCGCGGCTTTCGCCGCCCGGTCCGGAGTGTCGTATGACTTATCGTTCAAGAGGATTTGGCCGTCATCGGTAATCTCGGCGATGATGCTGCCGTCTGATTCGACCGGCGTGATGAGTTCCTCGGGGTTGATCAATCCGGCACCGAGTAGGTCTAGCAGCGTGGTGTTGAAGTGCTCATCATCAGCCGTTGGTGGAACTACGGTGATTTCTGGTTGGTACGTAGGATCTTCGAGGCGGAGGTAACCGTCTCTAACCACGGTGGCCATCATCTTTCGACGTGCTACAAGGAACTCCTCGTACTCGAGTTCGGTCCAACCATCCGGCAATGCGTGCCACCGATGCTGCTTCGCTAATCCGGACTCGTCCATCTTCCGGTCCTTGATGAGATCAGGCCAATATTCGAAAGGAGGGCGATCCGAGATGAGGTTGTTGGTATCCCAGTCAGTGGGCGCGAAGTTTGCAACCTGATTGATCTTCTTGATGTCTGTATATCCGAGGGCATCTCGAAGGTAGGCCTTCGGGAAAAGGTGATGACCTTCCACGTTGCGTACAGAGGTATCGGAGGGGTCAGTCCAGTCGCGAACTCTTCCATGAAGCATGAATAGGTTGGCATCGAGGATATTGAGGGCTGCGAGATACGCCTGATACGCCGGCGACGCTGAAGTTGAAGAAGACACAAAATCATCGGGTAGACGAATTGACCAGTAGTCCGGCGTCAAAATGGTTTCGATGACCCCATTCAGGATCCTCGCGAAGTCATCAGCGGAAGTAGCTCCGTCCAGTCTGTCAAGGTCCTGCTGGATCCTGGTCTCGGGGCTGCCCGTATAGCGCCCGGTAGTTTGTGCCATGAAGAACCAGCGAGCCATGAGGTCCCTCAGTGTTGAGAGTTCGACCTTGTACCGAGTCCGTCCGAGAATCCAGAGTGAGTAGGTGTAGAGGATCGTCGTCTCTGACGTGACCATTTTCTTCGATCGGAACCCTGCTTTGGCCAATACCCGGATGAATTCATCCCAGTTAAGTTGGTTGAGCATCAGCGGCGCCGCCGTCTTTACCAATTCCAGTTCGTCCGACTGCTTCTTAGCGTCAGCCATGCCGGTCTTTCGATCTTGCGCCCTGAGGGCGTTATAGGCGTCCTGTAGTCGACCACGGTTCTGTCCAACCGCTACGGCGACGCGTATGAGTTGTCCCGGGCTAGGGGAGATGTAGTGGTTCTTGGGCGACCAGGTTGTTTTCTTTCCGGTGAGTTCGGTTATGTGATCGGCCGTAAGTCGTGAGTTGCGCGCGAATGTTTCCAGCTCGTCGCGCCCCTCGGGCCAGAACACACTCAGCCAGGTCAGAATGAAGTCCGCACTCGTCAGGTTCACACCTTCTGAGTTGATGCGAACGAAGACGTCTGCAACCACTGCCTTGTCCACGTTCGCCTGAATCTCCACGACCTTGAAGATGACACTCTTGAGCGCCTCCACCCGCATCAAGGAGCTGTGAATCTTTGATCGCTCTGCGTCACCTAACGCCACACCCCGGGCTTTCTCGAGTCGAGATTTGTACTTCTCATATGCGTCGAGCGCTGAACTGAAGACGGAGGAGACGTCGCCCACCCATTCGGCTGAACGGTCATATGCAGGTTGGGCTACTTCAAATCGATCGATCAACGGGTTGAAGGTGATTCGTATGCTCTTCTTGCGGTAGTCGTCATCAACCACGGTTTGACCCGTGACGGTTACGAATAGGCTCGTCAGACGTTGCTGGCCATCCACGATTTGCTGCTTAGACGAATGGCCTTTTGCGTCGGTGCCGATGGCTCCGGAGTGAGCGTCCCCCGGTTGATTCCAGAACATCAGTTCACCTACTGGATAACCGCGGTACAGGGAATCCATCAGGTCTCGAACTTTGGTTGCTGGCCAGACAAAGGGACGCTGAAGGTCAGGCAACGTGAGAGTGCCGGTCCGAACAGCGTCAACGAGTTGTTGAATGCTCCAGTCGACCGGCTTGTATATGTCAGCCATGGAACACATCCCCTCAGTGGTTGATCTTTGGCAACACTACAAGTCCAATTGTGCTTTTGCAGAATCTGGTACGAACCGTCAGGCTCCGGGTTGCAAACGCCTGAGTGCCTAGTCACGCCCCTCTGGCACAATGAGTTCCGTCTGGTGAGCGCAAATGCCAAAGTATCTGGGAGAGTGGTGAGTAGGTGACATTAGTGGTGGAAAGTTCAACAGAGCGACTGGTCAAGTCGACGGAGCGCGTTCGCGACCTCGGTGAGGTCTTCACGCCCAACGCCACCGTTCAAGAGATGCTCGATTTGCTACCACCATCGATCTGGGAGCCGCATCCCTCTGCAACCTTCCTGGAGCCGGCCTGCGGCGACGGCAACTTCTTGATCGCGATCCTCGACCGCAAGCTCGATCAGATTGCCAGGGTCCGCGCTCAACAGAAGTTGCCGGCTGGTGCGACCATCGAGGCTGCGCAGTACCACGGCCTCGAAGCACTCGCCTCCATCTACGCCGTTGACATCTCGAAGGACAACGTGATCGGGGGCACACCAGGACACGAGATTGGTGCTCGGACACGCCTGCTCACGATGTTCACTGAGTGGAACCTCGAGCACTTGGGCAAGCGTCTCAGCGAGAGGAGCTTCGCATTGCGCGCCGCCGAATGGATCGTTGACCACAACGTCATCGTCGGTAACATGCTGCCTTTCGACGTTGAGGGCAAGCCCACAGGTCGGGACCAGATCCCGCTGATCGAGTACACCTGGGATCCGGCCGTGTTATCGGTGTCGCTGAGCAAGACGACGCTCGGTGAGGTGATCGCGACGGAGGAAGCGAAGACGGCCACGATGATGAGCCTCTTCGCCCCCACGGCGCCGGCGCAGTTCTGGCGTGGCAGAGGACTCAATCTCGCTGAGGCCGCGAGGGTGGAAGCACCCATGCTGCGTGGCCCAGCTCGAAATGGAACAGGGAGACGCACATGAGTGCCGACTACTTGCAAGTGAACCAGCCGGACATCCTTGAAGTGATTGCCAACCTCTCCAACGACGCGGTCTTCACTCCGCCCAAGGTCGTCAACGCAGTGCTCGATCTCTTGCCCGCTGAGGTATGGTCGGACCCGTCCCTGCGCTGGCTTGATCCGGGCGCGAAGACTGGCGTTTTTCCACGCGAAATCACCAAGAGGTTGATGGTGGGACTTGCCGGCGTCATCCCTGAAGAGAGTGCTCGGCTCCAGCACATCCTTACTGAGATGATCTTCGCCATCGCGACCGAAGAGATTACCGGCATGATGACTCGTCGCTCGCTCTACTGCTCCAAGGACGCCTCGACTGAGTTCTCGGTAGCGGGCGTACCCGAACCTGACGGAAACGTCTGGCAGAGGCGGGTCAAGCACTCGTTCGACGCAGGGGGACGTTGCAAAGAGTGCAAGGGCAACCAGGAGCAGCTCCTGCAGCCGGGACGTGACAACAAGGCTTACGGCTTCATTCACGCGGATGGACGAGGCCAAATCGAAAAGGAGATGGACATGAGGTTCGACGTGATCGTTGGCAACCCGCCCTACCAAATGGATGCTGATGGTGGCAACCGCACGATGCCCATCTACAACATCTTCGTGGACGAAGCAAAGCGCCTTAACCCTCGGTTCATCTCGATGATCATCCCATCTCGCTGGATGGCCGGCGGACTGGGCCTCAACGAGTTTCGCAACGAAATGCTGGCGGACAAGAGACTGCGTAGGGTCTCTGATTTCTCCAAGATGGAGACACTATTTCCTGGCGTGGACTTTGAGGGAGGCGTTTGCTACTTCCTCTGGGACCGAGATAACCCAGGCCCTTGCGAGGTCACGTTCACCCAGGATGCGGTCACAGTTGGCCCTTTCGAGCGTCAGCTTGATGAGTTCGACGTCTTTGTCCGTGACGCCCGAGGATTGGAGATCTTGAACAAGGTCATGGCGAAGAAGGAGGCGAGTTTGATCGACATCCTCGCTGCGGACAAGGAGTTTGGCATGACGTCCAACTGGTCCGACTTTCGCACCGCGAAGAGAGCCGGAGACATTGCCTTTTACTACAACGAAAAGGGAAAAAGGCTCTGTGGGTGGATAGCGCGCAAGACTGTGCCAAAGAGCGCTCACTTGATTGACTTCTGGAAGGTCCTTGTCCCTAAGGCTTACGGTGAGCGCGGGGCCATTCCAGCTCTGGTGCTCGGACCAACACAGATTGTTGCTCCTCCGTCAGTGTGCACGCAGACGTACCTCTTCATCTATGTCAATAGCAAGGAGGCAGCAGAGAGCGTGGAGTCCTACGTCAAGACACGCTTCTTCCGCTTCCTGGTGTCGCTCCGAAAGATCAGCCAGGATGCGACGCGTTCCACCTATAACTGGGTACCCCAGCAGGTCTGGGACCGCACCTGGACCGACGCTGAGCTCTTCAAGAAGTACGACATCACGCCCGAAGAGCAGTCCTACATCGAGGAGATGGTCAGGGAGCGATCCGCATGACAGTCTCGCTGGTCGGTGGTGTCAAGCACCCGAAGATCTACGCCTACACCATCGAGCAGTTCGCATCGACCCCGTGGGCCGGCAAGCGCAAGGGTGCTGGTCTCATCAAGGTCGGTGACACCCAGCGTGACGTGCGCGTGCGTATCCGCGAGCAGTTGGCTGCAATCAAGATGCCCGTCGAGACAGTGCCCGACATTCTTCTCTCTGAGGCTGCTATCACTGACGATGGCCGTGTGTTCCGCGACCACGAGGTGCATGCCGCGCTGAAGAAGGCCGGCTATCACAACATCGCCGGTGAGTGGTTCGAGTGCACCAAGGACGAAGTCGATGCCGCCATCCAGGCGGTGCGCGAGGGCAAGGATTTACCGTCGTCGCGAACAGTTGCGAACTTTGCGATGCGACCAGAGCAGGCCAGAGCAGTTGAGGAGACCGCCAGCTACTTCACCAATCACGCCAAGGGCAAGGACGGTAAGGCGCCCGACTACCTCTGGAACGCCAAGATGCGCTTCGGAAAGACCTTCACTGCTTATCAACTCGCACGGGCGATGAAATGGACTCGTGTGTTGGTACTGACCTACAAGCCCGCCGTCGAGCAGGCTTGGCGCGACGACCTGGCCCATCGTGACTTCGTCGGTTGGCGTTTCCACGGAAAGGATGACGACCACGCCGACATCACGGACCCCAGTCCACTGGTCTGGTTCGCCTCCTTTCAGGACGTGCTCGGCAAGGACGACGACGGGCGGGCCAAGCTCAAGAATCGCGACCTCTACAAGGTCGAGTGGGATGCTGTGATCGTTGACGAGTACCACTTCGGCGCGTGGCGCGATGCGGCACGCTCCATCTACGTGGGTGAAGTTGACGACGTCACCGGTGAGAAGACCGAGGGTGACAAGTCCGAGGCCACAGTTGCCGACACACCGGACCTTGACGACGACATCGTCAAGGAAGACATCGAAGAGCAACTGGCGAAGAAGCTGAAAGTTGACCACTACCTGTACCTCTCGGGAACACCATTCCGAGCTCTTACCAACGGCGAGTTTCTCGAGGACCAGGTCTACAACTGGACCTACTCCGACGAGCAGCGCGCCAAGAAGACGTGGAAGAGCGGCGTCAACCCGTACGCCTCCCTACCCCGGATGCACCTTCTCGCCTACGAAATGCCAGAAGCATTGAAGGAGGTTGCCCTCAATAACCTCTCGGAGTTCTCGCTCACCGAGTTCTTTCGAACGCAGAAAGGTGATGACCACAAGCCGGTGTTCATCCATGAGAACGAGGTCCAGAAGTGGCTGGACCTGCTTCGCGGCCAAGACCTCTCCGATCTCTGGTCCCAAGTTTCAACCAGCAATCGTCCGCCGATGCCGTTCGCGGACGTGAACCTGCTCACAGCGCTCCAACACACGGTCTGGTACATGCCGGGGGTCGACGCTTGCTTGGCGATGCGTGACCTGCTTGGACACTCGCACAACAAGTTCTTCCGTGACTACCAGGTCGTCGTGGCCGCGGGCGCCGCCGCGGGAATGGGTCAGGAGGCGCTTGTCCCGGTCGAAACTGCCATCACCAACGTTCCTCAGGACGCGAAGAGCATCACGTTATCGTGTGGCAAGCTCATGACCGGCGTCACCGTGCCGGCCTGGGCGGGCATCTTCATGCTTCGCGAGTTGAAGGCGCCAGAGACGTACTTCCAGGCAGCCTTCCGCGTGCAGAGCCCTTGGGCCTACAAGCAGGTGAACACCACGGTGGGCGGTGAGGACGAAGTCGTCGTCAAAGATTACTGCTACGTACTCGACTTCTCTCCCA
>Ga0182014_10008719_pt1 | contig 10299 bp, 7 predicted proteins | sample 612S2DmetaG_FD_120489 | JGI IMG/M metagenome (GOLD analysis project Ga0182014, IMG submission 120489) | Permafrost microbial communities from Stordalen Mire, Sweden - 612S2D metaG | ecosystem: Environmental > Terrestrial > Soil > Wetlands > Permafrost | place: Sweden: Stordalen | collected...
GCCGCCGCGCCCACCCGGTCGCCCCGGCCGCCGCGCCCCGGGTGATCTTCGTGACCGCCCGCAGCCAGGACTTGGCGCCGAACTGCCCATCGGCCTGATACCCGTCCTGCGCCGTGAACGCGGTCAGGATCCTCGCCCGGGCGGCGGTGTGCTTGGCTTCGGCCTGTTCCAGGCCGATGAGGGCCTCGGCCTGCGCGCCCGTCCCGAGACCGGCAGCATCACAGGCGGCGAGGTAACCCAGCCCGGCCGACACCATCGCCAGCGCCTGCACCGGGCCCGAGGGCGCGGCAGGCTCGCTGAGGGTGCACATGGGCGGGATCACCTCCCCGGAATGCTCACACTGCTATCGATCACTAGTTCGATAGTAGCGACTGGGTCTGACAAAATGACGGTCCCCAAAACCGGCCTATCGGCCCGTGCGTCGAGCCGATCGCCAGCCAGGTAGCCGGCGCGCGCCACCCCGATATGAGCATGACCTCCGCCGCACGGGAGTGACCCTGGCCACGGCGCATACCGGCAGCGAGTGGTCTTACCCGCGAAAGGGACCGGGACCACCGCCCTGGTGAGCCGGTCGATGCTCCGCTGCTGTCCAAGCGGCGGCTAAAACCAGGGGACCCGGCGTGGGCGCCTGCGCGAAGATATCCAATTGTGCTGCTGACGATCACGACCACGTACAAACCCGCCACCGACCTGGGGTATCTGCTGCACAAGCATCCCGGGCGGATGCAGTCGCTCGATGTGCCGTCCGGTACGGCGCACGTGTTCTACTCCGAGGCGGCCGAGGACCGCTGCACGGCCGCGCTGCTGCTCGACGTGGACCCCATCGCGCTCGTGCGCGGCAAGAAGGGAGTGCACGGCGGGGCCGCGCCCGGTGAGGCGTTCACGCTCGGCCAGTACGTGAACGACCGTCCCTACGCGGCGTCCAGCCTGCTCGCGATGGCGCTGAAGGCAGCTTTCCGCACCGCGTTCACCGGCCGCTGCGACGCCCGGCCGGACCTGGCCGCCGCCCGTATCCCGCTGGAGATCACGGTGCCGGCGCTGCGCTGCCGCGGCGGCGCGGAACTCGTGCACCGGGTGTTCGAGCCGCTCGGCTGGCGGGTGGACGCGGTCACCGTCCCGCTTGACCCGGAGTTCCCGGACTGGGGTGAGTCACCGTACGCCGATGTCCGGCTGACCGGCGAGGTACGGCTGGCTGAAGCGCTCAACCAGCTGTACGTGCTGCTACCGGCGCTGGACGACGCCAAGCACTACTGGGTCACCGCGGACGAGGTCGACAAGCTTGTCCGGGCCGGCGGCGGCTGGCTGGCCGGGCACCCCGAGCAGGCCCTCATCAGCCGCCGTTACCTGGCGCACCAGTCGTCCCTGACCCGGAGCGCACTGGCCCGGCTCGCGGAGGTGGACGACACCGATCCGCAGGAGATCGACAACGCCATAGTCGCCGAGCCCGGGATGGAGCCGGCGATATCTCTCAGTCGGCAACGGCATGGTGCGGTGCTGGCCGTGCTCCGCGGAGCCGGTGCCCGCCGCGTCGGTGACCTCGGCTGCGGCGACGGGAGCCTGATGCGTGATCTGCTGGATGACCGGGCCATCGAGCAGGTGGTGGCCGTGGACGTGTCCGTCCGGGCGCTGCAGTTCGCGGCCCGCCGGCTCCACCTGGACACGATGAGCGAATTCCAGCGCAGGCGCCTCCAGCTCTTCCAGTCCGCGCTCACCTACCGCGACGACCGGCTCGCGGGCCTGGACGCCGCCGTGCTCATGGAGGTGATCGAGCACGTCGACCCGCCCCGGCTGGCCGCGCTGGAACGGACGGTGTTCGGTTACGCCGCGCCGCCCGTGGTGGTGGTCACCACCCCCAACGCCGAGCACAACGTCCGTTACGAGGGCCTGCCGGAGGGCGGCATGCGGCACCGGGACCACCGTTTCGAGTGGACGCGGGCCGAGTTCCGGGACTGGGCCGGCCGGGTCGCCGGCTCGTTCGGCTACCACGTCCGGTTCCTGCCGGTCGGGGCCGACGACCCGCAGCTGGGGCCGCCCACCCAGCTCGCGGTGTTCAGCCGGGAGCCCGCGGTGCTCGGCCGGGAGGCGTCGTGAGCGCGGCCGCCCCGCACGAGCTGGCCATCCCCGAGCTGTGCCTGGTCGTGCTGATCGGGGTGAGCGGCTCGGGCAAGTCCACCTTCGCCCGGGCGCACTTCCGGCCGACCGAGGTGATCTCCTCTGACTTCTGCCGGGGGCTGGTCGCCGACGACGAAAACGACCAGTCGGCGACCGGTGACGCCTTCGACGTGCTGCACTACATCGCGGGCAAGCGGCTCGCGGCCGGCCGCCTCACCGTGGTGGACGCCACCAGCGTGCAGCCCGAGGCCCGGCGCTCGCTCATCGCCCTGGCCAAGGAGCACGACGTGCTGCCGGTGGCCGTGGTGCTCGACCTCCCCGAGCGGGTGTGCCTGGAACGCAACGCCAGCCGTCCCAACCGTGACTTCGGTGCGCACGTGATCCGGCGGCAGCGGGACCAGTTGCGGCGTGGCCTGCGCAGCCTGCGGCGGGAGGGTTTCCGGGCGGTCCACGTGCTGGACAGCGAGGAGGAGGTCGCGGCCGCCGCGATCACCAGGACCCGCCTCTACAACGACCTGCGCACGGAAACCGGCCCGTTCGATGTGATCGGGGACGTCCACGGCTGCCGCGCGGAGCTGGAGGAACTGCTCGGCAGGCTCGGCTACGCCATCGCGCGGGACGCCGAGGGACGGCCCGCCGGCGCGCATCATCCCGGGCGCCGGGCCGTGTTCGTCGGTGACCTGGTGGACCGCGGCCCCGACACGCCCGGCGTGCTGCGCCTGGTCATGGGCATGGTGGCCGCCGGCGACGCGCTGTGCGTGCCCGGCAATCACGAGGACAAGCTGCTGCGGGCGCTGCGCGGCCGGCACGTGCAGATCACCCACGGCCTGGCCGAGTCACTGCAGCAGCTCGGGCAGCAGCCGGAGGAGTTCCGGGCCCGGGTGACCGATTTCCTGGACGGGCTGGTCAGCCACTACGTGCTGGATGAGGGCCGCCTGGTGGTGTCGCACGCCGGGCTGATCGAGCCGTACCAGGGCCGGGCGTCCGCGCGGGTGCGCTCGTTCTGCCTGTACGGGGAGACCACAGGGGAGACCGATGAGTACGGGCTGCCGGTGCGCTACCCGTGGGCGAACGAGTACCGCGGCCGGGCCACGGTGCTGTACGGTCACACCCCGGTCCCGGAACCGGAGTGGAGCAACAACACCCTCTGCCTGGACACCGGCTGCGTCTTCGGGGGGCGGCTCACCGCACTGCGCTACCCGGAGCGGGAGATCGTCTCGGTGCCCGCGGCGGCGGTGTACTACCAGCCGGCCCGGCCGTTCCCGGCGAGCGCCGGGAACGGCCGGGCCGACGCGCCGGCCGGCACCGCGCGCCGGGAACCGGAGGTCCTCGACATCCGGGACGTCACCGGCAAGCGGATCATCGAGACGACCTACCTGAAGCGGATCGGCGTGCAGGAGGACAACGCGGCCGCGGCGCTGGAGGTGATGAGCCGGTTCGCGATCGACCCCCGGTGGCTGCTGTACCTGCCGCCCACCATGAGCCCGGTCGCGACCTCGCCCCGGCCGGACCGGCTGGAGCACCCGGAGCAGGCCTTCGACACCTACCGGGCGGAGGGCGTCGCGTCCGTGGTGTGCGAGGAGAAGCACATGGGCTCGCGGGCCGTGCTGCTCGTGTGCCGCTCCGCGGACGCGGCGCTGGCCCGGTTCGGGATCGCGGACGAGGCGGGTGGCGCGCTGTGGACCCGCACCGGGCGGCCGTTTTTCGGCGCGGAGCTGACCGCCGCGCTGCTGGCCCGGGTCCGGGCGGCGGCCGAGGCGGCGGCCCTGTTCACCGAGCTCGGCACGGACTGGCTGCTGCTCGACGCCGAAGTGCTGCCGTGGAGCGCCAAGGCCGGGCAGCTGCTGCGGGAACAGTACGCCGCGGTGGGGGCCGCGGCCCGGGCGGTGCTGCCGCCTGCCGTCTCGGCCCTGGAGCAGGCGGCGGACCGCGGGCTCGACGCGGGCCCGCTGCTGGCGGCCATGCGTGGCCGGCGGGCCAACGCCCAGGCCTTCACCGCGGCCTACCGGCGCTATTGCTGGCCCACCGACGGGCTGGACGGGATACGGATCGCCCCGTTCCAGCTGCTGGCCAGCGAGGGCGCCGCCCACCAGCAGCGGCCGCACGAGTGGCATCTCGGGATCGCCGGCCGGCTGGCGGCGGCCGGCCAGGACCTGATCACGCAGACCCGGCAGGCCACGGCCGACACGACCGACCCGGGCTCGGTGGCGGCGGCCACCCGGTGGTGGGAGGAGCTGACCGCGGCGGGCGGCGAGGGCATGGTAGTCAAACCGGCCGCCAACCTGACCCGCGGGCCCGAGGGCCTCGTCCAGCCCGGCCTCAAGGTGCGCGGCCGCGAGTACCTGCGGATCATCTACGGCCCCGACTACACCGAACCGGGCAACCTGGCCCGGCTGCGCCAGCGCGGGCTGGGCCGCAAGCGCTCGCTGGCGCTGCGCGAGTATGCCCTCGGCCTGGAGGCGCTGGACCGGGTGGCCCGCGGCGAGCCGCTGTGGCGGGTGCACGAGTGCGTGTTCGCGGTGCTGGCGCTGGAGTCGGAGCCGGTGGACCCGCGGCTGTAAGCGGTTCCTGGCCGGGAGCGGGCCGGGGCAGGCTACGGCACGCTTAGCCAGCCATGGCCCCGGGGCCGGCTATCTCCGGGAGAGGAGGAGCGGCCGGGCCGGTCAGCCGGCGTTCAGGGCGCGCCCGATGCAGTCGCGGACCTCCGGCGCATCCGGCTCGGTCCTGGGGCGGAACCGGCCCAGCACCCGGCCGTCCGCGCCGACGACGAACTTCTCGAAATTCCACTGGATGTCACCGGCGCTGCCGTCGGCATCGGGCGTCTCGGTCAGGACGCCGTACACCGCGTCCCGGGCCGGGCCGTTGACCTCGATCTTCCCCGTCATGGGGAACGTCACCCCGTAGGTGGCCGAGCAGAACGCCGAGATCTCTTCCGCGGTGCCGGGCTCCTGGCCGCCGAACTGGTTGCACGGGAAGCCCACGACGGTGAAGCCCGGCCCGCCCAGTTCCTCCTGGAGCGCCTCGAGCTTGGCGTACTGGGGGGTCAGGCCGCACTTACTGGCCACGTTGACCACCAGGCTCACGCGCCCATCGGTCAGGCTCCCGAACGTCGTGGCGGTTCCGTCCAGCGTCGTGATCGGCAGGTCAAGCAGGTCGGGCATGAACGCACTCCTCGCGGCGGTCCGGCAATGGCACCCGATTCTGCCATCCCCGTTATGGCCCGGGCACGCGCACGGCCGAGAACGTGATCGTGCGGCGCAGCCGGAAACCCATCGACTCGTACAGCCGGACCGCCCCGGTGTTGCTGGCCAGCGCGTGCAGGAACGGCGTTTCGCCGCGCGCCCGGATCCCCGCCACCAGCACGCGCATCAGCCGGGTCGCGAACCCGTGGCCGCGCCACCCCTCCTCCGTGCAGACCCCGCTGATCTCGGTCCAGCCCGGCGGGTGCAGGCGCTCGCCGGCCATCGCCACCAGAGCCCCGCCGCGGCGGATGCCCAGGAACTCCCCGAGCTCCCGGGTCCGCGGCAGGAACGGTCCCGGTCTGGTCCGCATCGCCAGATCAAGCATCTCCTCGGTATCGCCCGGCCCCAGCCGCACCACTCCATCGTCTCCATCGTCGGCCGCGCCCTCGACGCCCTCGCCGACCAGCTGGACACCGTCGCCGATCGGCGTGACCGGCCAGCTGTCCGGCGGCGCGATCCCGGCCAGCCCGAGCACCGCGCCCGGGCCGGCCAGCGCGGCCAGGTCGGCCCAGTCGGCGGCGCGCGGCCGGTCGGGCACGGCCACGAACGGCGAGACGTCGGCCGGGTAGCGCAGCACGCTGCCCCGGCGCTGCGCGAACTGAGCGTGCGGTCCGCACAGCGAGGAGCGGACCGGGTTGTCCAGCGGATGCGTACCGCCAGCGGGCCCGTCCCGGCCGTCCTTCGGCATCGAAGACTCCCTTCCTCAGATCTCCCCGGATCATCCCGCTTTCGGGCCGGCGATCGGTACAAGCGCCTTGACCGCCCGGGTTATTGCCGGAATAAGGCCGGCCGCGCGCTGATTGTCACCTGATACAGGCAGCCCCATACTCGACTTTCCCTATCGGAATGACCTAATTTGACGGTAAGGCACCCCTGACCGATGGGAGCACGTCCTGACCGCTGCGCAGCCCCCCCACCTGGCCCCCAACCTGGCCCCCGCCCTGCACCTGTCCGTCGCGCTCGACGGCGCCGGCTGGCATCCCGCTGCCTGGCGCGAACCCCGGGCCCGCCCGGACGAGCTGTTCACCGCGCGTTACTGGACCGACGTCATCACCGAAGCCGAGCGCGGCCTGCTCGACTTCGTCACGATCGAGGACGGCCTCAGCCTGCAGTCCGCCCGCTACGGCGAGCCGGACGCGCGTACCGACCAAGTACGCGGGCGCCTGGACGCCGTGCTGATCGCCGCACGGGTCGCGCCGGTGACCCGCCATATCGGGCTGCTCCCGTCGGTCGTCGTCACGCATACCGAGCCGTTCCACGCCGCCAAGGCCATCGCGACCCTGGACTACGTCAGCGCCGGCCGCGCCGGGGTCCGGGTCCGGGTGTCGGCCAGCTCGCACGAGGCCGCGCACTTCGGCCGGCGCGACGTGCCCCGCCCGAATCTGCGGGACCGCGACCTCCGCGACCGCGACGATCCCGCGGTCCGGGAGCTGACCGCCGGGCTGTTCGACGAGGCCACCGACTACGTCGAGGTGATGCGGCGGCTGTGGGACAGCTGGGAGGACGACGCCGAGATCCGCGACGCCGCGACCGGGCGCTTCATCGACCGGGACAAGCTGCACTACATCGACTTCGCCGGTGACTACTTCAGCGTGAAGGGCCCGTCGATCACCCCGCGGCCGCCGCAGGGCCAGCCGGTGGTCAGCGCCCTGGGGCACGGCCCGGTGCCCTGCCGGCTGATCGGCCGGTCCGCCGACGTCGGCTTCGTGACCCCCCGCGACGCGGGCGGGGCCCGCGACCTCGTGGCGGAGGTCCGCGCGGCCCAGGCCGCCGCCGGGCGCGCGGAGGACACCCTGCACGTCCTCGGCGACCTGGTGGTGTTCCTCGACGAGGACGCCGCGGCGGCCGCCGGCCGCAAGCGCCGGCTCGATGACCGCGCCGGGCAGCAGTACGTGAGCGACGCGGCCGTCTTCACCGGAACGCCCGGGCAGCTCGCCGACCTGCTCCAGGACTGGCAGCTCGCCGGGCTGTCCGGCTTCCGGCTGCGCCCGGGGGTGATCCCGGACGACCTCGAAGCCATCACGCGGGGCCTGGTCCCCGAACTTCAGCGGCGCGGCGCGTTCCGCACGGCGTATGCGGCCGGCACCCTGCGCGGGCTGCTCGGCCTCGGCCGGCCCGCGAACCGCTACGCCCCGGCCGGGAGGAGCTCATCATGACCACCCCGCGCAAGCAGATCCACCTCGCGGCGCACTTTCCCGGCGTCAACAACACCACGGTATGGAGCGACCCGCGCTCGGGCAGCCATATCGAGTTCAGCTCCTTCGCGCACCTGGCCCGGACCGCCGAGCGCGCCAAGTTCGACTTCCTGTTCCTGGCCGAGGGGCTCCGGCTGCGCGAGCAGAACGGGCAGATCTACGACCTCGATGTCGTCGGCCGCCCGGACACCTTCACCGTCCTGGCCGCGCTCGCCGCGGTCACCGACCGGCTCGGGCTGGCCGGCACGATCAACTCCACCTTCAACGAGCCGTACGAGGTCGCGCGGCAGTTCGCCAGCCTCGACCACCTGTCCGGCGGCCGGGCCGCGTGGAACGTGGTGACCTCCTGGGACGCCTTCACCGGGGAGAACTTCCGGCGCGGCGGCTTCCTGCCGCAGGAGGCCCGTTACGAACGGGCCCGGACGTTCCTGCAGACGGCCTGGGAGCTGTTCGACTCCTGGCGCGGTGACGAGATCGTGGCCGACAAGGAATCGGGCGTGTTCCTGACCGATCCCGGGGCGGGCCGGTTCGCGCACAGCGACGCGCACTTCGGTATCAGCGGGCAGTTCACCGTGCCCCGCAGCCCGCAGGGACGGCCGGTCATCTTCCAGGCCGGCGACTCGGAGGAGGGCCGTGAGTTCGCCGCGTCCAGCGCCGACGCGATCTTCAGCCGGCACGGCACGCTGGAGGACGGGCAGGCGTTCTACGCCGACGTCAAGGGCCGCCTGGCCCGGTACGGACGGTCCCCGGACCAGCTGCTGATCCTGCCGGCCGCGACCTTCGTGCTCGGCGACACCGACGCCGACGCCCAGGAACTGGCCCGCGAGGTGCGCTTCCAGCAGGTCAGCGGGCAGACAGCCATCAAGTTCCTGGAGCAGTTGTGGAACCGGGACCTGTCCGGCTACGACCCGGACGGCCCGCTGCCGGACATCGACCCGGACCCGGGGGAGAACACGATCGCCCGCGGCCGGGCCAGCGTGCGGATGCACCGTGATCCGCTGGCCATCGCGGCGCAGTGGCGGGCCCGGGCGGAGGCGGGGAACCTGTCCATCCGGGAGCTGATCATCGAGGTCACCGGGCGGCAGACGTTCGTGGGCGCCCCGGCCACCGTCGCGGACGCGATCAACACCCTGGTCCAGGCGGACGCGAGCGACGGGTTCATCCTGGTCCCGCACATCACGCCCGGCGGCCTGGACGAGTTCGCGGACCGGGTCGTTCCGCTGCTGCAGGAACGCGGGGTGTTCCGCACCGACTACAAGGGGAGCACGTTGCGCGAGCACCTGGGCCTGGCGCCCCTCCCGGCAGGCACGGCGGCCGGGCGCGAGGCGGCGTCATGAGCCGCGTGCCGCTCGCCGCCCTCGACCTGGTGCCGATCAGCACCGGGTCCAGCGCCGCCGAAGCGCTGCGGAACAGCATCGACCTGGCCCAGGCCGCGGAACGCCTCGGCTACGCGCGGTACTGGTTCGCCGAGCACCACCTCAACCCGGGGGTGGCGGGCACGTCGCCGGCCGTGGTGCTGGCGCTGACCGCCGGGGCCACCTCCACCATCCGGATCGGGTCCGGCGCGGTCCAGATGGGGCACCGCACCGCGCTGTCCACGGTGGAGGAGTTCGGCCTGATCGACGCCCTCTACCCGGGGCGCCTGGACCTGGGACTGGGCCGGTCGGCCGGGCGTCCCAAGAACGCGGGGGGCGGTCCGGGGGACTCCAAGAAGCCTCCGGCGGAGGCGTACCGGACCGAAAACGGGCTGCTGATCCCGAAGAAGTTCTCGTTCGAGCACCTGCTCGGCTCGCCGCGGTTCGCGCTGCAGAAGGGCCTGCTGCAACTGCCCGGTGCGGAGTCGCAGAACTACACCGAACAGGTCAACGACGTGCTGGCGCTGCTGCGCGGCACGTACCGGAACGCGGACGGGGTGGAGGCGCACATCGTCCCCGGCGAGGGCGCCGACGTGCAGGTCTGGATCCTGGGCAGCAGCGGCGGTGAGAGCGCCCGGGTGGGCGGGGCCAACGGGCTGCGGTTCGCGGCCAACTACCACGTGAGCCCGGCCACCGTGCTGGAGGCCGCCGAGGGCTACCGGGCCGCGTTCGAACCGTCGGATGACCTGGCCAAGCCGTACGTGAGCGTGTCCGCCGACGTGGTGGTGGCCGACAACGAGGCCACCGCCCGCGAGCTGGCGGCCGGCTACGGCGCCTGGGTCCGCAGCATCCGCACCGGTGCGGGCGCGATCCAGTTCCCCACCCCGGAGGAGGCCCGCGCCTACACCTGGACCGACGCCGAGCGGGACCTGGTCACCGACCGGATCGACACCCAGTTCGTCGGGTCCGCCAAGCAGGTCGCCGACCAGCTGGAACAGCTCCAGGAAGCCACCGGCGCGGACGAGCTGATCATCACCACGATCACGCACGACCATGCCGACCGGGTCCGCTCCTACCGGCTGCTGGCCGAGGAGTGGGCCCGCCGGTAGCCCCGTAGCGGGCGGGCCGGGCGTGGGCCCGGACAGCGCCTCCACCCGGTGCGGCCGTTGGCCCGCGGCCCGGATAATCCGCCGGCCGTGGCCGGATCACACGCCGGAATCCCGGGCTGACCTGTGAAAACTATGTGCCGGGCCCATTTGCCTATAGACTGCAGGCCAGGTAATGAGTGCCAGCGCCAAGCCCCGGCTTGCTGGCCGGCAACCCTCCGTCCCGCGGCGGGGTGCCCCGGGTGATGACCGGGCCTGGCGTAACCGCGCCGGGCAAGCGCGGGGCCCC
>Ga0182014_10008720_pt1 | contig 10298 bp, 5 predicted proteins | sample 612S2DmetaG_FD_120489 | JGI IMG/M metagenome (GOLD analysis project Ga0182014, IMG submission 120489) | Permafrost microbial communities from Stordalen Mire, Sweden - 612S2D metaG | ecosystem: Environmental > Terrestrial > Soil > Wetlands > Permafrost | place: Sweden: Stordalen | collected...
AGGCAGAGGTGAAAACCTCTGCCTCTCTGATTCAGATCTTAATTACAGGCTTCTGCCTTACGGGTTACTCAGTTTGAAGTACTCGTTCGCACCACCGATGATGTTCGTGTAAGGCGATGTTGCGTTCGTGAGATGTATCCACGAAGTCGCCAGATTCGTTGATTCCCACAACGAGCCGGTGCTCCATGATATCACAAACTCGCCGCCAACCTTGGAACCACCGGCGCCTGGGATGACCTGGACGTTGTTTGTCAGGTTAAACACCGGCACTTGCGGAGCCGTCGGCTCCCACATCAGGAAGCTGTTGATTTGGGCTTGGGTAAGTGCGGTGTTGTAGATCCGCACGCCGTAGATCACGCCGGTGAAGTAGTTGCCAAAGTTGGCCACTGCGGGTGCCGTAGCCGGACTGTCTTTGGCGCCGATCGCGAGGTGCTCAGTCTTGGCCATGTTATACTCCAGGTTGCCTGTCTCCGACCCGGCCAGCACGCCATCCACATACAGGAAGCGGTTGCCCGATGTCAGGTCATAAGTGCCGGCATAGAGGTGCCACAAGCCGTCAGTGGGGCCAATGTTCCCTTGCATATCATCAGCGCCACCCGTGCCGCGAACGGTCCAAGTCGCATCGACTCCGCCGTTGACGCGCAACTGCCATCCGGGACCCTCACCATACTTGGACACCCACGGATTCCATCCACCCGGCAAACCTCTCGCCCAGCACATGACGGTCATGGCGTTGGTGAGGCCTTCATCGAACGTGTTGACGTAGCCCGCGTCCGAGGTGGCCGTGTTACTGATGGCGATTCCGGTGGTGCCGGCGTCGAGCCAAAGCGACTGACCGGTCGCACCAGCATACGGCGGCAGATCATTCGTAAACACATAACCGGAGGAGGCTATGTTGTTGCCTTTGACGCCGTAACCGTCATGTGTGCCGGCCGGCGAATAGCCCGATGTGTCGGCCAATGTCGCCGCTCCCGTAATCCATGATCCCACGAGATTCCCCGCCGGTGGAGGCGCAGTGGCCCCAACAACGGTGAGGGTTGCAGGGATGCTGGTTTGCGTGCCATTCGTGTTCGAGAGAACGAAGTCATAGACACCCTGGAAGTTCGTCGTCAAATTGCCGATCGTGAGGGTGGTTGTCCGTGAGCCACTGACTACAACGCCGCCATAGGTGCCGTCCACCAAATTGACGTGGTTGAACTGCCACTGATTGGTAAGGGTGCCCGTGCCGCTGACACTCACACTGAACGTTGCCGTTTCGCCAAGATAGTTGCTGACGGAATTCGGCTGCGCGAGTATCGCTGGATTGGGAAGTGCGGCCAATGCGGCAACCTGGTTGGACGTGAGGTCGTAGTTATAGACGCGCACGTCGTAGAACTTGCCGGTGAAGTAGCCGGTGAAGCTGTTGCCCGGCGAGTGGTCGATCTCACCAATGCAGACATGTGCGTACGGGGCCAGGTTATATTGCGAGTTGCCGGTCGAATAGGCGCTTATCACACCATCGACAAACAAAGCGCGGACGCCCGTCCCTGCGTTGTAAGTGCCGGCATAGTGATGCCACTTGCCATCATTTCCAAACGTGTTTGTGCCAGCCGTATCCTCCCCGTTGCCGTAAACAGCCGTGCCCAATTTGACACTGCCACCGGCGCCTCGTATGGTCCAACACGGACTCAGGGCGCTTCCTTGACCGTCATTGCGGAGATCCCATCCGGCATTCGGACTGCCACTATCACCGTTCTTCGACACAAACGGACTCCATCCGCCCGGCCAGCCCTTTGCCCAGAACGCGACGGTCATGGTGTTGGCCATGGGTTGATCGAACGTGTTGGTGTAACCCACGTCATTTGTGGACGAGTTGCCGATCGCGATGCCCGTGCTTCCGGAGGTGAGGAAAAGCGATTCCCCCGTCTTGCCGGGCGGCACGTCAAGCGAGAACGCAAAGGCGCCATTGCCTGCGCTGTCGTAACCGTCGTGTGTGTTCGTCGGCGAATAGCCTGAAACATCGTTCAAATTGGTGTCTCCAATAAACCATTCACCCAACAGGCTCCGTATCGCAATGGAAACGACCGCGTTGCTGCTGACCGCGCCGCCGAATTTGTTCGTAACAGTCAAGATATATGTACCCGCGTCGGCCCCCGTCACGTTGAGAATAGTCAACGCGCTCGTATTTGTGCCGGTGAAGTTGGTGCTGTCCGCCAACAAACTGACAGCGGTGCCGTTCAACTGCCACTGATACGTAATGGGCGGGGTGCCGGCGACAACGGCCGACAAGGTTGCCTTTGAACCCGCAAAGGTGACGGTGGATTTCGGCTGCCCGTTTACCACTGCCGCATTCGTGCCATAAATTGCCGCAATTTGGGCTTGGCTGAGCGCGTAGTTATACATGCGCGCGTCGTAGATCTCGATGGTGGAGAAATTGCCAAAGCTGTTGCCCCCCACGGCGTCTTTGGCGGCGATGCAAAGGTGAGCGGCCGGCGCCAAGGTGTAGGGAACATTGCCGGCATTTTCGTAAGCAGCCACTTGAGCATCCACAAACAGGGTGCGCTCGCCCGTCCCGGTGTTGAAGACGCCGGCATAGAGATGCCATTGGCCGTCATTGCTGGGAATGTTTGTGCTGGACATATCGTCCCAAGGCGCTTCTCCAAAGGTTGACCCCGAAATGAGGTTCGACGCCCCGCCGCCACCATCGCGAACGGTGAAACACGAATAATCGGTGCCGCCGGCCTGGCGGAGCTGCCATCCCGATTCAGTTTCGCCAAACTTGGACACCCATGGACTCCAGGAGGTCGGCCAGCCCTTCGACCAGAGTATGACCGTGAAAGCGCTGTCGATGACGTTATCGAACGTGTTGTCGTAGTTCGTGTCCAGTGTGGAGGAGTTATTGATGGCGATACCCGTGTCACCGGCGGGGAAGGAGATCGATTGACCGGCTTTGCCCGACGGCACATCAGTGGTGAACACATAGTTGAGAGCGCCGACAGGAACACCGGCGTGTTGGTTCGTCGGCGCATAGCCTGAAACATCGGCCAAACTGTTATTTGTAAACCATTGACCCACCAAGGACGGAGTCTGAGTGATGACGACCGCATTGCTGCTGTAGTTCGAGCCGTAATTATTCGTGAGAATCAACTGATACGTGCCCACATCGGCCGGCGTCACACTGCTAATTGTCAAAATGTTCGAATTGACGCCGGAGAAATTGGCGTTGTTCGGAATATTGGTGCCGTCCAACTGCCACTGAAGCGCGATGGGGGTGGTGCCGCCGATCCCACTGGCGATCAACTGTGCCGGCGATCCCGAAACGAAGTAGTTGGTGCCTTGCGGCTGCGCGGTAATCGTTGGCGAAAAACCCTTCACGCCGAGGCCCGCGGCGAACAATGCGTTAATCTGAGCGGTAGTGAGGGCCTTGTTGAAAATGGCCGCATCGGAAATCTCACCCCCGAATGCGTTGTTGGCCGCGCCGACGGAGTTCTGGTTCGCATCGGAGCCGAGGTAAATCCCCGCAGCGTCTCCAGTGGTACTGCTAAACGCTTCGACGGTATGCGCAATGGGATTGACGGCCGATTGCAATTGCGGATTCCCGTTGCCATCAATGTAATACATATAAAGGGTCGCCTGATTTGATTGGACTACCAAGGTCACATACGACCAGGTGCCGACCGCCGGAAAAAGACCCGAATTCCAGTTATACGTGTCGCCGTTGTTATCGTTCCAAGTGTAACCCAGTGCGGCCATGCCGCCGCTTGTGGTTCCTCCAAACCCCAAGCCAGCCGCGTCAAACGTGGCGTTTCGGAACATGAGCAACCCTATGAAGGTGCCTATATCGGCAGAGGGATTGATCCATATGCTGATGGTCACGGCATTGGTGTTCAAATTCAAATTCGGAAGTGTGATGGACGAATTGACATCGCCGGTGTTACACAACACCGCGCCCTGGTTGTCTGCAAATCCAGGGTATGCAGGCACACCCGTAGGCAATGGCCCATTAATGCCGTTAAACAGATTGACGGCATCCACTCCATAAGTCCCGTTGAACCCGTGCCCGGTGTAATCGTAAGCCTGCAAAGTCGCAGTGACAGCATTGGTTTCGTTCAACTGCCAAAAGGCAACGGGATCAAGGGCCAGAACCGCTGCGCCGTAACTGTTGGGCGCCGGAGCGGGGCCGTCCTGCCCGTCTGGGGCGGGTTGGGAGCGGGCCGTCTGGCATAGAAACGCGAGTCCGAGTGTCAGACCGGCGGCCAGCAGGCGCCACCGAATCTTTGAGTCTCGGGATGATGGGACAAGTGTGAGGTTAGTTGGATTCATAATGCAATGTTTTTTATTATGCACAAAACTTCTTGCGCCGGTTCGCCGCACTTGGAACGACATGGCATCCAAGGCACCGGAACATATATTTTGGGCTTCTCGAAATAAATTATCAAGAATGCGGAAAGAATGGAATATGACGTGTGTCATATTCCCGGTCCGGCCCCGGCTACCCGCTTGGGGGTGGCTTCGCTTTGGGTGGACTTGGTGGACGGCTTGGACAGGCGGGACCTCCGACCTATCAGGAATGCCGGGAGGCTCCAGGCTCACTCTTGCGCGAGAATTTGACGACTGCTTCGGTCCGGCTGCGAACGTGCAGCTTCTTGAACATGTTCTCCAAATGGATGCGGACGGTTCCGGCGCTGATGTTGGCTCTTTGCGCGATCTCTTTGTTCGAGAGTCCTTCCGCAAGCAGCATCAGTATCTCCTCTTCGCGGACCGTCAAACCACTGGGTTCGGGTGGGGCCGGCCGGGCGCGAAAAGACCGCACGATCATGCGCGCGATCTCGCTGGTCATCGGCGCGCCGCCTGCCCGCGCTTCGGCGATGGCCTGGATGATCTCCCCCGGACGGAAACGCTTGAGGATATACCCGCAGGCGCCCGCTTTGAAGGCTTGAAAGATGAGGTCGGCATCTTTGTAAACGGTCACCATTATCACCTGCAACTCAGGCATTTTCCGGGTTAATCGCGCCGTGCAGGCTATGCCGGACTCGTCCGGCAGGTGAATGTCCATCAACACAACGTCGGGCTGGTGTTTGGGCACCGCGATGAGAGCCTCTTGGGATGTCGCGCACGCGCAGACGCAACGGTATTCCCGCTGGCTGTCAACCAGCTCCGCGAGCATGGCGCGCGTCGTATTGTTGTCTTCAATTATGGCAACGGTGGTCATCTGATGTCGGCAGATTTCCCGAATTTGCGGCCTGACCCGCATATTTCATAATTTGGCAGGGCGACGCTCCCGCGGAGCCGGGGTCTCGTCGGTGGAAAGGCTCCGCGGGAGCGTCGCCCCACCGTGCATTGTGGCGGACCTTTAAGGCGAGTGTGAAGTATGCGGGCTAGGGCAAAGGCATGGTGCATTTGACGGTGGTCCCTTTTCCGGGATGTGATTCGATCTGGCACTGGCCGTGCAGCGCCTCCAGCCGCTCGCGCATGTTCGCCAGGCCATGACCACGCCGGATGGCCTCCCCATCGAAGCCGCGGCCGTTGTCGGCGACGATGATTTCGATGCGGCCGCTGGATTGCGTCAACCGCAACTCGACTTGCGTTGCTGAGGCGTGGCGGATCACATTGTTCAAAGCTTCTTTGATGGCGCGAAACATGCTGTGCCGCGCGGTGCCGCTCAGAACGACCGCTTCGCACTCGATTGGAATCCCAAGCCGGCAAGCGATGCCAGAGGCGGCGAGAAGTTCCCCGGCATAGCTCCCCAGGTAGTCGGCAAATGACTGCAATGAATCGCGCTTTGGATCAATCGCCCAAACAATAATGTCCAGCTCCGACACAAGGCCGCGGGCTTTCTCAGCAATAACGCGGAAGCGTTCGTCAATCTCCTTCATGTCCCGGGCTTGCCCCGGCCCGGCGCCGGCCAGCAATATGACCTCCGTGAGACCCGTTCCAAGGTCGTCATGCAGGTCGCGCGCGATGCGCGAGCGTTCCGCTTCGGCGGTATGCCGCGGCCCGGCCCGTTGGCGGTCGCGCTCTTGACCCTTCCGCCGCGGTTGTTTGTTGCAACAGCGCATGACAAGGGATATTGCCGGTAAATCGCGTCGGGTCAAGTTTCTGATTTGCGCCCCCGGCGGCCCAAGGCGCATTCCGCTTTTGTCGAGATTGTCTTGTAGTCGGGGCCAAAGCGGCGCTGTCGCGCCGCACTCCAAAACCTGTCGGCGCAACGGAAGCGTACCGTCAACGCGAAGCGTCTTGGAGTGCGGCGTGATAGCGCCGCTATCAAACACAGGAAAACCCGACAATGGCGGGATGCCCCCCCCCCGGCGGACCGCGCCTTGTGCGAATTATTTGAAAAAGTCTTCACCCAAAGGCCCGCGGGCTGCTAAAGTCCCTAAAACCTGTCCGCCGGGCTGCCCTTTGGCGGGCGCCGGTTCGGTATGTTGCCGGCGCCCCATTGCGGCCCGCGCGGTCATGTCGAGAACGGTTATGGCAACTTCAAAACCGAGTCCGCCCGCCAGGTTGGACCTTAAAAGGCATTGGCTCTCCCGCTATGTTTTCGCGCTGACGGCGGTCGTTGCGGCGGCCGTCGTCCGAGAGGGATTGACGCGGCTGGGGGGCGGGAGTTTGCCCACTTACATCACCTTTTACCCGGCGGTAATGCTTTCGGCCCTGCTTGGAGGCGTCGGGCCGGGTCTGCTTGCCACAGTGGCTTCGGCGCTGGGGGTGGATTACTTCGTCCTGGCTCCCCATGGGTCGTTCGCCGTGGCGTCCCTCGCGGACGCGGTCGGCCTGGCATTTTTCACGGGCACGGGAGTGTTCCTGAGCGTTGTGGCGGAGCTTTACCGGCGCGCCCGGCAACAAAACACGGCGGGTGAAACGGAAGCGCCGGAGCGCGATGTCCCGGGGCCGCCGGCGCGCTGGACCCGGCAGCGCCTGCTGCTGGATGCGGGTTTGGCAGTGTCTCTGACCCTCCTGGCGGTGGCAGGCTGGCAATCCGCCAACAACCTGGAAGCCCAGGCGCAAGCCGATCAAGCGATCACGCGCGCCCATTTTGTGATTCAGGAATTTGACCGGTTGCTCTCGGCGCTGAAGGATGAGGAAACCGGCCAGCGCGGCTACCTGCTCACCGGGGAGGACAAATACCTGGAGCCTTACCTGGAAGCCTGCGGCCAGGTCCAGACCAATCTGGCCGGCTTGAAGCAACTCGCCCGGGCCAACGCCCCCCATGAGCGGCGCCTTGCCGCCATTGAAGCCCTCGTCCAGGATAAGGAGGCGGAACTCAACCAAACCATCGAATTGCGCCGCTCCCAGGGCTTGCCGCCCGCTCTTGCGGTCGTGAAGACGGACAAGGGCAGAATCCTGATGGACCAGATTCGCGGGCAGGTCGCCGAAGCCCAGGCTGACCTGGAGAATGTCCTGCAAAGCCAGCTCGCGGCCAAGAGCGCCAACGCCGGCAAAACCGGGCAGGCCCTGCTGGCTGGCGGCGTTCTGGCCTTTCTCCTGCTCATTACTGTCTTTCTCTACCTCAAGCGGGAAAACTTTCGGCGCACGATCGCCGAAGCTGACCTCCGCCATCATCGCGACCACTTGCGGGATATGGTGGACGCCCGGACGGCCGAACTGGGCCGCTCAAACGAGCATCTCAAGAAGGAAATCAACGAACACCAACAGGCCAGGGAGGCGTTGATCCAGAGCCGGGAACGGCTCGATCTTGCTCTGATCTCATCGAGAATGGCCACTTTTGACTGGGACATCGTCAAGGACAAGCGCATCTGGAGTCATGGTGTACACAACCTGTTGGGAACCAATGAAGAAACCTTCACCGGAACCGCGGAAGAGTTCTTCCAGGTCATGCCTCCTGAAGATCGAAAGGTCGTCCAAGCCGCCCTGGCCCGGGCCATCGAAAGAACCGGGGTGTACGAGACGGAATACCGGGCGGTATGGCCCGATGGCAGCATCCGGCACATCGCCGCCAGAGGCAGAATCCATCGAGACGACGCGGGCCGTGCGGTATTGTTGACCGGGGTTTGCTGGGACATCACCGCGAGCAAACAGAAGGAAGAAGATCTGATAAGACTCAACCGCGCCCTGAAGGCGCTCCAGGAGAGCAGCCAGGCGATGACTCGCGCCGATTCGGAAACCGAATATCTCAAAGCGGTTTGCAGGAATCTGATCGCAAACTGCGGTTACTCGATGGCGTGGCTCGGCTTTGCCGAAGAGGACGAGGCCCGGAGCGTCCGTCCCGTTGCCCATGCCGGTTTCGACGAAGGCTATCTCGATACTCTCAAGATTACCTGGGCCGACAGCGAACGCGGGCGTGGTCCCACCGGTACCGCCATTCGAACCGGCAAACCGTGCGCTTGCAGAAACATGCTGGCCGATCCCGCTTTTGCGCCCTGGCGCGCGGACGCCCTCAAACGCGGTTACGCTTGTTCCCTCGTTGTGCCGCTGCTCTCCGAGGGCAAGGCCTTTGGCGCCATAACGATTTACTCGGAACGTGCCGATGCTTTTCCGGAAGACGAAATCCAGTTGTTGACCCAATTGGCCGAAGACGTTTCCAACTGCGTGCGCAGTTTGCGCGCCAATTCCGATCGGCAGCGGGCGGAGCGCCGCACCGAACTACTGGCCGAAGCGGCCAGCCGGCTGCTCACCAGCGATGAGCCGCAACGCACCGTCGATGAGCTATGCGGGAAAGTGCTCGAATTCCTGGATTGCCAGGTCTTCTTCAATTTCCTGGTGGACGAGAAGCAACAGCGCCTTCACCTCAATGCCTGCGCCGGCATCGAGCAGCGGGAGGCCGGGAACATCGAATGGCTTGACCATTGCGCCGCCCTGTGCGCCAGCGCCGTCCATGACGGCTGCCGCTTCGTCGCCGGGAACATCCAGCAATCGCCCGACCCGCGGACCGGCCTGGTCAAACCCTTTGGCATTGAGGCCTACGCCTGCCATCCGTTAAGGGTCGGCGGACAGTTTCTCGGAACCCTTTCCTTCGGCACCCGCGCGCGCAAGGCCTTCACGGAGGACGAATTGTCTCTTATGAAAGCGGTGGCCGATCTGGTCGTGACGGCGATAGAGCGGAAGCGGGCGCATGCCGCCCTCCAGTTGAGCGCCGAGGAAGCCAAGCGGTCCAATCGCGACCTGGAACAGTTCGCCTACATTGCCTCGCACGACCTCCAGGAGCCGCTGCGCGCGGTGGGCGGTTACGTGAAATTGCTGGAACGCCGCTTCCCCGAAAACATGGACCCCAAGGCCCTCGAATACATCAACGGCGCGGCCGAGGGCGCCGCCCGCATGGAGCGGCTCATCACCGATCTGCTCGCCTATTCCCGCGTCGGCACCCGCGGCGGGGTTTTCTCCATCGCCAGCCTGGATGCCATCCTGGAAGACGCTTTGCGGAACCTCCAAATCAGCATCGAAACCGCCCAGGCCAAAATCACCCGCGATCCCTTGCCGGCGCTGCCTGTGGATGCCACGCAGATGATGCAACTTTTCCAGAACCTCATCGGCAACGCGCTCAAGTTCCACGGCGAGCGCCCGCCGGAAATCCACGTCGGCGCCCGCCAACAGCCGGGCCGCTGGGTCTTCACGGTGCGGGACAACGGGATAGGCATCGAGCCGCAGTATTTCGAGCGCATCTTCCAGATATTCCAGCGCTTGCACACGCGCAATCGCTATCCCGGCACCGGCATCGGCCTGGCGATCTGCAAGAGAATTGTCGAGCGCCACGAGGGCGAAATCTGGGTCGAGTCCCAGCCGGGGCAAGGCTCAACTTTTTGCTTCTCACTGCCGGAAATCTCCGCTATAAATCAACACGACGTATGACAACACTCAACGCACACCCCGTTGAAATCCTGCTGGTCGAAGACAGCCCCAGCGACACCGAGCTGACGGTCGAGGCGCTCAAAGAGGCCAAAGTCCGCAATCACCTCAACATCGTCGAAGACGGCGTGCAGGCCCTGGAATTCCTTCGGCGCGAAGGCAAATATGGCGATGCCCCGCGGCCGGACCTTATCCTGCTGGACCTGAATCTGCCGCGCAAGGATGGCCGGGAAGTCCTGGCCGAGATCAAATCGGATGAAAGTCTCAAGACAATCCCCGTGGTGGTGATGACCACTTCGCGGGCGCAGCAGGACGTGCTCCAAGCCTATAAGCAGCACGCCAACTGCTATGTTACCAAGCCGGTTGATTTCGAGCAATTTCTCAATGTCGTCCCTGCGATTCAGACAGTAGAGGGGCGGATATGGAGGACAATAGCGGTGCAGGTTCGAGACGATAATCTGGCGGACCGCGTTGGGGCCTTCGGCCAACGTGGCGGGTCTGACGAACGTGCATGA
>Ga0182014_10008723_pt1 | contig 10296 bp, 14 predicted proteins | sample 612S2DmetaG_FD_120489 | JGI IMG/M metagenome (GOLD analysis project Ga0182014, IMG submission 120489) | Permafrost microbial communities from Stordalen Mire, Sweden - 612S2D metaG | ecosystem: Environmental > Terrestrial > Soil > Wetlands > Permafrost | place: Sweden: Stordalen | collected...
CAATCGATTTGACTTACATCTATAGTGCGACAGTAAGCTAACAGAGAATCAGTCCAAAAATAGTCCACTAACCCGTTGACAAGACAATGAGGCTGTGTTAAACTGTACTCGAAAGGTCGGAATAAGTTTTTTGTTTCAACACAGATTTGTTGAAACGGAGTCTAGCCAACCGACTAGTACAAAGTGAAAGGTGATAAAAGTCATAGCACAGCTTAAACTAAACTGGGATGTATACAGAATTAAAGGTGATAAAAAGTGAAAAAAAGAATTATACTAAAGCGCCTTGCACGACGTAACAGAACACGAGAACAAGTAAATAAAATACTTAGAACAGAAAACTTAGAAAAAGTTCACGCAAACGAAGTTGAAAAACGATTCAAACAATACTCAAAAGCAGTAAGACTTTTTAGCAGTACATACCCTTGGTAAATAAGTATTGTATACTGGCGCTATCTTCCATAAAACCCGCTAATTTGATAAAAAAAATGGATTTGAAATAGAAAAAATAGGAGCAAGCAAATAAATGCCTAGAGTTATGAGTCGAGCAACAATTGCTAACACAGTAATGGAAGCTGCACAAGAAGAGTCTACTAAACGAGAGATGTCTCCTGAAACAAGAGAAAAAATGCTAGCAACAAAAGAAGCTAGTAAAGAACGCCGAATCAGGAATCGTATAGTAGTAAATAAACACTCTGTTTATAGATTTGACGAATATAATTGGGTTGAACAAAAAGAAGGAGACGAACCGCACTTTTACGGCAATAGCATGATACACGCTATACGTGGGCTATTCCGTGCGCTTACTGCAGAAGGGCTTGTCAAACGACTAGAAATCAGTCAACAACCTACCGAGATACAACTTGCGCTGGTTGAAGGGCTAGTAGCTCATTTTGACGAATGCGAACAAAGAATACTTGATGCGCTGAAAGAAATGGAGATAAACTAATGGCTATAACTGTGATTAACTACCCTAAATTTGAAATTGGAGATAGAGTAAAAGTTAGCCCGTGCTACCCTGGAATTGATATAGAAATAGGAACAACTGGAATCATAATTGGTAAAGATATATCTGGAGGATTTGATTATGAAGTATCATTAGATAGCCCGCCAGAAAGATTTGCTAAGTACGAAAGTATATTATTTCGTGCAGGAGAATTGGTGGCAGCATGAATTTAATCGGTAAAGTCACATACGAAATATACTGCCCAAAAAAGGCATCTGGTAGCTTGATAACAAGCGATTACGAATTAACTTATGTAGATATAATTGGAGAGAATAAAGAGCTAATTAGAATTGAATCGCAAGACAATGTACACTCTTTTGGCGCAATTATATTACCAAAAGACATTGCTATAGAAATAGCCAAAATTATTCTTGGAACTGACGAATACGGAGAGAATTCTGTATGAATCTGTACATAATTAGCAGAGAGATTACTCGACTACCAAACGAGTATAAACAGGCTGTAGTGGCTTGTGAAACACCTGAAGAGGCTTGTTTTATGCACCCCGACGGCATAAGTAAATGGGATACAAACAGCAAATGTTGGAGAAAACCAGATCAAACACCTTTAATTAACTGGCCTAAACCATGCGGTATAAAAGTTAAATTGATCGGAATTGCACTGGAAGGAACAGAAAAAGGCGTAGTTAAATGAATTTATACCTACTTACACAAACAGTAAACAATAATTACGATACTTTTGATTCTGCTGTAGTTGCTGCAGAAACTGAAAAAGAAGCTCTACGAATTCATCCAAGAGTAGTTTAGTGCATGACTGGTATCGTGAAGGTACAGGCGGGGAACGCTATTACGACGGTAAGTATAGCGCATGGGCGCCTATAGACAAAGTAGAGGTAACACACTTAGGTACAGCTAAACCTGGCACAAAAAAAGGCGTAATTTGTGCATCATTTAATGCAGGCTAACTAAATAGTTTCTGACGAAGACACAACTATATCGCCCCGCATCTTATAAGCCGCATCTACCGAGGTGCGGCTTATCATTGCCTCAATTTCTGTACCAACGTTTTTTCTTGTCTCTTTATCTGGAATGTACCTATATATTATAGTCTTAATATTTCTAATTAGGTTTTTCACATCATCCAAGCTCATAGTTTTAGCCATTGTTATAATACGCCTGGATTCTGACTCAACAAGTTTTCTACGTCGATCTCTTACTTCTTCCATTTCATCCCAAATTGAATGTTCACGAATTCTTGCTGCTTGCACTTCACCTTTTAAGTAATCTCGTACTTCTTTGTCTGTACTCGGCCCTATTTCATTTATATATCTCTCTGTAGCATATTGTGTATTTTCCATTGCGTCCGCGAGAAGCGCATCTAGCCGCCGTAAGTGCGCATCAACGTGCGCGATGTCTTTCCTGAGCGAAAGATAATCTTCATCAACCTCAGAGGTATACACATAAGTTTCTATGAGACCTGAATCTTTTAACGATTCACGGGTGTATCTTTGGGTACGCCGCTCATACTCCGTTTCCTGCCGCAGAAGGGCCTCAGACGATACGTGTGAAGGCAGAGCGCCGCGATTCGCACGCGTCGGCTTAGCTGCAGGAAGAAGGTCAAACGCACATTCGCTAGTTTTCTGTACCGATGGCCCCGGCACCTTGGGTTTAGACATGGCACGTGGCATTGTAATCTCCTGGCCCACCATAGCACACGAGGGAGAATCTGTCAAGCGAAGCGCGTTGTGTAAGATCGGTGATAGGTATGCGCCTATCTTCAAGAAATTGTAGATAGTTTTTTACCTACTATTCATCCATTTTGGCCTTTTCTTCTCAAAACTGCGTTGTGTAAGATTGACAATAGGATGCGTCGAAAATGAAAAAGTACGTAGACATATTTCGGCTTTTCCGGCAGTGTACGTATCCTTGAGTAACTTACCGTATCTCGGCTAGTGAGAGGTATGGCTAATGCTATGTTTGGGTACCCCTATACGCGCGCGGGAGAATTTTTTTCGGGTTAGAATCAAGATTAGTAATTTAATTACTAGAAGCTATATATTAAAATATAAAATAATATAAATATGTAAATACATAAAATAATAATATAATAAATATATACTATAAACTATATTATTAAATAATATATAAAAATACATGTGTATGTGATTCGCCTATAAGAGCACCCCCCGCCAAACATAGCATTCGACATACCTCTCACTCCCGAGGTAGAAAATCATACTCAAAGCTACTTACAGTGGTCGAAAAACCGACTTTTGTCTACGTAGTTTTTACAAATGGCTACATCCTTACAAAACCTTGCACTAGGTCAAAATATCGGGTTCTTATATATTTGCCCTAGAAGCGTTGACAACACGCCAACACTATGGGTACAATCCTACAGGAGGAAGAGACGATGCCAAAAGTGCAACAAAAAGATGAAGGACAATTTATTTATGAAAGATTCTACAATAGCGTACAGTCTATCAATGAGTGCATTTCACTTAGTAATGAAAACTTTATAGAAGCCTGGAATAGTTTTTTAGAACTATGGTCTATTAGAGTAGGCACGCGAACAGTGTCTGTTAACGCACTAGTTAAACATGGCGTAGACAAGCCTTTATACGACTATATATGGACTATAAATAAACAATGCATAAAAATAAATATAAGTAATATACTCAAAAGAAGCCATAAATTAGAAGGAATAAGCAACGAGTATATAGTTGAATTCACAGAAGAAAATATACGAGGCAGGTGTTGGAATTTACAGTACAAACGATTCAAAAAACTAGATTATTTAACGTCACTTGGCTTGTCCTATATAGATGCTGAAGCCTTTGAAATGCTGTTTGCAGAATGGATAGACGAGTACGGTGAAAGGCCAGTGCAAGTAAGTAGCCTGATAAAACTTATACCAAATAAAGGATTCAACACAATATCTTTAGGCATACAGTTAAATAAAGTAGAAAACTTGAAGATAGGTAAGCATACAGTTTGCAAATTACCTAGAAAGAGCGGTGGTACTTTTTGGAAATTAGAATCTGAAGAGTTGTCAGAAGAAAATTGCAGCAGAAAGTTGTCTTTTGAAGACCACGAATATCTAAAAATACTTATACCGATCTGGTATAAAGAGCGTGTAGAGCTACCAACACAAACATATAGATTAGCAGATTTAATTCCAGGTCATATAAATTCTGTCAAGTTAGGTAAATTGTTGAGTAAAGTAACCAGCAAGAACATAGATGGCTACAAAGTGCTGAAAATGCCCCGAAATCCACAAGGAACTTTCTGGCGACTTGAGCGCCAAAACTCTTGACAGGTTTGTGATCTTGTGGTACACTGAACAGCCAATGGACGAAAGAATCGCTCACGACGGCGCCCTTTCGGCCATTGGAAAGTAGGGCGTGGCTTTTAACAGTGACACGGAGACAAGCGTTGGCAGCGAAAGTGGGTATCAGATAGGGTGCCGAAATCCAGACCTCTGTTTTGACAAGTTAGATTCTTGTAAATATAGAATGTAGGGAACTTTAAGTTGAAACAAAACTCCGGTGGTACCATGCCAGCCCTCATAAAAACATACCAGGAGACCCCCTGCGTTTACGCGGGGGAGGAATGGTATCCTTGCCCTCCGCAGGAGAGTTCCCGCCTTTCGTTAAGGTCAGATTTTAGTTGACAATTGTTCGGTTCTGTGGTACACGTCTCCGATACCGTTGTCCAAGCCTACATCGAAAACCAGAAGGGCAAATAGTTGAAAGCGACCCTGCGCTTAAAACTGAATACCGACGAAGCAACGGTTGCCCTGCTTCAAGAGACCGCGCGCCAATCCACAGCCTGCTTCAATGCAGTCTGTCGCTATGGCTGGGAACACGAGGAACGCAACGGAACAAGACTGCATCAGGCCACCTACAAGTCCCTGCGGGAAACGCATCCTGAGTTACCCTCCCAGTTGGTCGTATCGGCGCGGATGAAGGCGACCGAAGCCCTCAAATCGGTTCAGGAACGCAAGAAGCAGGGACGCTCGGTTTCCTGTCCTCAGTCCAACCTCTGCCCTATTCGCTACGATGCGCGTTCGTATTGGGTGCGTCTGGTAGACGGATGCGCCTCTCTTGCCACGACACAAGGGCGTGTCTGCGTCACCTTCTGCCTGTGCGACTACTACACCCGCTATGCCGACTGGAAGCCCTGCTCGGCAGACCTCTGCTTTGACCGTAAGAGCGCAGCGTTTTTCTTACACGTCGTTGTGGAAGCGGATGCGCCCGAACCCAATGCCGAAGGCGTTCTCGGCGTTGATCTGGGTATCGTCGAAATCGCTACCGATAGCGAAGGGAACGCCTATTCGGGCGAACAGGTGAAAGCGGTTCGCCGTCGCGTGAAACGTATTCGTCGCCTGCTGCAAAAGAGAGGCACAAAGAGCGCAAAGCGGCATCTGAAAAAGATTCGCGCCAAGCAATCTCGGTTTGTCTCGAACACCAACCACGTCGTTTCCAAATCCCTTGTTCGTACTGCGTCTCACTCGCGAAAGGCACTCGCCCTCGAAGACCTCGGCAACATCCGAGACAGGGCAGCAACGGTTTCCCGCGAAATGCGCTGGCTCCTGGGTAACTGGGCCTTTCTGCAACTGCGTCAGTTCGTCGCCTACAAAGCGGAGGCGGCGGGCGTTCCTGTTGTACTGGTAGACCCTCGCAATACATCTCGCACCTGCTCGGAGTGCGGATATTGCGCTAAAGAAAACCGTAAGAGCCAGAGCAAATTCCACTGTCAACAGTGTGGCTTTGAGGCTAACGCTGACTTCAATGCAGCGATAAACCTTAAAGTACGGGGCGAATGCTCAGACGCCCTATTGTTTCGGTCGGAGGCACACGCTTCCAATCAGGAACAAGCCCCTGTGCTTTAGCCAGGGGTGTCTGACTCAATGTGGTCCGGCTATGGTAGAGGAGCGCAAAAAATTATAAAACCTGTAATTCTAAAGCACCAAAACAGATAATTAAAGTAGATTAGACAAAGTATAGACCATACTTCAGTTGAAGTATGGTCTATTTCCGTTTATTTTTGATTAGCTAGGATCAATAGAGCATATACCTTGAATCAGATTGCATGGTCCACTATCATAAAGAACCGTATTAGGCGCATAATAATAATAATCTGTTAAAGTCACTTCACAAGCCACTGTTCCATCTATACCCAAACCTATCTTGAATGATACAGTAACGGGTATTTTTTTACCCCCAGCGCTAGCCACCCAATAACCTAAAGCTGCGCCATAAGCCTCTTTAACACCTGTGCTTATTTCTGTCACAGTCAGTGTACCAACCTCTGCATCACAAGTTCCAGCTAACGTACTTACATCAAACCATCCTTCGGATTTACCATTTACATTTGTGGCTAAAAACTGTACAGTTAATAATGCCTTTGTATTTGTTTCTGCTGTAAATCTTCCACTAGCCATTCCTGCGCCATTATTTAACATTACTTTATCCTTTCTTTGCAGCTAAGCAACAAATCCAAATTAATAGTGTGGACCGCATATACTTTTTTCACTAAGCGTCATATGCATTACTTTAATATCCAAGGAATACGCCAATCGATACTCTGCGTATGCCCCAACACTTTCTCTCCATCCAGGCAGTGTGCAGATGGCATCGCATGTTAATAGAGCGAGCACCGCAGCCGCCACATATTCTCTCCGGGTATGATTTGATATAAGTCTATCTTCAGGAAATAAATCTGCTGGATTGACTACTTCATATCCTTTATCTTTCAGCATATCGGCAGCTTTATAAAAAAGTGGAAAGTTATTTTCTGTGATACCTGTCATTGGTCCTGATATAAAAACTTTCATTTTATTTGTCCTCATCTACACCGTAAAGTTGCAAAGTAAATTTAGCTTTATTCGCCAAAGTGATCCATTGCTTCATAGTTTTGAATGAATTACAAGCCAATAGAATACCTAAAATAAAGAGCATAGCGTACGCCAGTTTAAGCACTAATGACTTAACTACTGTAGCACAGACAAGATAAAGTACGCTAAACACTATATCTGTTATAATGCTGCTCTTCAAATATCTTATATTACTTACATTATCCTTGTACATCTCTAGCAACCTGCCTAGATAAAAAGATTCTTGAGTAGTTAGCTCTTCTATTGGCTTTTCACTTGCCTCTGGTGATTCTCTGTGTTCTTTGCTCACTGTTTACTCCTTTAATTTGTAATCTATTAAGCTATACACAGGGCCTCTCGCATTCCTACCTACTTTTAGTGTGTGCTTATTTTCTATTACTTTGCCATTCCATTTACTCAGAAGCATACCTAGCTTAATATTACGCGCGCTTCCTTGGAAGATATTTCCTATAATGTCTCCATAATACTCTTCAGCTATATCTACCAATTTATCTACAGAAACTTGAGCGTTTTCATATTTAACATACCAAGCATGAACAAAATCATTTAGGCGCTCGGTATCGTTGCTTCCTGCTCTAGCTCTAAATTCTTGCATATTAGATAGAAAATCGTTTGGCATAAAATAGTCTCGTACCGCAGTGTATTTAGTTAAAGCCTCTATAAAGCCCCCCATTACTCTAACCCAGCCCTCGAAACCACCCAGAGTATTTCCTCCTTTATATTGAGGCATCCCCGCAGTGATCCATGCTCGTATAAGAGTCACTGTAGCTTTTATTAGATACTCACGATTATCTTGTGCCCATATACTTAACTCTTTATGCTTGAATCCACTACGTAACCACGGTTCACTAGTTTGGGCATCAAGATGAATCCATATACACCTACGTAATTGTTCTTCTGTTCCAGCAAAGTTATTAGTAGTCACAGCCCATACACACCTAACCCCAAATTCAGCCATATTATTAGTACCAAGTAATCTATCTTTCCATATGCCTGTGCTTGCTGTGACCGCGCTCATTAATGACCTGGAAGATATATTTGATACATTGTCTAAAATAAAGTGTGAATATCCCTCTTTGAAAGTAGAGGTCAGTACTTTTTGCCATTCTGCTTCGTCCGCCGGGGCCGTGCTAGAGGCATGGCGCTTACCTACAAACACGCTTGCGAGTACGCTGAGCAGTAAGCTCTTACCCGTACCAGGGCATGGGGCATCTATCAGATGTATAGGCGTCGGTCCTTCTATAAATAAGCGCATAAAAGGGAGGCACATCATACAAAGTGCATGAACTTTATCCGCTGCTTTAGAAAACGGTATGTCATAGAGTAAATCATTACATATTAACTTTATAGATTTAGTTATGTTTGTAGAAGTAGGCTCCGTTTGACTTTCTATACCGGTCCAATCATGGCCTCCTTCATTGAAACAATACAGCCCGACTTCAGGCATATAGCCGCTTTCATTTCTATAGCACAACACGCCGTCTTTAGCAAAAACAGGAGCATTTACTATACCGCTTATAGACGGGATACCACCCCACATTGCCATATTTTCAGCTAATATATAACGGGCTACGCTGTCTGGAATAACAGAATTGACATAGCCTGCCTTTGTAGTCATGACATAGTTAGCGCATCTGGCTAAATAAGCTGAAAGAGAGGAGTTACTAAAATGTTCTATAGTTCTAGCTTCTATATTATTTAATTTTGTACTTCTAATACGGGCTAATGTACTGCCAAACACAAATACTTCTGCAGGTGAATTCGCTTTTTTAAGAGCGGCTATACTTTCGTTTACTATATCTCTAGTCTGTCTACCATTTATGACTATATTTGGCAAGTTACCTTCGATATTAAAAGACGTTTGCTGTAATTGCTGCTGCTTTACAGACTCTACTTTTAACATTGACTCCCGTAGCACAGGTTCAATCTCTGACTTATTATTAGAAAACTTATATAAATCTCTAATATCAAACCCAGGTGCAGAGATATACAGATTAGCCGGCCACTGAAGAGAGTATATCTCTCCATGACCTGCGAGTTTCTTAGATACTTTTTCTGTACCCGCTATCCCAGCTTTATCTGCATCGTAACAAATATAAGTAGATTTATCTGCAAATAAAGGTGCCCATTCAGGCTTAAATACGTTTGCGCCTGGCACGCTGAGAACGGCGCTTGTAGCCGGTAGCAGGGTGCGGAGGGCTAGAGCATCCCATTCCCCTTCGCATAGCCAGATCTCTGTAGCAGTCGGCAGTGCCTCCGCGCCGAACAGAAAGGCATCTGTACCAGGGAGACTCATCATACGTTGTTTTCTGTCAAAACTATATGTGCGTAAAGAGATTACACGATGTTTTGTGTCGAAGCAGGGAATTATGTATCTAGTGCCGTCCCAAAGGATGCCTGCCTGTTCAATCACTCCGAGAGGGAGTTGCCGCTCATTGGCGAGGAATAGAAGCCGATCCGACTGCCCTGCTATCTCCAGGTTAGCAAGCTGATGATACCATAGACGCATAAACTGCAGAGTATTACCTTCTACTCCGCAACTGCCTGACTTGCAGGAAAATAGAGCTTTATCTTTACTTACATAGAATTTAGATCCACCACAAAATAAACAACCTCCTCTGACTTCAGTATCAGTTTCATGTTCAACTATAAACCCAAGCTCTTCAAAAAGATGGAGTCCTGGCGCATGTTCTTTAGTAGTGGCGGCCATTAGTAGAAGTCCTGGAGGATTAAAACGGAGAGCGATTATCTTTAGTTATATCTTCTTCAGACAGCATATCTTGAGTTAATACGCCCCATTCACCTTTGCCTTTATAGTAAAGAATAGCCCCACATCTGTTGCACCTTGCCCGTGAATTATAGCCGGTACCAACTTCAGGCGCTTGCGCATCTCCAGTATACCGATTACGAGGAAACAAGGGCTTTCCACACGCAGGGCATCTACCAAATATAGGAGGCGTGTCAGAGTCACTGGTTATTTCATTTAAGTCTAATTCTTCTTCAGGTGACTCTACAGTACCTACTCCACTTGATCTTTCTGTAAGCCGTTTAGGAATTTGCTGCATTTTCTTTTTCTCTTTGTTTCTTTCTCTTCTCTCTTAGTCTACGCATAGCAAGAGCCTTGTAAGTTAAGCACTCTCTTGTATGCTTTCCATCTACAGCGCCACAAGTACACTTTAATGGCTGTCTAGGTCTTCCACCAAGTAAGCCATTCTTTGCACTTGCAGAGCATTTTCTTTTTGGTCTAATTTCTACTTGTGGCATAGCTCGTTTATTGCAACCTCAATATCTTTTCCATTAATTTCATAGCCCAGTGCATTTAGCTGTACGAAATGAGTAGCAACTTTTGTTTCTTGTTGAACTATCTCTATCTTAACTTCTTGTTCTGCTGTCTCCTCTGGCTCTTCTAATTCCTCTTCTTTATAGTATTCAAC